>Ga0207664_10003768_pt1 | contig 10186 bp, 6 predicted proteins | sample LARL83metaG_FD_184349 | JGI IMG/M metagenome (GOLD analysis project Ga0207664, IMG submission 184349) | Corn, switchgrass and miscanthus rhizosphere microbial communities from Kellogg Biological Station, Michigan, USA - LAR L8-3 metaG... | ecosystem: Host-associated > Plants > Roots >...
GCGGTACTCCCGGACCGCGCGCTGCTCACCGTGGCGCACGGCCACCATGTCGGCCAGCGACCGGGCGCTGCGCAGCATGAGCTCGGAGCGGTGCTCGCGCGGCGCGGCGCGCAGGGTGTCCAGGGCCAGCCGCAGCGCCTCCACCGGCTCGTCCGCCTCCAGCCGGCACCGGGCCAGGCCGAGGCTGATCAGCGACCGGTCGAGGATCTCGTCGGGCGCGTACAGATCCAGCGAGGCCGTGAACGCCTTCTCCGCCCCCTGGTGATCGCCGAGCATGACCAGGGTGTCTCCCTCGTGGAACAGCAGCTGCCGCTGCGTGTACCCGAACGCGGTGTCACCCCGCTCGGTGGCGGGGAGCCGGCTGAGCGCGTCGTGCGCGGGCGCCAGCAGGGTTCTCACCCGGCGCAGGGCCGGGCCGGTGCCGGCGTCGCCGCGCCGCGCCGCCGTCCAGGCCAGAGCCCTGGCCTCCAGGACCGGCGCCATCACCCCGGCCACGCTGGGGTTGCTCCCGGCCAGGCCGGCCCCGGCCCGGGCCAGCGCGCCCGCCTCGGCGGGATCACCGTAGTAGAGAGGGACGAGCGCTTCCCGCACCGCCACCCAGGCCCTGAGGTGCCGGTCGCCGGTCTCGTCCGCGGCGGTCCGGGCGGTGCGGAAGAACGATCTGGCCAGCCGCTGATCGCCGACGTTGATCATGACCATGCCGATGAGCCCGGCCAGGCGGACCGCCAGCCGGCCCAGCCGCTCGCTGAACTCCAGCGACTGACGCCGCTCCGACATCCGCCGGACATCACCGAGGTCCAGCAGGACGTCACACAGGAGGCGGAACGGGGGAACCGTCAGGTACTGCCTGCCGTAGCCGACGGTCGCCTCCTCCCACTCGTCCAGCATGATCGCCGAGACGGTGCCGCACACGAGCGCGTCGTCCATACGCCGGCGGATGCGGTCGATCGCGCCGAAGAACTGCCCGTCGACGGCGGCGGTGGGATCGGCGATCAGCCGCAGCAGCATCCGGCGGACCACGTCGTCATCGTCCTCGGGGTCGGCGTCGGCCAGGATGAGGGCCCCGGCCGCGCCGGCGACGGCCAGCTGGCCGCCGGCGATGTGGCCGCCGCCCAGCTGGGGAGCCCGCTTGCCCGCCACGGTGAGGCCCGGGCCGCCCGGGCCGGGGTCGGCCGCGGAAGGGCCGGAAGCGGCGGCCGGATGGCCGGCGGGCTCACCCGGGGCCGCCGCGCCCGGGCCGGCGGGCGCCGGAGCCGGGCGCTGCTCGCCATGCCCCTGGCCGCAGAAGCACGGATCGGGGTACCCGAGGCCGGGCGGGTCGGCCCGGTACACCGCGCACAGATAGTGGAGATACTCCGGTCCCGGCCGCTTCTGGCCGCCCTCGTAGGAGGACAGCAGCGTCTCGCTGAACCTCGGCACGGTCCGGCCCTCGCTGACGTACCGGGCACGGACCTGGGCGACCACATCGGCGAGCGAGATCCCCAGCGCCAGGCGGTAGGCGCGGATCCAGCTCGTCCCGGCGGCCGGGCCGCATTCGTCATGGATCTTCTCTGCGATCTGGCCGGGCCGGAGACCGGCCACCAGGCCGCGGGCGCGGATCTGCCTGGCCAGGAAGATCTCCTGCTGCGGATCGCATCCCGCCCGGGTGGGCCGGGCGAGCGGGGTGACCCGGCCGGCCGGCGGGCCCGGGGCCACCGGCCGGGCTGGGGATACGGCCTGGACGGACGTCACGCCGGGGCGCTGCTCGCGCCGGCCGAGCGGTTCGAGGCGTCCTGGCATCCGGCCCTCCTTGTGGGCACTGCCATCCCCCCGCCGAGCGATGATTGACCCAATGTAACTTTTCCATTGCTGAGCGAGAATCAGACTCCGTAAAATCCCGCCACCCGGCGAGACCTGAGCCCGGCGCCGGCCGGCCTCCGTGGTGCGCCTGGCGTGAGCCCGGGCGGTGAGTAATGCAACTATGGCTGCCCGGCAAGCGCGGCGGGCGAGGGGGCTTGGCGGGGCACAAGCGCCTTGCTGCCCAGCCCGGTCAACTACCCTGGACGCCAGCATGGAAGAGACAACCGAACCCGTCAGCTTCTACCAGGCCGTGGGCGGCGAGCAGACCTTCCGCCGCCTGGTGCACTCCTTCTACCGCCGGGTGGCCGCCGATCCTGCGCTGCGGCCGGTCTACCCCAGCAAGGACCTCGGGCCGGCCGAGGAGCACCTGCGGCTGTTCCTGATCCAGTACTGGGGCGGGCCGCGGACCTACGACGAGCGCCGCGGGCACCCCCGGCTGCGCATGCGGCACGCGCATTTCGCCATCGGGGAGGCGGAGCGGGACGCCTGGCTGCGGCACATGCGCGACGCCCTCGACGAGATCGGCCTCGACGAGGCCTACGACGCGCAGCTGTGGGAGTACCTGGTGATGGCCGCGCACAGCCTGGTCAACCGGCCGTCAGAGCCGGTCCGGCCGGATCTCGGCCTCAGCCCGGCCTGACCGGACGCGGGTGGTCCCCCGGCGGCGCATGGGGGCCGGGCCGTGATGACCGGGCGGCCGCTCCGCTGATCAGCCCCGGGTGAGCCTGCGGTAGGTGACGCGGTGCGGCCGGGCCGCCTCCGCACCGAGCCGGTCGATCTTGTTCTTCTCGTAGGCCTCGAAGTTGCCCTCGAACCAGAACCAGTTCGCCCCGCCTTCCCAGGCCAGGATGTGGGTCGCGATCCGGTCCAGGAACCAGCGGTCGTGGCTGGTGATCACCGCGCAGCCGGGGAACTCCAGCAGCGCGTCCTCCAGCGACGACAGCGTCTCCACGTCCAGGTCGTTGGTCGGCTCGTCCAGCAGGAGCAGGTTGCCGCCCTGTTTGAGCGTGAGCGCCAGGTTCACCCGGTTGCGCTCGCCGCCGGACAGAATGCCCGCTGGCTTCTGCTGGTCCGACCCCTTGAAGCCGAAGGCCGCCACGTAGGCCCGGCTGGGGATCTCGGTCTTGCCGACCCGGATGTGGGCCTGGCCGTCCGAGATCACTTCCCAGACGTTCTTGCCGGGGTCGATCCGGGCCCGGTTCTGGTCGACGTAGGAGATCCGCACGGTGTCGCCGACCTTGATGGTCCCCGCGTCGGGCTGCTCCTCGCCGATGATCATCTTCATCAGGGTGGTCTTGCCGACCCCGTTGGGCCCGATCACGCCGACGATGCCGCCCTGGGGCAGCGAGAAGCTGACGTCCTCCATGAGCACCCGGTCGCCGTAGCCCTTGGTCAGGGCGGCCGCCTCGACCACCTGCCGGCCCAGGCGCGGGCCCGGCGGGATCTGGATCTCCTCGAAGTCGAGCTTGCGGCCGGCGTCGGCCTCGGCCGCCATCTCCTCGTAGCGCTCCAGCCGCGCCCGGCTCTTGGACTGGCGCGCCCGGGGGCTGGACCGGACCCACTCGAGCTCGTCCTCCAGCCGCTTGCGCCGCTTCGCGTCCTTCTGGCCCTCGATCTTGATCCGGGCCGCCTTGGTCTCCAGGTAGGTCGAGTAGTTGCCCTCGTACGGGTAGGCGTGGCCGCGGTCGAGCTCGAGGATCCACTGCGCCACGTGATCCAGGAAATAGCGGTCGTGGGTGACCGCCACCACGGTGCCCGGGTACTTCTCCAGGTGCTGCTCCAGCCACTGGACGCTCTCCGCGTCCAGGTGGTTGGTCGGCTCGTCGAGCAGGAGCAGATCCGGCTGGGCCAGCAGCAGTGCGCACAGCGCGACCCGGCGCCGCTCGCCTCCCGACAGCACGCGGACGTCCGCGTCCGGAGGGGGGCAGCGCAGCGCGTCCATGGCCTGCTCGACCCGGCTGTCCAGATCCCAGCCGCCGCGGTGATCAAGCTGCTCCTGCAGCCTGCCCATCTCGGCCAGCAGATCATCCGAGTAGTCGGTGGCCATCTTCTCGGCGATCTGGTTGTACTCCGCCAGCAGCGCCTTGACGTCGGCCACGCCCTCCTCGACGTTGCCGAGGACCGTCTTGCTCTCATCGAGCACCGGCTCCTGGCCGAGCATGCCGACGGTGAATCCCGGCAGCAGCCGGGCATCCCCGTTGGAGGGCTGTTCCAGCCCGGCCATCATCCGCAGCAGGGTGGACTTCCCCATGCCGTTCGGCCCGACGACGCCGATCTTCGCGCCGGGCAGGAACGCCAGGGTGACGTTGTCGAGGATGACCTTGTCGCCGTGGGCCTTCCGCACGGCGCGCATCTGGTAGATGAACTCGGGCATGACCTCAAGCGTAGGGGCACCGGGCACGCGGATCGGACGGAGCGTGCCCGCGGCGGCGGGGCCACCGGCGGGCGCCGCGCCACGGGCACGGGTGCGGCGTCCCGGCGGCCCGCCGCCGCGCCCACCCCGGCCCCGAATATCAGCCGCGCACCGCCTCCGGACAGCAGCCGCCCACCGGCGCTCCCGGTGGCGCGCCGCCCCGCCGTCGCGTACCGGCGGCCCCATCCGCGGTCAGGCCGGAGTCTCCTCCAGTGACGTGCTCATCTCGCGGGCGAACTCGGCCACCGCCCCCTCGTCGAGCACGCCGCCGCCTGCGCCGTTGCCGTCCGGGCCGTCCCCGTCCGCGCCACTGCCACCCGCGCCGCCGGCCGTCTCTTCTCCGGCCGTGCCGGCGGCCATCCCGGGCCCGTCCCGGTCGGTCATCTGGTCCTGATCGTCGCCGTCCTGGGCCTGGCCGGCGGCCGGGGCCTCCGCGCTCTCCGCCGCCGGCTCGCCCGGCGCGCGCCGGGTGCGCGAGAAGTGCGCCACCCCGCGGCTCAGGTCGTGCCCGACCGAGCTCGCGTCGATCTCGGTCTCGGTCCCGCGCGACCCGTCCTTGCCCTCGTACTCCCGCACCCGCAGCCGCCCCCGGACCAGCACGGGCTCTCCCTTGCGCAGGCACATGGCCACGTTGTCGGCGAGGGCGCGCCAGCACAGGACGGTCACGAACGAGGTCGGCCCGTCCCCCCATTCGCCCGTCTCCCGGTTCAGGCGGCGCTCGGTGTAGGCGACCCTCAGCTTCGCGGTCGATGTGCCGGTAGCCAGGCGCTTGAAGGAAGGCTCGCTCACGACGAACCCGGCCAGGTCGATGCTCGCGTCATTGATCATGTCGTTGTCCTCCAGCCGGCCGGTACGGCGCGGCGGTCACCGGGCTGCCGCAGCAGTCCCGCGCCGCCGCACCGGGCGGCACCCTGCCGCCCCTGCCACCCCCACGGTCGCGAACCGGGGCCGGGGCCGGCCAGGGCGCGCGCCAGCCTGTGGATACCCGGGGCAGGGCCGCCGCCGCTGTGGACGAGGCCGGCCACGCATCATCGTTAGGTGCGATAATCCGGGCCGGCCGGCTGGAGAGCCGGAGCAGACGCGGTGCGGGTCAGGCCGCGACGAGCTCGGACGGCTGGGCGATGACGTCCACCAGGGCCCCGTTGCGCATGACCGTGATGGCCAGCGGCTTGCCGATCGCGTCGGCGAACATGAGCCGCTGCAGGTCCTGCGCCTTCTCCACCGGCTTGCCGGCCGCCGTCAGCAGCAGGTCGCCCGTCCGCAGGCCGGCCCGGTCGGCCGGGCTGCCCGGGACGACCTCGCTTACCCGCAGGCCGCTGGCGCGGCCGAACCGCTCCTGCAGCGGCGCGGGCAGCGGCCCAGGCACGCTGACCAGCCCGAGGTAGGCGCGCCGGACCTTGCCGTCGCGCATCAGGGCCGAGATGATCCGCCGGGTGGTCGCGTTGACCGGGACGGCCATCCCAAGCCCCACCCCGGCCACGGCGGTGTTGATCCCCACCACCCGGGCCTGGCTGTCGGCGAGCGCCCCGCCCGAGTTGCCCGGGTTGAGCGCGGCGTCGGTCTGGATCACGTCCTCGATCAGGCGGACGGCGGCCCCGCTGCGCGTCGGCAGGGACCGTCCCAGGCCGCTGACCACGCCGGCCGTGACCGAGCCGGCCAGGCCGAGCGGGTTGCCCACCGCCACCACCAGCTGGCCGACCACCAGCTGGTCCGCCTCGCCGAGCTCGGCCGGCGGCGGGGTGGCGCCCGAGGCCCTCAGCACGGCCAGATCGGACAGCGGGTCGGCGCCGACGACGGTGAACGGCGTGGAGGTCCCGTCGGCGAACGAAGCCGTCCCGGACTGCGCGTTGCCCACCACGTGGGCGTTGGTCAGCAGGAATCCGTCATTGGTGAACACGACGCCGGAGCCGAGGCTCTCGCCGGCGCGGCGCGGGCCGGGGCCGCCGGAACGCGACTGCGGCACGCGCAGGCTGGCGACCTTTGGTGTCAGATGCCCCGCCACCCCGGTCACCACCTGGGAGTAGGCGTCAAGCGGAGATTGATCGGCCATTGCCGCCTCCGGTTACTGCAACGATTACATCATTACAGTGAACCGTACCTGGCCGGGAAAGCTTCCCGCTCAGGCCTCCCCGCGGGCGACGGCCAGCTCGTCCCGGAACCGGCCGTAGACGGACAGCTCCTGCTCGACCGGGACCAGCACCATCCGCCGCGCCACCTCGGCGATCTCGGCCCGCATCTTCTGCTCGGCCTGCTCCCGCTCCCGGTCGGCGGTGCGGGCGACCAGCGTCATGCAGCCGCTGGCGGTGAGCCAGCCGAGCAGGAGGATCGCGGCGATCATGACGGCGATCCAGGGCAGCAGCGCCACGTTGCTGAACGTGGTGTGCCGCAGCGCGCCGAAGATCCCGGCCACGATCAGCACCAGCAGCCAGGTCAGCCCGGCGACCGCACCGCCGAGCAGCAGGCCCTGCCAGACGGCCACCAGCCGCCACCACAGCGCCGCACTGTTCTCGGCCGGGAGCGCGTCGGCGATGGCGCGGCCGAGCGCGGAGGGGATGGCGTCCACCTGGGACCGGGCGGCGCTGCGCGCGGTGGCGGGCCAGGGGGCGGGCAGGCCCGGCGCGATCTTGTCGGAGAGCGCTGTGATCGCGTTGTCGATCTCGGCCTTGTGCGCGCCGGCCGGGCCGGCCGACATGCTGCGCAGCTCGTCCCACAGGGTGCCCAGCCGGATCTTGCGCACCGGGTCGCGGCGCAGCAGCCGGTCGGCCAGCCAGGAGACCGGCCAGCCGACGTAGTCAACCGCCTTGAGCTCCCGTGCGCTCTGCAGCGCGCGGCCCACCCCGGCCACCCCGGCGGCTTGCGCGAACGCCGCCACCAGCGCGTCGGAGTGCTGTTCCGGTTCCTCGGCGCTGGCCTGGCCGGCGTACGGGGCGAACCGCGCCGTCAGCGTGTCCACGTCCGCGGCGATCCGCGCCGTGCTCGCCCGCCGCGCCGACACGGTCCTGATCAGGACCTGCCGCAGTTCCGCGATCCCGGCGCCGGTAACGGCCGAGGTGACCAGCACCGGGCTGTCGTGCAGGCCCTCCATCTCGAGCAGGCGCTGCAGGTCCTCCACGCAGTCGTGCGCCTCCTGCGGCGTGAGGAGGTCGGCCTGGTTGAGCACGAGCGAGATGACCGACGAGTGGCCGGCCATCGGCACCAGGTAGCGGCGGTGCACGGCGGCGTCGGCGTACTTCTGCGGATCGAGCACCCACACCATCAGGTCGGCCAGGGAGACCAGCCGGTTCACCGAGCCGGTCGAGCCCGCCAGCACCGAGTCGTGGTCGGGCAGGTCGAGCAGCAGCAGCCCGCCCAGCGAGCTCTCGCCCGCGTCGAGCTCGCTCGACCGCGCGTACCTGTTGCGCTCGGCCACCCCGAGCCAGTCCAGCAGCGGGCCCGCGCCCTCCATCCCCCAGACGCAGGCGTACGCCTCCCTGGTCATCGGCCGGACCACCCCGACCGGCGAGAAGTCGGCGCTGGCCAGCCGGTTGAAGAGCGACGACTTCCCGCTGCCGGTGCCACCGGCCAGGACCACCACCGTGTGGCCGGCGGACAGCCGCAGCCGCTCCCCCGCCCGGGCGAGCAGATCTTCCGACTCGCGCAGCAGCTCGGGGTCGAACCCGTCGTGGCCGCTGCGGGCGGACCCGATCTGGGTGATGCGGGCGAGGGCGGTCAGCCGGTCGGACAGGGCGGCCCCGCCGGGCGTCCCGTCGGGCGTGAACCCGGGGCCGGCGAAACCGGCACGGGGGAACCCGGCCGTGGTCAGCTCAAGCCCGGATTCCGCCAGCCCGGCGCGGGGCGACTCCACATCGGTCACCGCGTCACCTCGAGGGCGTAGGTTGCCTGGTACAGCTGCAGGGCGGCACCCGCGTCGGGAACCTCGGCCCCACTGATGATCTTCGAGAACCGGAGCATCTCCTCGTCGAAGATGAGACTGATCCGGTCCAGCAGGTCGGCCCGGGCCCGTTTGGCGACGTCACGCAGCGGCCCGGCCCCGAACAGCGAGGTGAGCAGCCGCTGTGGGATCCCGATCATGCTCTCCTCGTCGTCGGCCCCGGGCGCCTTCTGTACCAGCAGCCCGATCATGAGCACCGTGGCCAGCGACTCGTCGTCGAAGTTGACGAGCCGGGCGATCGATCGCTTGGTCACGTTCTCGGCCCGGACCATGCGCAGTACCTGGTCCTGCCACGAGCTGACGGTGCGGGCCGCCCGCGTGGGCAGGTCGGCCGACGCCCGCCCCAGCGCGGCGGCCGCCTGCTCGGGAGTGTCCTTGGGGGCACCGGCCTCGGCCGGTTCCAGGCCGAAGATCAGGCCGGCGTCGGCGGCGAACTGCGAGCCGCCCCAGGCGTCGCCGTCGTCGCCGGCCGCAAGCTGGTCAAGGAGCGCGGCCCCCGCGGGAAGATTCCGCCAGCGGGAAACCGAATCCTCCGCGGCCCGGTCGGCGACGGAGATCAGCAGCGACTCCAGCGCCGTCCGCACGGCCGCCCGCAGCGTCTGGGCCCGCGCCGGGCCGCGGCGCCGGCGCGCCCGGCCCACGGCCCGGCGGGCCTGGAGCGCGCGCAGCAGCTCACCGGTGCCGGCGAAGTCCTGCCACCGGGCCAGCACCTCGCCGCGCATCAGCGAGCCGTCGGCGGTCGAGGTCTCGATCTCGGTGAGCGCCACCCGGTAGGCGGCCGCCACCGCGCCGATCAGTTCGTCGCGCAGCGCCGCCTGCGCCTCGACCTCGGCGGCGAGCGCGGGTACGCGGGTCGGGAAGGTGTCCAGCACGCCGGACATGGTCTGGCTGAGCACCGCGACCCGGCGGTCGGACTGCGCCGCTTCGGTCAGCCACTGCCGGATGGGCCCGGAGGCCTCGGTCGGCAGCTTCCCCTCCGTGAGCACCGTCTCCAGGATGAGGAAGCGCTGGTTGCGGCTCAGGCCGTTGGCCTCGAGCATGGCACCGAAGTGATCAACCAGCTCGGCCGCTGACGCCTCGGTGACCCGGGACAGGACGATCCCGAGCGCGGCGCCCCGGTCCCGCGCGTGCTGCAGCAGGTCCCACACCGCGGCGTCGGCGTACCGGCTCGCGGACGTCATGAACAGCCACAGGTCCGAGGCGTCGAGGAACTGGTGCGCGAAATCCCGGTGCTCGGCCACCACCGAGTCGATATCGGGGGTGTCGAGCAGCGCGACGCCCTTGGGCATGCCCTCGTTCGCCGCCAGCACCAGCAGCCCGTCGCGGCCCGACCGGGCGAGCCCCTCCTGGCGCACGCGGGGCACGGTGGGGAGGAAGACGTTCTCCGCGAACCAGTCGACGTCGTCGGGGTGGCAGGCGAGCACCGGGCTGTTGGTCGTCGGGCGCCGGATGCCGGTCATGCTGACCTGCACTCCGACGATGCTGTTGACCAGGGTCGATTTACCGGCCCCGGTCGAGCCGACCAGGGCGACCAGGACCGGGGACCCCGATTCGCGCAGCCGCGGCAGCAGGTAGTCGTCGATCTGGCCGAGCAGCTTGCGCCGCTCCGCGCGGGCCTCCTCGACTCCCGGGGCCTCCAGCGGCAGCTGGGCGGCGACGATCGGCTTGCGCAGCGCGAGGATCGCCGACTCGATCAGCTTGGCGTTCACCCGGACCGACGGCTCGGCCGGCGGGCCGCCGCCGCCCCGCGGGCCACTGCCGCCCTGCGGGCCGGTGCCGCCCCGGGGCATGGTGGGCACGCGCGGGGCGGCGGAGGAGGACGGGGCGGGTGGCGGCGGCGCGATCCGGTGATCGCCGCCGGCCGGGGCCGCGAGGCCGGGGACAGCCGGGACGCCAGACCCCGCCCCCTGTGCGCGCGCCGCCGCGGCCGTCACGCTCTGACCTTCGGTCATCGCCCTTTCCGTCATCCCGCCTCAGCGCGTCGGGCGGCACGTGACCCACCG
>Ga0207664_10003770_pt1 | contig 10183 bp, 10 predicted proteins | sample LARL83metaG_FD_184349 | JGI IMG/M metagenome (GOLD analysis project Ga0207664, IMG submission 184349) | Corn, switchgrass and miscanthus rhizosphere microbial communities from Kellogg Biological Station, Michigan, USA - LAR L8-3 metaG... | ecosystem: Host-associated > Plants > Roots >...
CATAGGCGCGCGCGAGCCCGGCGAGGGCCTGGATGTTGGTCGCGTCCTTCGCCAAAACCTGCGCGTAGATCTCGGCCGCGGTCGTGGCGTCGCCGTCGAGCAGGGCTGCGTCGGCTTCCTTGAGCTCTTCCTTTTCCTCGCCGCCGACCCGGTCCTTGATCAGCCGCTCGATGAACGCCGTGACCTGGCTTTCCGGCAGCGCGCCGAGGAAACCGTCGATCGGCTGCCCGTTGACGAACGCGATCACCGCCGGGATCGACTGGATGCCCATCTGGCCCGGGATCGAGGGATGCTCGTCGATGTTCATCTTGACGAGCTTGGCCTTGCCCTTGGCGCCCTTGACGGCCTTCTCGAGGACCGGGGTGAGCTGCTTGCACGGCCCGCACCAGGGCGCCCAGAAGTCGACCAGCACCGGCTGGCGCCGGGACTCCTCGATCACGTCCTTGACGAAGGCTTGGGTGGTCGTCTCCTTGACCACGTCGGGCGCCGTCGCCGTTGCCCCACCGTCTTGCAGCATGCGCTTATCCCTGACTTGGCCGGAATTGTGCGGCCGGCCCAAGGGTTAAATGGGCCAGCCGGCGGGGGAATGCAATCGTCACGGGGTAACGGGGGCCGGTCCGCCGGAGACCGCCAGGATGCGCGGCTCGTGCCCGGTAGCGCGCAGGAAGGCGAGCAAGTCGTCGCGGCGGATCAATGTCGTCATGGTGTTGACCAGCGGATGGTAGTTGAGCGGGTCGTGCTCCATCATGGGGGCGTCGAGCACGACCGTGACGCGCCGGCCCGTGTCGTTCATGACCCCGAACGGCGTCACCGCGCCCGGCTCGACGCCCAGCAGCTCGCGCAACAGGTCGGCCGGCCCGAACGAGAAGCGCGCCGCGCCCAGGCGGTGGTGCAGGGTCTTCAGATCGATTGCCGCGTGTTCGAGCGCGGTGACCAGGAACACGGCGCCGCGCTTGTCCTTGAGGAACAGGTTTTTCGTGTGCCCGCCGGTGATCGCACCGCGCAGGCGTTTGGCTTCCTCGACCGTGAACACCGGCGGATGGGTGATGGTCGGATGCGCAATGCCGAGCTTGTCGAGGAAGGCGAAGAGGTCGTCGGGCGTCGCGGGCATGGGGAGACACGCGCCTCACCTCCCCCTGGAGGGGGCAGGTCGACCGCCGAAGCGTAGCGGAGGCGGTCGGGTGGGGGTGATCGCGTTATAGCAAATCGGGCACTGCCTTCGCCTCACCCCACCCCGGCTCCCGCCTGCGGCGCTCGCCGACCCTCTCCCCTCCAGGGGAGGGTGACCGTGGGGCGCGGCCGGAGTGAATGCGGATATGCAGCGGGGAAGCCGATGGCGTCGCCGCGCACCGAGCCCGCCCCGCTCGGTTGCCAAGGCAGGCTCCTTTTGGCATAGGAAGGCTACCGGCCAGTGCCGTTTACCCTCTCGGATGCGGGTGTAGCTCAGGGGTAGAGCACAACCTTGCCAAGGTTGGGGTCGTGGGTTCGAATCCCATCGCCCGCTCCAAATTCCTCTTAAGTATCAATATGTTGTTCCGGGCGGACGAAAGGCCGGTCCCGGCCGTTTTGGCCCGGGGAAGCACGGGGGAAGCAAAAAATGTGGCCAGCTCCAGCTGGCTACGGGCGGACGGCCGAAAAAAACTCTCCGCTCCGCGGAGAGTATTTCCAGCGGGACCCTCTGTCCGTTTAAGCGAGCTGACCCGGTCCGTCCGTGACTCGCAACCTAGAATCAGCGACGCTTCTGGAGGTCAACGAGTGATTCGCAACCCGGTGAGTTCTGAGATTTGGTGTCAACGTGGGTCCGATAACGCTGTTCGATAAATCGTTCCTTCAATCTTTGAGCGTCGATGAAGGGGTGTGGTTCGATAAGTTCTTCATGCCAGTTGTTTGCCCGGTGTTCTACGTGGAAACACTTGCCGACCTGGCTAAGGAGGCATCGAAAGCCGGTCCCGCTGAAGCGATCGTGCGAAGAATCGCAGATAAATTTCCGGAGCTTGGCGGATCGCCTTGCGGCTTTCATGGCGACATCTGCTTAAATGACCTTCTTGGATTTCATACGCCGATGGATGGGCGAATTCCGCGGGCTGGGGGCCGGCCGGTGAAAACCGGCATGGTGTTTGAACAGACGCCTGAGGAGGAAGCGTTCGGTCGTTGGCGTGATGGAATGTTTCACGTTATCGAACGGATCGCGGCGACGCATTGGAGAAAGCAGCTCGCGAACCTAGACTTGGCCGCGGTAGCGAAGGAGTTTCGATCCCTGGGGATTGACGGGAAGCGGTGCCGGACTCTTGAGGAGGCGCGGGACCTGGCATGGGCGGTAGTGAGGGGAAGTGACCGGATCATGGATAGGCTCGCGCTTGCGGCGGTATTTCTTCAAATTCCACAGCAGCACCATGCGCGCATTGTGGAGGCATGGAAGCGCGAAGGTCGTCAGCCGCTAATACGATTTGCTCCGTACGCGGCTTACGTTCTCTGCGTCGAAATCTTTTTTCAGGTCGCGTTAGCGGCAGGGCTCATCGCAACGGAGCGGCCATCTAACCGTACTGATATTGCATACCTGTTCTATCTGCCGTTCTCCATGTTGTTCGTTTCGTCCGATAAACTGCATCGGCGAGTAGCAAAATTATTTATGCGCACAACTCAGGAGTTCGTATGGGGGCCTGATTTGAAAGCCGCTTTGGCAAAGGTCAATCAGCATTTCCTCACGTTCTCAGAAGAAGAACGGGAACGAGGCCTGTTCGCGCTGGCACCTAACCCGCCAATGGGGAATATGGTCTCCGAGCTTTGGGACCGGCACATGCGGGCGGATTACCGGAAGGATCGGGAAGAGAAAGACAGGATGACGCCAGAACAACAAGCGGAAATGCTGAAGCGACTGAAGGAGTTTGAAAAGCAACCGACTGTCCCGGCCGGTGATCTGGAATACGCGGAAGCGGAAATGATATCCATTAAGAGAAGCGTGAGAAGAAAACGCGGAAGCTGGTGGCAGGTACCGAAGGATATGCCGGATACACAAGATGAATGACGTAGGGCCTTCGATGGACGACTCGGGACCCAGCCCGCGCACGAGCGAGCAGCGGCTCAGTACCTGGGAGGAATTCCGGGCATACGCCGCCGATTTCGAAGACGCGACGGGCGAGCCATGGAACGAGATATGGTTCCGTGGACAGTCAGACGCAGGCTGGCCGCTGAGCACCAGCTTGGAGCGCCGCTCAGCGAAAACGCGGGCGGTTGACAATTATCTGAGCCTCATCGGTGAAATTCAGCCAGCTATCGAAACGTTTACGAGTAGTCAGTTCTTGATGCCTGACCGGCACGAGCTTGAACACGCCTGCCGGCAACACGATGGCTTCGAACAGAAGCTGCGTGGATGCGCGACATACCTGGCTCACTTGCGGCATGGCGGCTTTCCCTCTCCCCTCCTCGACTGGACGCTTTCGCCTTACGTCGCAGCATACTTCGCCTTCCAGAATGCACGGCATGACGGTGAGGTGGCGATCTACGCTTACTTGGAGTGGGCGTCCAGATCGAAGGTTTGGGGGGCCGACGATGCGCGAATCGTCAGCTTCGGACCGATAATCAAGACGCATAAGCGTCACTTTCGGCAACAGTCCCGCTATACATCTTGCGTTCAGTTCGAGAACGGCAAATGGTTCTTCGCCCCGCATGATGCGGTCTTCGGCCAAAAGGATCGCTTTAGGCAGGATCTCCTATGGAAGTTCACGATCCCCGCGAATGAACGGCTGAAGGTACTCCGGTTTTGCGACAAGGTGAACCTCAACGAGTTTACGCTGTTCGACACCGAGGAGGGGCTGCTGGAAATGCAGGCAATGCGCGTATTCGACCTACGCCCCTAACACGAGCCGTATAGAGCTGGTTGGACGGATCGGTGCTCGCTCCGTTATCATATTCAGGAGGGAATACATGAAGACAGATGATCCGCGCCTCGAAGAAAGCAGAAAGAAGCTATTTGAGCGTGTCCAGAAGATCAACGATATGATTCTGACAGTGCTTAAGAATCATCTTGTTGTGGAGCAATTTATGGATGCGTTCTTGGATGCACGCGGTAAGAAGCATGACGATCTGTGGTTCTTTGACAAAGCGAAGATGTGCGAAGAACTTAAGCCCGCGGAGATCGATCCGCCGATTTGGATTGTACTAACGAAGGCCAATCAGCTGCGGAATAAGATCGCACACACGCTCGATCAGGCGGAAATTCAGACGAAGATGGATGAACTGCGCGCGGCCTATCTCGCTGCACTTACGGAGAAGCAGGCTGAGGCCTCGAAGAACTTGAGCGACCTTCGGATTGCTGCAGGCGCGTTCGAACTCTGCGGTTCTTTTCTTGTGGCAGCAACCGATGCTGTTCAGCTCCCAAGAAAGCGTGATGGTCAACACCTTTCTGACAGCATAGCACTAAAGCGCTGCTGATAGCATTGCGCCCATTGTTAAAGGGAAACCTGTCGAAAAAGATAACTCAATGAAGCGCGCTCCCAATCCGTTCCCCGTTTTTAAGCGGACAGGCACTCCAGATAACGTTGGCGAGTTCGACCGATCAATTGCCAATACCGCGGATCACCTGATCGCGGAACTTAGGCGCGCCAAACGTCTACCCACTAATGTAAAGACTGGTCTAAAACGCGAGGACGTGCACTTCCTCGCGTATGCGCCGTGGGTTCGAATCCCATCGCCCGCTCCAAAACATCTCAGAATTTCAGCCGCTTGGGTTGCGTGGCCCGAAGGCACCGCGGCGCCTTTTGTGCCGTGTAAGCACGGAGTAAGTAGTGTGGGCTGAAAAGTTGTTAGTCAGTCTTCTCCATCAATTGGCACGTCAGCGTATTGTCTCTCCCGGCGATTAGCATCTGAGGAAGAGGGTAGTATCCGTCCTTGTCGACGCGCAACGCTTTGAAAATGTGCTCGGCGGTCTCTGCGGAATCGATATACCCTCGAAACAAAGTTTCAGTATACGAGTGCATGAAATCCATATCCGCGGGAGTTGCTACCGAGGCCAATCGGCCGTCCGCAAATTCCGCCTCTGCAAAGAGCGGCTCCAGCAGTCCATGCCAGATGGTCACGTAGGTACCGTCGCGAGTAAGGTAGAGGTTGAGGCGCAAGAAATTCTTTGTTCCGTCCACGGTTGGGTGATTTTTGTATTCGTACACCGGCACCGTGTTGGCGATGCGGAAGTCGCGCAACTCGACAAAGCCGAATTGGATAGGATCGAACGTCATGGCAGGGGCCGCCCAGCCTTCATGTAGCCCTCAAGCGCCGCAATGACGCAATCGATGGCGTTAGCATGCGCCTCTTCTTCGGTTTCGCCTTCGGTCAACGCCTCGGGAATTCGCGGAAAGCGAACGAGCCACCAGCCGTTCTCCTGGCGCTCAAGATTGTAACGATGGCCAAAGGCCGTTCGCATTGAACACATATGCGCGAGTTTTGGGGTGAATGCCAGCGATAGCAACGCGCTGCAGCCACGCTTGCAAACGCGTCGCCAGCAAGGTCAAGGTTGGCTCGACTTCGAAACCGCCGGCCGTAGGGACTGATGTCGTGCCTCTTACCTGTCGAACGCAAATCGTTATTGCGTTAGGCCTTGCGGTGGCGCTCGGCCTCGCGACTCCCGCCCTTGCCGCCTCGCCCACCTTCCTGCCCGGTTCCCGCGTCGGGCTGGTGCCGCCGGAAGGAATGGTGCCGAGCCGCTCGTTCCAGGGCTACGAGGACGCCGCCCAAGGGGTGATCCTGTTCGTCACCGAGTTCGGCGCCAATACGTTCGAGCGCGCCGACAAGGATTTCACCCCCGAGGCGCTCGCGCAGGGCGGCATCGAGGTCGAAACGCGCGAGGACGCGGCGTTCGCCGGCATGCGCGGCTATCTGATCGTCGCGCACCAGGACATCGCCGGCATGCGTTGGCGCAAATGGGCGCTGGTGCAAACCCGCGGAGACATCACCGCGACCGTCGTGTTGGTGGCGCCCGAGGCGTCGCGTGCGGCTTATCCCGACGCGGCGCTGCGCGCTTCCTTCGCGACGCTCGCGCTGCGCGAGAGTGTGCCCGATGAAGAGAAGTTCGGGCTGCTGCCGTACCGCTTCGGCGATCTCGCCGGCTTTCGTCTGATCCAGGCGATTCCGACCGGCGCCGCGATCCTCACCTCCGGGCCGAGCGACGCGACCATCGCGTCGCAGCAGCCGTTCTTCATGATTGGCATTGCATCAAGCGCGCCGGCGCCGGCGGAACGCGAGAACTTCGCGCGGCGGCGGGTCGCGGCGATCGGCGGCCTCGATCAGTTTCGCGTGCTGCAGGTCACGCAGATCCGGTTCGGCGCCGACCTCGGCCAAGAAATCGTTGCCGAAGGCAAGGACCCGAAAAACGGCGTCGAGCTGTCGCTGGTGCAGTGGATGCGTTTCCGCGCGGGCGGCTACCTGGAGATGGTCGGCATCGCGCGCCGCGACGTGTGGGCGGAGGCGTTCCCGCGCATGCGCGCGCTGCGCGACGGGATCGAGTTCAAATAATCCCATGGTTCGTATTGGCGTCGATTTCGGTGGGACCAAGATCGAAGTCGCGGCGCTCGACCGCGACGGGCGGTTTCGCGCGCGGGTACGTGCGCCGACCCCGCGCGACTATGCGGCGTCGCTTGCGGTGATCGGCGATCTGGTTGCGCAGGCCGAGCGCGAGGCCGGCGTGCCGGAAGGCAGCAAGCGCTTGATCGGCGTCGCGACGCCCGGCTCGATCTCGCCCAAGACGAGGCTAATCCGCAACGCGAACAGCGTCTGGCTCAACGACAAGCCGTTCCGCGAGGACGTGAGCGCCAAGCTCGGCGCGCCGGTGCGCATGATCAACGACGCGAACTGCCTCGCGTTGTCCGAGGCGACGGACGGCGCCGCCGCGGGCGCGGCGGTGGTATTCGCTGCGATCCTCGGCACCGGCTGCGGCGGCGGCGTGGCGGTCGACGGGCGCGTGCTGGAAGGCGCGAACGCCGTCGCCGGCGAATGGGGCCACACGCCGCTGCCGTGGCCGACGGCAGAGGAATTTCCCGCGCCGCCGTGCTGGTGCGGCCGGCACGGTTGTTTGGAACTCTACATTTCCGGCACCGGCTTCGAGGCCGACTATCGCCGCGTGACCGGCCGCACGCTGGAGGGCGCCGACATCGCGGCGGCGGCGCGCCAGGGCGACGGCGAGGCAGCGGCGGCACTCGCGCGCTATCTCGATCGCCTCGGCCGCGGGCTCGCCGTGATCTGCAACGTGATCGACCCCGACGTGATCGTGCTCGGCGGCGGCATGTCCAACATGCCGGAGCTTTACGCGCGCCTGCCGGATGAAATAGCGCGCTGGATTTTCTCCGATATTTGTTCGACCCGCATCGTGCCGGCGCAATACGGCGATTCCTCCGGCGTGCGCGGCGCGGCGATGCTGTGGCGGGTGGAGGAATTGTAGCCCACATGAGCGAAGCGAAATGCGGGGCCGATTCCCGGATTTCGCTTCGCTCATCCGGGCTACATCAATATCCAACCGCCAGCGCGCCCCGCGTGCGCGGGTCGGCGGCGCCGGCGAGACCGTCGGGGGTCACCATGATCGAGTTGGCCGAGCCCCAGTTGGGCTGCCGCATCACCTTGTGGCCGAGCTGCTCGAGGCCGCGCACGGTCTCGGCCGGCACCGCCTGTTCGACTGCGACTGCGTCGGGCAGCCATTGGTGATGGACACGCGGCGCGGCGACCGCGGCCGCCACGTCCATGCGAAAATCGATCGCGTTGAGGATCACTTCGAGCGCCGTCGTGATGATGCGGCTGCCGCCGGGCGCGCCGGTGATCAAATAAGGCTTGCCGGCCTTGAGCACGATCGTCGGCGTCATCGAGGAAAGAGGGCGCTTGCCGGGCCCCGGCGCGTTGGCGGCGCCGCCGGTGAGCCCGAACGCATTGGCGGCGCCCGGCTTGGCGGCGAAATCGTCCAGCTCGTCGTTGAGCAGGATGCCGGTTCCTTCGGCCACCAGCCCGACGCCGAAATTGAGATTGAGCGTGTAAGTATTGGCGACCGCGTTGCCGGCGGCGTCGATGACGGAATAATGCGTCGTGTTGTTGCCCTCGGCCGGGACCGGCTGCCCGGCGCGGATGCTCGTTGAAGGCGTGGCGCGGCGCGGATCGATCGAGCGGCGCAGGTCCGCCGCGTAGCTCTTCGACGTGAGGCGCTCGACCGGCACCGCGACCACGTCCGGGTCGCCCAGGAACTCGGCGCGGTCCGCGTAGGCGCGCTTCATCGTTTCGATCATCAGATGAAGCGCCGGCACCGAGCCGCTGCCCAAGTCGGCGAGCGGATAGCTTTCCAGCACGTTGAGCATCTCGATCAGATGCACCCCGCCGGAAGAGGGCGGCGGCATCGAGACGATCTGATAATCGTGATAGGTGCTGCGCACCGGCGTGCGGGTCACCGGTCGATAGGCTTTGAGATCGTCGAGTGTCATCAGGCCGCCGGCGCCGCGCACGGCCGCAACGATCTTCTCGGCGATCGGTCCCTCATAGAAGGCGCGCGGGCCGTCGCGCGCGATGGCATCGAGGGATGCCGCGAGGTCGGCCTGGATCAGGCTTTGGCCCTGCCCGAGCACGACGCCGTCGGGATTGAGGAAGATCTTCGCGCTCGATGGCCAGCGCGCGAGCCGCGGCTGCGAACCCGGCAAGGCGTCAGCGAGAGCGTCCTCCACCAGAACGCCGTTGCGCGCGGCCGCAAGCGCGGGCGCGATCAGCTGCGCCCACGTGAACTTGCCCGAGCCGTAGCGCTCGAGCGCGAGCGAAAGGCCTGCGACGGTGCCCGGCACGCCGATGCCGAGGCCGGAGTCGCGCGACTTGCGCGGGTCGGCCTCGCCTTTCTCGTCGAGGAACACGTCTTTGCTCGTCGCCGCCGGGGCGGTCTCGCGATAATCGATCGCGACGTCTTCGTTGCGGTCGCCGAGATGGATCACCATGAAGCCGCCGCCGCCGAGGTTGCCGGCCTGCGGATAGGTCACCGCGAGCGCGATGCCGACCGCAACCGCCGCGTCGACCGCGTTGCCGCCCTGCTCGAGCACCTCGACCCCGATGCGGCTCGCCCGCGCTTCCTGGCTCGCCACCATGCCGTGACGGGCGAGCACCGGCGCCTGCGCAGCCGCGAGGGCGCAGGTGAGCAGCAGAGCAACAAATGCAATCGTTGCCGCATGTAATGAGCGGTGGAGTGAGCTCCATACCTCCCCCTGGAGGGGGGAGGTCGACCGGTTTCGCGCAGCGAAAGCGGTCGGGTGGGGGTGACCTTTAGAAAAATTCATCACGTGGCTTTCACCCCACCCCGCTCGCCTCCGCTGCGCTGCGGCGAGCGACCCTCCCCCTCCAGGGGAGGGTGAGCTGTGGCACCGCCCGTGCGCAAACTATCGCGCCTGCGAGTGATATACCGTGTTCGGGCGCATGTCGGTTGCGGAGGCGACGCGGTTCGTCATGTTGAAGAAGGCGGCGACCGCGGAAATGTCCCAGATATCGCGGTCGGAAAACCCGACCTCGCGCAGGCCCGCGCGATCCTCGTCCTCGACCGTCCACGGCTCGGCGGTGAGCTTGACGGCGAAATCGAGCATGGCGCGGTGGCGCTTGCTCAGCCGCGCCGCGCGATAGTTCATCACCATCAGCTCGCCCAGCGCCGGATCGCCCGAGACTTGGCGCACCGCGGCGCCGTGCGCCACCAGGCAGTAGTAGCAGCGGTTGTGCGAGGAGACCGCGACCGCGATCATCTCGCGCTCGAGCTTGCTCAGGCCCGAGGGCGCGAGCATCAGGTCGTTGTACATGGCGACGAATGCCTCGAGCTTCGCCATGTCGAAGCCGTAGGCCTTGAGCACGTTGGGCACGAAACCGAGCTTCTCCTCGCACTTGGCGAAATAGGCCGCCATGGCGGGCGTGAGCGGCGCCGCCGGCAGATCGAGCGCGGTGATCTCGCTGTCGTCGCGGGCGGCGGCGCTCGGCGCCGGCACGTCTCGATGATGGGGTTCTCGTTTCTTTTGCGCAGTTTTTCCCACGTTAAGCTCCTGTCATTTGCTCAGTCGGGCCTATAGCACGGCCCCCCACCCCTGACCCCTCCCCACCGCGCTGCGCGCGGGGGGAGGGGAACCGAAACGCCTGAGCGGTTTCCCCTCGACGATTCAGGCCGGATGGCGGAAACTTCGCTAAACCAGAACACCGCCGG
>Ga0207664_10003772_pt1 | contig 10181 bp, 8 predicted proteins | sample LARL83metaG_FD_184349 | JGI IMG/M metagenome (GOLD analysis project Ga0207664, IMG submission 184349) | Corn, switchgrass and miscanthus rhizosphere microbial communities from Kellogg Biological Station, Michigan, USA - LAR L8-3 metaG... | ecosystem: Host-associated > Plants > Roots >...
CGGCCGCGCCGTCGTACACCGCGTCTACCGCCATCCCGGCCTGACGCAGCCCCTGAGCGATCCGGGTGGCAAGCGTCACGTGGTCCTCGACGACCAGCACCCTCATCTCTCCATTTTGCGCCAGCGAGGCATGACATCCGTGCAACATCGGCGGTAGCGCTGATGTCACCCGCCCCGGCACAGCATGTGGCCGTGAAGCGAATCACTACGCATCAAGGGGGCGGCGATGTCGGTCAGCGCTAGCCGCGACGACGAAGTGCTGCCGCGCCGGGCCGACCGGGCCGCCCCGGGCTCCCGACGCGACATCGGGGCGGTACGGGCGGAAGTTGCGCTCGTCGTTGCCGCCTTCGCGGCGCTGTGCGTCCTGGTCCTGCCGATCGCGCCTCAGACCGCAGAGCCCGATGACGGCGCCTACCGAGCATCGATTGTGGCGATGACCGAAGGGCATTTCCTGACGTTGTCAACCGCTCAGGCAGAAATACTGGCAAGGAAGCTGGGCGACAACCCGGCCGCCCCCCCGAACCAATGGGTCGAGTTGGTCAACGGCCGGTATATCAGCGAGAAGGATCCCGGCTATCCGTTCCTCGCAGCGCCGTTCCAGGCGCTCGGCATCATCCGCTGGGCGCCGCTGTTCTACGGGGCACTCGCTTGCCTCGGGCTGTTCGTCGGCGCGCGGCGCTGGCTCGGGCGCTTCGGCGGCCCCGCAGCCGTGGGCCTGTACTGCTCATCCGGAGCCGCGCTGGCGTTCGCTTGGCGCGACTACATGCCGACGTTCACCGACGCCTCGCTGACCGCAGCCGGGTCCGGCGCCCTGCTGTGGGCGATGCTGGCGGCTGAAGCGAGTTCCCGGCGACGCACCTGGGCCGGCTTGGCCGGGTTCGCCGCGATTGAGATCGCGACCTTCGTCCGCTACACCAACATCGTGATCCTCGGCTGCGCCGTCGTGGCCGTCATCGCATCATGGCGGCTGCGTGCCGCGAGCCTGCCCTTCCGCACGCTGTGCTGGTGGCTTGCCTCGGTGGCCGTCTTCGCCGCCGGTATGACGATCTTCGACGACCTCATCTACGGCGGCCCGCTGACAACCGGGTACCAGCCCGGCGAGGTCACGTTTAGCCTCGGCGCCATCGGGCCGAATCTGCGGATCATGCCCGCGCACCTTCTGCAGGCCATGCCGATGATGGTGCTTGGACTGATAGCGCTCGCATGGATCGTTGTGCGGTGGCTGGCGTTGCGCCGGGTCGCTGGCGAGGTTGGCACGCTTGCGCGTCGCGATATATGGGTCGGCCTCGCCCTCGCCGCATCTTGGTTCGCGATCTGGGGCCTCTACTCCGCGTACACCTGGACGGCCGACCCGACCAGTGTCACCGTGCAGGTCGTCAGGTTCTACCTCCCAGCGATCGGCCCGATCTCCCTGCTCGGCGCCTGGCTGGTGACCAGAACTCCCGGCCGGTCATGGGCGGCCCGCCTGACTGCAACCGTCATCATCGTGGCGATGTTCGGCCTGGGGGCGTGGGCATTCCACGCCATGTACGCAGCGTTCGGCGTTCCGCTAAGAATCCACTTCTGAACGTACGGACATCCCTTGTTGCCGACTACGCGTGCCGCCCGGACCACCTCTCGAGCTGAGAGGTGGCCGACACTCCGCAAGGTGCTCGACGGGCTCGGCCCATGCCAGGTCCCTGACTCTGCTCGCCGGATCGTCGGTCAGGGGCGGTCGTCGGCTGACTCGAGGAGTCTGCCGTTCTTCGACAGGCCCGGGTCGGTGCATGCGGAGAGGTTGAAACAGCAGGGCCGTCTCTTCCCGCTGTTCATCTTCGAAATGCTCACCTCGACCCGTCGTCTGCGCGTGTCAGGGTTCTTCGTAGCGTTGACCCAGCGCACCCATTCCCAGCGGGCCATCGGGGTGATCTCGCGCCACAGGTTCTGGATCTTCTGCGGGGCAGCCGCCAGAGCTGCCGCAAGATCCTGGGGCACGCTCGGCTCTGGCCAGTCCTTGGTCACCTCGATGCCGAGCCTCGCAGTATCACCCGCGCTGACGCCAGCGGCGTGCTGCAGCGTGTGATCGACCCTCATCCAGTGGCCGGAATTTCCGTCTGGTTCGAGCACCGTCTGGAACCAGACGCCATTGATCGTTCCGTGCACGGCCACCTGCCCGCGCGAAGGCAGCTCCTTGCTCGCCGTCTCAGGCAACCGCACCACAGCCGATCCGCCGATCGCGGACAGCGTGGCGTCGAAGCGAATAGCCGCTCCCTCAGTGCGCTGAGTCACCGCCGTCTCTTATCTTCCCCGCCCCGGACACGGCACCCCGACGGTGACACCGTCATCGAGTGCATCACCGTTCACACTTTACAGTGAGAGTTCCCGAGGGGCCGAGCCATGATCAACTTTGGCAGAGGGCCATTGGCCCTTGCACGGGATTCGGTCCACGATCGAAGCGGGTACGAAGCTTATGCGCTGACCGGCATTCATATGCGCCGCATGAATGCACTACTTCGGCAGATTCGGATGGCTGGTGCTTCGGCGGCCGGTCCTCTGACTGTCTGTCCTGCCTGTGTCGCGGTGTGATCGTTCGGCTCGGCGAGACTGAGGGCTGCCGGGTTTGGCTTTCATGCGAGGCCAGATAAGGGCACTGGTTCAAATCTTCCTAGCGGCGGGCGAATCTCCCTGCTCGCCGCGGCCTTCGGGGCTTTCCCGGCAGGCTAGCGCTGATCGCTTGACCGTCATCTGACCGCCGGAGTGGGCGTGACTGGCCGGTATGCGGCGCCACCGGCCGGGCTTGAGCGGCATGCTGGCCTTCGCGGATGCTGCCGCTCGCTGGGCATTGAGTCCGTGCCTGGATGCTGCTTCGCGTCCGGCGCTTATGACCATGTCATCGGTGGTGCCGCTGGTCACTGCGAGAGTCAGGTAGGCGCTGCTGCTGGCCTCGGGGGAGGTGCTTACCGGGGCAGTGAACCTGGAGAAAGGTGGATGGTAAGGAGAAGGTCTACGGTTCGATTCCGTAAGGGGGCTCTCACTCACAGGCCAGGAAGATGGCGCCTCACCTGCGCAAACACGGTGGGGCGCCGTCTTCGTGTTCTCCGGCTGGCTACGGCTGTAACCGGCTCGCTACGGCTGGCTGTGCCCTATACGTGCCCTAGTTTTCAGCCCCGCAGGGAGGAACAGGATCTGATAGCTGCCTTCCTTGATGACCTAAGGGATTGGATCGACGCGGCGTCGATGGAGGATAGCTACAGAGTTGGCCGCGATGCCGCGAAAGCGCTGGGGGAGCACATCAAGGATTTGCATGCAGCAAATCTGCTGGTCGGTGCCCGCGTGCGTTACCTTGTGCTGACTGGACCTTCTGCTGACTGGCGGATCGCAGGAGCCTGAAAGGTGGCGCGAGCTGACAAGATCGCACGCCAGGATCACATCATCCGGGCATTCACGAAGATTACGCTGGGACTACTCTGGCTCAGTCAGCCTAACGCCGTAACGACGACCCAGTCCATCATTCCCCCTCCATGCGTCATCGCATTATCTCAGCAATGGGGTGGCCGATGGGCAGCAATCCGTGCTTGGCATGTATATCGAGATACAACCACTCAGCATGGCCCAACTCATCGATGAGAAAGGCGCACAAATATGGCCGCCGCAGGGTCGTCATGTGCCTCTGGAGGCGCCGTAGTGCAGCTCATCGACCTGGCAGTCTCCGCGAAGGAGTGGGCAGAGGGCTCGTCATGAAGCTCGGGTCAAGCGAGACACAGTACGGCAGGCAATCGGCCAACTGTACGACTACCGCCGTTTTCACGAATCTCCCGTTCACCTCGCGGTCCTCTTCCCCTACAAGCCCAGCACAGACCGCCTCGACTTGCTCAAGAGTGTAGGCCCCGGATACGGTCGCGCCGCCCGCTGGCATGCCCCATCACGGGACTTCCGAATACTTGCGATCGCAGCATGTTCGTACTGGCTGAATCCATCACCGTTTAGCCCACTGTCCAATACAGATTAGGCCACCGTTCTTAAACCAGTGATTGGGATCACGGGTATGGGGATTCTTACCATCGAAACTGGCTAGAAAGACATCGCCCGCTTGTGCATTAGAGGGTCATCCCACTCGCAGCGACAGTGAAACAGAAATAGCCAGTCTTATTCAGATAAAACGATGAACCATCACCATAAGGATTTGCAGGCCCCAGATAGGCATTGTGACCCGTTACAGCGGACCAATGCACATTCTTGAAAGCAATCTGATTAGAGGCGCAATACCCAGACTCAAGCGGTACGAAAAGGGTGCCCCATCCTGCCGGACTGCAAGTATCCAGGCTAGTCGAAGCGTTGTTTGGGTCATTATAAGCGTCGCCTACGCAATGACCGGCCCATCCACTATTGCCAGTGAATTCGATCTGGACATCATTACTATTCTGAACCGAAGCTATGAAAAATGAATCATTAGGGAACGCACACGAATGCCAGCTTTTCACGAACGGGCCGCCATTCCAGGCATTCAATGTCGCGTGATTGCCGCCATCCGGCCAGTAAAAACACTCACCAAGACCCGCAGCATGAGCGCCGGGTGCAGTAACAGCAAAGGGAATTAGGGCTGCCAAAGTCAGTACTAGCGTTCCCAAAAGCAATTTAATTTGCTTCACGATTGTCCGCCTTTGTAGTTAGTGAACCTCTCCTCACCAGGCAGCCTGATTGCAGCCAGGCGAATCAGACGGTAGCTGGGTAAACCTCCGCACACCAGGAAGTTTGACCGGCAGTTTGACCGGCAGTTCTGGGTCGGTCCCGCAAATCCCGTGCTCCAAGGGCCGGGCTGGTGGGCCTGAGCGCCTGGCTCACTGGCCAGGCCATGCGCGGCCGGCCTGGAGAAGTTGCGGGCCTCATAGCCTCCACCGCGGCGGTGTCTGGCTGGTCAGTCAGCCGCGCAACCTGCTGAGGTAGTTCTGCCACTGCACCTGAGCGCGGCGATGATCTTCTTGCAAGTCGCACCGATGCCTGCGACAGGACCTGGTAACCGTAATCTCCCCTTTGCGAGTATGGCGGTCTAAGCTCGGAGCAGTACCTGACCGCCAGGCCGGCGACTGTTGCACGGCAGCTGAACGGCAACCGTACGCGCAGGGCCTGCGATGTACCTCACGCGCAGGGGAGGGCCACCTTGAGCGCTGGAACAGGGACGCGCTGCCTCGCCCGGAGCTGGTGGCCGTGACGGAAGGGCCCGGCGAGGGGGAGCCGCCGGGCTCGTGGCTGCAGAGGCAGCGCAGGGCTGCGAGGCTAACGCAGGAGGAGCTCGCGCGGCGGTCGGGGCTGAGTGTGCGGGCGATCAGCAACCTGGAGCGCGACCGGACCCGCAACCCGCACCCGAGGTCGGTTCGCATGATGGCAGGAGCCCTGGGCCTCACCCAGGCGGCAGGTGACGAACTGCTCACCTGTTACCGGGCAAGCTGGGACGCCGGGTTACGCCCGCGGCTCCCCGATACCGGCAGCGCCGCTGGGACGCGGCCGGTACCGCCGGGCCGGGAACGCGGCCCGGTAACCAGCGCCCCGGCGCTGGTGCCGCGGCAGTTGCCCCACGCGGTCGGGAACTTCGTCGGGCGGCAAGCCGAGCTGGAGTCACTCACCGCGCTGCCTGAGCAGGACCGCGGGGTAGACGGCGCGGTGGCTATCAGCGCGATCAGCGGGACCGCCGGCGTCGGCAAGACCGCGCTGGCGGTGCACTGGGCCCACCAGGCGGCAAGCCGGTTCGGCCACGGCCAGCTGTATGTGAACCTGCGCGGGTTCGACCTCTCCGGCACCCCAGCCACGCCGGCCGAGGCGATCCGCGGGTTCCTCGACGCCCTGGGCGTGCCCGCAGACCGGATCCCCCGGGGCCTGGACGCCCAAGCCGGCCTGTACCGCAGCATGCTGGCGGGTAAGCAGGTGCTGATCGTGCTCGACAACGCCCGCGACGAGCAGCAGGTCCGGCCGCTGCTGCCCGCCAGTCCCGGCTGCCTGGTGATCGTCACTAGCCGCAACCAGCTGGCCGGCCTGGCCGCCTCCGACGGCGCCCGGCTGCTCAGCCTCGATGTGCTTACCGACGCTGAGTCCCGCCACATGCTGGCCGTCCGCATCGGCGAGGGACGGGCCGCCGCCGAGCCGGCGGCGGTCGCCGAGATCGCCGGGCTGTGCGCGCAGCTGCCGCTCGCCCTCGCGATCGCCGCCGCGCGCGCCGCCGCCCGGGCCCGGTTCACCCTGACCGCTCTTGCCGACGAACTCCGCGACCTTCGGGGCCGGCTGGACGCCCTGGCCACCACCGACCTGGCCAGCAATGTCCGGGCGGTGTTCTCCTGGTCGAACCAGCAGCTCAGCCCGGCTGCAGCGCGGATGTTCGGGCTGCTTGGCGCCCACCCAGGTCCAGATATCAGCACTCCTGCAGCAGCGAGCCTGGCCGGTGTCTCGCTGCGGCAGGCACGCCAGGCGCTCAACGAGCTGACCATGGCCAATCTGGTCGCCGAGCACGCGCCAGGCCGGTATGCCTTCCACGACCTCCTGCGTGCTTACGCTGCAGAACAAGTCCGCGTGGCAGCCGACGACCCCGCATATCGCGCCGCCATCCACCGGGTCCTGGACTACTACCTGCACACCGCCGCGGCTGCGAACAGGCTGCTGGCTCCGGCCCGGGACCCGATCGACCTTGCCCCGGCCCAGCCGGGCGCCCGGCCGCAGGAATTCGGGGACCCCGCGCGGGCACGATCCTGGTTTGAGGCAGAGCATGCTGTGCTGCTCGCCGTGATCGCCCTAGCGGCGGAGCACCGATTCGACATCCATGCCTGGCAGCTTCCCTGGACCCTGACCGACTTCCTCGACTGGCAAGGGCACTGGCGCGACTGGGTCACCGTTCAGCGGACCGCGTTAGCCGCCGCGCAACGCCTGGGAGACCGCGCCGCGCAAGCTCGTGCCTACCGCAGCCTCGGTGATGCCTGCAGCCGGCTTGGCTGCTTCGATGAGGCCCATACCGACCTGGCGCAGGCTCTCGGCCTGTTCCACGAAGTCGGTGACCACATCGGCGAGGCCCGGGCCCACCAGGCCCTGTCGTGGCTGCTCGACCGGCAGGGCCGGCCCGAGCAGGCACTAGCCCACGACCAGGTGGCCCTGCGCCTGTATGAGGACGCAGGCCACCGGAAAGGGCAGGCAAACGCCCTCAACGCGATCGGCTGGCTGCAGGCCCAGCTGGGGGACCACCGGCAGGCCCTCGACTACTGCGGGAAGGCCCTTAACCTGCACCGCGAACTCGGCAACCGCCGAGGAGAGGCCGCCACCTGGGACAGCCTCGGCTACGCCCGGCACAACATCGGCCAGCACTCCAAGGCCATCTCCTGCTACCACCGGGCGCTCGACCTGTTCCGCGACCTCGGGGACCGCTACAACCAGGCCGAGATCCTCACTCACATCGGGGACACCCACCGCGCAGCAAGAGACCTGCGTGGCGCCCGCGACACCTGGCAAGAGGCCCTCGCGATCCTCCACGATCTCGATCACCCCGACGCCAGCCAGGTCCGCGACAGACTCCGCGATCTCGACGCCACGAGCTCCTCACCAGAACAGGCACCTAGCCCACCTTGACCCCGTAACGACGGTCAGCAGGCGGCGAGCATCCGGGATGTCTTCGAACGCTTCGTATGACGAGGCGCTCATTTGGGACGATCTCCGCGGTATCGCCGTAGAACGAGATTCCGCGAGTCCGGCATACGGTTCGTAGGACGGACGGGCAGATCTCCGCCCATCAACCCCCTTCAACCGTTGTCGCGGCCCGGGCCATGAGTGTCCGCAGTGGTCAGCTAGAGGCAGCCGTGCCCACCACGCAGGTAACGGGGCTGCGAGCACGCACACGGGGCGTGACCGCAGGTCACAATGTGCGGCCTACCCACCCGGGAGCGAGGCGGCTATATAGGTACGATCAGCCTCGGCTTTGACGGCAAGGGCACCTGCGAGCGCGTCAAGCGCAAGGCAGGACCGCCAGGATCGCTGCCGGGCAGGCTACGCACCAACTCGTAGTGCCGCCATGGATCGTCGGCGGGTCGAGCACGGCGAGGAGACCGGTGATGATCGCTCGAGCTGGTCGAAGGCGCGGGTGCTGCTGCGGATGCGCAGCGTCGGAACCGCCGGAGTCGCCGCAACGGACGAGAACATGAGCGATACCGGCGGCAGCGGTGATCTTCTTCGCGTGGGCGGCTGAGGTGCCGGGCTGAGCCCCGACGTCGGCCTGTCGGAGACCTTTGCCCGGTCGAGGTTCTTGGCCGACGGTGGGCGGCGCAGGGCGAGCAGCAGGTCCAGTAGCCGCGTGTACCGCTCACGCCCGCGTGCGTCGAGGCTAAGAGCACCGGAACGGGGAATTCCGGTGCTCTTAGCCGCCGCCTTACTGCTAATGGCGTTCAGCCATGAACGTGCTACGTTAAAGAGCCTGAAGGAAACAGTATTTTGTTGGTTTGTTGAGATACCAATGAGAACCGTTAACCGCACCACTCGGCGGTCCGAGATAGCCCTTCCAGTGATTGTTATAGAATGCAACCCCGATGGGACCGCAGCCACTCGTTACATATTTAAAGTTGGTGCCCCATCCACTTCCGCACACGTCGAGGCTGGTGCTCGCGTTGTTAGGATCGTTATATGCATCACCGATACAGTGACCAGCCCAAGCGTTTCCGCCAGTGTCCTCGATTGTGCAATTGCCAGTGGTGGTGTTGCACAATACAGTGAAGTAGTTATTTGGAGTACCGTCGGCACCTCCTGTGTAAACGTTTACCCATGGGCCGCCGTTCCACGAATTTAGGCAGTCATAGGTGAGGCAGTATTCATTACCGAATACTGTCGAGGCCGAGGCGGAGGCCGATGGTGATGCCGATGCCGATGCTTCCGATATACCGGTTACTAGGACGGTGCCGATAGCCAGGAGGAGTGCGCCTACCAGCACGCCGGTCCGGTAAAGCCTTCGCATTACTTTTCACCTTTCCAGAAAGGTATTAGCCGATTACTGCATCGTATGCTGCTTTCCGACGTGGGCCACGTTGGGCTGTGAGCGCTCCCGCGGGCTGCTGACCTACAGATGGAGGTATATAGCCAAGACGCTGCTCGCCTGAATGAAAGGCGCCGAAAGCCCACTGCTTTATGCGTGCCTTCTCCTTTCTAGAGAGACGGCAGCGCGGTAATCGACACGCTGCGCAGACGTTAACACGAGTAACTCGGTGGGACCAGGAAGTTTGACCGGCAGTTTTACGTGCACTGTGCCCGGTCACGATCGGCTCGGGTAACGCTCGTCGACGGCAGGCAGGAGGGTGGAACCCATGGGGTCAAGCGGCCTGGCGTGTCGTGATCTCGGCGGCTACTCAACAAGACGTTGCGAGCCGTGACGTCACTCCCGATCTCGCCGAGACCGATCGGGCGCTTCTCGCCAACACACTGCGAGATCTGAGCGACCCCGATGACGGGGATGTGCCGCAGCCGGATCCGGCTGGGGATTAGGTGACCGGCTCGTCTGAGACTTTTATACCGCCGATCAGGCCACCATCGGTGCCCACGGTCCACCAGTCATCGCCGAAGGTGCGGAACTCGATCAGGGCGACGAGCTCCCCGGTGACGTTGGGGGCGGGGCCGTAGAACTCGACGTGGTCGCCGGGCAGCAGCGGTTCTGGTACGGGAACGGGTCATCGTAGAGCTGACCGTCCCGATGTCAGCGGACAGTCAGGTCCCGGACGGGGCGGGTGCCGGTGTTGTGGACGGTGCCACCGCCCGATATGGTCCGCCAGGCGACGACGGTCGAGGCCCATTGCCGCCGGGCTACGGCTTCGTGGCGTTCGGTGAGGGAGTCGGTCAGTTCCTGAACCTGAAGCTCGCTGACCTTGCGCTGCTCAGTGAGCTCTGCCTGGGCGATGGCGACCTCGGTGGACTGCTTGCGCCAGGCCAGGAGGGCGAGGACGGCTGTGACCACGGCGAACACCGCCAGCCCGGTCGTCGCTAACGCGGTCAGCTGGGTGGCAAAGATGAGGGACATGAGCTGGAGCATGACGTCCGGCGCTACGCTCCGGCTCATGGACTTAACTCCTGCGCCGCCGGGCCTGGTCGTCAGCTGGACGCCGAAACCCGACGCCCCGCAGTACCGGCGGGTAGCCGCGTTCGATGATGTGGGCCGCCCCCAGGTCTTAGATGATCAGGGCGGCTCGCTGATG
>Ga0207664_10003773_pt1 | contig 10180 bp, 7 predicted proteins | sample LARL83metaG_FD_184349 | JGI IMG/M metagenome (GOLD analysis project Ga0207664, IMG submission 184349) | Corn, switchgrass and miscanthus rhizosphere microbial communities from Kellogg Biological Station, Michigan, USA - LAR L8-3 metaG... | ecosystem: Host-associated > Plants > Roots >...
TTGCCGACTCGAGGTCCGCTGCATACTCGATGCGGGCCAGCGCGGCGCCGGCATCGGCGACGAGCCCAAATTGCCGCTGCTCGTCGAGGCTCGCCGCGATGAACGCTCGGGCGCGCGAAAGTTGGTCGGCATTGGTGTCGGTCAGCCGCACCGCCCACCCTGCCCGCGCGAATACCATCGCCCAGGCGCGGCCGATCAGGCCGGCGCCGATGACTGCTATCGTCTTGTCCATCGCCTCACATCCACAAAACACGCCGCCGCAGGTCGAGATTTTCCCGCAGCTCCGCGGCCGCGCCTTCGTAGACGACGCTGCCGCGCTCCAGCACGTAGGCGTGGTTCGCCAGCGCCAGCACCAGGTCGAGATTATGCTCGACGATGATCATCGTCACCTCGTTTCGCAACTTATTGAAGACCTCGAACAATTCCTCGACGACCGCGGGTGCCAGTCCTTCGAACGGCTCGTCCAGCAGCAACACGCGAACATGGCCCGACAGCGCCCGAGCGACCGCCACCATCTGCTGCTCGCCGCCGGACAGGAAATCGGCCGGCGTGTCGAGTCTCGACTTGAGCTGCGGGAAGAAGGCGAGAATCTTTTCCTCGCTCCACGCGAGTCCCGCGCCTTTCTTGCGCCGCAGCCGTCCGAGCTCGAGGTTGTCGCGCACGCTCATCCCGGCGAACAGCCCCCTTCCCTGCGGCACATACCCCACGCCGAGGCGCGCGATCGCCGCCGCCGGCCGCCCGGCGAGCTCCTCGCCGCTCAAGCGGATGCTGCCGCCGCCGGCGCGCACGATCCCGATGATCGTCTTCAGCAATGTCGACTTGCCGGCGCCATTGCGGCCGAGCAGCGCGACGATTTCCTGTTCGTGCGCGACCAGCGAGGCGCGCTGCAGGATGTGGCTCTTGCCGTAGTAGGCGTCGACCAGATCCAGGCTCAGCAATTGCGGCCCGGTGCCGCGGCCGGCATGGCCATGCGCGCCGGCGACCAGGGCCGCGGTCCCGACGCCGATGTAGATCTCCTGGACGGCGCGGCTGTTGCGCGCGTCGGCGGCGGTGCCATCGACCAGCACGCGGCCTTCGTTCATCACCGTGACGCGGTCGGCCAGCGCGAACACGCGATCGATGTCATGCTCGACGAGCAGCACCGGAATATCGCGGGAAATGCGCTTGACCAGTTCGGCGACGCGCTCGCGCTCGGCCGCGGCCAGCCCCGCCAGCGGCTCGTCGAGCAGCAGTGCGCGCGGCGCCGAGGCGAGCGCGAGGCCCATGTCCAGAAGCCGCTGGCCGCCGTAGGAAAGTGCGCCGGCTTCCGCCTGCTCGATCCCGGTCAGGCCCAGAAAGCCGATCAGCTCGCGCGTGTGCTGCTGCACCGGCTCGATCGCTGCGGTCGGCGTCCAACCATCCAGATGAGAGCTGTGGCGCGCCTGCACGGCGAGCCGCAGATTTTCGCCGACGGGGAGCGCCGGAAACAGATTGGTGATCTGGAACGATCGGGCCAGGCCTGCTGCGACGATGCGATGCGGCGGCTGGCCGGTGATGTCGCGGCCATCGAGCACGACGCGGCCGCGATCGGGCAGGAACATTCCGGAAACCAGATTGAACAGCGTCGTCTTGCCGGCGCCGTTGGGCCCGATCAGCGCGTGCAGCGTCCGGTCGGCCACCGCGAAGCTGGCCTCCTCGACGGCATGAATGCCGCCGAATGCCTTCGCCAGTCCCTCGGCTTCGAGCACGGTGCCGGCCGGGCGCGCCGCCGGCAGCAGGAACCCGGGCAGCGGCAGCCCATGCTCGATCGAGCGTCCCGCCATCGCCGCGGCCTCGACGCTGCGGGGACGCAGCGGCTCGCTGATCCGTCGCCAAACCCCGACCAGCCCGGACGGCGAGAAGACGACGAAAGCGACGAACAGGAGACCGAAGAAAAACAGCCAGTTCGGCGTCCAGATCGACAGGTATTCGCGAAACAGGATATAGAACAGCGCCCCGAGCGCCGGGCCGAGCAGGCTTCGCATGCCGCCGATGATCACCATCGCGAGCAACTCGCCGGACGAGGAAATCGACGTCGGATCGGCCGAGGCGAAGCGATGGTGGAACGCGAACAGGACGCCCGCGAATCCGGTGAGTGTGGCCGAGGCCGCATAGGCGATCTGCTTGTAGCGCTGGGTCGCGTAGCCGATGAATTGCGCGCGCTGCTCGTTCTCGCGAATCGCGAGCAGCACGCTGCCGATCGGAGAAGCGTGGAAGCGCGCCAGCGCGTGGACGACGAGCAGGCCCATCCCTGCGACCAGCGCGTAGTAGATCCACGGATTTTCCAAATCGACGCCGAGCCAGACGGCGCGGGTCACCCCGCCGAGCCCGTTCTCGCCGCCGGTGAACGCCGTCCAGCGAAACGCCACCGCGTAGGTCAGCGCCGAAAATGCCAGCGTGAGCAGCGAAAAATAAACGCCGCGCCGGCGCAGCACCAGGAAGCCGACCAGCACCGAGGCGACGAGCAGAAAGCCCAATGCGAACAGCGCCGGCCAGAGTACCGACCCGGAAAACCAGTGCCGCTGCGCCAATGCCGCGGCGTAGGCGCCCAGACCGAACCACGCGCCGTGGCCGAACGAAACCAGCCCGGTGTGGCCGACCAGGATGTTCAACGCCATGCAGGCGATGGCGAAGATCACCACGTCGGTCGCGCTGGTCAACGTCAAGCCACCGGCCAGCAGCGCGAAGGGCAGTATCGCGCAGACCAGCCCGGAGATCGCCAGCGGCGAGCGCAGCTTCATTCGAAGCGCTGGATCCGCTCGCCGAACAAGCCGCGCGGTCGGAACAGCAGCACCAGCACCATCAGCAGGTACATCGACGCTTCGGCCGCCGGGGGAAAGAAATACACGGTCAGCCCGCGAACGACACCGACGATCAACGCCGCCCAGACGACGCCCCAGAACGAGCCCAGCCCGCCGATGACGACGACGACGAAGGACGCGGTCAGAATATCGGTTCCCATCGCCGGATGAACCCCGGATATCGGCGCCAGTAGCACGCCCGCGAGCGCCGCCAGCGCGACTGCCAGCGCGACCACGCTGGCCATGTACGGCGAAAGCGAAATCCCGAGCGCCGCGACCATGTCGGGATTCTGCACGCCGGCACGAACGACTCTTCCGAACGGCGTTCGCCGCAGCAGCAGCCACAAGCCGGCGACGGCGGCGGCCGCGATTGCGAGCATCAGCAGCCGGTACTTCGAATAGATGAAATCGCCGACGAAGATCTGGCCTTTCAGCGCCGGTGGAATCGAATACGGAATCGGCGCCGCGCCGAATATCCAGCGCAGCGCCTGCTCGGCGACCAGCGCCAGACCGAACGTTAGGAGCAAACCCAGCGCCGGATCCTCGCGATAGAAGCGGCGAAACAGCAGCCGCTCGACGACCAGGCCGATGATGGCCACGGCCAGCGGCGATACGACCAGCGCGCCGCCGAAACCGAGCGTGTCGGCGAGCTTGATCGCGAAGTACGCGCCGAGCGCGTAAAACGCGCCGTGCGCGAGATTGACCAGCCCGCCGAGGGAAAAGATCAGCGTCAGGCCGAGCGCGATCAGGAGGTAATAGGCCCCGGCAAGCAGGCCGTTCAATACCTGCTCGAGAATCTCGATCAGCATCATGACCGATGCTGCGCGCGGCGGCGCACCGCGCGCAGCGCCGTTTCGATCAGGCCGGCATCGTGCAGTTGTTCTCTTCGCGTGTCGGCGCGATCACTTCCAGGCTCTGGCCCGCCGCCGGCACCGGCGCGGACAACGTGAACAGGTCCCAGCGATCCTTGACGTCGGCCGCGTTCTTGAACGTGATCGTATACATCTCCTGCATCAACTGATGGTCCCAGCCGCGGTAGTAGCCTTCGCGCGCCTTGAGGATGTCGAACTTGGCGCCCTTCTCCAGATGCTCGACGACCTTGGTCGAGTCGGTGCTCTTGATCTCGTTCATCGCCTGGGCGACGTGCTTGGTCGACATGTAATCACCCCAGGCCTGGTTCTCCGGCGGCTTGCCGTACTTTTTCACGAATGCCTCGGTGAACCGCTGCGACGCCGGCGTCTTCAACTGCGAGTCCCAGACCAGCGGCCAGATCCCGAGCACGTTGCCTTTACCGGCGCCCCACGCGACGGCCGTGTCGAAGCCGAACCCGGCGACCGGAAACGGCAATCCGAATTCGAGATATTGCTTCATGAAATTGGTGATTTGCGCGCCGGCGAGATTCGACACCACCAGGTCCGGCTTGGCGTTGCGGATCTTGAGCAGGTAGGGGGAGAAATCGGCGACGTCGGTCGCGACCAGTTCGTCGGCGGCGAACGTGCCGCCATTGGCCGTCATGAAGCGCTTGGCGACCCTGAGCAAATCGTGGCCGAACGCGTAATCGGCGGTCAGGCTGTACCATTTCTTGCCCTTGACCATGCCGTCGCGCAGCAACGCCTGGCCGCAGGCGCTGACGTACATGCTGTTGGCGGCTTCGGTGTGGAACATGTAGCGGTTGCACGACTTGCCGCGCAGCTCGTCGGAGTTGCATCCGGTGTTGAAAAAGAGAATTCGGTTGCGCTGCGCCACCTGCGCGATCGCCAGGCCGGACGCCGAGCTGATCTCGCCGATGATCGCGACGACCTTGTCTCGTTCGATCAGGCGCTCCGCCTTGGTCGACGCCGTCTGAGGGTTGACGCTGTCCTCGGCGATCAGGTCTATCTTGCGGCCCATGATGCCGCCGGCGGCATTGATTTCGTCGACGGCGAGGTTGACGCCCATCACCGCGTATTCACCCAGCGGCCCGAGGAACCCGGTGCGGGGCGTCAGGTGACCGATGCGGATCGCCTCCGACTGAGCACGAACGATGGCGGGAAATCCAGCGACGCCCAGGGCGGCGGCCGCGCCGGCTCCCTTGAGCAAAGTGCGACGGCGACGGCTTGTCGGCGAACGATCCATGAATCCTCCTCGGGATGACGAGAAAGCGGGCCACGGCTCGTGTGGACACTGGCCGTTCGGCGCCGCTCGGCGAAATGCGATGCAGTTATAATCCCAAAGCGCCATTGCTGTCCATGCCGCGATCGTCGTCGACTTCAACGCCGCGGCAGTCTGCGATTGCGCGATTCGCTCGGCTACCAGGAAGGGCTCAACATGGATCTCGCGATCCGCGGATTGCGTGTCCTCGTCACGGCCGGCGCGTCCGGCATCGGCCTCGCGACAGCGCGTGCATTCACTCGCGAAGGCGCTCGGGTTCATGTGTGCGACGTCGACCAGGCGGCGCTGAGTGCGCTTGGCGCAAGCGACCCCGTGGTTGCCCGGAGCGTCTGCGACGTCGCCGACGGCGCCGCAGTCGCCCGGATGTTCGATCAGGTGTCAGCCGCATTCGGGGGTCTGGACGTACTCGTCAACAATGCCGGCATCGCCGGCCCGACCGCCGCCTGCGAAGACATCGCGCTCGCCGATTGGGAGCGCACGCTCGCGGTCAACCTCACGGGGCAATTCCTCTGCGCGCAGCGCGCCATTCCGTGGCTAAGGAAGAGCGGCAATCCCAGCATCGCCAATCTCTCGTCGGCCGCGGGACGCTTCGGCTTCCCGATGCGCTCGCCGTACGCCGCCTCGAAGTGGGCCGTGATCGGCCTGACCAAGTCGCTGGCGATCGAGCTCGGCCGCGACGGCATTCGCGTCAATGCGATCTGTCCGGGTTCGGTCGCCGGCGCGCGGATCGACGCGGTGTTCGCCAACAAGGCGGCCGCGCGCGGGCTCCCGGAGGCGACGGTTCGCGACGAAGCGCTGGCCAAGACGTCGCTGCGGCGGCTGGTGTCCGCCGACGACATCGCCAATGCCATCGTTTTTCTGGCCTCGCCCTTGGGCGCCAACATCTCGGGCCAGGCCTTGCCGATCGACGCCGATACGCAGGCGCTGTTCTAAAGAGCTTCGCTTCGGGCCGGCTTCGGCGAGCGCCCGTCGTCCTGCCGCGGGTGCAGCAGAAGGAGATGACGATGCAATCCGTGTTCGACCTGTCGGGCAAAGTTGCGCTGATTACCGGGGCCTATCGCGGCCTCGGCTTCGCTATCGCGCAAGGACTCGCACGTGCCGGCGCCACCGTCGTGCTCAACGGCCGCCGCGCCGACGCGGTCGAGCCTGCGGCGCGAGCGCTGATCGCGCAGTCGCTGCAGGCGTCGACCGCGATCTTCGACGTCACCGATCGCGATGCGGTGCGCCGCGCGGCGGCGGCAATCGAGGGCGAGCACGGCCGCATCGACGTGCTGGTCAACAACGCCGGTATCCAGCGCCGCGGTGCGCTGGCCGACTTTTCGCAGCAGGATTGGGACGACATCATCGCCACCAACCTGACGGCACCGTTCGTCGTGTCGCAAGCGGTGCTGCCCGGCATGATCGCGCGCAAGAGCGGCAAGATCGTGCACGTCGCCTCGCTGATGAGCGAGCTGGCGCGCCCCAGCGTCGTCCCGTACACGGCGGCGAAGGGAGGCGTGCGTCAGCTGACGCGGGGCATGGCGGTCGAGCTCGCGCCGCACAACATCCAGGTCAACGCGATCGCGCCAGGTTATTTCGCGACCGAAATGAATCGCGCGCTGATCGACAATGCCGAGTTCAACGCGTGGGTGTGCAAGCGTACGCCCGCCGGACGCTGGGGCCAGCCCGACGAGCTCGCCGGAATCGCCGTCTTTCTCGCCTCGAGCGCATCGAACTACATGACGGGGCAGCTCTTGATCGTCGACGGGGGAATGAGCGTCGCGCTGTGAGCAGGCAAGCGCGTCCGAACAGCAACGGGAGCGCGGCGACATCAGGCATCGAGCCGCTGCCGGCGCTTTCGGCTGTTGCGCCCGCCGGCGGCAGCGCGCCAAGCGGCGGGACAGAGCGACGGCTCCCTAGGCGCGCAAAACCGTTTTAGCGTACAGGTCCCCGAGGACACCGGCAGGATCGTACCTTTCCTTGAGCGCCGTATACGCCGGACGATTGTAGATCTGCCAGAACTCGTCCTCGGCGAAATACGAGTCGGAGTAAAGCGACTTGATGCCGCCGAGCTCGCGCACCTTGCGCTCGATCAGCCTGTTGCAGTAGCCGGCGGGCCGCTGCTCGCGCGTCGTGACGACGTCCCAGAAACCGAAGTTGACATACGTCGTGCCCGGATCGAGCGGGTAGAGTGTGAAGGCGGCCGTGGGGTCCGGCGCCCGGATGGGGCACAGCCAGATCGGCAGGATGCCGACCTCGGCATGCAGAAACGCCAGGAATTCCGCCGCGCGGTCGATCGGAATGTCGACGTCCTGGATCACCGATTCGGCATGCAGCCCTCGAACCCGGTTGAGCGCACGGGTAAGGCCCCAGCGGCTGTTCCAGCGCATGATGCGCTGGTAGGTGACCGAGTTGAGGCGCTTGCGGCCATACAGGCGACGCAGCAGCGGATGCTGCGCGCCGACGTTCTTCGAGCACCAGAACCAGTCGGTGTCCCAGCGCCACAGATAAGCTTCGGTAGTCAGGAAATCGGTCGCGCGCTCGCGCAACGAGCGGTAGTAGATGCGCTCGAAGCTGTAGTCGCTGACATGCGGCGCCTCGTCGACGAAGCGGCCGACCGACACGACGATTTCGTCGGGCGCGAAAACGACGCCGTCGAGAAAATCGACGTCCGGTTGCGCCGCGAAACGGGCGATCGCGGCAAAGCAATCGCCGGCGGCGGAAAACCGGTTGTGCTCGACCTGCACGAACTTCCGCACCGGTTGCGTGCGCATCGTCAGCTTCAGCGCGTAGCCTAGGGTGCCGTACGAGTTGGGAAAGCCGAAGAAAAGATCGCGGTGCTCGTTCTCGCGCGTGCAGATGACGACGCGGCCGTCGCCGGTCAGCACTTCCAGCGCAACGGCCGTGTCGTGCACCAGGCCGTGGCGGAACGACGTCGCCTCGATTCCGACGCCGGCCATCGCGCCGCCGACGGTGATCGACCTCAATTGCGGCACGACGCAGGGCATCGCCCGATGCGCGAGCGTCGCCGACGCGAGCTCGGCGTACGTCGTCATTCCTTCGGTGTCGACCGTCTGGGCGGCGCCGTCGAAGGCGACGACGCGGTTGAAATGCTTGAGGTCGATCCGCGGCGCGGCGCGCCGGGCGCGGTCGCGGAACAGGTTCGACGTCGATTTGGCGAGGCCCACCCGCGCCGACGCTCCGGGCGCCGCTGCGATTTCCGCCTGCAGGCGTGCGATCTTTTCGACGTAGGAGGCCAAGGTGGAATCCGTTGCGTCAGCCGCGGCGGCGGCGTTGCTGCTGCGGCGGCGTCACACGCCGCCGCGAATCAGGGGCGATGCCGCCCCGAGCAACCGTCAGCCGGGACGACCGACACGAGCTTCATGACGGCCGCGCCGCGGCATCGTAGAGAAAGGCGCGGCTCATCGGGTAATTTCCGGCGATGTTGCCCTTGCTCACCAGGACCTGGAACAGATGCGTGTGGCTGTTCTTCGAGCGGAACATCTCCGCGCACGACCATAGATAGGTTCGCCAGGTGCGCCGGAAGCGCTCGTCGAAACGTCTGGGCTCGAGCGCCTGGATCGCCGGCCAGTTCTGGTCGAAGCGGGAAGCCCACGCATCGAGCGTCAGTGCGTAGTGACGGCGCAGGTTCTCGATGTCGAGGACTTCGAGGCCGCATTTCTCCATAGCGTCGATCGCGAGCGAGAGGCTGGGTATCCAGCCGCCGGGAAAGATATGCTTGCGGATATAGAACTCGGTGGTGAAATCGCCGACATGTCCGATGAAGTGTATGACGCCCAGCGCCCCCGGCTTCATCGCGTCGGCGTGTGCACGGACGACTTCGGTCAGCTGATCGGGTCCGGCGTGCTCGAGCGTGCCGATCGACAGCAGCTTGTCGTACTGGCCCGGCATCTCGCGGAAGTCGCACTCGACCAGCCCGATCCGGTCGTCCAGGCCGCGGCGCGCCAGCTCGGCGCGCAGTTCGGCCACTTGCCTGGTGGCCGTGTTGATGCCGGTGCCGAGGGCGCCGTAGCGCTCGAAGGCGTGGAACAGCAGTCCGCCAAAGCCGCAGCCGACGTCGATAAAAGTTTCGCCCCGCTTGAGCTGCACCTTGCGGCAGACGTGGTCCATCTTGTTTTGCTGCGCTTCCTCCAGCGTCTTGGTGCCTTCCTTCCAATAAGCGCAGGTGTACATCATGCCGACCCGGTCGAGCCATAGCTTGTAGAAAGGCTCACCCAGGTCGTAATGAAACCGGGCGTTGGCCTTGGCCTGCGCGATCGACTTGTTGGAGAAACGGAATTCGTGCCAGCGGTTGCGCAGCGAAACCAGTGCGTTCTGCGAATTGTCGAACCCGGCATCGAGCGCCGCGCGAAACGCCAGCGGGAAGTTGCCTTCGATATCGAGATTGCCGTCGAAATACGACTCGAGCAGGCCGACGGGACCGAAAGCGAGCACGCGCAAGGCCGCGCGCGTCGTGCGGAAAGTGACGGTGAACTCGGGCGTCTGCCCCGGTTCACAATTGGTGTAAGCCGACCCGTCGGCGAATACGGCGCGAAAGCGCACCGCCGTCGCCGCGCCGATGGCCGCCAGCTTGCGGCCGACGAGGCCGCCGACGCGCCATCCCGCGGCCGTGCCGGCGGGGCGGGCCGACGCGGGCGAGCGATCGCCATGCGTCAATCCGTCGGCGGTAATGCGGCCCTCGATCCGACCGATGCCCGCCGGTTTACGGCGATGCTTCGAATGTGGCTCAGCCATGTTTTCGCGATCTTCTTTTGGTCTGACGCGCTGTCCGGCATTAGCCGCAGCAAGCGATCAACGGCCGCCGCGACCCGCTGCGATCATACCGAGGCTGCCGGGTTTGCGGTAGCGCCACAATCGGAATAGCTCCGATTCGGCTGTAGTCCGACCTCCGACAATGGCTGCTCGTTCGAGGCCGTCGCGAAGCCCGGCAAGCGAGAACCTCGACCGCGTTCCAGCCACTAATAAGTTGTCCACCGCAGCGGTGGACAAAACGGTGGATCGACGGTGGACCGTCGGTGAGTCGAACCGAAATCCCGCGCTTAGACCCTGATTTTTCGGTGCTTTTCCGTATCCTTCCCTGTGCATGAAAAAGCGCTTGCGCCGCTTGGGCCTAGCTACTATGATTGGTGTTGATTCAGCACTTGAACACAAGATATAGTAGATTTTGATTCATAAGGGATTTCCGGAGGCCTCGGGCAAGGGACCGGTGG
>Ga0207664_10003776_pt1 | contig 10172 bp, 3 predicted proteins | sample LARL83metaG_FD_184349 | JGI IMG/M metagenome (GOLD analysis project Ga0207664, IMG submission 184349) | Corn, switchgrass and miscanthus rhizosphere microbial communities from Kellogg Biological Station, Michigan, USA - LAR L8-3 metaG... | ecosystem: Host-associated > Plants > Roots >...
CGCTTCCGGGCGGTTATTCACAATCTCAATTCCCCGCAGAGCTTCATTCAATTGCACGTGAACCGGCTCGGAAGCCTTCTTCGCGGCGTAGAGAGCAGCGTTTGGCTCAAGGTCATAGTGATACAGCTGCCACACAAAACTTGGCTGCGCCGGATTGCTCATCCACGTGATCGCGCCGCTGGTGGTCTTGAACATCTCCGAGTTGCGCCCCTCGTACATGGCGCGAAAGGCTTCGTAGGTCGCGAGCTGCCCTTTGCGGACGAAGTCGGCCAGATTGCGGATGTGTCCGTAGCGGTGGGCGAGTTCGCCCGGGAACTCATCGCCGCGCTGCGCGCCGTGCGCCATGTCGTGCTGGGCCCAATCGTCGTTGATGGTTTCCCAATCCTTCTGCGGCATCATTCCCTGGATCGATTCGAGCGTCGGAACCGACACTGAACCGGTCTCGGTCTTAAAGCTTTCGCTGATTGCATAAAAGAACCGCGGGGAGCGCCAATAATAAGGACCGCCGGACGACACTCCGTGCCCCTCCGCGGAATTTGATTGATACAGTCGCGAGGGGTCGAGTTTCGCCATGAGCGGCTTCAAATCATCTTCGAGTTCCTTTGGCGGATAGCCCTCGTTCCGCGCACACCACACCGCGATCGACGGGTGGTTGCGGTAGCGAACGACTTTGTCCTGCACATTTGCGAGATACGTCGGAATGTCCGTTACGTTCGGCCCATCGGCCGGATTCGGCTGGAAGAACTCGTCCCACAACAGGATGCCGTACTTGTCGGCCATGTCGTAAAAATCTGGACTGGTGCTTTGGCCGACCCAGTTGCGAATGATGTTGAGATTGGCCAACGCGTGCATGTGGAACTGAGCATCAAGCCGTTCGCGAGTGATGCGCTTCATGCCTTCATCGAGACCCCAGTTGCCGCCGCGCACCATGATCTTCACGCCGTTCACTGCCAGCGTGAGGTCTTCGGAATCAGGCACGTGATATTCGATCTCGCGAATGCCGAACTGGCGCGACTGTGTGGATGACTCGTTCCCACTAATGTCAAAGCGCATGGTCAGCGTGTACAGGTTCTGCGGACCATAGCCGTTGGGCCACCACAGCTTCGGATTTTCGATGTGCAGTTCGGGCGTGGAACTCTTGTCGAAAGAAATGTCCTGCTTGCTGTTGCCGTCCAGCGTAATCGGCTTGCTGAAGGTCACGGATTGCTCATGCCCGTTTTGCCATTGGATCGTTCCGGTCAATGTGCCGGTCAGTGCCTGCCCAGACATATTCTCCAGCGTGGTTGAAATATGCAGGTCAGCGGTTTTGAAAGGGGGACTCACCTCCGAAGTCACGAACGGGTCTTTCACTATCACGGGGCCTGTTGTGTCGAGCGTCACCGGAAGCCAGATGCCGGTGTCACGATCGCGTACCGCCGGAAGCCAGTCCCACCCGATGGTGCAGAGAAACGTCGGCCCATCAATGGCGCTGTCTCCACCGTTTTTGCCGACGCCGTTGGCGACTGTGTGCTCAATGGGAACTCCGGGGTGCGGCTGCGGTTTCACCAACACGGCGAGCACAGCACCTTTACCCGGCTTTACCTGCTCAGTAATATCGAAGTCTCCGCGGATGAAGGCGCCTTTCATCGTGCCCGCTTGGTGCCCGTTCACCCAAATCTCCGCGCTGTAGTTGATTCCGGCGAAATGCAACCAAACGTGGCGTCCCTGGAACTCCTTCGGCACGTTGAACGTCGTCCGATACCACCAGTCGGTTTTGTTCAGGCTCTCCGGAATCTTCCGCATGTTTTCACCATAGAGCGGTTCCGGATAAACCTTGTTATTCACGAGCGTCGTGAGAACCGTTCCTGGTACGGTGGCGGGGTACCACGATTCGGCCTTGAACTTCGGCGTGGAAACCACTGAACCGATGTCTTTCACTTTGCTCGCATCCTGCATTTGCCAATTCCCGATAGTTTGGTCGGAAGCTTGGCCGAATAGAGACAGGGAAATCAGCACCGCAAAACAAAGGAGCAGCCGAGTTCTCATGAACCTCACCTTCTATGCAAAAGTTGTGTGGGAGTCCAGCATTGAGCGAGAGTGGTTCAACGGTCGCGCACAAGTATAAGGCACAGTCTTGACGCTGCTTGGTGCGTTACTTTGGAGCTTTAGTGGACCAACAAGCCCTCCTCTTCTTTGACCTGAGGAGCCGGTCCTGGATCTAAAGCCTTCTCTTTCGCGTGTTCCTTGATCGGATTGCGTAAGAGGAAAATGAGAGGAATGATCACAAGGAACACCACGCCCATGATCCAGAACGCTTCCACAAACGACAGCATGGCCGCGTGACGCTGCACCAGGCCGTAGACAGCTGCAAGGGCTTTTCGTCCCGCGGTGTATTTGTCCGCTCCAGCACCGTGAAACCACGCTTGCATTCCCGCCAGCATCTCCCGTAGGCGCAGATTTCCGGGATGCACGTTCTCCACAAGATGGTTCTGATGGAACTGCGCTCGGCGCGTCAAGAACGTCGTCATGATCGCGATGCCGGCGCTGCCGCCGATATTGCGCATAAGGTTAAAGATGCTGGTAGCGTTCCCCATTCCTTCCTTTGAAATTCGCGCCATGCTCGATGCCATGAGGGGAATGAACAAGAAACTCAATCCGACGCCCTGGAGTACCTGCGGCCAGATGATGTCATTCATGCCTGCATTCAGGTTCAGCCTGGAAAGTTGGAACATGGTGACCGATCCGAGCACGAGGCCAAAGATCAGCAGTCGTCGCGGGTCAATTTTGCTGGTGAGATATCCGGCAAGCGGCGTGGTCAGCAGTGCACCAATGCCTCGAGGCGAGAGTGCCAGACCCGCTTGATACGCCGGGTAGTTCAGCAGCGTCTGAACATAGATCGGCAGCAGCACAAGGCTCGCGTACAGCACAAAGCCGAGCAGGCTGATAACGAGCACGCCAGTGCTGAACGAGCGCTCTTTCAGCGCTCGCAAGTCGACTACCGGATGGGCCGTCTTCATTTCCCGCCACACGAAGGCGATCAGACCAATCACACAAGTTGTGGCGAAGAAGCGAATGGAATTTGACGAGAACCAATCTTTTCGCTGCCCGGTGTCGAGTACAACTTGCAATGTCCCAATTCCCAGGGCCAGGAATCCAATTCCCCAAAGGTCAATCCTGCTGCCTTGCTTGCGCTGGATATAGGGCGGATCAAAAACGAAGGCGTTCATCATGAGCATCGAGATCACGCCGACAGGTAAATTGAGGTAGAAGATCCAGCGCCAGGTGTAGTTGTCGGTGATCCATCCGCCGAGCGTCGGGCCAAGGATTGGCGCGAGCAGAATTCCGATGCCGAATGCTGCCATGGCGTGACCATGCTTTTCTTTGGGAAAGGTCTCCAGCAGGATCGCCTGCGCCAATGGTTGCAGACCGCCACCAGTCAGGCCCTGGAGTACGCGGAAGACGATCAGCATAGGAAGGCTGGTAGCGAGTCCGCAAGCAAGCGATGTTAGGGTGAATCCGGCGACGCAGGTCAGTAACAGGCGCTTGCGCCCCATGTACCTTGCCAGCCAACCGGACATGGGAAGAATCACGGCATTGGCGACGAGGTATGACGTGACCACCCACGTTCCCTCTTCGACCGTGGAGGCGAGATTGCCAGCGATGTGGGGAATGGAGACGTTGACGACCGTGGTGTCGAGAATCTCCATGAATGTGGCGAACATTACGGAGAAGGCGACAATCCACGGATTGACGTGGCGATGCTGGTCCACGGCGGTATGCCCGCAAGGCGGGAGGTCTGACTCAAAATTGTTTCGTGGGTGGCGGGTTAGTAGCTGTGCGCCATGTCACAAGTAGGTGTGATGTTCACTACCAGCCCGTTCGCGCTACATGGTGTGTGAGGGAAGTGCGTTATGGAAGCGATTGCAGCGGCTGTCCCGAATCTTGTTATTTTTCTGCAGAGCGTGGGTCCGGCCAACTCCAGCCCCGGAGGGGCGAACGAGAATAGCCCGGCGCTTCAGCGCTTGGTAAAGGTCAAATTGAGTCCAAGTCCCGGAGGGACGACTGAACCTCGGGACACCCGTTAGCCGCGTGGTAAGAAGACGAAACACTCAGTGCGCCGCTGACGTCAGTCCTTTCTCAATGCCCGCCACGCTCGCCTCGTTGATGTGCTCCAGGTCCTTTAAGTGGTCGTACCAGGTGTACTTCAAAATGATGGACGTGACCGCTACGATCGCGAGCGCGTAAGCGGCATAACTCAGATGCCAGGTCACGATGTAAATGGGCAGCGCAACCAGTGTCACTTGCCAGATCATGCCGACTGCGATGTTGAAGCAATCGCGCCAGAAATCCGTATTGCGGCGGAACGATGGATCTTCGGCTTGCACCTTCTTAAGAATCGGTCCCCAGAATCCCCAGGGGCGCACCCGGCGATAGAAGTCCTTGAGAATCTCCTCGTCTTCGGCTTTCGTGAGCAATGTTCCCAGGATGGAGGCAATTAGCGAGAACACGAAGACCAATCCGAACCCGACGGAAACTTCAAGGTTCAGCGAGTATTGGTTCGCCCAAGCCTGCAGCGGAGGAATCTTGGTGAGCGCCAGCGGGATGGTGAGCGACGAAGCCATCCCCACCACCATTCCCCAGAAATATCCGTGGCCGTTGAAGCGCCACCAGTACCACTTCAGCACGTTAGAAGCGGTGTAGCCTCCCCAAAGCGACGTGACGATCCAAATTACGACCCCATTCACGCTTCCCACATACCATCCAATCAACACACCGAGCAGCACAACCATAAACGAACTGAGATAGCTCAACCGCACATAGGTTTTCGGATTCGCGTTGGGGTTGATGTAGCGCTTGTAAATGTCGTTAACGAAGTAGGGAGGCGCCGCATTTACGGTGGCGGCAAAGTTCGACATGTAGGCCGCGAGCAGTCCGGCAATGAGGAACCCAAGCAGCCCGGCGGGGACAAAGCGGCCAAGCGCCTCAGGAAGGATTTGCTCGAAATCCATGTGAGTGCCCATCCCGCGAATGGTGTCACTGAAGAACACCAGGGCCAACACGGTCAGGCCGGTGATCAGGAAATAGCGCGGGAAGGTCAGCACGACGTTTACCCATCCACTCATCATGGAAGCTTCGCGCGGATTTTTGCAGGAGAGCACGCGCTGCATGTCATAGTTCGGCGCCGGTCCGGCGGCGCTGATCAGGATTCCTTTAAACAACAGCATCATCACGAAGAAGCCGAACAGTCCGTAGTGGTCTTCGGCGATTTTCGCGCTGGCGGACGGAACCAGGGTTGACCAGTCCATGTTCAAGTGCCAACCGAAAAAGATGTTATCCCATCCCGCAGGAATAAAGCGGTGCAGCGTGCCCGGCGCAACTTTCATCATGGCAATAATGCCGACCGCAAACGAGGCGACTGACAGAATGCAGAACTGCATGACCTCCGTGATGACTACGCTGAACATCCCACCTTTAATGACATAGAAGGTTGTGATCGCGATGAGGATCAGTGCATATTCATTGGCGCTCAGATGCCAGGGCAGGAATGTTGCCGCGAACTTGCCGATGCCTTTGAAGCCGTAGGTGAAGAACCCGATGATGCTGAAGAATGCATAGATCACGACAATAATGTGGGCCAGCTTCGCGCCGCGGTCCTTGCCGAAGCGGGTTTGAATCCATTCGGCGCCCGTCATCACATTCGATCGCCTGAGCCAACTCGAGAGATAAACCATTAGGAAGATCTGGTTGAAAGTCGGCCACAGCCACGGGATCCAGACGCTCTTCAATCCGTAAACAAACATCCAGTACATCAGCAGCATGGTGCCGCTGATGTCGAACATGCCAGACGCGTTCGAGACGCCGAGGACATACCACGGCATGACATTGCCGCCAAGGAAGTACGCTTTGATATCTTTCGACGCGCGATGCGAGACCCAGTAGCCCACCAGAACTGAGGTCACGAGGTAAGCCACGACGATGGCTATGTCGATGCCGTGTAGGTTCAAATGACACCTCAATCAGAACGCGAAGGTTGACTTAAAAGCGCCGCCCATGAGCGCCAAAACTAACGTCGTTCGTGCTGGGCCGTGCCAACTATACAACGACTTCGGCGAAGAACTCAGCCAAAAACCGAGTCGCGTAGGGACAGCCGCCCTGGACTATCCGTGTGGAGCGAAGCTCCACAATTTGCACAGATAGCTATTGCAAGCTTCCCGCCAGCAAAAACACCAGCGCCGCCTGCCAATTGATCGCAATCTCGTTGCTTGCGTACGAGCTCTGATCATCCGCGTAGACCTTCGCAGGAGGCAGACCCTTCGGCAAGGCGGCGAGCACCGCATCCTGACGTCCGGCGTTGGGGCCGCCCGAGAGCAGGCCTGGCCATGGCTCTTCGTTCTTGTCCGCGCCGCTCGGACGATGATGCGGATGGCGGTAGGGATGCTCTCCCAACTGTGTCACCCACGAAAGGGAAAAAGCATTTCGCCCAAGCAAGTAGTGCAGGTTGTCTTGGGCAGCATTCACGAACGCCGGATCAGGAGAGAGTGCATGCGCAACCAGCAACTGCAAGGCATAGGACGCGGCCACCCCATTCGATCCCCAGACGTAATCTTTAGCCACCAAGCTCACGTGATACGGATCGGCTTCGGTACGCTGCGCAATATGGTTTGCAGCGGCGATGCTGCTGTCACGGATTTCTTTCAGCACTGCCGGATCTGCCCCAGAGGCTAGCGGATCAAATGGTCTGGTTTGTCTTGTGTTGCCCTCCGACAGAGCGTAGCTCCACAACCCCATGGCTGCGACTTCTCTCCAGCCCTCTGCCGGAGGCGAGTCGATCTTCGGAAGAAATTCTCGATAGTTTTGAAGAAAGAAAGTTCGGTATGCTGTGTTATTGGACGCGATCAGTATTTCGTCACTGGTTCGCCAAAGCTCCGCCGCCGCCCATAAGCGCTCGTCCTTGCAATCGTTGTCCCCATATTCGCCAGTGCTGATGCCCGGCGGGTTCTTGAAGGTGACATTCGGATACCTCTCGGTCCATTGCCACGCCTTGCGCGCAGCATCCAGATTTCGGGACGCAAATTTCCAGTCGTAGGGCTTGTACACTCTCGCCGCGATTGCTGCCACGGCCGCCAGGTCTGCCGTGGCGCAGGTGCTCTTGTATGGTTCGGAGCCCGTACCGATCACTTCGCTCGGAAGCTTGTCTTCCTCCGGCATTACGAACCCGGAGAAGTGCGTGCTGGTTTGTTTCTGCCACACTCCGCCGTCCTCGTCCTGCATCTTCAGCATCCACTCGAGGTTCCAGCGGGCCTCGTTCAGAAGGTCCGGCGTCCCATTGCCACTCTCAGGAATGCGCAGCTTGATGTCCTTCAGCTTTGAGCCATACAGTTCCCAAGCCCACAGCAGGGAACCGGTCGAGATGCCGGAGTTCACAACGTAGCGGCCGTAGTCTCCGGCGTCATGCCATCCCCCAACGTTGTCGCGCCGGCCAGATTTTCCCGATGACACATGGAACTCACCTTTGAGATGACAGGCAGGATGTTTGTAGCCCGGGAATTCAGGGCCGAGATCGACCGCGGTTCCGCATCGCTGCCCGTAAAAACCGAGCATCGCTAATTTGTACGCGCGTGCATAGACGTTCGGATCAATGTCAAAATTCCAGCTGCGGCCCACGTCGGGCACCTCGACGTAGTAACGTCCGGGTTCGCGCAATCCTGAAAAATCGGCGGCTTGAATGGTATCTCCAGTATTCGCGTCGTGCTCGGCAGCGCTCAACTTTCCTTGAAACGCCACGCGGTTATCGCGGGTACGTTTGATCGAAAAGCTCTGTACGTGTGAACCCGGTGCTGTGATGAATGCAACCTTTGGAGCGCCGGGCAAATATCCGACTTGGTCGACTTTGATATTTGTGGTCGCAGTTTGCGCAGCCTGCGCCAATGAACAAAGGAAAAGAAGGAAAAGGAGGAATACGAAACCTGAAGACCGCGTTTGCGCAACACGAAGTAAACGCCTCAGCCCCATCACCCTGATCTCCTCGAAAGACCTTGAGTCTGTCTGAGAATCATGCTGATTTTTTGTAATCCCAGGCGCCCGCCGCGACACTTACGAAAGTACTTGCGTTCGATTCTGTACTGCACTGTATAATCTTTCGTTCGCTTCATACAAGCAGAAAATGCCCTAGAAAATCGTTTTACAATGCAGGCGCGTGGGCTTGCAGGGGCGCCCATCTCCGTCCGCCGGGAGCAAAGAATGAAGTTCGGATACTTCGACGACCAGAAACGCGAGTACGTCATTACGCAGCCCGACACGCCGCTGCCATGGATCAATTACCTTGGTTGCGAGGCGTACTTTGGAATCATTTCCAATACCGCGGGTGGCTACTCGTTTTATCGCGACGCGCGGCTGCGGCGGCTCACGCGCTATCGCTACAACAATGCTCCCTTTGATCTTGGTGGCCGCTACATCTACGTTCGGGATAACGACGCGAAAGAATTCTGGTCGCCTTCGTGGCAGCCGACCCGTCACCAGCTTGAAAAGTACGAGTGCCGTCACGGCATGGGATACAGCATCATCGGTTCGGAATACAAGGGGATCGAGGCACGCACACGCTACTTTGTCCCGCTCGGCGAAAACCTGGAAATCTGGCAGCTGGCCGTCACGAACCACCGGCATCACGCGACCTCGCTTTCGATCTTTGGTGGAGTGGAATTCTGTCTGTGGGATGCACAGGACGACTCGACAAACTTTCAACGGAACTTTTCCATCGGCCAGGTGGAAGTCGAAGACGAGGTCATCTACCACAAGACCGAATACCGCGAGCGACGCGATCACTTTGCGTATTTCGCCTCATCGGTGAAGCCGGCGGGCCTCGACACGCAACGGGACAAATTCCTCGGTCCCTATCGCGGTTGGGACAATCCGGCCGTCGTTGACCGCGGGCAGTCGGAAAACTCGATTGCGTACGGTTGGGCGCCCATTGGCTATCAGCACATCAAACTGAATTTAAAGCCAGGCGAATCGCAGCAGATTGTCTTCCTGCTCGGATATCAGGAGAACCCAAAAGATCAGAAATTCGATCCACCAAATTCGCAGACGATCAACAAGAAGGGCGCGAAGGCGACGATTGCGAAGTATCTCAGTCCAACAAATGCCGACGCGGCTTTCGCGAAGCTAGCTCAGTACTGGGATGGCGTACTTAGCATTCTTGAGGTTGACACGCCCGACGAGCACACCAATCGGATGGTGAACATCTGGAACGCTTATCAGTGCATGGCGACGTTCAACATGTCGCGTTCGGCGTCGTTCTATGAGTCCGGCATCGGGCGCGGCCTTGGCTTCCGCGACTCCAATCAGGATCTGCTCGGCTTCGTGCACATGGTGCCTTCGCGGGCTCGGGAACGAATCCTCGACCTGGCAGCGACGCAGTTGCCGACTGGCGGCGCATACCATCAATATCAGCCGCTGACCAAGCGCGGAAATAATGATGTTGGCAGTAATTTCAATGACGATCCGCACTGGCTGATTCTGGGCGTTGCCGCCTATCTCAAGGAAACCGGCGACTGGAGCATCCTGAACGAACCTGTGCCCTACGACAACCAGACGGGATCGGAAACGCCGCTCTACGAGCACCTGCAACGCAGCTTCCAGTACACGCTCGGTCGACTCGGACCTCATGGCCTGCCGCTGATTGGCCGCGCCGACTGGAACGATTGCCTGAATTTAAATTGCTTCTCCGATACGCCCGGCCAGTCTTTCCAGACGACCACCAATAAAGAGGGCAAAGTTGCGGAGTCGATTTTCATCGCTGGTTTGTTCTGTCTCGCGGGTCGCGAGCTGGCCGACATTACTGTTCAAAAGGCGTGTCCGAGTCACGGTGGGTCAGGGAAGTGCGCCGAGGGAGAAGCTGAAGGAAAGAAATACCTTGCCGAAGTCGCGAAGATGGAAGACACAATTCGCAAGCACGGCTGGGACGGCGAGTGGTTCCTGCGCGCCTATGATGACTTCGGAAACAAGGTTGGATCAAAAGAGTGCGAGGAAGGGAAGATATTCATCGAAACGCAGGGCTTCTGCACGCTTGCCGGCGTCGGCTTGAATGACGGCATAGCCGCGAAGGCGCTGGAGTCCACGAAGAAGCACCTCGCGACCAAGCACGGTATTGTTCTACAGCAGCCCGCATACTCGAAGTATTATCTGCATCTCGG
>Ga0207664_10003778_pt1 | contig 10171 bp, 8 predicted proteins | sample LARL83metaG_FD_184349 | JGI IMG/M metagenome (GOLD analysis project Ga0207664, IMG submission 184349) | Corn, switchgrass and miscanthus rhizosphere microbial communities from Kellogg Biological Station, Michigan, USA - LAR L8-3 metaG... | ecosystem: Host-associated > Plants > Roots >...
CCGTCCTGGCCACCGGCGGCGGTCACCACCTGGAGCGCGGCGCGCGCCAGCAGGGACAGCAGGTAGCCGCCGTGCGGCCGGTGTCCGACAGTCCATTCCGCGGACAGGTCGGCCGTGAACGTGCCGTCGCCCAAGGGCCGTACCCTGCTCGCCGCGGTGAATCCGCCGATCGGTGCCGCTGTCGCGGCGGTCGGCGTCGCCACCGACGCCGGTATGGCTGCATTGCCATTGGCCCCGTTCACGGGGTCCTCCTACTCACGTCGGCCCCAGAACGGTCGAACGCAGTCGTGTCTGCCGGGCTCGTGCGAACCGGACATGTCCCTCGATCATGTCCGCCCCGCCAGTGCACGAGCGAAGAAGGCGAGATTCGCCGGGCGTTCGGCCAATCTACGCATCAGGTATCCGTACCACTGCACCCCATACGGGACGTACACCCGAACGGTCTCACCGGCTCCGGCCAGTCGCCGCTGCTCTGCCGGCCGTACGCCATAGAGCATCTGGTACTCGTAGCGTCCCGGCTTGCGGTCGTGCCAGCGTGCGCGGTCGTCGATGATCCGGATCAGGCGCGGGTCGTGCGTGGCGAACATCGGGTATCCGGCACCGCCCAGCAACACGTTCGCGCAGCGTATATAGCTGCGGTCGACGTCCGCCCGGTCCTGGTACGCCACGGATTCCGGCTCGGCGTAGGCGCCCTTGCACAGCCGCACCCGGGATCCGGCGCCGGCCAGCACGCGGCAGTCCGCCTCGGTCCGTCGCAGGTACGCCTGCACCACGGCCCCGGTCTGCGGATGGTCGCGCCGCAGGCTCGTGAGGATGTCCAGCGTCGAGTCGGTGGTGGTGTGGTCCTCCATGTCCAGGGTGACCGTGGTGCCGACGCGCGAGGCGGCGGCACAGATCCGGGACGCGTTGTCCAGCGCCATGCCTTCGTCGAGCTTCTGGCCGACAGCGGACAGCTTCACGCTGACCTCGGCGTGCTCGGTCAGGCCATCGGCGGCCAGTGCGGCCAGCAGCGTCAGGTACGCCTGGACGGTGTCCTCCGCCTGCTCGGCGTCGGTGGTGTCCTCGCCGAGATGGTCGAGCGTGACGTTCAGGCCGTCACGGACCAGTGCCCGGGTCGCGAACACGGCGTCGACGGCGGTCTCGCCGGCCACGAAACGGTTCACCACGTTGCGGGACAACGGAGCGGTGGCCACCAGGTTTCGGATCGTGTCGTTGCCCGCGGCGGCCAGGATCGCGGAACGGAGTGGGTTCACGAAGCGAAACTGTACGGCCTCGTCAAGGGCAGTGGTCGACACAAGTTACTGATGCGTCACCGCCCGAGGTTCAGTTGCGCGAACAACAATGCCTCGGCCAGGTCCCGTACCTGCACGGCCGGGTGTACCGCGCGGCGGGTGTTCACCTCGAGCACCACCTGACCGGCGAAACCCGTGGTACGCAACCGGTCACAGAGCTGCGCACACGGCTGGGCGCCCCGGCCGGGCACGAGATGTTCGTCACGTGGCGCGCCGGTGCCGTCCGCGAGATGAACGTGGGTGAGGCCCTCGCCCATCTTCTCGGCCAGCGCGAGCGCGTCCATGCCGGCGGCCGCGGTGTGCGAGAGATCGAGCGTGTAGTGCCGGTGTCCGACGTCGGTCGGGTCGACCGACGGCACGAACGCGGACACGGACATCCGCTTGCGGCGCACCGGAAACATGTTCTCCACCGCGACCGCGATGCCACTGGAGTCGGTCAGACCGGCGACCAGGTCGGGGAAACCGTCGGCGTACCGGCGCTGCCAACGGAACGGCGGATGTGTGACGACCGTCCCCGCGCCCAGTTCGGCGGCCACCTGGACCGAACGGCACAACCGGATCACCGGGTCGGGCGACCAGACCCGTTGCGTGATCAGCAGACACGGCGCGTGCACGGAGAGCACCGGCACCGCGTAGCGGCGGGAGTAGCGCCGCAGCAACGCCAGATCCTGGCTGGCCCGGTCGGTCCACACCATGACCTCGACGCCGTCGTAGCCGAGGTCGGCGGCCAGCCGGAACCCGACCTCGATCGGGCGCGGCCACACGGACGCCGTGGACAGGCCGATCGGTATCAGCGTCGCACCAGCAACAGCGCGGCCGGCGACACGGTCACGACGAGGCCGGCCAGCACGGCCAGCACCGTGGTCTGCAGGTCGTCGGCGCGCCGCCACCGGCGTACGCCGAACACGAGCCCGACGATCACCACGAGCGCGGCGAGCACCGCGACGATCGGCTGGAAACCCCACAGCCAACTGAATCCCAGGAACACCAGGGCACCGGCGATCGCGCCCGCCCCGACCTGGGCGCCCATCAGCAGCCATTCGCGGCCCGGCGACAGCGAGTCGCGGTCGTCATCGTCGTCCATCGCGTCGATGCGGTCGCGGCCGTTGCGGTCCCGCTCGCGATCGTCGAAGTCGTCCGGACCGTCGAAGTCCTCGCGGCGGCTGGGGTGGAAGTCGTCGCGCGGGTCGTCGTCGAACAGGCGCTCCTGGGGACGCGAGTCCTCGAAGTCGTCGACGTACGGGCCGGGATGCGCCTGCGTGGACTCCATCCGCTCGATCGGCGGACCGACCGGTCCGGGCCGGCGCTGCGGCTGCGGGCCGACCGGCGCCACGACCTGTGTCGGGCCGGGCGGACCGGCGGGACCGCCGGGGCCGGGAGGCACCAGCGGGAATTCCTCGGTGGTCGCTGCCTCCGGCGGCATGCCGGCCAGCCGGGACTGCATGGTCGGCGGGAAGCCCCGATCGTCGGCCGGGATGGCCGGGTGCACCGCGGTCGCGACGTCGTCCGGCGGCGGTGGACCGGCGGCGGGAGGCCGCACGGCCAGCGGGGGCCGGCCGGCGGGCGGCATCCCCGGTCTGGAGAGCGGCTGCTGCGTCGGCGGGCCGACGGGTGTCATGCCGGGCCGGGAAACCTGCGGGCCGGTCTGCTGCGGCGCGCGGATCGCCGAGGTCGGCGGGCCGACCGGCGGCATCCCGGGCCGGCTCGCGGGCGGGCTGGTCGGCGGCATCGCCGGCCGGCTCGCGGGCGGCATGGCCGGCTGGCCGGTGGGGGGCATGCCGGGACGACTCGCCGGTTGGGCCGGGGGCCGGACCGGTTCGGCGTACTGCGTCGGGGGCAGGGACGGCTGGGTCGGCTGCTGCGGTTGCGGCAACGGCATCGGCTGCGATTGCTGCGGCTGTCTGCGGGGCTGGTTGGGCGGCGGACCGACCGGACGGTGATCTCCGCCACGACGGGCGCCACGTGGGGGCTCCGGCGGTTCGTCGTCCCGGATCGGCAATAGCTTGCCGCTGTCCGAGAGGACCCGCTCGATGATCGTCTGCGGGGCGCTGTTGTCGTCGTCATCGGCCCGCCGACGCCTGCGCCGCGGTGCCTCACCGTTCCCGCCACCGAACTCGGCGAGCAGTTCCGCCACCGTGCGCTGCGGGCGTTCCGAACCGTTGTCTCGACTCATCGTCTCCACCGTGCCCCGTGCGGCTCCGTACGTCCACCTGTCCGTCCAGATCCCCCCGCGGGATACGAGTTGTTCTCCGTCTCGTCCGTCTGGCCGTCAGTGTGGTCCAGGCGCCGCAGAATCACACCCTCTCGGAGCGCCCAAGGGCAAATCTCCAGCTCACCGAGGTCCAGCGCACGCATCCCCGCCTCGGCCACCAACGCGCCGGCCACCAACTGATGCGCCCGGCTCGCGCTGACGCCCTCCAGTTCGGCCAGATCCGCGCTGGTCATCCGGGACACGAACGCGATGAGCTGCCGTAACCCGACATCGGTGAGCGAACGCCGGACCCTGGGACCGGCCGTGGACGGGGCGGCACCGGTCAGCCGGGCCAGCGACCGGAACGTCTTCGACGTGGCCACCGCCCGGTCCGGCGTTCCCACCTTGCGTATCCGCTTGACCAGCGGTGCGAGTTCGGCGTCCAACCGCTCGCGCAGCTCCGACACCGACGATCTGGACGGCGGATCACCGTGCAGCGCGGTCCGGGTCAGCCGGCCGGCGCCCAGTGGCAGGGACACCGCGAGCTCGGGTTCCTCGTCGATCCCGATCGCGACCTCCAGCGAGCCGCCGCCGATGTCGAGCATCAGGATCCGGCCCGCCGACCAGCCGCACCACCGGCGCACGGCGAGGAACGTGTAGCGCGCCTCGTCGTGACCCGACAGGACCTGCAGGTCCACGCCGGTCGCCGCGCGCACCCGGTCCAGCACGTCGGCCACGTTGCTCGCCTCGCGCACCGCCGACGTGGCAAAGGCCATCAGCTCGTCGCACCCGATCTGCTCGGCCGACTCGCGGGCCGAGTTGACCGCCCGGACCAGCTCCTGCGAGCCGCGATCGGACAGCCGGCCGTCCGGCGTGATGCGTTCGGCGAGGCGCAGCACGGTCTTCACCGAGCTGGTCGGCATCGGGTGGGCACCACGATGCGCGTCCACCACGAGCAGGTGGACGGTGTTGGAACCGACGTCAAGCACCCCTAGGCGCACGGCGAGAAACGGTACCCGGCCGGAGCAGTGCCGTACGTCAGGACTCGAACTTGTAGCCCAGGCCGCGCACCGTGACGAGGTGGCTCGGCGTGGACGGGTCCGGTTCGATCTTGGAGCGCAGCCGCTTGACGTGCACGTCCAGCGTCTTCGTGTCGCCGACGTAGTCCGCGCCCCACACCCGGTCGATGAGCTGCCCGCGGGTGAGCACCCGGCCCACGTTGCGCAGCAGGTACTCGAGCAGGTCGAACTCCTTCAGCGGCAACGGCACCTCGGCGCCGGACACCGTGACGACGTGCCGCTCCACGTCCATCCGGACCGGCCCGGCGGCCAGGAGCGAAGTTGGATGCAGTTCCGTCTCGCCGCCCGCCTCACCGCCGCGCCGCAGCACGGCACGGATTCGTGCGATCAGCTCGCGGGCCGAGTACGGCTTGGTGACGTAGTCGTCCGCCCCGAGTTCGAGGCCGACGACCTTGTCGATCTCGCCGTCCCGGGCCGTGACCATGATCACGGGCACCGCGGAACGCTGCCGCAGCGCGCGGCAGACGTCCGTGCCACTCATGCCGGGCAGCATGACGTCCAGCAGGACGATGTCCGCGCCGTTGCGGTCGAACTCCTGCAGGGCCTCCTGGCCGGTCACGGCGACGGCGGTCGTGAAGCCCTCCTTGCGCAGCAGGAAGGCCAGCGGGTCGGCGAAGGACTCCTCGTCCTCGACGATCAACACCCTGGTCATGGCGGTCCTCCGTGATCGCTGCCGGCGCCGGTAGGTGCGGCAGTATTGTCGGCACTCGATTTCTGGTGGTGATTGTTCGTACCGCTGATCGGCAGCCGGAGCGTGAACGTGGACCCGGTGCCCAGCTTGCTCCACAGCCGCACGTCACCGCCGTGGTTGGCCGCGACGTGCTTCACGATGGCCAGGCCGAGGCCGGTGCCACCGGTGGCGCGGGACCGGGCCGGATCGGCCCGGAAGAACCGTTCGAACACCCGTTGCTGGTGCTCGTGCGCGATGCCGATGCCCCGGTCGGTGACCGCGATCTCGGCGTATCCGTCGTGGCTGCGCCGGCTGATCGACACCGGGCTGCCCGGCGACGAGTAGGCGACGGCGTTGTCGATGAGGTTGGACAACGCCGTGACCAGCAGCGTCCGGTCGCCGTCCACCACGAGGTCACTCGGTCCGTCGGTGGTGATGTCGATCCCGGTCGACTCGGCCACCAGCGCGGACCGCCCCAGCGCCTCGGCCACCACCTCGTCCACGTCGACCGGTGCCAGCTCCGGCAGCCGTTCGGCGCCCTGGAGCCGCGACAACGCGATCAGCTCGGTGACCAGCGTCCCCAGCCGGGTGGCCTCCCGCACGATCTTGGCGCTGAACCGCCGTACCTCGTCGGGTTCGTCGGCCGCGTCGAGCACGGCCTCGGCCAGCAGCGCCAGGGCTCCCACCGGTGTCTTCAGTTCGTGGCTCACGTTGGCCACGAAGTCACGACGGGTGGCTTCGAGTCGCACGGCCTCGGACTCGTCGGCCGCGTCCACGACCGTGAAGGTGTCCGCGAGCGGCCGTACCTCACCGCGCACCGCGGCCGGCCCACGGCCGTGCGATTCGAGTGGTGAGAGGTCGACCTCGATCGTCTTGCCGTTCTGCCGCACGATCTCGGCGGCCGCGCGGACCCGGGGGTCGGGCTGGTTGTTGCGTACGACGCCGAGGGCTACCGCGCGCGGGTTGTGCAGGACGACGTCACCCCACTCGTTGAGGACCGCCACCCCGTTGTGGGATGAGTCGAGCACCCGCTGCATCAGCTGCGCGACGGTCAGCCCGGCCGGCGGGCGGGGCCGGTCCGACCGACCGGACCGGCCGATGTAGAAACCGGCGACCGCGCCGACCAGCAGCACGCTGGCCGACAGGGCGATCAACCCTGAAACGGTCACGGCCGCATGGTAAGCAGCGGAACCCCCTGCTCACCTAGTCCGGAGCCACCAACCGTGACGCCGCTGACATCATTGCCATGATTTGTTCGACGGCTGGACCCATTCTGTTCACCTGATCGGGCGACTTGCGCCTAGAGCGAGTCCAGTTCGGTCATGTCTTGTTCGCTCAGTTCGATCCCGGCGGCGGCGATGTTCTGCTCCAGATGGCCGATCGACGACGTGCCGGGGATCAGGAGGAGATTCGGCGACCGGGCGAGCAGCCACGCCAGCGCGATCTGGCGCGGGCTGGCGTCGTGCCGGCGGGCCACGCCGTCGAGCAGTTCGGTCTGCATCGGCTGGAAGGCGCCGCCGAGCGGGAAGAACGGGACGTAGGCGACGCCCAGCTCGGCGCACTCGTCGACGAGGTCGTCGTCCCGCCGGTTCGTGATGTTGAACGCGTTCTGCACCTGGGCGACGGGCGCCACGGACCGAGCCTCGGCGAGCTGCTCGGATGAGACGTTACTCACACCGAGATGCTTGATCAGGCCCTGTTCCCGCAGCTCGGCGAGCACCTGGAACTCCTTGGCCAACGATCCAGGCTCCGGTTCGGCGAAGCCGCCGACCCGCAGGTTCACCAGGTCGATCGCGGACACCCCGAGTCGGGCGATGTTGTCGTGCACGGCTTGGCGGAGCTCGTCCGGCGCCATCGCCGGCAGCCAGTCACCGGTAGCGCTGCGCCGAGCACCGACCTTGGTCACGATGACGAGGTCGCTCGGGTACGGGTGCAGGGCTTGTTTGATGAGCTCGTTGACGACGAAGGGCCCGTAGTAGTCACTGGTGTCGATGTGGTTGACGCCGAGTTCGACAGCCCGCCGCAACACGGCGATCGCGTTGTCCGGATCCGCCGGCGGGCCGAACACGCCAGGCCCGGCGAGCTGCATCGCACCGAACCCCATCCGGTTGACCGGCAGGGTTCCCCCGAACCGCCACGTACCGGCACCGGCAGCACTCAAGTCAGACGAAGTCATGGTCACAGTCTGCTCCCGCCGCAGCGGGAGTGCCCGGCCCGCCGAGCCGGCCACACGCGCAGCCCCAGGCCCCACCCGCAGCCCAGGCCACCTCCGCAGCGCCGGCCACGCCGAGCTCAGGCCACCCCCCGCAGGCCCGGCCACGCGGAACCCAGGCCACGCGGAGTCCGGCGATCGCGGTCCGGCCAATAGCAGTCCCGGCCCACGCGGAGTCCCACCACGCGGAGTCCCGGCCGATCGCACGTCCCCTCAGACCACACGTCCCACAGACCACACGTCCCCACAGACCACACGTCCCCGCGGATCGCACGTCCCGCCGATCGCACGGAAGCGTCGAGCGCACGCTCTCGCAGGGGTCCTCTTGCAGGGGGAACCCCTAATTTCAAGGCTAGTCGATCTTGGACGCGGGCACAGCCGAATAACCGGCGGCTTGTGGATAACTCGGGAAGCTGGCCGCATGAGGACAAACGGCGGCGGCCGGGCCAGGTGGGCGACCTGCAGGCCATGAAGCGCGCGGCCAGGTCAAGCCGAAGTGAGCCGCATGCCGGCGGCGAACTCGGCACGCCGCCAGGCACAGCAAGACATCCTGGCGGCGGCCGGCGAGTTCGGCACGGACCGCACAAGGTGCAGCCCAACACCGGCGCCGATGGACGATGCGAAAGCCGGCGCCACACCGAACCGGCGCCACACCGAACCGGCGCGCGCAAACCGGCCGGGCTACCGCCCCTGGTTGGCGACCGCGGCTATCGCGACCTCGGCCGCAGCCGGGTCCAGATACGTCCCCCCCGGAACCACCGGCCGCAGCGACTCGTCGAGGTCGTACCGCAGCGGCACCCCGGTCGGAATGTTCAACCCGGCGATGTCCGCGTCCGAGACCCCGTCAAGGTGCTTCACCAAGGCGCGCAACGAGTTTCCGTGCGCCGCCAGCATCACCGTCGCCCCGGTCCGCAGGTCCGGCACGATCTCCGACTCCCAGTACGGCAGCAGTCGGGCCACCACGTCCTTCAGGCACTCCGTCCGCGGCTGGTCGGCGCCCAACGCCGCATACCGCGCATCGCCGAACTGGCTGAACTCCGAGTCGGTCTCGATCGGCGGGGGTGGCGTGTCGTACGACCGGCGCCACAGCATGAACTGCGCCTCGCCGAAGGTTTCCATCGTCTGCTTCTTGTTCTTGCCCTGCAGCGCCCCGTAGTGCCGCTCGTTCAACCGCCAGTCGCGCCGTACCGGGATCCAGTGCCGGTCGCACGCGTCGAGCGCGACGTTCGCCGTGGTGATCGCCCGGCGCAGCACCGACGTGTGCACGATGTCCGGCAGCACACCGGCCTCTGTCAGCAGTTCCCCGCCCCGCCGTGCCTCTTCCTGACCCTTCGCCGACAGCGGCACGTCCACCCATCCGGTGAACAGGTTTTCGGCGTTCCATACGCTCTCGCCGTGGCGGAGCAGCACCAGCGTTCCCACAGCAGCCATGCGGCCAAGCCTGCCAGACCCACACCACGACTGGTGAATCGGTCAACCACCCGTCAGGTTGTCCTCCGTTCGAGTGGAAGAACGTGATTAACGCCACATCAGACTACTCCGAACGGCGTTCTGTATACCGGATCGTTATGAAAACACGTCTACTTTCACCACAATGTCGTAACGGCCACCCTTGTGATGAGTTGCGGCATCTGACAAGTTGGCATCGCCCCGAGTTCGGATCGGCTCCCACGCACTCCCCGATCCGAGCGAGGGTTTCGCGGTTCGCCTCCCCGTCGAACCGCACCCGCCCGGAACCTTGAGTCCCCCCGCTCAGGAGTCCGCAGCGGCGGGCAGCCGAAGCGGGGCGGCCTGAGTATGCGACTCCCCCTCCCTCCCGGGCCGCCCCGCTCGCCCGCTGCCGTGTACGCACCGCAGTGCGGCACTCACCCCGCGTCAGGGCCGATCGTCGGCGCCTCCGCAGCACCGCGCCGACGTCGTAGGAACCGCCAGATCAGCGCGGCCGGAATGCCGATCCCCAACAGGTACGGCAACAGCGCGCCGAGCACGACCGCCACGCCGCCGAGCACCGCGACGAACGAGTGCCACCCGGCCGCCAGTCCGCCCACGAAGCCACCGCCGGTGTTGGCCGCGGCCGCCGGCGGTGGCGCCGCCGACCGGCCGATGTGGACGGTCACGGTCGACATCGCTACCTGTCCGGACAGTTCGGTCTGCTGCTGTTCCAACGATTCCAGGTCCGACTCACGACTGGACAGCTCGCCCTCGATGCTCACGATGTCCGAAATGGACGTGGCCTGGCTCAGCAGCGCCCGCACCCGCGTCACGCTGGCTTGCTGCGACGCAACCCGACTCTGCACGTCGACCAGTTGGTTCGTGACGTCCTGCGCCTGCTCGGACCGGTCCACGACCTTGCCGAGCCCGGCGATCCGGTCCACCACCGAGTCGAGCGACGGCTCCGGCACGGCCAGCGTGAAATCCGACTGGTCGTTCTGCGTGTTCTCGCTGCTGGCGTAGCCGCCGGCCGCGATCGTGATCTGACGTACCTGGTCGGCGGTCCGCGCGATGTCCGACGCGCTCAGCGAGACCGAGGCCGACCTGATCACGTCCCGCCCGGCGTTCGGCGGCGGACTCACGGCCTGCTTGGTATTGCCACCGGACGAAGAAGAACTGCCGGAACCAGCAGCGGAACCACCGGCCGCGGCCTTGTTGGGTACCGGCGCGAGCCCGTTCACCGGCGCCCGGTCGACCGCGGCCCCGGACGCGGCCGACCCGCCCTGCGACGTACAG
>Ga0207664_10003783_pt1 | contig 10162 bp, 8 predicted proteins | sample LARL83metaG_FD_184349 | JGI IMG/M metagenome (GOLD analysis project Ga0207664, IMG submission 184349) | Corn, switchgrass and miscanthus rhizosphere microbial communities from Kellogg Biological Station, Michigan, USA - LAR L8-3 metaG... | ecosystem: Host-associated > Plants > Roots >...
TCGCTATTTACTCCCAAGCAATCTACAGCGTGGTGCTGGGCATGGCGAACTCCCAGAGTTCCCCGGACGGGATGATCCTGGGCTACGCGTTAGAGGCCTTTCGGGCTGTCACTGAAGCTGAGAAATCGATCAATAACCGAACCGTCAGGTCCGGTGGGCGAGGGGTATCCGCACATCCGATAGAGGAAATTCGGTTCGAAGCCGTCCATTTCCGCTACGCCGAAGGCCACCCCGAGGTCTTGGCCGGACTGGACCTGGTCATACCGACGGGGCGCTCACTCGCCATCGTGGGATTCAACGGCGCCGGCAAGTCCACTCTAGTCAAGTTACTTTGCCGCTTCTACGAGCCGACCTCGGGCCGCATCCTGATCGACGGCGTCGATCTCCGTCAGTTCGATCCTGGTCTCTGGCAACAGAAGATCGCGGCCGTATTCCAAGATTTTGTTCGTTATCCTTTCAGCGCAGCTGCGAATGTGGCTTTCGGTGCGATCACGCGACAGAACGACCAGACTCTGCTAAATGCGGCGGCCACAAGAGCAGACGCGACAGATGTCATTGAGCGACTGCCGAACGGCTGGGATACGGTGCTATCAAAGGAGTCTTCCGCCGGAACGGACATCTCGGGCGGCCAATGGCAGCGCCTCGCTTTGGCGCGCGCACTATTCGCGGCTTACACGGGAGCGCAGGTGATGATCCTAGACGAGCCAACGGCTAATCTTGACGTGCGCTCAGAAGTACAACTCTACGAACGTTTTCTGTCAATCACGTCGAACCTAACATCGATTATCATCTCGCACCGCTTCTCAACCGTGCGGCAAGCGCAGGACATCTGCGTGCTCGCCGAGGGCCGCATTGTTGAGAAAGGCAGCCATGACGAGCTGATGACAACAGCCGGCCCATACTCGGAGATGTTCAACCTGCAGGCCGCCCGATTCGCCAAGCGGGGATTGGAAGGCACGGCCACGTGATCGAAGCGTTCCGGTCGACCTGGGCCGTCGTGCACCTAGCTTGGGAGATTGATCGACGCTTAACGGCCATCTATTGCTTCCTGGAAGTCGCCCTTCCGCTCGGGGTCTTTGCTTTTGCCCTGGGACTCAAGGCGCTCAGCGACGGTGCCTCCCGCCACGATCATCGGTTGGCCCTGATAGGCGGATGTGTGCTGGCGGTTGTGGCGGCCGGGATGGTAGTTCACATGGTCATGTACCAAGTGGAAGGAGTCACGATTCAAGAGAAGATTGGAATGATGGCTGATCGGCGGATCGTCGAGTTGGCCACGTCCATTCCTGTACTTGACAAACACGAGGAAATCGAGTTCCAATCGGAGTTGCAACTGCTCCGCGACGCTCGGCTCACTATCAGCCTCGGTCTGGAAGTCAGCTTCGGGGTTGCTCTGACGGCCATGCAGTTCCTGGGAATCGCTGTCCTACTGGCACGCCTCCAGCCACTATTGCTGTCCCTTCCTGTCTTTGCCCTCCCCTCGCTCTGGGCCTCTCGCGCAGAGTCGCGATGCCAGGAAGAATCTCGCAAAGCCGCTGCTCAGGACACGCGTCTAGCCCGTCGCGTGCTCGAACTGGCGACCAGCTCGGCAGCCGGCAAGGAGGTCCGTCTTTACGGGTTGACGCATGAGCTCCTTGAGCGTCACAAGGTGCTGAGTGACCGCGCCAATAGCGTCCAGGAGATTGCTGAGCGAAAAGGTGCGATCTTCGCCATCATCGGCTGGACCGTCTTCGCGCTGGGGTTCATCGGCGCCGTGGGTCTAGTTGTGGTGCAGTCGCTTCGGGGCCTTGCTACCGTAGGCGATGTGCTGATGACTATCGTCCTTGCGAACCAGGTCAGCACAGTGACTGCGAGGACCGTGTGGGTGAGTCGGAACTACGCTCGTTTGTTGCTAGCCGGAAGGCGCATGCGATGGCTAGCTTCAATAGCCGCTGACCTCAAGGGGGAGCGGACACAGCGATCAGTCGTTCCGAGCTCGCTGCATTCCGGAATCCGAATCGAGTCTCTTGGATTTCGATACCCCGAGACGGAGCGGTGGGCCCTAAGAGACGTAAGCGTCAACCTCAGACCCGGATCGGTTGTCGCGGTGGTCGGCGAGAATGGCGCAGGTAAGTCGACGCTCGTCAACCTGCTGTGCGGTCTCTACCGACCAACAGAGGGCCGCATCCTCGTGGACTCTGTTGACCTCGAGCGGTTCGACGATCGAGACTGGCGGGATAGAGTAGGCGTTGGTTATCAGGACTCCTGTCAATTTGAGTTTCATCTGAGGGAGTCGATCGGAGTTGGTCATCTACCGCTTATCGAGGATCGCCGCGCTATATGGAAGAGCGTCGAGGTTGTCGGCGGAGTGAAGATGGTCAACCGATTGGCGGATGGACTTGAGACTCAGCTCGGTGCGGCGTGGCCGATGGGCGTTGATCTCTCGGGCGGCCAGTGGCAAACGGTCGCATTGGGACGAACGATGATGAGGCCGCATCCCCTGCTGACAATTTTCGATGAGCCCACTACTGCTCTCGATCCGCACGCCGAGCACGCGCTATTCGAGCAAATCGCCCGTGCGGCCAGGAATGATCAGGGGCGCGACCGGATCACGATCCTGATCTCTCATCGGTTCTCGACAGTGCGTGCCGCCGACACCATCATCGTCCTAGATGGAGGCCGGCTGGTCGAGATTGGCAGCCATGATGAATTGATCGAACAGGCCGGGTTATACGCGCAATTGCACAAGATGCAGGCTGCGGCTTACCGATAGACGCGATCGAGTCGGTGGGGGCCGCCCCGTCGGCGGCCCTCTGAGTCGTCCTTGGGCCCGGACGCTGAGAGGGCCGCCAGCGAGATGGATCCCCATGGTTCCTCCAAGCTCCGTGCGCACGGCAGGTGTACGGATGTCTGGTTGATCGCACGACCACCACCAACCCGTCTCAGCGCAGCTCGCCAAAGGCGTCGAGCTATGCGGTCTTGCGAAGAAGATACAGGCAGGCCTGTAGGTGAGCGCCGATCGCCACCTGACCGCTCTGCTGAGCAGGTTCTAATGCCAGCCCGGGCTCCTCGAAATGATCCACTACGAATCCAGCTGACCGAAACAGCTCCCAATAGTCGCTGAGAGTCCGGTGGAAATGGGGAGTCGGCTCGAAGCCTGGCCAGGTATCGATTTGCGCCACTCCGCGATCTCGGTAGATGCTGGCCAAGGCGCCAAAAGCCTCCTCCAAGCGCGGCGAGTCTGAAACGTAAGGTTTTCGGGCGCTGGGATGAACGAAGACGGGATGGGTCAATGCAATGGCAAGGGACCCGTGCGAGCGCAACACTCTATGAGCTTCCCTTAGCGCAGTAGGCGCGTCAGCGATACTCATTAGTACAAAGTTGGACACCGCCACATCGAAAATCCCGTCAGCAAACACTTTCAGATCTGTAGCCGACGCCACGCGATATTTGACTCGTCTATTGCCACTGTCCTTGCGGGTCCGTGCTAACCGCACCATCTTGGGGCTCAGATCCACGGCATCTACGTCGGCGCCAAGCCGTGCCATGCGACGCGCGAAGTAGCCGTTACCGCAGCCTATGTCAAGAACTCGCATGCCCTCGACTGGGCCGATCATCCTAATAAAGGCGTCGTCAGTGCGGTGCCGTCGAAAGTCGTCCCCTTCGTCTTGTATGGATGCATCCCATGCCGCGGAGTTGGCGTCCCAAACCGCTCGAATCGCCGCCTCGGCGACAGTGTCGCGGCGAAATTGGTACAGCTCGCGGGTATTGACGGGCCGGCCCTTCGATCTAGGAAGTGATGCGAGCGACGAGTGCCTGCAGCGCTGGTCGAATTCCCAGCGATCCATTGATGGACACCACTCTTGAGACCAGGGAGACCGATACAGGAAGTAATAGTCCCAACACCAAAAGCGCGCCGCGACGATGCGTACGCCAACTGCACACGCCGCGCAGAAGAGCCGCCCAGTCGTAGGGCATGCAGCTGCCGACATGAAGTGCACCGACCGCTGGCACTGGTCGCAGGCATACTGCCAATGCCGCAAACAACGTGGCATCGGGGAGCCTACGTCGACGGATGCTTGCATGACCGGGTAACTGGGATCCACGGCAGCGATTGCGGAACAGTAATAACAAGTTGGGCTTAGACTCATCGGAGCCGACTACGAGCCTGAGTTCGACAACGTAGCAGAGGTCTCAGCATCCGTCAGCAGACGAGTCATGAATGGCGGACGGGGCCGACGGAAGAACCGTTCAACATCTTCGATAACAGGCGACCGCCGACAGCTAACTCCCGACCAGAGATACCACAACACTCGATCAAACAGAAAGGGGTCGAACCGCCAGCCCGCAGCGACGACCTGGTTCCTAGCACTTTCGAATTCAGCGAGCCATGATCTCATCTTAGTCGCGATGGGATCTTGGGTCGGATACTTGCACTCGATTCGATTCCGAGCTAGCTCAAAGGGGGTCGGCGAGCGAAGATTGGCCTCTGAGACCAGCCCATCTGCTCCGGGTACCTGATGGTAGATGGTACAGATGGCGTTGACGAGCGACATTCGAAAGCCCAGCTCAGTGCGCAGAGCGAGCCACAGGTCCCAGTCTTCACAGTAGCGGAGGTCCTCGTCAAATCGCACATCGGAAGAGGCAAAGTTACGTACGACGACCGCGCCTGTATGGATGAAGTTAGCGGCCAATAGCATGCTGTCATTGAATGGCAATGCCTTGAGCGGCATCGCCGCAGGCAACTGGGGCAACCGGTCTCGCCAGGTGCGGCTGACCACCGCTCCGGTGTACACGAGATCTGCTGGGCTGGCTAGAAGGGCATTGACGGCTAGGCTTAGGTGGCTCGGAAGGAACACATCGTCATCGTCGAGGAATGCGAGTAGCGGTCCATCGGCGTTGATGAGGCCAAGATTCCTAGCCCCAGCGGGGCCGATCGGCACGTCAAGGTCGATGAGTCGTAGCCTAAGCAGAGGATCGAACGACTCGCAGATCGCGCAAGGGCTGGCGCCGCCATCATTTATGACAATCACCTCTAGGTTGGGGTACTCCTGCCCATGAATGCTTCGGAGCGCTCGTTCCAATCCCAGCGGGCGATTCCAGGTCGGAATAATGATGCTGACGAGCGGTGTCGAGTCAGTCATAGTGGATTGGCGAATGAAGGTGCGGTGCGTCCGGACCAATAGCGCTCATCAGTATCTCGCGTCAGCTGCGGCCGCTACGTCGCATGAGGCTGGCCGCCGTACAGCTACGAAAGCGGCAATAAGGAGGCTGAGTACCTCATGAAAGCGACTCATGCCAGGGCGATAGCCGCCGACTGGGTCATGCGGCACGAAGCGGTCCGCTCGGGTTTTGCCGGGGCGTATTTCATAGGCTCGTCTGTCGACTTGGACGGTTCGGATGAGCTGCCGAACGCATCCGACGTCGATGTAGCCATTGCCGTTGAAGGTTGGAGCGAATTGCCACACCGCTTCAAAGTGGCTCACCGAGATGTGATCATTGAAGTAACATACCTGTCTTTGGAGCATCTTGCGGACCGGGAGCGCGTGTTGCACTCCTACCATTTGGCTGCCGGACTGTGGCGCAATACAATCATATGCGATCCAACGGGGTATCTGCAGAAACTACACACACTTGTAGCTGGCCTCTACCAATACGAAGAGCAAGTGCGTGAGCGGTGCGCCGGGGCCCTCCACAAGGTGGAAGATGGCCTTGCTGGCGTCCGCGAGGATGCCACCTTTGCAGATCAGGTGCTCGCGTGGGTATTTCCAACGGGTGTAACCACTCACGTTCTGCTCACAGCCGGGCTGCGTAATCCCACGGTTCGTCTGCGTTACGGGTCAGTCCGTGCGTTATTGGCCGAATATTCGATGAACGATGTGTATTTGCAGTTGCTGGACCTACTCGGGGTTACCTCCGTAAGCAGCCACCGCATGCTAAGGCACGTAGATGCGCTTGAGCGCGCATTTAACACTGCGGTGGCCACTCCGCATCGCCCACTGCCATTTGACGCCGACATCTCGTCCCTTGGCCGCCCCGCAGCGGTCAACTCTCTCCGAACGTTAGTTGAATCGGGCCGGCCTGACGAGGCGGCGTTTTGGGTGATCGTGACGTTTGCACGGTGCTGCAAGGTGTTTCATGAGGCTACTCGGCCGCGGAGTTCCTTAGCGTCTCACATTGGTGCGTTTCGAGCGCTAACTAGCGATCTGGGTATAGGAACCTTGGACGACATGCGGGTCCGGTCTGCGAAGGTACGAGACCTTCTGCCGGACCTCCGCGATGCGTCTGAGCAGATCATCAAAGCTAACCCGGACGTAATCCATGAGTAGGGTTGAAGCCGACGCCGACGCTGCTGATCTGTACTTTCTATATTCGGTGGCCTCCACATATCCACGTCCTACAGCGACCATTATCGATTGTTCCGGGAATGTTGTGCACCGATGGTCGAGTGGAGCCGAACAGGTGCCGCCTCGGTTAAATCCGCCGAGTTTCCTGCGGGGCTGGAATCACGTAGAACTATATGAAGACACCGGTTTGCTCGCAGTTGTTCCGCTGCATTGCGTCCTGTGTCTCAACTCATCATCCGACGTTGTATGGAAGGCAAACATCGCGGCGCACCACGACGTGGCAATGGCACCTGACGGCGCGTGCTACGTGTTGGTCGAGCGGCCAAAGCGCGTTCGCTGTGAGGGCGCTCCTTGGATCGTGCTGGATAACGAAGTTGTCGAGCTTTCGTCGAAGGGTGACGTGGTACGCCGGTGGTCACTCTACGATGCGCTGGCGGAGAGCGATGAATGCGGCGAGTACTTGGCGGAACAGCTGCGGGTCCGGATGGCAGAAGCGCATCGGTGCGGCGTGAAGGTAGAAGACCTAGCGGCTATTGTAGGTCGTCGCGTCCCGTTGCGATACAGACTCGCAGCCCTACGGTTGCTGCCTGGTTCACCGGCAGATCTAATGCACGCGAATACGCTTGAGCGCCTGGGCCAGTGCGCAGCTGGCGTGTGGGAAGTGGGCGACATGTTGCTGTCGTTTAGAAATTTGAATCTGCTCGCAATAGTGAGACTCCGCACTCGCTCTGTGATATGGGCTTGGGGGCCGGGCTATCTGTCGGGACAGCACCAACCCTCTGGCCTGCCAGACGGCGATATCCTGCTTTTCGATAACGGTGTCGATAGGGGGCGTTCCAGGATATTAAGGGTGTCCGCTCGAGCACGGTCCATTACGTGGGAATACACAGCGACGCCTCCTACATCGCTCTATTCGGAAGTAGCTGGCGGTTGCCAGCTCTTATCGACCGGAGACATTCTGATAAGTGACGCCCAAAAGGGCCGCCTAATTATTATCTCACCGGCCGGCAAGGTAAAGTGGACGCACGTCGTGGAGGGTCCGCCTCGGGTCGGTCGCGCGTCAGTGTACCGCTTTGCTGAAGTGTCCGGAGCCGCCGCTCGGCGCCTTACGTGTTGAGTGTGCAGCGCGGGGTGACAAGGTCAGATTGGTCGCAGGCGCCCAGTCAGAGTGTCGCTTGGCGAAGGCAACAGCGATAACGAGAGGGAACGGACTTGGAGGCTCAATGAGCTCCCATGCTTTGCCCCGCAAGATGCAGGTGGGTTCCATAACATCTATTCGGCACATTTCTGCACTGAGCCCGAGGCCGCAGGCTTTTAGGACGGCTTCCTTGCGTACCCAGATGCGGAGCGCGCGTTCCTGCTTGTCGGAGTTACGCGCTCTCGCGATATACGCGGCCTCTTTGGCCGTGCAAAAGCGGGAGACTAGGTCTACCACGTTGCGGTGGTTTGGCTCCAAGTCGATTCCAACGATCGAGCTGTGGGAGACGGCGCACGCGATATAGGGACCAGAGTGGGAAACTGAAAAGTCCAGTGACGGGACGGATGGAGTGAAGAGTTTGCCATGAGCCGTGCTGCCACAGGATGCGCACTGTCGCGCGAGCTGGACCGCGCTTGGAGAACACCCGGTTTCGAAGGCAAGGATGCTGCGGAGCCACGCGCGGCCGCGCAGCCAGATGGGGCCGTGTCGCATGGTCGTGGCCCGTACCTGATCAGGTCGGGACACGTTGCGTAAGGCTGCATCCAACGGTGGCGTGTCATGCTCCACGTCCGCCACATGGATGGCTGGGTCGGTCTCGGTTAGGTGCATCCTAACTCACGATCGGTATCAACTTGGTCCATCCGACTGACCGTACCACCTCTCGATCACGGAGAGCGAACTGTCGCTCATGCTACCGTGTTCGTCTGGCAAGACGCGGGCATGGAGAACGGGTCGGTCGAGCGACGATAGGATGGCAAACCTATCCTGCTTCATGCGGGGAGCGAATGGTGGCTAAACAGCCATGACGGCGGAGACCGAGCTCCACGCGGCCATTGATGGAGCGATCACCACTGGCGATGTTCAAGTTCTGTCTAACTTGATAATGCAGCATCCGGAGCTGCCGCATGTTCGTCTGCCGGATGCTTCTGGCGGTTTCCGGTCGCCTCTCCATGCAGTGGCCAGTTGGCCTGGATACTATCCGAATGCCCGTGCGATAGTGAACCTGCTGCTTGACGCGGGCGCTGATCCGAACTCTCGCTATGAGGGGTGGCATGAGGAAACGCCGGTACACATGGCATCCAGCATGGATGACGTTGAGGTCCTGGAGGCGCTTCTCGACGGGGGAGGAGATGTTGCAGCCAGAGGCGGCACGATCGCAGGCGGTACGCCGCTGGATAATGCAATCGGATTCGGCGCGTGGCTTGCGGCTCAACTCCTCGCGCATCGGGGAGCTCCGGTCACTAAGCTGTGGCATGCAGCCGCCTTGGGATTAGAGGGGATCATGATGGACCTTCTGTCGAATGGGCCGACCCAACAAGATGTTTCTGAGGCGTTGTGGCACAGCTGCCGAGCTGGACAGCGCCGCGCGGTGAGCAGGTTGCTGCTTGAGGGTGCGGATCCGACTTGGACACCACCGTATCATCACGCGGACTGCATTAGCGTCGCTGCGGCGAACGGAACCCAGCGCGAAGAAGTGATGAAGATGGTCGCAGCGGAGGTGCTGGCGAGGCGCAGTCGCGCCTATGGGCACTCACCCTGATCCCTCGATAACCTCCAGATCTAGAGTGCGAGTCAGTAGTTTCGTTGCACCCGGCGGACGATCCACCAAGGGACCGGTGAGCAAGCTGTCAGTTGGAGCCGACGCCCCAATGGCGACCACGCTGAATAGGAGTACCCCGCATATGGCGCCACGGACCTTTGTGTGCTCTGTTCATACGGCGAGACAACCTCGATGGGCGGCGATCCAGTCAGGCTTCGTCCGCCGATTCATCTCCGATGCTCAGTTGGTCGGCGCCTTCGACCAGGCCAGCCAGGCAGCCAACGGGTATGACCGAGTGGAGATACTGGATGGACCCTTCAACGATAAGCTGGACCGACTTGCGGCGCTGATAGTGAGTGAGATGTCACAGGACGACGAGGACATACTTATCTTCTTGGATGGCGACGCATTTCCGATTCGCAACCTAGGGCCGTTCATCGCTGAAGCGCTCGCACGCAGTCCGCTGGCAGCAATTCAGCGTCTTGAACTGCGCGAGTCATTTCCGCATCCGGCATTCTGCGTGACGACGACAGGCTTTTGGAAAGACATCCACGGCACGTGGGACTACGCTGCTCGGCCGACCTCGCTTGCCGTGAACGATATGGGTTGTCGCCTGCTCGAGCTTCTTCAAGATGCCGGGGCCGAATGGCTGCCACTCGTCCGATCAAACACTTTCAATCCTCACCCTGTCCTGTTCGGTGTCTATGGCGGGTTGGTTTATCATCACGGCGCTGGATTCCGGCAGCCAGTGACAGCGCAAGACCGTGCTTGGTGGCGTAGTCGGGCGCCAGCTGGTACGTGGACGTCAGTAGACCGGTATCGGTTCTGGTTTGACGCTATTGGGGAGCGCAATGCACTGCTTTCCGAGCTCGTCAGGCAAATGATCGAGGCGTGGCCAGATTTCTACACGCTATTTCAGAACCCTGAGTTGGCGAACAGCAGTTCGTAGCAACCGCACCTTGACTTTCGGCGGTTCGGGCTGGTACACAGATTGCAATGTCCCTCGCAGCGATCAAGTCACTCATGCGGCCCCACGGTCGGTGAGTTGAGTTCGCTGGGACATTCGCAGAGTCGCGGAGCGCATCTCGGTCGGCCGCGACG
>Ga0207664_10003785_pt1 | contig 10158 bp, 8 predicted proteins | sample LARL83metaG_FD_184349 | JGI IMG/M metagenome (GOLD analysis project Ga0207664, IMG submission 184349) | Corn, switchgrass and miscanthus rhizosphere microbial communities from Kellogg Biological Station, Michigan, USA - LAR L8-3 metaG... | ecosystem: Host-associated > Plants > Roots >...
AACGCCGCGAAAGTGGTGGAAAGAACGCTGGCGACGTTCGGTCGGCTCGACATTCTCATCAACAACGTCGGAGGATCGCCACCTAACCAGGCGCCCAAGCCCCAGCGGGCCTTTCTCGATCTCGACGCCGGCTACCTGGATGCGGCCTTTCACCTCAACGTGACCACAGCGCTCGCCCTGGCCCAGCAGGCGGTACCGCACTTGCTGGCAAGCGGTGACGGAGCGATCGTGAACATCTCCTCGGCCATGGCAAAGAACCCGGACCGGGGCATGCTCCCTGGCGGCACTGCCAAGGCCGCCTTGTCCTACATGACAAAACTCATGTCCCGGGACCTGGCGCCGCGCATCCGTGTTAACGCGGTCGCCCCGGGATCGACGTGGACCCCGGCGCTCGAGCGCTATTACACCGCTGCGGAGCTCGAAGCGAAGATCGCCCGCACTCCCATGCGCCGCCTGGGCACGCCCGAGGATATCGCGCTGGCCGTGCTGTTCTTCGCCTCGCCGGCCTCCGGCTACGTGACGGGAGAGGTGCTCGAAGTGGACGGGGGTATTGATGGGCCCAATTCGCCGTCCGTCCTGCCTGACCTGTTAAGCGTGTCAATGCCCAACGCGGTCGTTGCGGTGGCACCGGCGTCCACCGGAAGCTCGACGCCAGTGATCCACTGGCTTTCATCGGACGCGAGAAACACCGCCGGCCACGCGATGTCCCACGCGACTCCCTCAGTGCCGAGCAGGCCGGCCAGGCGACGGCGCTCGCGCCCAGCCTCATCGGTTACGCCCATAGGCGTGTATGCGTGACCAACCACGATGCAGTTGGCCCTGATGCGATCCCGGCCGTGAATGAGGGCCCAGTCACGCGTCAGAGCTTGAATCGCCGCCTTCGACGCCGCGTAAGCCCCCGCGCCCAGTGCGTGGGTGGCCGCGATGGACGAAATGCTGATGACTGATCCCCCGCCAGAGCGTTTGAGATGGGGGATCGCATGCCGGGCGGTGAGCATCGCCGCCCGGACGTTCACGGCCATGACGCGCTCCCAGACGTCAAGATCCACGGTCGCGGGACTTCCCCCGGCGGCGGACAAGGCAACGTTGTTCACCACGGTGTCGAGGCCGCCCAACGCGCGGGCGGCTTCTTCGACGCATCGCGCGTTATCAGCTTCCCTCGATAGGTCACCGATCACCGCGACACCCTCGGCACCAGCATCGTTGATGAGGCCGACGGTCGCCTTCGCCCTTTCGCCGGATACGTCGGCTACGGCGACTTTCGCGCCCTGGCTCGCGAAGAGCACCGCGATCGCCTCACCGATGCCGAGCAGATCACCCCCCGGCGCCGTGCCGGCACCGGTGACAAACGCCCGCTTGCCCGTAAGGCGGTGTCCCGGATCAGCGCCCCGCCACCACGGTTGATTATTCATTTGGATAATATAACTCAATATTAAATGACGGCCTTGTCGGCGCCGCTGGCAACGTCGGTTAGAGCGCGTCCGTGTTCCCTCGGGACGGCTCGGCGCCGCCGACGAGGTCGCCCGGGCGGCGGTCTACCTGGCCAGCGACCTGTCCTCCTACGTAAACGGAACTTCGCACCGACCGGACTCATGAGAGGAACGCTGACATGCCGACCATGGTGGCCATCGCGGATCTAACGGGACAGCCGGGCTCAGGCCCCACGCTGCTCGAGGCCGTCAGGAACCTGCGCCAGGTGTCGATCGCCGAACCGGGAACGAGGGAATTCTCCGTGGTCTCGGTCGACGCGGAGCCGCCCCGCCTGATCATCGTGGAGAAGTTGGACGTGCCGTGACTGTCCGGCCACCCGAGCTCGGAACCATCGAGATCCGCCTCGACGGGGGTGTCGCCACGATCCTGCTCAACCGCCCGCGGCAGCGCAACGCATGGACGCTCCAGATGAGCGAGGACATGAGCGCCGCCCTCGCCTGGTGCGACCGCACGGATGCGGTGGGCGGCGTCGTCGTCAGCGGCAACGGGCCGTACTTCTGCGTGGGCGCGGATCTGTCCGGGCGCGACATCCTCCGCCCGGGCAGTGAACCAGATCGCGAACCGCCCGCGTCGCGCCGGATCCTGTGGCCCTCGGCGGTCCGCAAGCCGGTCGTGGCCGCGTTGCATGGTCACGCCGTCGGGATAGGCATGACGTTCTCGCTGCACTGCGACCTGCGCTTTGTCGCCGAGGACGCGAAGGTAGGGCTGCCGTTCGTGCGGCGTGGCGTGGTTCCCGAGGCCAACGCCAACTGGCTGCTGCCGCGGATTGTCGGGCTCCCGGCGGCGCTTGATCTCGTTCTCACCGGCCGCACTTTGCTGGGACGTGAGGCCGTCCAGCTGGGGCTCTGTCACCGTGCGCTTCCTGCCGGTGAGGTCCTCGACGCCGCGACGCGCTGGGTGGCGCAGGTTGCCGCCGACGGCGCGCCGCTTGCGCTCGGCCTGGCCAAGCGGCTGCTGTGGGACAGCCAGATGTCCGGGCCGGACGAGGCGTGGGATAGGGAGCGTGCGGCGTTCGAAGCGTGCGCCGGCGGCACTGACGCGGCCGAGGGCGTCGCCGCCTTTCTCGAACGGCGGCCGGCCAGGTGGCGGGAGCAGGTCAGCGTCGCCTGGCCGCAGGTACCGGATACCGGCCAGGACTAGCCCGCTAGTCGATCAGCGCGACCTGGACATCGCGGTGGCCGGTGAAAGGAAGGCGGCCATGGCCGGTGTAGATGTTGTCAATCAGCAGCACCTCGCCGGCCTGCCAGCCCGGCGCGGTCGTCGCCGCGGCGAGGCCGTCCGCGACCCGCCGGTGGTCCGCCATGTCGATCTCGGTTCCGTCCCCGTACGTGACGTGGTAGGGACGGGTGCGTCCCGCCCGGTCGTAGACGTCCAGGTAGGTCTCGTACGTCTCGTCGCCCAGCCACCGCGGATCGACGATCTGCGTCAGGATGTGGTTGAAGTACACGCGCTCGGACGTGAGCGGGTGCTCGGCGAACGCGGGCCGCGACAGGTGCGTCGTGAAGCTGCCGTCGGGTTCCCATTCCCAGCTCATGCCGAGGCGCTTGCACGCGGTCTCGATCTCGCGCCGGCTGGTCGTGCCGAATCCCTGCTGCAGGTCGGCGTGATAGGGGAGAGGCTTGCCGTCGCTGGCAGGTGGCACGCCGGGAACCCTGAAGCTGCGGTGGTAGGTCACTCCCTTCTCCTCGAGGTCTCGGCGGAACCGCTCGGGCAGCCCGGCCGTGAAGCGCCGGAAGTCCCCGACGGTGGTGGCGCCGCCGGTGTCCGGGGGTGAGTTGCAGAAGAACGCCAGCTTGACCGGATAGTCCTTGAGATAGGCCATCTCCTGGTGCAGCAGTATGGTCACCTGCGGCGGCACCTGGGTTGCCTCGTAGACCGCTCCCTTGATCGCCGCGCGCGGGGTCGCGCCGCCCACGTAACCGGCGGCGTGCGGCCGGTAGTGAGAGACGAGCCGTGTGAAGGCGTCCGTGTCGCGCACAGGGAAGCCGCGCAGCAGCAGGGCTCCGTGCCGGACCAGCAGCCAGTCGATCACCGCCGCTCGCTCGGCGAACCACTGGCTCGCCGCCTCGATGCTCTGAGCTAGTTCGCCGCCCAGGGGGCGGACCACGAGCGGCGGATTTCCCGGGTACGGCAGGTCGGCCGCTACGTCCGGTCCGAGCTCTTCGACCAGCGGATCAGGGGCCGTCCCGATGGGCTCGCCGGCTACTGCTGAGTAATCCATGGCCATCCTGCCTGCGTTGACCATTCATATAACTATTGATACCTTTATAGCTGATTATGAGTTGCCTGGCCAGCAGGGAGGCGGCGATGCAGCAGACCTCGGCGGCCGTGGCGGGGCTGGCGGGCGAACCCATCGAGCGGGATCGCCGTTACCGCAAGGAGCGCCTGGCGGCCGCCTTCCGCCTGCTCGCCCGATTCGACGCCGCCGACGGTGCCGCCGGTCACATCACCGTTCGCGATCCGGAGTACGATTCGTGCTTCTGGGTTAACCCGGTCAGAAAGCACTTCAGCAAGATTCGCGTGTCTGACCTGCTGCTGATCGACGACTCCGCGCGGGTGCTTGCCGGAGATGGAGCGCTCAACCGGGCGGCTTTCGCGATCCACTCACGGATCCACAAGGCTCGCCCGGACGTCCTGGCCGCGGCGCACGCGCATTCGTTGTACGGAAAGGCATGGTCGGCTCTCGCACGCCACCTCGATCCGCTTACCCAGGACGCCTGCGCTTTCTATGACGACCACGCGGTGTTCAGCGACTACACCGGAGTCGTGTTCGATGAGGCCGAGGGTGACCGGATCGCCGAGGCGCTCGGTGGCAAGAAGGCCTGCATCCTGCGCAATCACGGCCTGCTCACCGTCGGGGGGTCTGTGGAGGAAGCGGCCTGGTGGTACCTGGCCATGGACCGGGCGTGCGGAGTACAGCTGCTCGCCGAGGCCGCGGGAACACCGCAGCTCATCGAACCGGCCAGCGCAGCGCTGACGGCGAGCCAGGTCGGGACCCCGGAGGTGGCCAAGATCAACTTCGATTGCCTTTGGGACGTGCTCCTTGACGAGGAGCCCGACTTCCTCGATTGATCGGCATCGTAATGAGTAACCGCGACGTGGAGGAGCACGCGATGGAGCGAACCGGGCGAGGACGATACGAGACCAGCCTCGACGATCCCGAATTCACGGTCATGGACGACGGGACGCGATTCGCGGGGTTCTTCCTCGGTGACGGCGAGGACGAGCCCGCCGTGTTCCCTATGGAGGTAACGGCCAACTACCGGTTCCCCATCCACTACCACAAGACCCACTACATGTCGATCATCCTGCGGGGCTCGCTGCGGGTGGGCAAGAAGTGGTACCGACCGGGCGATATCCGGCTGCAGGAGAAGGGATCGGTCTACGGTCCGGAAGAGGCGGGTCCCGAAGGGTGTTACATGCTGAACATCTTCGCCGATCGCCGCGGTTACTTCCCGACGCTGCTGGACCAGCCCGCGCGGGAATACCCGGCGGTCGAGCCGCACATCATGCTCAGCAAGGTGTGGAACGAGCTGGCCGAGGCCGCCGGGGCCGCTCCCGCGCCAGCCGAACGCTAAGACTCCGAGGACCTGCTGCACGACCACCGCGCAGATCATCTCCACCCAGTCCGGATCGGGGATTCCGATCGCCGCCGCCTCGCTGATGCCCGGGTAGAGGCAACCAACGAGCCTGTCGACGGCAGGCCACGTCCTCGACGCGACCGCCATCGCCGTGGGGCGTGATCAGCGCGAACGACGCACCGGCCGCTCCGGACGATGTCTTCTCGCGGGCCGTGGGAATCTAACGAAGATTGCAATAAATTAAATAGTTGACCTCTTCTATTCTTTGATATACGGTGCCCGTATCCGGAGATCGGTAGCGACGGCGGCTCAGCAGCGTACTTCGTGGGTGCGGATCTGACCGGGCGGCGGAACAGTCGGACGACGAGCAGCCAAGGAGTTCTGGTGGAGTCGACCTTGCTTCGGGCCGAACAACTCAGGGCAGGCTACGGATCGGTCACCGTCGTCCACGGGATCGACCTCGAGGTCATGCCGGGCGAGGTAGTCGCCTTGCTGGGTGCCAACGGAGCGGGCAAGACCACAACCTTGCTGACGCTCGCCGGGGACATACCTGCCCTCGGCGGCAACGTCGTCATCAACGGCAAGCCCAGCCGCGTCCCGCTGCACAGGCGGGCTCGCAACGGTCTCGGCTTCGTGACAGAGGAGAGGTCCGTGTTCATGGGCCTCACCACCGAGGAGAACCTCAAGATCGGCAGGGGCGACATCGACTTCGCCATCGAGCTGTTCCCGGAACTCAGGAGCCGCTGGAAGGTGAAGGCCGGTCTGCTGTCCGGCGGCGAGCAGCAGATGCTGACCCTCGCGCGGGCCATCTGCAGGCGGCCGAAGCTCCTGCTCGCTGACGAGCTTTCCCTCGGCCTCGCTCCCTTGGTGGTGGACCGCCTGCTCCGGGCGGTGCGCCAGGCGGCCGACGCCGGACTCGGGGTGCTGCTCGTGGAGCAGCACGTGCGGAAGGTCCTCGGATTCGCCGATCGCGGATACGTGATCCGCCGCGGGCGGGTGGTGATCCAGGGGGCCGCCACTGATCTCAAGGCGCGTCTACACGAAATCGAGAGCACCTATCTTTCCGCCGGCGGTCCGGCAGAAGGGGACGAGGACGTCGACGAATAGCGTCGGCCCACCCCAGCCGGATCGCGTCGACGCTCGCACTAACCCCGCTATCCACGAAATTCCAACAACTCCCGAACACCGGAGTGTCTTCATGAACAGACCGAAGCGTCAGAAACTTGCAGCCGGGGTTGCACTGTGCGCGCTCGCCATTGTCGCCACGGCATGCAGCTCCTCCAGCAGCAGCACCTCGTCGGCTACGGGGTCCAGCTCCGGCACGGCCAGCACCGGGTCCGCGCCGACCGGAAGCGCGATCAGCATCGGCGTGATCGAGCCGACCAACACCGCGATTTACAACGCGGGTGACGAGGTGGCAGCGGTCCGTGCCGCCGCCGCGGGCATCAACGCCCAAGGGGGGATCAACGGTCACAAGGTGGTGGTCGACTACTGCAACAGCCAGGATGACCCGAATGCGACCGCCGCGTGCGTCCGCCAGATGATCTCGGATAAGGTCGTCGAGCTCGCGGCGGGAATCGACATCCTCGGCCCCAGCATGGTCCAGTCCCTGTCAGCGGCGGGCATTCCGGTGGTGGACGAGGACGCCCTGTCGCTGGGTGAGATGACCGCCACAACGGCATTCCCGCTTACTGGTGGCATTCCGGCGGCCGAGGCCGTCGAGACGTATGTCGCCGCTCAGAAGGGCTTCAAGAAGATCCTCTTGGTCGCCAACTCAGGTAGTCCGTTCGAGACCACTTTCGAGAACGCGGTCTCCTCGACGGCGAAGAAGAACGGCATCGCGTACGCGGGCGTCGTCGACTTCCCCGTCTCGGGCGTCTCGGACTTCAGTCCTTACGCCGCCAAGATCGTCAACTCGGGCGCCACCATCGTCTCTATCCCGCTCAGCATTAACCAGGCGATACCGTTGATCCAGGCCGTGCGCGCTCTCGGGTCAAAGGTGCAGTTCGTCATCAACTCCGGAGCTTTCACTAACGCGGATATCACCAAGAACGCCGCCTTGGTCAATGGTCTCTACATCGTCAACGACGTGCCTCCTGTCAACACGTCCACCGAGAGCCAGTTCCCGATCATCAAGACCTTCGTCTCGCAGATGAACGCGGAGGCGGCGACGGGGGACGGCGACGCCAACATCAACGATGTACGGTCCTTCGCCTTGCGGATTTGGGACGTCCTGCAGGCCCAGTTCCAGATCATGAAGGGCATGAAGGGCCCGATTACGGCCTCCTCGTACCTCGCCGCCCTCAACTCGGCACAAAATGTGAGCCTCAACGGGATCCTTCCCGACTGGACTCCGTCGACGCATATCTCGATCACTGGCCTTGGCGCGACCCATTACTCCGAGGCCAACTACTGGCTGCTGCAGGTCGAAGGCGGTCAGCAGACGCTGCTCTCGAGCCAGCCCATCAACGCCGTTTCGGTGCAAGGGTAGCGGCCACGCCCATTGGGCTGTCCGCCTCCGGACCGGATATCCGGTCCGGAGGCGGAGTCCCGGTAGTGCTTATCGAAGAGGAGCGCCGATCGCATGAAGGAAGTCCTTGAGTTCGCTATCCTCGGCTTCGGAATCGCAGCGGCCTACACCCTGCTCGGGCAGGGCCTGGTGCTCATCTACCGAGGCTCGGGGATCCTTAACTTCGCTCAGGGCGCCTTCGCTATGGTCGGGGCGTACATCTTCTATGAGCTTCACTTCGTCGTCAACCTGAGCTTTGCCCCGTCGTTCGTCATCGCCTTGCTGGCGTGCGGAGCCGTTGGCGCGCTAACGCATTTGCTGATAATGAGGCCATTGCGCAAGAGGTCGGCGCTCACCCGGCTCATTGCGACCCTCGGCGTGCTGACCACCCTCCAGGGAATTGCCCAGATCAAGTACCAGGCGAACCTGACTCAGGTGCCAAGCTCGCTGCCTTCCAGTCCCATCCGGATATTCGGGATCAGCGTTCCGCAGCAGCAGATCTGGCTTCTTGGCATTGCCATCGTCATCACGATCGTGCTGTACATCGTCACGAAGTTCACGGTGATTGGTCTCGCCATCACGGCCGCCGCGGAAAATCAGCGGGCGGCATCGTCGCTCGGCTGGTCGCCGGACGCCTTCGCTGTCCTCACCTGGGCGCTCGGGGGCATGCTGGCTGCCGCGGCCGGGATACTGATCGTCCCTATCACCGGGCTGCTGGTCACGAACCTGACGCTGCTGGTCATTCCCGCCATGGCCGCGGCGCTGCTGGGGAGTTTCGTCTCTTACCCACTCACCCTGCTAGCGGCGATCGTCATCGGTGTCGGCCAGTCCGAGATTTCTAACTACGCCGCGCAGCCGGGACTGTCCGCTTCGCTGCCATTTATCCTTATCATCGCGGTGCTCGTGGTACGTGGCCGGTCGCTGCCGTTGCGCAGCCAGGTGCTGGAACGCCTGCCGAAGCTCGGCACCGGCGTCGTCAAGCCGAAGGCGCTCATATTCTGGGGCGGTCTCGTCACGATCGGGTTCTTCACGTTCTTCTCCGAGAACCTGACGATCGCCATCACCATCCAGATCATCATCGGGGTGATCCTCCTTTCGATCGTCGTTCTCACCGGATACGCGGGACAGCTGTCCCTGGCACAGTTCGCCATAGCTGGCATGGGGGCGTACATCGCCGGCCGGCTCGTGTCGGCCGCCCACGTGCCGATGGCCGTCGGGATGCTCGCGGCCGTGGTCGCGGCGGTGCCGATCGGCCTGATCTTCGCGCTGCCAGCCCTGCGGACGCGAGGCGTCAGCCTGGCCGTCGTTACCCTCGGGCTCGGACTGGCCGTCTACGACATCCTGTTCAACAACCCCAACTACACAGGCGGCGTCGCGGGGACGAACCTCCCGACCGACAACTTCCTCGGCATCAACATCGACCCGATCAACCATCCCGACGCCTACGCGGTCTTCTGCCTGATCTGGTTCATTATCGCCGGGCTTGTGGTCGCGAACGTCCGCAGGAGCCGGGTCGGCAGGCGCCTCATCGCGATCCGCGACAACGAGCGGGCCGCCGCCTCACTGGGGGTCGGCGTCCTGGGTTCGAAGCTCTTCGCCTTCGGGCTGTCGTCGGCCATCGCGGCGCTGGGCGGCGTGCTCCTTGCCTTCCAGTCGCAGGCGATCGTCTACACCCAGTTCGACCCCCTCACGTCGGTCAACCTCGTCGGCGACGCGGTGATCGGCGGTATCGGCTACGCCCTGGGTTCGATCCCGGGCTCGAGCTTCTATCCGGGAGGCATCGGGTCGCTCATCCTGGACAAGTTCGGCGCCCTGGACGAATGGCTAGTGCTCATCGGCGGTGTGAGCCTCCTGCTCGTGCTGCTGCAGAATCCGGACGGCATCGTTAGCCAGATGGCCGCCGGCAAAGTTGACCCGGTGACCCGGCTGGTTGTCAGATTCGTCCGCGGTGTCAACGTCAGGATCTTCCCCAGGCGCGACCGGCCTGGTCTCGTGACCGCGGCGGGCGACGTGACCCGGGTGCGTGAGGCCGGGCTGGCCGTATCGGACGTAACGGTCAATTTCGGCGGGGTGACGGCGCTGTCCGGGGTAAGCCTGCACGTCAATCCCGGGGAGGTCCTCGGGCTGATCGGCCCCAACGGTGCCGGCAAGACCACCATGATCGACTGCATCACCGGCTTCGTGAAACCGGCGGCGGGGTCGGTCAAGCTCGGCGACAGGGAGATGACCAGGGTCAGCGCCCACAACCGGGCCCGGGCCGGTATCTGCCGCTCATGGCAGTCCCTGGAGCTGTTCGAGGATCTCACGGTAGGCGAGAACCTCCAGTCCGCTTGCGACCCCCGCGACATGGGCGCGTACCTGACCAACCTCGTCCGGGTAGACAAACGGCCCCTGACGCCGGTCGCGGCGGCCGCCGTGCAGGAGTTCAAGCTCAGCACCCATCTGGACGCGCAACCCAGCGCGCTGCCTTACGGCCGTCGCCGGCTGGTGGGCATCGCCCGCGCGGTGGCGGCCGAGCCGTCCGTCCTGCTTCTCGACGAGCCGGCCGCCGGCCTCGACGACGCCGAGACCCGCGAG
>Ga0207664_10003786_pt1 | contig 10157 bp, 7 predicted proteins | sample LARL83metaG_FD_184349 | JGI IMG/M metagenome (GOLD analysis project Ga0207664, IMG submission 184349) | Corn, switchgrass and miscanthus rhizosphere microbial communities from Kellogg Biological Station, Michigan, USA - LAR L8-3 metaG... | ecosystem: Host-associated > Plants > Roots >...
CGGCACCACCGCCATTTTCACGCCGGGACGGCGTCGCGCAAGCGATACCCCGCCTGAATCGAAAATCGGTGCTCAGCTGGGCAGGCGGCAGCACCCGGCGGAGCGCAGCGGGGCCGGGTTCTTTCGGGGTGGTGCCGGTGGGAGGGGTCGCCTCGGGTGTGTCAGGCAGATTGCTGGAGGGTGACTTTCATCCCGGGCAGGCGTTCCAGCTCGGCGATGAGCTGGCGTTTGCGCCGGAGGGGGGCTAGGTGGTCATGCCAGTAGGGGCCGAGGCCGGTGAAGCGGGTGCCGGGGTCGGATAGCAGGTGCCAGGCGATGGTGAGGATGGAGTTGCCCACGGCGACCAGGGCGCGTTTCTTGCCCCTTCGTTTGACGATCCGCCGGTAGCGCGAGGCCAGGAAGGTGCTGGTCCGGGCGGCGGATATGGCGGCTTCCCCGAGAGTTCCGCCTAGCCAGGGGTTGCCTTCGCCGGTGGTGGCGGCTTTGGCCCGGCCGGCGGACTGGCGGGCCTTGGGCGCGAACTTGGCCCAGGAGACCAGCTCGTTGAGGCGCTACGCCTGACGTACGGAGGTGTTGGGGTGGTTCACGGCGGTTCCTTTCCGTTCGGCCGGTGCTCGCTCGGGTGGAGCTTCCAGTGATCCGTGGTCGGCTGCCAGGCTGTGGCGGGCTCGTGCCGCTGGCGGTGTTGCTGGCCTGCCGTCCGGCTCGGGTGGGGGTTGCGGGGACACGTGCCGCTGGTGGCGCGCTTATGGAGGGAGAGGCCGACTGCCTGATTGAGCCCTGCTGGGCAGCGCGAGCCCGCGTCGGTGTCTGCCGCGTTCGACGCTGCCAGGCGGCGGTTTGGCCAGGTATAGGGTGTTGCTGCAGTGGATCCCCGAACCGGGTCCGCTTGGCCCCCAAGGCGGCGTGACCCGAGCGGCCCGTGTCGCGGATCTGGGGTCACGAAGGGGCACATCGGGTGGCAACCGCCGGCAAGCGATCGCGGGTCCTGGTCGGGCGGGCCAGCGAGCTGGCCGAGCTGGACCTGGGGTTGGACCGGCTAGGTGCCGGCAAGCCGTGGTTCGTGCAGATCGCCGGCGAGCCGGGCATCGGCAAGTCACGCCTGCTGCTGGAGCTGGCGCGGCGTGCGGAAGAGCGCGGCTACCTGGTGCTGGCGGGCCGTGCGGCGGAGTTCGAGCAGGACCTGCCGTTTGCGGTGCTCCGCGACGCCTGCAACGACTATCTGGGGTCGATCAATCGGCAACTGCGTGCTTCGCTGCGCGCTGACACGCTTTCCGAGCTGGCGGCGGTGTTCCCTTCGGTCGGCAGCGGCGCCGGCGCCCCCGCTCCACGGCAGGGCGTGGGCGAGGACCGCTATCGGACGCATTACGCGATCCGGGAGTTGCTGGAGTGGCTTGCGGCGCGCCAGCCGACCGTCGTGGCGCTCGATGATGTCCATTGGGCCGACGCCGCCTCGGTGGAGGTGATCGCCCACCTGCTGCGCCGGTTCCGCGGGCCGGTGCTGGGCGTGCTGGCGGCTCGCCAGCGCCCTGCGCTGCTCGCGGTTGTGCTCGACGAGGCAACCCGTCGCGGCTTTGGCGGGCGGATCGAGCTGGCGCCGCTGACCGCGGTTCAGGCGGAAGCGCTGATGGAGCCGGGGCTGGATACTGACGAACGAGCCATCCTTTACCGTCAGAGTGGGGGCAACCCGTTCTACCTGGAGCAGTTGTCGCGCGCCGCAGTACCCGTCTACGGTCGCCAGCGGCTGGTGACCGAGGATCCGGCCGACGAGTGGCGGCCGCCGGCGGCGGTCTCGGCGTCCATTCGCGAGGAGCTTTCTGGGCTGTCCGCCGAGACCCGCGTGGTCGTTGATGCCGCAGCCATCGCCGGTGAATCGTTCGAGCCGCAGCTGGTGTCGGCGATTGCCGAGCGGCCGGAACCGGTCACGCTCGCCGCTTTCGATGAGTTGCTCGCCGTCGATCTCATCCGGCCCACCGGCGTGGCGCAGAGGTTTCGCTTCCGCCACCCGATCGTGCGCCGGGTCGTCTATGAGCAGTTGCCGCGAGCCTGGCGCCTCGGCGCCCACGCCCGCGCGGCCGCAGCATTGACCGCCTCCCAGGCACCGGCGACGGAGGCGGCCCTGCACATTGAGCGCTCGGCAGGCGCGGGCGACCGGAACTCGGTGGCAATGTTGATCGATGCCGCGCGGACGGTAGCCCCGCGTGCCCCGTTGACCGCGGGCCGCTGGCTGCGCACGGCGTTGCGGCTGCTGCCCCGCGATGTCGATGCCGGGGCGCGGCTCGGGCTGCTCAGCGAAGCCGCTGCCGCGCTGGCCTCGGCCGGTGCCGATGAGGAGTCGGTGGCCGAATTCGAAGAGGCACTGGCGCTGGCGCCGTCAGCCCAGCCGGTCGTGCGGGCCGAGCTGGTCGCCAGGCTCGCCGAGGCGCGGCGGCGCAGCGGCCAGCCGTTCGAGTCACGGACGCTCCTACGCCAAGCACTCCAGTCGGTTGAGGATCCCGGTGATGCGGCCGCCCGGGCACTGCGGCTCGAACTGGCGATTGATCACTACTGGCACCGGGAGTTCGCGCAGATGCGGCCGCTCGCGGACCGGGTCCTCGCCGACGCGCGCGACCGCGGTGAGCCATCGGTCGTGGTGCTGGCGGCGGCGCTGCGGAGCCTGGCCAGCAGCGCCGGGCAGTGCACCGAGGACGCGCTCGCCGGCCTGGCGGAAGCCGAGGCCGCGCTGCGCCAGCTGACCGACGCGCAACTGGCAACTCGCGTCTATCTCGGGGTGTACATCGGATTGGCGGCGCTCCACCTGGAACACCTCGATGACGTGCTCACTCATGTTCACCGCTGCCTCCGGGTGGCCCGCCTCACCGGCCAGGACGCGATGGCCCACCCGTGGCTGCGCGTCACCGCCTGCGCGCTCGTGCTGAAGGGCGACCTTGACGGTGCCCGGCGAGACGCCGCGGCGGCGATCGACACTGCGTTGCTCCCGGGCGAGAACTGGCGCACCGTCTGGGCACTCGAGGCCGACGCGATGGCGGCGTTTTGGGCCGGCGATGCGGAGCGCGCGCTCGCCAGCGCAACCCAGATGATTGCCCGCTCAGAGCGGAGCGCGGATCGCTTCCTGACGCCGGCCGCACGAATCCAGCTCGGCGGTGCCCTCTACCTGTCCGGCGATCCGGCCGCTGCCGTGAATGAGCTGCAGGCGTTCGACGCCGAACAAGGCTGGGACCTGCTCGACCTCCACGCTGGCCACGGCTGGGAGCTGCTCAGCCGGGCCCAACTCGCGCTCGGCCAGCTCGATGCGGCCGAGGCGGTGTCCGTTCGCGCCGCGATCCGTGCCGAGACCTCCGGCCTGCCACTGCGGCAAGCCACCGCCCGCCTGGCCCGTGGATCGGTGCAGCTCGCCCGCGGCGACACCACGACAGCCCTCGACCTGGCCCGCGACGCAGCCGAGATCGCCGGCCGGGCCGACAACCCGCTCCTTGGCGGGCGCGGGCGCCTGCTCGCCGGGCGTGCCCTCGCCGCGGCCGGACAACGCGACGCCGCGGTCGCGGAACTGACCTCCGCCGAGATCCAGCTGTCGGGCTGCGGCGCCACTAAGGAAACCGACGCCGCAGCGCGCGAACTCCGCCGCCTGGGGCAGCGGACTTCCCGCCGGGCCTGGCCGCAACACACAGGCGCCGGCGTGGCCGCACTGTCATCCCGGGAACGGGAAGTAGCCGGGCTCGTCGCCTCCGGAAAAACCAACAAGGACATCGCGGCCGCGCTCTACCTCAGCGAGAAAACGATTGAGAGCCATCTGGCGCGCATCTACAACAAGCTCGACGTCCACTCACGGGCGGCCTTGACCGCGCTCATCATGCGCGAGAGCACCGGCTAACGGGCCGTTGGGCCCATCATCGCCCGGCCTTGAGCTCCCGCCAGCCGCCCGCCGCGCCACGTCCGGCCAGAAGCTCGCCGCTTCGAAAGAGGTGGCCTCGGATCACCGACCCAGCACGTCAACCCCGCCGCGGTGGCGGGCATGATGCCACGGTCGTGAAAGCGGCGCTGCATGCCGATGCGAAGGGTCGTGCAGGAGCGTGGTTATGCGGCGAGGCTCGTCTCGCGGAGCAGCGCGCCGAGCCGACGGTAGATGCGCTCAAGCTGTTCCGGCGTGGCATCCCGACGCACCGCGGCGACGATCGGATGCCCGGCGCGCACCACCTGTTGCATGATGGCCCGCGTGGCGAGGGTCTGGCCGGGGGTCCAGTCGTCGGGGACTTCAAGTTCGATCTTCATGGCGGTTCCGTTCTGTCTGGGCGGCACCGGCTCGGTGAGGTGATTCCGCGGCCGGCTGCCAGGCCGACGGCGGGCTCGTGCCGCTGGCAGTGTTGCCGGCTTGCCATCCGGCGCGCGGATGGGTTGCGGCGACGCGTGCCGCTGATGGCGCACTGACGCAGGGGAGGCGGGCTGCCTGTGCCGGGCGGCGGCGCTGGTTGCTGGGTGGTAGCAGCGCCGTGACTGGGCAGCGGCCTCCGCCTGCGGTTGTGGCAGGTAGCAGCCTGGACTGTGCGGGTTCAGCGCCCGATCGTGAACGTCTCGTGGATGACGTTCGAGATCGGCTTCTCGCCGCCGGTCACGATCCCGGGCGCGGTCCCGTTGACGATGTAAGCGGTCACCGTGGCCTGCTTGTTCTTGCCAAAGAAGCCTGGCACGCCGACCTCCCAGTCGTTGATGACCCGGGTGAGGCCGTGGTGGCGGGACACCGAGTTCAGCTGGAATACGCCGGCCAGGTTGGCGTGCGGCCCGCCGGCCGCCCGGGGGGTGGTGGACAGCGTGACGACCAGGCCCGGCGCGTTCGGGTCAGGCATTCCTGGGCCGAACGTCGCCGCCGGAGGGAGGTTCAGCCCCGGCCGGTAGCCATTGGCGGCTGACAGCTCTTGGTTGCCGGTGGCGTTCAGGGCAGTTGCTTTGAGGTCCACCGTGAAGTCGCCTCCGGTGCCGGCGATGTCACCCGGCCTCGGGTTGGTGACCACCAGCTTGATCGCGGAACCGTAGCCGGGCTGCTGGGCGCCGCCGGGGGCCGCGACGAAAGCGGCTGTCGCCCCGCCGAGCAGCAAGGCGCCGGCCGCCGCGAGACCGGCCGCGGCGGGCGCCCACCGCCGCCGCTTCGCAGGTGGCGTGTGGATGATGTGGTCGTTGTCGTGCATGAGTTCTCCCACGTCATGGCAGGCCGGATACCCGCCGCTGCCTGCGACAGTGCCAGGCGGCGGCGGGGCCGGGTATCGGGTGTTTACCGCAAACGCATCCCTGAACCAGATCCGGTTGCCCCCCTAAAGCGGTTGCACCCGGCCCGCGCCGCGAATGCGGGGCCGGTCCCTTCCCAACGGCGGTGGCGTCTCGTCGCAGTCGTCAAGCCTCGGCCTGAATGTCAACACGACCCGCCCAGCGTGGAGTGAGCAGACGCACCCACCGCCGGGCCCCATCATGTACTCGACCTTCAGTTCCCCGGCGAATCGCCAGCGCGCTATATCCGGCCGAATGCTCGCCGCTGTGAAAGCGGACGCCCCGGATCGCCGACCCGGCTGGCCTCCCGGCCAGCGACCGATCGACGGCGTAACGGCGGTCGCCCTCGTCACGGTGCTCTGGGGGCCAGGGGTCAGCTGCCGAGGCTTCGGCCGCCGTCGACGACTATGCGCTGGCCGGTGATGAAGCCGGCGCCGTCGGAGGCCAGGAAGCTCACGGCGTGGGCGATGTCGCCGGGCGTGCCCATCCGCCCGGCCGGCACCGAGGCGAGATAGGCACGTCTGGTGTCCTCGGGCACATCGGCGTGGCGCTCCACGGGGACGAAGCCGGGCGCGACCGTGTTCACGGTGATACCGGACGGGGCGAGCTCGCGGGCCCAGGCGAGGGTCAGGCCGATCTGGGCGTTCTTGGCGGTGGCATAGGCCGACCTGCCCGGTGGCGGCCGGTGGGCGACCTCGGAGTCGATGTGCACGATGCGGCCATAGCGCTGGGCTGCCATCGCGGGCAGCACCGCGCGGCCCAGCAGCACCGGGCTCTTGACGAAGAAGTCCAGCTGGGCCAGGTGGCCGGCCCAGCCCACCTCGGTGACCGGGGCTTCCGGCTGCGGGCCGGTGGCATTGAGCACCAGCACATCCACCGGGCCGAACCGGCAGGTGATCGCGGCGACCAAATCGGCGACCTGCTGCTCATCGGTGATATCGGCGCCGAAGGCCCCGGCCATGCCGCCGTCGCCGCGGATGGCGCGGGCGACTTGTTCTGCCTGCCCGTCGCCGCGCCGGCCATTGACCGCCACGGCGAAACCGTCCTGGGCCAGGCGCCGCGCGATCACCGCGCCCAGGCCCCGCGAGCTGCCCGTCACCAAAGCGACCCGCCCATCTGCCACCAGCATGCAGCGATCATCCCACTGCGCCGGGCGCATCCGGCCCGCTCCCAGCGCCGCGCGGATAACTCCCGCGAGGACCCAGACCAGCGATCTGCAATTCCCCCGGCATCAGCCCGGGTGCGCAAATCGCCTGTCCGGGCGCCAGACCACTGGCCATCCGGCCGACCAGGCCAGGGCGCCAGCGCACGTCCAGGCTGCTCAACTGCGGCCAGTGCTGTGCATGGTGGGCGGCGACCCGCCGTTGCAGGGTGGTTTTGGCGGTGTCGCTCAGTCGGGCCATGAGTTGTATGGTGCCCGGTCCGGCGTGTCAGGCCGGCGGGGGCCCCGCGGTCACGGTAGTGATCTTCTTCGCGGCCGGTGCACCCCTCGGCCCCGGCCGCGGGGGAGGAACACGATGGCAGCGCCAGTGGCGTCCGCTTGCTGATAGACGATGCGATCCGGAAGCCGCTGACGGCGCGGGCTCGTTCGCAGAAGGGCACCCCATCGCCTGGTGGTCCGGGCGCGGATCGTGCTAGCTGCCGCCGATGGCGTGCCCAACGCAGTGATCGCCCGGATGCTGTCGCTCAGCGAGGACACCGTGCGGGCCTGGCGTGGCCGGTTCATCGACGGTGGCATCACGGGACTGGCCGCCGCAGGCCAGGGCGGCCGCCCCGGTACGGCCCGGAGGTGCATCTATAGCCGGGCTGGTGGCCGCCGGGAAGACCAACAAACACATCGCGGCCGCGCTGTGTCTCAGCGAGAAACGATCGAAAGTCACCTGGCGCGCATCTACGACAAGCCCGGCGTCCACTCACGCGCGGCTTTGACGACGGTAATCGTGCGCGAGAGCACCCGCTGACCCGCCGCCCTGCCCCATGGTGGGCTCGGCCGTCGGCCCCCGGCGAACTCGCCACCATGCCACGTGCGGCTTGAGGCTGGCCGCTGTGGCAAAGGGGAGCCTCCGGATCACCGATCTGGCTGGCTTCCAGGCCAGAAGCCATCGATTCAGGGGCCGGTTGCGGGAAACGCCCCATACCCGGGCAGGCGGCTGCCCGGCGAGCATTGTCGCACCGGTGGGCACCACGCCCACCACGACCCGGAGGAACGTCATGTACGACAATAAGACCGCCGGCGCCTCGCGCAGCGTCGGCAGATCGTGGTCGCGCGCTGTTGTGGGGCTAGCCGCAAGCGGCGCCCTGCTGCTCGCCGGCGCGACGGAGGCCCACGCTGCCGGTGCGGGCGGCCACTCGTCCAACCATGGTCGCGCGGTCAGCTCGCTCGCTGGCCATCGGTATGAGGCCATGTCGCCCGGCTCCCAGTTGCGTCTGGTCCAGGCGCCAAAGGGCCTGCGGGCGGCGGTGCGGTTCGCGCTGGGCAAGTCCGGCGCGGCCCCAACCGCGTCCGCTACCCAGGCCAAGCTGCTCCCCCGCGACGCCAGCGCGCCGAACGTGTTCGGCGCCTCGATCGCCGTCTCGGGCAACACCGCGCTGGTCGGCGCGACCACTGCCAACGGCGGCCCGGGCAGTGGCACCGGCGCGGCGTATGTGTTCGTTAAGGGACCGACGGGGTGGACCCAGCAGGCCAAGCTGCGCGCCGCCGACGGCGCGCCCCGGGACAACTTCGGCTTCTCGGTGGCCCTCGACGGTGACACGGCGGTGATCGGGGCGCCGAACCGGGGACAGTTCACCGGCGACCCCTTCGGACAGGTTGGCGCGGCCTACGTGTACCACCGTTCGGGCACGAAGTGGTCGCAGCAGGCCGAACTGACCGCCCAGTGCCCCACCTGCGGCAGCACCGGTGACTTCTTCGGCTTCTCAGTCGCCGTCTCCGGCGGCACCGTGCTCACGGGCGCGGTGGGCGTCAACGCTATCACCGGCGCGGTCTTCGAGTATGTGCGCTCGGGGGCGACGTGGTCGCAGACGGCGACGCTCGTCGGCTCCAACAGCCAGCCGGGGGACAGCTTCGGCTGGGACGTGGCCCTCGCGGGTAACACGGCCGTCATCGGCGCGCCGCGAAACTCCCCGGTCTTCCCCGGTGCCGCCTACGTGTTCGTCAACTCAGGTACCCATTTCGCCCAGCAGGCGAAGCTCGCCCCGCCGGACAGCCAAAACGGCGACCTGTTCGGCAAGTCGGTGGCGCTGTCGGGCCGGACCGCCCTGGTGGGCGCGCCCGGATGCTGCGCGTTCAACCCGAAGGAAGGTCTGTTCCGCGGCGCGGCCTACACCTTCGTCCGCTCCGGCGGCCGGTGGGTCAACCGGGCCAAGCTCACCGCCCGCGACGGCAAGCCCCTCGTGGCGGGCACCAACCAGCAAGGCGACACCTTCGGCGAGTCCGTGGCGCTCACCGGCGGCACCGCCGTGATCGGCGCGCCCACCAAGTCCAAGCGCCCCGCCACCACCGGGGCGCCGATCGATTTCACCGGCGCCGCGTATGAGTTCACCCGGGCCGGCGACGCCCTTAGCGGGCACTGGTCGCAAACGCGCAAAGTCACCGCCGCCGACGGCTCCCGGCTGGACGAGCTCGGCTTCGCGGTCGGCATCGTCGGCGGCACCGGGCTCGCCGGCGCTCCATTCCACAACGCAAACCGCGGCGCGGTCTACCTGTTCGGGCTCTGAGCAGCCAGACGGCCGACGACCAGGCCGGGCGTGCGCCCGGCCTGGTCGCACCCGGAACGTTTCGCGACATAGGAGGTAACCCATGTACTACATTCGACGGTTCCTGGCCGCCGCCGGCCTCACCGCACTCGGCGCGCTGGTGCTCACCGGGGCGGCTGGCGTGGCGGCCAGCGCCCCCGCTGTCGCTGCGACAACCGCAGCGACGGCCGGTCCGGCGCAGGTCTATTGGACCAACGGCGTCCCCGGGACGATCGGGCGCGCGAACATCGACGGCACCGCGGCGACCCAGAACCTCATCAGCGGCGGCGCTCAGCCCAAGGGGATAGCGGTCGACGCGACGCACATCTACTGGACGAACGTCCTGAACACGAGCACCGGCGCGGGGACGATCGGGCGCGCCAACCTCAACGGCACCGGCGTCGACCAGAACTTCATCACCGGCGTCAACCCCACCGGCGGGCTGGCGGTCGACGGCGGGCACCTCTACTGGGGCAACCAGGACAACTCACGGGTGCTGCCGTTTGGCATCGCGGCGACGATCGCGCGCGCCGGCCTCGACGGCACCGGCGTCGACCAGAACTTCATCACCGGCGCCGACACGGCCAGCGGGGTCGCGCTCGACGCCGCGCACATCTACTGGACCAACAGGGGCCAATTCACGGTCGGGCGTGCCGGCCTCGACGGCACCGGCGTCGACCAGAACTTCGTCGCCATCGGCAGCGGCTTCCCGGATGGGGTCGCGGTCGACAGTGGCCACATCTACTGGGTCAACACCACCGGCACGCTGGGGCGCGCCGGCATCGACGGCACCGGGGTCAACCAGAACTTCGTCGATGCCGGGTCTTTCCCCGTCGGCCTGGCCGTCGATGCGGGGCATCTGTACTGGAGCCACGTGAACTTCAGCTCAGATCCGAATGCGCTGGACGACGCGATCGGGCGCGCCAACCTCGACGGCACCGGCGCCGACCAGAACTTCATCTTCGGTGCCCTCAGCCCGGAGGGGGTCGCGGTCGGCCCACAGACTACCGTCCCGCCGCCGACCGTCCCGGCCGCGCCAGCGATCGGCCCAGCGAGTTTCGGCAACGCGTCCGCGACAGTGCGGTGGACCCCACCGGCGGACAACGGCGGGTCGGCGATCACCGGGTACCTGGTGCGCGTGGTCGACAGCGCAGGAGCCCAGGTGA
>Ga0207664_10003788_pt1 | contig 10155 bp, 6 predicted proteins | sample LARL83metaG_FD_184349 | JGI IMG/M metagenome (GOLD analysis project Ga0207664, IMG submission 184349) | Corn, switchgrass and miscanthus rhizosphere microbial communities from Kellogg Biological Station, Michigan, USA - LAR L8-3 metaG... | ecosystem: Host-associated > Plants > Roots >...
CGGTCGCGTCCGGTTCGTAGCTGATCGGGGAGAAGATCTTGCCCTGGATTGGTCCCCGCGGCGCCTTCGGCCGGAGTCTGGGGATTTGGATCCTCCGTGGCGGTGTAGCTGTCGATCCAATAGACGACGTAACCCGGGGCGCCGGCGAGGAGTTGAAGCTGCCGGTATGAGATCTGCGCCGCCTCACGGAACTGTGCGTCCCACTGAGGTGTGCGTCGATCCGCAGAGACCAGCCCGGCGGTCGGAGTAAAGCCAGCCATGGACATATTCGATGTAGTATCCGGCGGCACGGCGAGTGTGTAGATCGTAACGTCGAAGCCACGTCGCTGAAGCTGTCGTGCGGCAGTGAGGCCTGGCGAGCCGCAACCAAGCACTGCGGCTCGGCGCTCATCGTGCTGGAGCGCCATGTTTGCAGCCATCGCGCCGCAGCCCCAAGCGAGCGACATCCCCGCGCCGCCAAAACCGTAGTCGTGGATCACAGTCTTCGCATCGAATTTCTCAGCCTTCAGAACGAAGCCTGAGTCACGATGCGGGCGTAGACCAACCGTTGTTCGGATGACTCGCTCCCATGAAATCCGGGGAAGCGCCAGATTAACCGAGGTGCGGGGCTGTGGAGTCGCAGGGGCCGACACGGCCGTCGCTGTCCGCCTGGCACAACTGCTCGCCCAGCCCGCCATCATCGTAAGGGCCGTGGCTTCGACGAAGTCTCGTCTTCTCATGACACGTCATTTTACGATGTTGAGCGCTGCTCACGCAGAAGCGGAGGCGCTTCCGCTGATTCTGTACACAAATTGCCCATAAGCCCGTCTGGCATTCGCCTCAACGACACAATCGCCCGCAGATTTCACTTGTTAAAGATTCTGCTTAGCCGGCGCCGGCTTCACCACCAGTGCGAGAAGAAGCTTCGAGATCCGCAAGATGCCCTGATCGAGGCCCACCGCCTGGGCAGTTAAGAAGCGCCGGGCACACCGAACCGGAACTCAGCAACCATAGCCCGACCGCTCGCCCGTGCCTCACCCTCGCGAACCACGGTCCCTCTGCAAGGCTCGCGCGCGCAATACCGAGCCGCTGTGCTTCGTCACCAGTGAGTTAGAATCAGTCAAACAACGCCTTATGGCTCTCTTGGCTGGCACTCGTTTGGGGCCCTATGAGATCCTCGCCCAGCTGGGCGAGGGCGGGATGGGCGAGGTGTACCGCGCAAAAGATACGAAGCTCGATCGCGAAGTAGCGATCAAGGTTCTGCCTACTGTTCTCGCGCAAAATCCTGAACGGCTCGCGCGTTTCGAGAGAGAAGCGAAGGTACTCGCATCGCTGAACCACCCCAACATCGCGCAGATCTACGGAATCGAAGAACGCGCGCTGGTGATGGAACTGGTCGAGGGTGAAACGCTGAAAGGGCCTCTCCCGGTTGAGACCGCTTTGAACTGCGCACGCCAGATTGCGGACGCTCTCGAACCCGCGCATGAAAAAGGAATTACCCATCGCGATTTGAAGCCCGCCAACATCATGATTACCCAAGCAGGCGTGGTCAAAGTACTCGACTTCGGTCTCGCCGCAGTTGCTCAAGATCCAGCTTCGGGCAGTGCAAATCCATCGAACTCGCCTACTTTGACGATGCAAGCCACGCAGGCTGGAATGATCATGGGTACGGCGGCATACATGTCGCCCGAACAAGCTGCCTGTAAACACGTGGACAAGCGAGCCGACATCTGGTCGTTCGGCGTCGTGTTGTGGGAGATGCTGACTGGGAAGAGACTGTTTGATGGCGAGACTATTTCGCACACCCTGGCCGACGTACTGCGTGGCCCGATTGATTTCAACAAGCTGCCGAAGGAAACACCTAAGCCGATTCGTGACCTACTACAGCGCTGCCTGGACCGCGATATAAAGACGCGCTTGCGGGACATTGGCGAGGCGCGAATCGCGATTCAAAAGTATCTGGCGAATCCCAACGGGCCCGAAGCGGAAGTTGGCCCCGCACGGCCGAAGCTGATATGGCTTGCCTGGGGCGTCGCGGCGTTCGCAATGGCCGGTGTCGCCGCACTCGCGTTTGTTCATTTCCGCGAACACCCACCGGCGCACCCACGCGCCTATCGTCTTCAACTCGAACCGCCCGAGGACGGCCAATTTGTCGCCGCCGCCACGTCTGTCGGAGGTTTCGCCATCTCACCGGACGGGAGTGCCGTTGTTTACGTGGCCAACGTCAAAGGGAAGACTGCCCTGTGGATTCACCCTCTGGACAGCAACCCGAGGATGCTCCCTGGAACAGAGGATGCTGGCTTCCCATTTTGGTCTCCCGATGGCAAGTCGATTGCTTTCTTTGCAGGTCGGAAATTACTGCGAACAACCGTCGCCGACGGGACTCCACTGGTCCTTTGTGATGTGGGTTCGCCACGCGGCGGTGCGTGGTCTGAGGACGGCCGCATTGTTTTCGGGACGTTCGGTAGCGGTATGTTTCAGGTACCGGAGTCGGGCGGCACACCCTTGGAGATCATTAAACCCAATGCCTCTTTAGAGGAGCGCTTGTGGCCGCAGGTACTTCCCGGGGGCCGCCTGCTGTACTGGAATGTCGGTGGGAATCTGGAGCGTGGTGCTTACGCCGCTTCTCTGGCCAAACCGGCTGAGAGAGTAAAGGCGATTACTTCGGATACCAACGCCCTGTTTGCGCCGGGCGGTGACGGGAAGTATTACCTACTGTCGCTCCGCGGCGCTGCGTTGCTGGCACAGGAGGTCGATCGGGATTCTCTCCGACTCAAGGGTGCTCCTCTGTTGGTAGGTAATCCCGTCGGCTCTTCGGGGAATACGGCGTACATGCATGTGGCTGCTTCCGCGAATGGTGTGCTGATCTATCAACCCTCCGCGCTGGCCCGATTCACATGGTTCGATCGAAGCGGTAAAGCTCTTGGAACAGTGGGCGAGCTTGCCGATTACAGCACATTCCGCCTCTCGCCTGACGGCCGCCAAGTAGTCGCGTCCCGCCTCACGCCTGGCGGTAGCGATCTCTGGTTATTGGAATTGGAACGTGGGATCTCAAGCCCCTTTTCCACTGGCCGGGGCCCGCACGCTTACCCCGTCTGGTCCGCCGATGGCAACGTCATTGTCTTCTCAGGTCCCAAGTCGGGGCTGGTTCGCAGGCCGGTTCGTGGAACGGGACAGGAGATGAGCCTCGTTCCCTCCTCGGGCCTTCAATTGCCCTACGACTGGTCGCGTGACGGCCGGCTGCTCCTCTACTCGAGTGGGCGTGGTGTTTGGACGCTCGCAGTCACAAAGGATGGGAATCCGTCGCCGGAGGCTAAGCCAGAGCTGTACATGGAGCGGCAGGGTAATCTCACTGGTGTCCGTTTCTCGCCAATGTCAAATCCTCAATGGATTGCTTACTATTCGAACGAATCCGGCCGATACGAAGTCTACGTTCAAGCGTTTCCGAAGCCTCAGAGTGCCGTGCGGATCTCAACGGCAGGAGGCCGTTGGCCAGAGTGGGGCCCGGATGGCCGCGAGCTGTTTTATGTCTCCGCGGATAATAAATTGATGTCCGTCAGTTTCAAGCTTGCAGCCGCTCTTGAGCCTTCCGCGCCGAGTGAGTTATTCGCTCTGCCCGGTGGTGAGAGTGCGTTCTCTCCGTATGAGGTCACGCCTGACGGCCAACGGTTCCTGGTGCGTACACCCGCGGAACAAGCCAGCCGCTCTCTGAAGGTAATCATAAACTGGACTGACTTGCTGAAACGGGGAACGGAGGCGCCTTGAACCCTGGCGGTTTTGGTGGGCTTGGTCCGTTTATATGGCCGACAAAAACTAGGTGAACCTTTTTGGGGTCCAACTGAGGTCAAGGATTTCGGTCCGTCGCTTTTCCTGCTCCGTCAAGAATTCAAGGATTTCATAATGGGGAACCACGCGCTCCAGATGGAAGCTGTTCACGGCATCCGCCTCTTCCTCATAGGGCTGTCAACGCACTTACGAAGGTCGTCAAATGAAAGGACCTTCTTGGGCCGGGCTTTCTTCGCCGGTTTGGCTTTCTTTCCCGCCTTGCGCTTTTGCTTTGCCGCCGCCGGCTCCGGCGTCGCCTTCACTGAATCGATTGCGTTTTCGCTCATTTGAATTTCTCCTTGCCGCGGGTTGCAGTCGTGACAAGTCATCACTCAGCTTCGGAGAGACATCAAGCTAAATCTGCGGCGATTAGGTCGATGAGGCGAATGCGGGATGGGGATAAGGCGATTGGGCGGGCGAGGTCCCTTTTTTAATGGGCGACAAAATCAGGCGGACCTGTAGATGGCCTCCTCGCACTTGGCGTCACATAAGACGTACACTGAGGACTCTAGATTCCTTAAAAGAGGTGTCATGCGAATTGCTGTTTGTGCTGTCTTTTTTGGAGCGCTGACGACAACAGTTGTCGGTCAGAACCCACCCATGCGCGTGCCTGTCATTGACATGCATGTCCACAGCACCAACACTACTCCGCAACAGACGTTGGATCGGATGAAGCAACTGAATATTCGCTACGTTTTCGTGTCCACGTTGTTCGCGGATCTGCCTCGCTGGACGAGCGCGCTCAATCGGAATCAGTTTGCTGCTGGATTGGTGTTTCCGTGCGACCATGGCCGCGGGCCGTACAATGGTCAGTCATGCTTCAATTCAGAGAGTGAATTCCCGGATGTCGGCTGGCTACGCGCCGAATTGACCGCGGGACGAATTAACGCCTTCGGTGAGTTGGAACCTCAATATTTGGGCTTGTCGCCGGCAGACCCTCGCATGGAACCATTCTGGCAATTGGCTGAAGAATTCGACGTTCCCGTCGGGATCCATATCGGACCCGGCCCGCTCGGCATCGCGTATGAATCAAGTCCGCTTTGGCCGCCAGTGAAATCGCCGCGGTATCGAATGTCCGTCGGCGATCCCCTCCTGCTGGAGGAGGTCCTCTTGAAACATCAACGGCTACGATTGTATGTCATGCACGCGGGTTGGCCGAGGCTCGAATCCATGATCGCGCTCTTGTCGGTCCATCCTGGCGTCTACGTGGATGTCGCAGCTTTGCAATCGGAGGCCGTGATGACTCGTCCGGCCTACTACCGTTATTTGCAGGGACTTGTAGAATCAGGATTTTCCAAACGTATAATGTTCGGCTCAGATTTCCCGGATCGGGTCGGCGCTGGTATCGATGCGATTCTGGCCGCAGACTTTCTCAGCGTCGAACAGAAATCCGACATCCTCTGCAACAACGCGGCCCGTTTCCTGCGCCTTAATCCGTCGCCATGCGGACCCGGAGCGTCGGCGCGGTGAAGAATTGGCAGCAAAACGCGTTGCGCGTCCGCCACCTTGTTTTGGGCTGACGTTTCACCATCCCTGAACCGATTGTGTTTGTACTCAGGTTTTCTCCTTGCCGCATGTTGCGGTCGCAGTTGATCACTCCCGTAGGGAGAAACATCAAGTGGAATCTGCTGGCGATAGGGGTCGATGAGGCGAAATTCGATTATGGTTAAGGGCAAATTGGCGGGTTTGGTGCCTTTTTTATAGAACCCGACAAACGCTTCAGGGTGACGACAATCGGATCACTACCTTAATTCGTTGGCGAGCGCCGCCTGAGTCCCTACCGATGCGTGCCCGTTAGAGCCATTATCAGGAGCTATTCGTTCTGAATTTGAAGACGGGTTATGACCGAAGGCCGCGATGCGGATATACTAAATGCGCAGCAAGGGAGCACTCGAATGCGCGATCAATTCGAGAGAGTACAGTTGAAGACCATTTTCGGAGTCGTTGCAGCGCTAATTGCCGGCGGATGGTTGCAGGCCGATCCGGGCGTGTGCGCGGTATCCAATAGCGCTTTTGTATCCAGCTTTACGCCGGGAACGCTCAGTCCGGTATGCGCTGGCGATTCGAGCGTCGCTCCTGGGTCGTTAATTATTGTGGCGGGCGACGGCCTGGGTCCGGTTATCGAAGAGCACAGCGCTGCGTTCCCCCTGCGAACCACGCTTTCTGGTACATCCGTTCGGCTCGCCGTCGCCGGAACTGATGTGGACGCCTTCCTGCTTTCCGCTCAGAAGAACCGCATCGAGGCTATGGTTCCGTCAAAAACGCCGGTTGGAGACGGGGTCTTGGTAGTCACGCACAATGGCATAGCGGGGGCTCCGCACAAAATCCAAGTTGTCGATCGCGATTTTCAAATCTATGTCCACAGCCCGCTCTCGATAGCACAGAATGTCAGCGCGGATGGCACCGTCCAATCCAACACTTTCAGCGAGCCGGTGAAGCCTGGTCAACTTTTGATTCTATGGGGAACAGGCTTAGGCGCGGTGCCTGGCGACGAAGCTAGCGGGCCCGTACCGTCGTCAGCCAGTGGGATGGGCATTGAAGTAATGCTGGGGCTGCAGCGGGCGCGGGTCTTATATGCTGGACGCTCGGGTTGCTGTGCCGGTCTGGATCAGATTGTCATCGAGACGCCAGCCGGAATCGAGGGATGCAGCGTCCCAGCGGTAGTCCGACCTCTGCCCGCCAACTTCGGAGGATCGTTCCCTACCGTTGCCGTTGCGTCTCGTGGAGGCTGCTCGGACCCGCACGGGATGCCGGAAGTGGTGCGCCAACAATTCGCTGCCAAAGGTGGAGGGAAAATCGGGCGCATTGTTTTGGGCTCGTACGGCTGGTCGCCCGATGGGGTCTCGGCGTATTTCACTCGATTTGGAAACTCCTACACGATCCCAGCTGGAACGTGTGGTTATCCGCCGCCGTCTGGGAGTCTGTCAGGGTCATCTGACAGTTTCTACTGGGATGCCGGACCAGAGCTCAATCTTAGCGGGAATTCGGTCAAGCTGATGGTCCCTCAGGACCTCGATGATTTCAATTCGGCACTTGGCAGCTTTTATCAGCGAGCTTTCACCACTAGCGATCTGTTGGTGGGAGCCTACACCATCGACAACGGCAACGGCGGTCCCGATATCGCACCCTTTCGCTTTGACTTTCAGATCGATGGACCGTCCTTCGAGTGGACGAACCGGAGCGCTTTGACCGCGCAGATTGGTCAGGATCTCAATCTAACCTGGACTGCGGGCACATCGGCCGAAGGATACGTTATGCTTCAGGGGACGTTCCTCACCTTTGAAACGGACCCGAACGGCTACGGCCTAGGTGGATTCCAATGCTTGGAACGCACCGACAAGGGGCGCTTCACGGTGCCAGGCTGGTTGATTTCGAAAGGAGGTGCGGAGGTGCTCGACGTGCAAATCCAGCCCTTCAAGCGCCAGGAGCTTAGAGCGCCGGGCCTGGATTTTGGTGAGTTTCTTCAAGTTTCCAAGCCGGAATTCCAACGGCTCACTTTCACGAACTAGTTCACTCGTCCCGCGGCTGCGCTCGGTCGTCATTTGTAAACTAAGCCGGGGAATCCGACTCTAGTTCCGCCCACGTTTAGAAAGGTATGAAGCGTGTAGAGATTGCCTGAACCCCCAATGCTTCTCGGATGAAGGAAATCGGCCTGGTCCATGCCTGCGAATTCGCCTTGTGGGCCCGAATGGATCGCCGGAACGCTGAGGTACGTTCCGTCGCCCAGCGAATGGTCGAGAGTTACCTCGTAACCGGGGGCACGTCCATGCCAGCCCGTGCCAAACAGGCATAGGTAAACGGAATCGCCTTCTGGCCCGAGGTCGATCAGTATTGCTTCGTAATTGCCATCGGCGGTGACGCGGAAGGTAGGTTCCACAGTTTGCACTCCGTTGCTAACGCGCACAAGATAAGTGGCCGCGACGGTGGGCGCGACTAATAGAACCCTTGGCGCATACGGCTTGACGTCGAGCGTTCCGCGCCACGTAGCAGGGCCGACTGCGATGGTGAGTTCAGCCGTACCGGAAGCAATTCCTTCCGGAACGATGTATTCGATCTGATCCTGGGTGGCGGACGTGTACAACGGCATGATCGCGTTGCCGACGGCCAGGGGTGTTTCCACGGTGACGCCGGCGACGGTGACAGAAAGAGTTTTGAAGCCGAAATCATTGGGGACCTTGAACGTCACACGATACAATCCGACCTGGCCGGGAACGAGCACCGAGTCGGTGACTTCGGCGAGCGATTTCCCGAACAGCACCATCGGCTGTATGACAGTCGACGCGAGAGGAGATTCGGGTTAGTGATTATCAACAGGTTAGAACGGTGGCCAGGGACGGAATCGAACCGCCGACGCCAGCCTTTTCAGGGCTGCGCTCTACCAACTGAGCTACCTGGCCGCGTGTGCAAACTCGCCGCGAAACAACCTTAAGATCAATTTTATCAGACCACTATACTTGTTGCAGTTCCGCGAGTTTTGCGCCGGTTTCTTTCTCCACATCGGCGTGCAAACTGTTGCCGTGCGCGTCCATGGTCACGATGGCTGCGAAGTTGTTAACATGCAGATGCCACATCGCTTCCGGAATACCGAACTCCAACAGGTCAACACCCAAAACCTGGTCGACCGTGCGCGCGTAGAACTGGGCCGCGCCGCCGATGGCGTTGAGATACACAGCGCCGCTCTTCTTCAGGGCCGCGAGAGTCTTGGCTCCCATGCCGCCTTTGCCGATTACCGCGCGTACGCCGTACTTCTCGATGATGGTCGCCTGGTAAGGCTCCTCGCGGCTGCTAGTGGTGGGCCCCGCGGCCTTGACGGCCCAAACGTCTCCCTGCTTCAACATAACTGGGCCGCAGTGATATAGGACGGCTCCGTGTAAGTCAACCGGTGGCGCGTTCTTCATTAAATGTGCATGCACGGCGTCGCGTCCGGTATACACTTCGCCAGAGATGAGCACGACGTCGCCGACTTTCAATACCCGCACCGATTCCTCTGAGAGCGGAGCGGTTAGCACGACTTCCCGTCCGGTGAGCGGGAATCCTTCCATGCCGGCCATTTTCTGGACGGAGCGGTTCGGATCGCGATAGAGCCAGCGCGTGATGGCGCCGCTCGAAGCATCCAGACGAACGCCCAGCCGGCGAAACGCCCAGCAGTCATAGGCCACCGAAACAAAGAAACTGGCAGGCAGTCGATTGGCGGCGCGAACCTTACATCCGATGAGCGACACTTTGCCGCCGAAGCCCATGGCGCCGACACCGATGCGATTGGCTTCTTCCATTACCTCCGCTTCCAACTTGGCAAGTTCGGGGACCGGATTGACATCATCCAGCGTTCGGAAAAGCTGGTCCTTGGCAAGAACGTAGCCATGCGCGCGATCGCTCCCGATGCAGACACCGACGGCGCCCGGTGCGCAACCCTGCCCTTGCGCCTGCCACACCGCGTGCAGAATACACCGTCGCACGCCTTCCAGATTGCGATCGGCGCGACCAAGATGATCCAACTCGCAAGGTAGCGAATACTGGATATTTTTGTTTTCGCAGCCGCCGCCTTTGAGTATAAGCTTGACTTCGATTTCATCCTGATCCCACTGCTCGAAGTGCATGACGGGGGTCTCGTCGCCCAGGTTGTCGCCGCTGTTCTTCCCGGTGAGTGAGTCCACCGAGTTGGGCCGCAGCTTCCCGCGACGAGTGGCCTCGGCCACCGCTTCCCGGATGGCTCGCTTTACATAGAGCTGATTGACGCCCACTGGCGTGTGCACTAGAAACGTCGGCATGCCGGTATCCTGGCAGATGGGCCCTTCATCTTGTTGCGCCATGTCGATATTGGTGGCGATGATGCCCAAGGCCTGTGCCGCCTGCGTTCCCGAGATCTCTTCTTCCAGTGCCTGCCCCATGGCGGCGCGCACGTCCGGCGGAAGATTAGTGGAGGTCTGCGTAATCAGTTCAATGAGACTGTCCTTCAAAAAATTCATTTCTGTGATTGGCCTTCGTACTTTAGCTTAGCTTGATCTTCACCCGCGCCGTCATTCCCGGCCGCACTGCAGGCGACGGGCTGGCAAAATCGATGGTCACGTTGTCGGGCTTGACCTCACGAACTTTACCAGTGATCGTTCCCGGCACGTTCGCAATTTCGATAGCTGCCGGCTGGCCGGGGTGAATTTTTGCAGTGGTGGCGGAATCCGCCGTGGCGTTCACTTGAAGCGCAGTCAGATCGCCGGCGATTTGAAAGAGATTGGTAGAGGCGGCGGTCACCGATTCTCCCACCTGACAGCACCTGGCAACAATAATTCCTTCGGCGGGTGACCGAACGTCGCCTGCGCCACTTTCAGCGTGGGCTTCATCCACCGCGGCTTTCTT
>Ga0207664_10003789_pt1 | contig 10152 bp, 9 predicted proteins | sample LARL83metaG_FD_184349 | JGI IMG/M metagenome (GOLD analysis project Ga0207664, IMG submission 184349) | Corn, switchgrass and miscanthus rhizosphere microbial communities from Kellogg Biological Station, Michigan, USA - LAR L8-3 metaG... | ecosystem: Host-associated > Plants > Roots >...
GAACCTTTCGACTCAACTCCCGATCATTCGGAGTGGACGATGAGTCGGATTCGATTGGACGCATTTCGATTCTCCTTCTGAACCGGCGCTGGCCGCCTCAGCACGAACCATAGGGCCTACCATGGCCTAGGGCAAAACGCCCGCGCGAATTGGTCGCGGTTACAACAGTGCTTTTGCGTCTGCGTTATTCAAGATGCTCGGATATCCAAAAAGACTTACTTTTCGTCGTCGAGCATTCTACGGCCTGGGCGCAAAGTAGCCGGCACGCGTCCGAACTCTTAGATCGCCATGCGATTGGCTTTGCGCTGTGATCTTAATGCGGTGGTACTCGCCGTCCTCCTGGCCCTCGAACCCTAATGTGTACTGCCGGCGAATGTCAGTGGCGATCTTGATGCACGCGCCTGTGACATCCTTCAGCTCCGTGGGGAAAAAGGCTCTGCCGCCGGTGACTTCGGAAAACTCGGTGAGCACGCGTGGCTTTCGGTCTCGATTCTCATCGTCATAGATGCCGATGCAATAAATGATGACGCCGGTTTTCTGAGCCATCTGCAGGACGGTAGCAAGGTTCTCATGGCTCGAGTTATCCCCGCCGTCGCTGATAATAAGCAGAACTTTTCTCTCCAGCCTTGTCTCGCGAAGATGAGAGATCGCCATTGCGACCGCGTCGTAAAGGGCGGTTGTCCCCTCGGCCGTGAAGGCCAACAACGCCGTCTCAAGTTCTGAGATGCTGCCGGTAAATGGCTTGTCAGGCGGCAGCCCAAGGCGAGCCTGATCACTGAAATGCACTACAAACATTTCGTCTTGGGGATTGCACGCCCGAGCGAACGCGAGCGAAGCTGCAATGACATGGGAACCCTTAGTAGTCATGCTGGCACTGTTATCGACCAGGATGCCCGCGGCGACGGGCGCATCGTCGGGCTCGAACACAGTAATAGGGCGCGAAGTCTCATCCACGAACAATTGGAAGTTTGTTTTGGCGAGGCCAGCAACGAATTGACCAGTGCGGTCTATTACCGCAGCATGCAACAGAGTTAGGTTGACATCAAGGCGGATGATGACTGGTTGCTCGTCAGGCTTCGTCGGCTGGCCGGCTATAGAGAGGGCCAGAACCGTGTCTAGAGTAAGACCGAGAATGGACATCTTGATCATGTCCGTGATGTTCGCGGAAATTGTCCTTCTATTCGCCTGATGACGCTGATAGCGGTGGTGCGCTACCATTTCTGAACCTTCGCACTCTCCCCGGCCATCCGCGGCAGGTCTACGCGGGGATGCTGTCACCCCAACAAATAAGTCCGCATTGTTCGCCCACCCATCTATTCGCCCAGCGGCGTGATCCGGGTGGGGATCACTAGAACCTTCTGATTCGCGGGGCAAAACCCTGAGTGGAGATGAAATATGCGGAAACACATTTGGTTGCTTGGCCTGATCTCTATGTTCGTCGCAACAGGCGTTGCCCAGTGGCGCGGAAATCCGTCGTTTGACGGAACGTCCTACCCAGGCGCTCGTGGTAGTGGCGTCGTCCGGGGACAAGTCTCCTCCGACAATCCAATCGTCGGGTCGTTAACGGTAGAACTGTTTTCACCACAGCACGCCGGCGCTATCAGCACGAACCTTGAACCCGATGGAGGATTCGAGTTTCATGGCGTTGCACCGGGCCAATATGAGTTGAAGCTCACGGGTGCCGCCGGTGCGGTTGTGTATCAAGAACTAGTCTTCATAAGCGGTGACAACCAAAATCTCTCCATTCAAATGCCCGCCAGACCAAAGGTCGCGCGATCGAGCGAAGCGACAGTCTCTATCCGGCAACTCCAGCACAAAGTTCCGGCAGAGGCACAAAAGGAGTTCAGCAAAGGCGCTATAGCTTCAGCCAAGAAAGATAAGACCAACGCTTTGGATCATTTCCAAAAAGCAGTTAAACTCGATCCTGAATACGCCGATGCGTTCAATGGCATTGGCATCGCCTACGCGGCACTTGGACAGCTCCAACAGGCCGCCGATCAATTCCAGAAAGCGATTGATCTGGTGCCCGACCACCCTGGAGCGGCGGCCAATTTGAGTATCGTTCTGTGCAAGTTGGAGCACTTCCACGAGGCTGGGGAAATGGCACGCCGCGCATTGAAGCTAGATCCCGGCCTCTTGAAGATTCGCTATGTGCTGGGGATAAGCCTGGTCACCGAAGGCAGAAACAAACAAGAGGCGCTCGATAACCTGCAACGCGCGGCCGCCGAGATCCCGAAAGCACATTTGTTGGCTGCAGAGCTCCTCGCCGAGAGCGACCGGCGCCAAGATGCTGTTAAGCACCTGGAGGATTACCTGCGTTTATCGCCGGCGGATGGTCTTGACCGGCAACAAGTTGAAGAGTGGCTCGTGAAGCTTCGGCAATAGCGGATCCTTGTCGCGTGCGGATCGTGTTATGACTGCAACGTGCGTAGGTACCTGCAAATTCCGGCAGGCACGCACGGCCTTCTGATTCGAAAGATGAGCGGTGGTCCGCAACATGAACGCTGAACCTCTATTGATCGTGGAAGATGATGAGAGCCTTCGGCTCATCGTACAGCTGCAACTCGAGAAGTTGGGGTACCTGGCGGCATCAGCCGCAGATGCTGAGCAGGCACTCGAGATCTTAAAGCAATCCCATCAAAGTCTCGTAATCACCGACCTGCAGTTGCCGGGCATGTCCGGGATTGAATTGTTGAAACAAATTCAAGTTGACTTTCCGGGCATTCCCGTTATCGTGGTCACAGCATTCGGAACGATTCAGAGCGCCGTGAACGCGATGAAGGCGGGAGCTTATGATTACATCACCAAACCAATTCATGGCTTTGAACTTAGTGCACTAGTGAAGTGCGCCCTCAATCACGGCAGGCTGATGAACGAAGCGGAAAAGCGTAACCGGCCGTACCACAACGATGGTTTTGAGCAGATCATAGGCTCTTCCGATTCACTGAGACGTGCTCTTGAAACAGCAGCTCGCGTGGCGCCGACGGATGCCACAGTGCTGGTTCTCGGCGAGACTGGAACCGGAAAGGAGCTGGTTGCGAGAGCAATCCATCATCGTAGCTCTCGAAGAGAAAGGGCGTTTGTAACCGTGAGCTGTGGCGCGATCCCGAGGGAATTGTTGGAATCGGAGCTGTTTGGCTATACAAAGGGTTCTTTCACGGGAGCCATAGCTCACAAGAAGGGGAAAGTGGAGATAGCTGACGGCGGGACACTATTTCTGGACGAGATCGGCGAGATGCCCCTGGGATTACAGGTCAGAATACTCCGTTTGCTCCAGGAAAGGGAAATCGAAAAAATCGGCGCTACGGCTCCTGCCAAAGTGGACGTGCGAATCATTGCAGCGACGCACCGACACTTGGAAACAATGGTGGAGGATGGATCCTTTCGGGAGGATCTCTACTACCGGTTGCTCGTGGTTCCAATCCATTTGCCACCTTTGCGGGAACGCTCCGGAGACATTCCTCAACTAGTTCATCAGTTTTCTCAAAAATATAAGGAGAAATATGGGCTGAGCACCCTCAGACTGCCACCCGAACTGCTCCCCTATTTCTCGAATTACCAATGGCCTGGAAATGTGCGTCAGTTGGAGAATGCAATTGAACGGATCGTTCTTCTCAGCGGGACTTCTGAGGTCACGCTCGACGTACTTCCTGAGTTCTTGAAGCAAGGTCGTCCGGGCGGTGAGTTCCTGCCAGTGATTCTTCCGGAAGCAGGGCTGGATGTTGAGGCGGTCGAGAAGCAACTGATCCTTCAAGCCCTGCAAAAGTTCGGAGGTAACCAGACTCGCGCCGCCCATTTTCTTAACATGAGCCGCAGGGCGTTCGCGTACCGGCTAAAAAAACATGGCTTTCAAAATAAAGTTCTTCACATCCCAGAGCAAGCGATCGGCTAGGCTCGGGGGACCAATCATCATCCCTTTGCGGGGCCGCCGACTCTTTGGTTCGGCGGCCACCGCGGGCCACCCGGTCTCGTGCTCACGGAGGAGGTGGCAGCGAGAACCAGAGGACCAACTCGCAGGCAACGCGTATGAGCGTCGCATTGCCTCATTTCAGCTCGACCCTGCAGATCACTTTGCGGTCTTGTTTTTCTGTTCGTGCTCCCTCGCGTCATGCCCGATGTGGCACTTGGGGCCATCATCGCAAAGACAATCGTGCTTTTTGCACATCATCTGGCAGCGGTCTGACATTCCCGAGTCTTGATCGTCCGCCCCGTCTTCGTCTGCGTTTCTGTCGTCATGATCGACGATATCGCAATGAGCAGGCGCCTTCGCCATACACTCTTGCATGTTTTTGTCAGTCTTACTATTCAAACGACATGCTTCCAAATATGCGTCTTGGACGGCGTGGCTATGCCGTACGCAATGGCAGTCGTGAGAAGAACCCAGGCCGCAGTGTTCAATATTGCTTTCTTTGTCCTTGGTTTGTTGAGCAGCTAATACGAGACAGCAGGCTAATACGAACAGTAATTGTTTCATCTTCCATCCATCAGAGCGTAATCGTTTTCAGTTGTCCGGGTGCTGTAATGGCAGCTTGTGCTTTACATCCGGCCAGAATTCCTTTAATACATTTGAGAGAGCGTCAGTAGCGAATTGAAGTGTGAACTTCTGAAAGTTGCCGCCCAAAGTTCTGCTCCCTGGGTAGTACGAATTGGAGATCCCGACTGCGAGCGAGTTGCCAATCAGCTCAGAATAGTTAAACTCCGAGCCACCAGAGTCATTTCGGGTCACGAAGACCCGAGAGGTCGCATAGCCGACTCGACTCCAGAAAGTGCCCTGGCCACGGCGAAAGTAGCGCGGGTCCTCGTGCACCAGGACAGGAATTGCACCCTCGACTAGCAGGTTCCCCATCACTTGGTCTGAATAGTTTCTTACGAAGCGGTTTCCATATCCGGCCAAGCCCTGTCCGAACTGACGGTTTTGGTTCGTGAGTTGGCCCAAGCCTGCGTAGCCCGCGGCCACAAGAGACAACGTCCAGTCGAACGAGTCTTTGGCAGCGATGGTCATCTTTTCTTTAGAAGAGATGGGTTGGTATGGCAGAGAGGCGTCGGTTGTCTTGTAATTCGGAACGACCCCGAAGGCTCGCTTATCCATCTTTCGTTGCGAATCGACGGGACTGGTTGCATTCGACGTGCCAGCACTAGATGGTGCTGTTGGCGAAACAGAATCCTGTTGTCCGTATGCACAGATGTAGGTGGCAGCGAACAAGTAGCAGCACCGAAACAACTTGCGCAGCGTGCGTTTGAACGATAGTGTCATTGATCTCAGCTTGACCGGCAGTATCATGACGCCGCGGAGTGATATTCGGCTTAGGATTTTTTATGTAGCTGCGGGTCGGCTTACGTCGAAACTCTTCGGCTGGGCCTCGCAACTTTTTAATAGGACCCCGGTATTCGAGGCGGCGACACCCTTTGCAACCACGATGCACAGATCGCATCCCAGTCCGCCCGCAGTGGACAGGAATCACCGGCTAGCGAACAGTTAGCCGATGCATCCCCAGAATCTGCATCCAATGGGAAGCCTGGACGTCGACGGTAATACGGCATTACGGACGTGATCTGTAATTTGCGGATCGCAGCTGCTCTCCCCGTAAAGCCGAGGATGGAGAACTTATGAAACGTTCCGGACCAAATCGTATCTTGATCGCTTCGGCGTCAACTCTGTTGATGCTGGCTGCCTCCGGTTGTGCCACCAAGAAATATGTCGGCAAGCAGATCAATGTGGTAGACCAGCGGCTCAGCCAGGTTCAAACCCAGGCCAACCAGAAGTTGGAGAAACAGCAGGGCGAGATTTCATATCTCAATGAACGCGTCACCAGCACCGATAACAAGCTGACCGCGGTCGCCGCCACGGCCCAACAAGCCAACGAAACCGCCGGCGAAGCGCTGCAGCAGGCCCAAACCAACTCTTCGGCTATACAAGCCGGAGGCGCGGTCCTTGCTGCTCATTCCACCGAGCTGGTGAAACTGGCCAACGATTTTAACTACACCATGGTGGAGAGCGGCAACGTGACTTTCCGCTTCAACAAGTGGGAACTGACCGATGAGGCCAAGGCCGCCCTTGACCTGATGATCCAAAAGGCCTCGGCCACGCCACGCTCCCTCATCGAGGTGCTGGGCTACACCGACGACATCGGCCCGGCCTCTTATAACTTGACGCTCAGCCGCAGGCGTGCCGAAGCTGTTGCGCGCTACCTGGTCCAGAATAAAGTTCCGCTGAAGAGCATATCGTTGATTGGTCTGGGCAAAGAACAGACGCCCGACTTGCTGGCTGCCGAAGTGGAAGCCTTCAATCCCAACGCAAGCAAGCAGGAACTGCGCGGATTGGCTCGCCGCGTGCGCATCCGCCTCTATGCCCCTGGCGGCAACTCCACCTCGGCCAGCTCCGACGCAGCCGCATCGGCGCAATTACAAAAGTAGCTCTTGGATCGGGTCTCGGTAGTGAACGGCCGGACAACAAACCCCATTTCGTTTGTTGATCCTGCTGTCCACTATCCGCTGACGGCGCAGTGAGCACACCCTGGGGGGAAACGGGGTTCTTCTTACTGCGCCTCGCGCTCAGAGCTCATTGCACCAGAAGAGGAAGATTGTGCCAACGATCACACGACTTGTTGCGCCCGCCATTGTAGCTTTTGCCTGGATGCAAGTGCTTCCTGCCCAGGAAAAGGTGCCTACCCACTTTAGCGTGAACGTCGATATGGTGGTGCTTACGTTCACCGTAACTGATGCCAAGGGCAGATACGTGAACGGCCTGAAGCCGGAGGATCTCCACATCCGCGAGGATGGCGTTACTCAGACGATGGTAGCGTTCGCGGAAGGGACCAAATCACCGGTCCAGTTCGTCGATATGCCCCCTGAAGCTCTCGCCGGCACTAAGGTCTTTATCTTGTTTGACACGAGCAACTGGATGTACAGAGGCTTTCCGTATGCTTCCGATGCAATCACCGAGTTTGTACGGCGCCTGGACCATACGGATTCGATTGCCGTTTACACATTCAGTCGCAACCTTTTTCGCGCGGTTTCTTTGACAAAAGACCGCGATCAAGCTCTATCCGGAGTGCGTAGTGCGGTCGCAGGTGATGATACTGCTCTTTATAACACCTTACTGCTGACGTTGCGCGATGCCGCGAAGGTAGCTGGGCGAAAGGCGATAGTCGTATTTTCGAATGGACCAGACAATGCCAGCGTCGTCGCCCCGGACGACGTCGCAGGCGTCGCCGAGGACGAAGGAGTTCCTATTTATATCGTCTCGACGTGCGAGGCACAAAAGGACCAGGTATCAGCCAACGTGTTCCAGCGCGTCACAACACGAACCGGAGGCCAGTTGTTCTGGGCGCAAACCTGGCAGAAGCAGACCGAGGCATTTACCTCGATTAGGGAAAATCTAGCCAGTTCCTACACAGTGGCCTACTATCCGGCTCAAAGCTCAAACGAGGGCTTTCGGAAAATCAGTGTAGATATCGTGTCCGATCCAGCAAAGAAGTACCGCGTCCGAACCCGCATAGGTTACCACGCACGTAGACATTGATCCGTTCGATTTAAACGGCCCGAGGCTGAGGAGAGGTTCGAGTGAAAGCGGATCTTACTTGATCGATGCGGTCACGATGTTTGCGGGGAATCCAGTTGACGAGTAATAGCAGCACCGCCACGGCCAAGAGCCCTGGCCATAACTGGATCTTTCTGACAGCCGTGTGACCATCTGGATCAAAGATGGAACGTAACACCGGATTGAAACGCCCGCCCGTAACTTCGGAAACATTCTTAAGTAGAGGAGCATTCGGACCGGCATCGTTGAGCTCTTCATCATTCTTGTATAGCCGGACTTGAGGGAAAGCGCTGGAATTGCTCAAGGGAAGGACTCGGAACAAGCCGACTGCGTGATTGCAAACCACTCGAGCACGGAATCCAGTTTCTGAGACCTTCTCGATTGACAGGGACGTTCCGAAGCCATGGGGTCCAAAGACGAAGAGCGCGGCATCCGTTGCCGGAACGCGCATGCGCCGGTCGAAGTGGTAATTGATTATGAATTGGTCATTGGCTTTATCGTCCTGAAGACTAACTTCAACCGTTCGCGCGCCGGTTGGGACATCACTGACCGCGCTTTCCCAAAACTCGTCGACCATTGCCGGCATCGACCACTTATTGTGACGTATGGATTCTGAAGTGAAGACTTCGGCACGGCCCAAACCATATTCCCAGCGGATCAGCCGCGGATCTTCTGGCACTGTGCTCGCGACAACCCGAGCTCTCCGTTTCAGTATGAGATTAGTATCCGATGAGGTTGAGCCAGTATCCCTGAAAGTGTTTCGAAGAACGGCCCTTTCGACCTCCCAAGGGTTGTTGACCACGTCGGATTCTCCACTGGTCCCGTGCGCCATTCTGGTCAACTCGTTGGGATTCACGCGGTCGCCCAATGCCACGATTGAGACCGTCACATGCCGGGCGATGGCTTGCGCCGCCAACGCCGGAGTGCCTAGGTCCGACGAATGTCCGTCCGTCAGCATGACAATGTGCTTCGACTCAGCATCGACCGCAAGGATGCGACGAAACGCCTCTTGGAGCGCCGGTTCGAGCCGGGTCCCGCCAGCGGTGGTGACTCCATCGATCACGTCATCAATCGAATCTCTGTCAGAAGTTTTTTGAATCGGCACCGTCCACTCGAAAGTGTCAGCGAAGGTAAGCAGCCCGACCATGTCGTTACGTCGAAGATTCTCCACGACCTCGCGAGCGGTGAGCCTAGCCAATTGCATCTTTTGGCCGTCCATGGAGGACGATTTCTGCAGCATGAGCACAAAGCAGGAAGGACGTCCCACTTCGATTGGAGTCAATGTCACTGGCAGCGTGCGCTGAAGAGGGTCCTCACGGGTCCCGGCCTTGGCGAAGGTATAACGCTGACCGTTGAGCACGGCCAGGACGCCACCGCCTTTGACGAAGTTTTCAAGGCTGGCTTTACGCGCCAGTGGAATTGACCGCAAGTTCCAATTGTTCAATAAAACGAATTGGTCGGCTGTAAAATCAGCCGGGATTGTGGACTTCCATCTGATCTCGAACCGGGCGGAAGATAGTGAGTCTATCAGGTGTGCGTCGACGACTGGGCTGCCCCGCGAGATGAGGAGCGCGCGAGGTTGGCGCAGTGTCAGCGGCTGAGAGAAATGAAGCTCCCCTGCATCACCTGCATGAACATCTACGGATAACTCAACGTCACCGACGGCAGTGAGACCGGTTGCTATGCTAACTCGATTCACACCCTGCTCTAGAAAGACGTGTTTTGAATCCATCTGCTTACCCTGGGACGACACGACAATCTCTGCGGGAGCGGATCGAGGCGATCTGACAACAAGGTCGATCGGAAAACGCGCGTTGCTAAAGACGACCGTCGGGGTTGCAGCCATTTTCAGCTGCAAGGTAGGCGCCACGCGGTCCATCACTGGAATCGTGTCGATTGGAATGCCCAGTTTGCTTGCCTTCCCTGCGGCGCGAAGCACGTTACCGACGTTCTCGCGGCCGTCCGAGAGAATGACCACGCGAGGCACTCGGTCCACAGGCAAAGTTTCGATTCCGAAGCGAACTGCGCGTTCGATATCTGTGGCGTGACTATCTGACTCGGACGTACGAGCTAGGTTCCATGATTCGATCCGAGCATTCTTCGCGATTCTAGCGGATAGAGCGAACTGTATCACACGGAGCATGTGCTCTCCGCGTGCGGTCTCCATTTCGTGAATAAGATCGGATTCGTGCTTTAAACCCTGATCCGATATGCTGGCCGAGGTATCCGCCAACACCGCTACCGCCACCCTCGAGCTGCGGTACACGAGAGCAGGCTTAGACACAGCCAGAACGAACGCGCAAAGGCACAGCGTTTTTAGTACCAATGAACTGTGCCGTGAACTTCGACGCCAGTTCATTATCATCCACAGTTGTGGCACGATCAGCAGGAACAATAACCACGGGCGCTCGAAGGTCATATATACACTCCTTCATTTCGGTAAAGCAGATGCGATCGAAGGAGCGTGGGCGTATTTTATTTCACATCTAACTCCGCCGGCATCAGACGAAAAAATACTGCGCAATACCTTCTGGACGCATCGACCCGCAAGAAGGAGTGGAGAGGTATGAGATTCCCGGATGAGGATTACGGTCGCGCGCCTAGGATCACTC
>Ga0207664_10003792_pt1 | contig 10149 bp, 9 predicted proteins | sample LARL83metaG_FD_184349 | JGI IMG/M metagenome (GOLD analysis project Ga0207664, IMG submission 184349) | Corn, switchgrass and miscanthus rhizosphere microbial communities from Kellogg Biological Station, Michigan, USA - LAR L8-3 metaG... | ecosystem: Host-associated > Plants > Roots >...
GTTCACCGACGGTCTCGGGCTGCTGGCCGGGAGTTACTGCCCGCACTACGACTCCGAGCCGGGGCGGCGGCCGCTGTACCACCGGCTGATCGCGGACGGGACGCTGGCGGCGGGCATCGCCTGCGACGACGGCGCCGCCGCGCACTTCACCGACGACGAGCTGACCGAGCTGATCGCGGACCGGCCCGGCGCGGGCGCGTATCGGGTAGAACCTGGCGTCACCGAGACCCGGCTCGAGACCCGGTACCTCGGCTAGACCGGCCGGGGCGTCCTCCTCACGGGCGACGCCGGGGTCAGCCCGAAGGCGGACGACGGCAGGCAACAGGGCTGCGTACCCTGGTCAGGTGCCTAGTCTGTACGCCTGGCTGCGCCGGAACCCAGGCTGGTCGACGGCGCGCTGGCCCTGTTGCTGATCTATCCCGGAGGCGGTCGCCTGCTGGTCACGCTGCCCTTCACCCTCGGCATGGTGGTGCCGATCGTGTTCCGGCGGACGTACCCGGCGGCGGCGTTCGCGGCGGTTATCCTGGTCGGCGCGCTGCAGGTGCTGCTGCTGCGCCGCCCGATCGGGGCCGACCTATCCGTGCTGATCATGCTTTACACGCTGGCGGCCTGCCGGCCGCGCCGGGTATCGCTGCGCGGGCTGGCTATCTGCCTGGTCGGCGCGGCGGTCGCCACCTGGCGGTGGCACCCGGTCCACCCTGTGGACGGCCTATATACGGTCGGCGTGGAGACGGCCCTGTTCGGCGGCCCGGTGCTGCTGGCCTGGCTGCTCGGCGACTCGGCGCGCTGGCGGCGTGGCTATTACCAGGCGCTGGAGGAAAAGGCCGCCCGGCTGGAGCGGGAGCGTGACGCGCAGGCCCTGGTGGCCGCGGCGGCCGAGCGGGCCAGGATCGCACGCGAGATCCACGACGTGGTGGCGCACAACGTGAGCGTCATGGTGGTGCAGGCGGACGGGGCCGCGTTCGCGCTCGACGGCTCGCCGCAGCGCGCCCGGGAGGCGCTGGGCGCGATCTCGGCGACCGGGCGGCGGGCGCTGGCCGAGATGCGGTCGCTGCTCGGCGTGCTCCGCGATCCGGCCAGCCGGGACGTCGACCTCGCGGCCGGACCCGAGCTGAGCCCGCAGCCGGGCATCGACGAGCTTGGCGAGTTGCTCGGGCAGGCCCGCGCGGCCGGGCTGCCGGTGTCCTTCACGGTCTCCGGGGTGCCCAGGCCGGTGCCCGAGGGCGAGGCGCTGGCCGTGTACCGGGTCGTGCAGGAGTCGCTGACCAACGTCCGCAAGCACGCCGGTCCCGGGGCGACGGCCGCGGTGAGCCTGGGGTACGCCGGGGAAGGGCTGGTTATCCGCGTCACCGACGACGGGCGCGGCCCGGCGGTTCCCGACGGCACGGGCCCGGATGGGGACGGGCACGGCCTGACGGGCATGCGGGAGCGCATCGAGCTCTACGGCGGTTCGGTGCGGATCGGGCCCCGGCCCGGCGGGGGGTATGAGGTCGTGGCGCGACTGCCGCTAGCCCTGGAGCCGGCGTGAGCATCCGGATCATCCTGGTGGACGACCAGGAGCTGGTCCGGACCGGGTTCCGGATGGTGCTCGAGGCGCAACCGGACATGACCGTGGCCGGCGAGGCGGCGGACGGGCTCGCTGCGGTCGAGATGGCCCGTCGGCATCCGGCCGACGTCGTGGTGATGGACGTGCGGATGCCGCGGCTGGACGGCGTAGAGGCGACCAGGCGAATCTGCGCCGCCGGGGAGTTGCCGCGGGTGCTGATGCTGACCACGTTTGACCTGGATGAGTACGCCTTCGCCGGGCTCAAGGCCGGGGCCAGCGGTTTCCTGCTGAAAGACGTGCCGCCGGCCGAGCTGCTGTTCGCGATCCGTTCGGTGCATGCGGGCGATTCCGTCGTCGCCCCGTCGACCACCCGCCGGCTGATCGACCGGTTCGTGCCGCTGCTGCCCGCCGGCGGTCCCCCGCCCTCCGACCTGGCCGAGCTCACCGAGCGGGAGCGGGAGGTCCTCATCCAGGTAGCTGCCGGGCTGTCCAACGCCGAAATCGCGACCCGGCTATTCGTCTCCGAGGCCACGGTGAAAACGCACGTCGGCCGCATCCTGGCCAAGCTCGGCCTGCGGGACCGGGTTCAGGCCGTGGTCCTGGCCTACGAGAGCGGTCTGGTGAAGGCCCGGGGCGCCCGGTAGTCCTCCCGGCTGACCGTCGTGGCCCCTGAGGGGGACGCGAAAACCAGATTCCCGGCCGACGCGCCGGACCTGGCCGCGTCCCTAGCGTGCCGGTATGACTACTAGCCCTCTTGTCATCGCCCCGGCCGCGGTCGCGGCCGCCGATCTGGTCAAGGTATACGGCTCGGGAGACACGGCCGTCTACGCGCTCGGCGGCGTCACCGCCACGTTCGCGACGGCGCGGTTCACCGCCATCATGGGCCCGTCGGGGTCCGGCAAGTCCACGCTCATGCACTGCCTGGCCGGCCTGGACACGCCCACCTCGGGCTCGGTGCGGATCGGCACGGCCGAGCTGTCCGGGCTCTCGGACCGGGCGCTCACCCTGCTGCGCCGCAGCCACGTCGGCTTTGTCTTCCAGTCGTTCAACCTGCTGCCCGCGCTGACCGCCGAACAGAACATCCGGCTGCCGTTGGACCTGGCCGGGCGGCGGCCAGAACCGGACTGGTGGGATCAGGTCATCGGCCGCCTCGGCCTGGCGGCCCGGCTCGGGCACCGGCCCAGCGAGCTGTCCGGCGGCCAGCAGCAGCGGGTCGCCTGCGCGCGGGCGCTGATCACCAGGCCGGACGTTGTCTTCGCCGACGAGCCGACCGGCAACCTCGACTCGGCCAGCGGCGCCGAGGTGCTCGGGTTCTTGCGCGCGTCGGTCCGCGAACTCGGCCAGACGGTGATCATGGTGACGCACGACCCGGTGGCCGCCAGCTACGCCGACCGGGTGGTGTTCCTCGCCGACGGACGGGTCAGCGGCGAGCTGTACGCGCCGACGCCGCAGTCCGTGCTCGATCATCTCAAGCGGGGCGGGGAGTGAGCCGGGCTATGCTGCGGACCGCCCTGACCAGCCTGCGCTATCGCACCGCGCGGCTGGTGCTGTCCTGCCTCGCAATCGGTCTCGGTGTCGCCTTCGTCTCCGGCACCCTGGTGATGGGCGCCTCGATGAATCAGGCGTACTTCACCAGCTTCGCGGCCGGGGCCAGGAACGTCGACGCCGCCGTGACCCCGCATGCGCCAGGATCCCGTCGTCCGGGCAGCCCGGACAATCCTTCGATACCGCCCGCTGTGCTCTCCCAGGTCCGCGCGGCCCGCGGGGTCGAGTCGGCCGCCGGGCGCCTGGTGGGGCGGGCGCCCCTCGTCGGCAGCGGCGGCAAGGTCATCAGGAACGGGGAACTGCCGGGCGTCGGCATCAACGTCGCCGGCGACCCGGCGCTGCGGGGTTTCACGGTCGCGTCCGGACACCTGCCCGGCGGCCCAGGCCAGGTCGCCGTGGACACGTCCACCGCCGCCGACGAGCACTTCAGGCTCGGCCAGATGGTGAAGGTCGTCGACCACACGGGGCGGATCCTTTCCTTCCGCCTCGTCGGAACCATCGACCTCGGCGTTGACCACGAGTTCGGCGACTCCACGGTGACCGCCTTCCAGACGGCCATCGGGTTCGCCGTCACCGGCCGACCGGGCTACGACCAGATCGTCGCGCGCGCCGCGGCGGGCACGTCGCAGGGCGCGCTGACCGCCACGATCGCGGCGCTGCCCGGGATGTCGCGTTATCAGGTGCAGACCGGCGGGCAGCTCGCCACGTCGGAGGCCAACGCGGCCGTGCAGTTCACCCAGCAGTTCACCTCGGCCATCTTGGTGTTCGCGCTGATCGCGCTCGTCGTCGCGTGCATCGTCATCTACAACACGTTCACCATCTTGATCACCCAGCGCGGGCGGGAACTGGCCCTGCTGCGCTGCGTCGGGGCCAGCCGCGGCCAGGTGTTCCGGAGCACCGTGCTGGAATCGGCGATCGTCGGCCTGATCGCGTCGGCCGCCGGCGTCCTGGCCGGGCTCGGCCTCGGTTGGGGACTGCAGCGGGTGTTCGCGGGCTTCGGCGCCGGCGTGCCGTCGGGACCGGTAGTCCTGAAGCCATCGGCCGTAGCCATCTCAATGGCCGCCGGCCTGGTGGTCACGGTCGCGGCGGCCGTGATACCCGCCAGGTCGGCGACCCGCGTCGCCCCGGTCGCCGCACTCGGCGGCCAGCACGAGCAGCCGACCCGGGCCGGGGCCCGCTGGCTGCGCGTCGCCGCGGCCGTCGCATTCGCCGGTGCGGGGATCCTGGCCACGTTCACCGGCCTGCGGCACGTCAGCGGGGAGTCCGGCTTCGTGGAGATCGCGGCCGGCGGCTGCCTGTGCTTCCTGGCGGTGCTCGCGCTCGGGCCGCTCATCGTGCCGCCGGGCATCACGTTCCTCGGCTGGCTGCCGGGCCGGCTAACGGGGCCGGTCAGCAGGCTCGCCACGGCGAACGCCCGGCGCAACCCGCGCCGGGTGGCCGCCACCACGGCGGCTCTCACGATCGGCCTGACCCTGATGACCCTGTTCACCGTCATCGTCTCGTCGGCCCAGGCGTCCAGCGACAGCCAGATCGATCAGCACTATCCGTTCGACTACGTGGTCCAGGCCAGCAACGGCGGCCAGGCCGTCCCGCCCGGCGTCGTCGGCGCGCTGCAGTCGGCCTCGGCGCTCGGCGTCGTCGCGGCCGACTACTCCAGGCAGGCACCGGTGAACGGGGTCCAAGCCGAGGTAGGTGCCATCGGCCGGGCCGCGCTCGGCGTCAGCGTGAGGCCCGCGATGATCTCCGGGTCGCTTGCCGCCATCGGCCCGGGCACGGTCGGCGTGGACTCAGGTCAGCTCGCCAAGCTCGGCGCGCACCAGGGCGGGACGCTCGTCATCCGCGCGCCGTCCGGGACCTCGCAGACGCTGCGGGTGGCCGCGGTGTACGACAGCGCGGGCCTGACCCTGCCGGACGTGCTCATGTCGGTGAGCGACTACACGCGCGCCTTTCGGCCGGCCGGGGCCGACATGGTGTTCGTCAACCGGGCACCGGGTGCTTCGGTGGCGGCTTCCCGCGCCGCCGTCGACGCCGCGACGGCCAGCGACCCGCTGCTGGTGGTGAACACCATCGCCGCCTACAAGGCGACCCTGGCCAGCCGGGTCAACCAGATCCTGACGCTATTCGGCGCGCTGCTGGGGCTGGCGGTGCTGATCGCGCTGCTCGGCATCTCCAACACCCTGTCCCTGTCGGTGATCGAGCGCACCAGGGAATCCGCGCTGATGCGCGCGCTCGGCCTGACCCGGGGCCAGCTGCGCCGGATGCTGCTGACCGAGGCGTTGCTGATGGCGGCGCTGGCTATCGTGCTGGGGGCGGGTCTCGGCGTGACGTTCGGCGTCGTCATGGTGCACGCGTTCGTCCAGTCCACGGACGGCCAAGGGCTGCTGTCCATCCCGTACTCGCACATCGCGCTGTACGCGGCGATCGCCGTCTGCGCCGCGCTGGCCGCCGCGGCCCTGCCCGCCCGCCGGGCCGCCCGGACGTCCGTGGTATCCGCGATGGCGGAGGCGTAGCAGCCCGCCGCCGCGTTCGGCACGCTCGCCCTGGCACCGCGGAATTTCTCTACCCGGGGGTGGAGGCGAGGTTCTACCCGTGGCCTGACGCGCCGGCCGGGCCTGAACCGGCACGCTTGTGCTATGAGCGAGCCACAGGTAGTGACCGTACGAGGTCTACGCAAGTCGTACGGGCCCAGGATGGTGGTGGACGGGCTGGACCTCGACGTCCCCGCCGGAGAGATCGTCGGCCTGCTCGGCGCCAACGGCGCCGGCAAGACGACAACCGTGGAGTGCATCCAGGGGCTGCGCAAGCCCGACGGCGGGCGGCTGCGGGTGCTGGGCTTCGACCCGGTGACACAGCCCGAGCGACTGCGGCCGCTGGTGGGCAGCCAGCTCCAGTCTTCCGCACTGCCCGACCGGCTGCGGGTGGCCGAGGCGCTCGAGCTGTTCAGCGCCCCGCACGCCCGGGATGGCGGCGAGCTACTCGAGCAGTTCGGGCTGACGCAGCGGCGGCGGTCGGTGTTCTCCTCGCTGAGCGGCGGGGAACGGCAGCGGCTGTTCCTCGTCCTCGCCCTGCTCAACCGGCCGCGGCTGGTGATCCTGGACGAGCTGACCCAGGGCCTGGACCCGGCGGCGCGGCGCAACGTCTGGGCCGCGATCCGCCAACTGAACGACGAGGGCACCACGGTGCTGCTGGTCACCCACGAGATGGACGAGGCCGAGGCGCTCTGCGACCGAGTCGCGGTGATGCGCGCGGGCCACGTCATCGACGCGGGGGCGCCGGCGGACCTGGTAGAACGGCACGCCAGCACGGCGGTGATCCGGTTCAGCATGCCGGATCCCCCCGCGCAGCTGCTGGACCAGGTCCGCCGGCTTGACGGGGTGCGGGAGGTGGCGCGGTCCGGGGCGCGGATCACCGTGCGCGGCCACCGCCGCATCGTCGCCCACGTCTGTGCCGCCCTGGTGCGCTGGGAGCCGGTGCCGGCCGACCTGGCCATCTCCCAGCCCGGCCTGGAGGATGCCCTGCTCGGGCTGCTGAATGGCAATCAGGAGGAGCAACCGACGGCTGGGTCGGCACGCGGCGAACTGATTGGAGGACGGCGATGAGCACCGCGGTGGGACGGCTGGTCCGGGCCGAACTCAAGCTGATGACACGCGACCCGCTGGTGCTGACGTTTGTGTTCGCGTTCCCGGTCGTCACGATGCTGATCATCGGCGGCGCGTTCGGCACCAGGCCGGACCCGGCGTTCGACGGCACCAACCCGTCGCACTGGTACGTGGCGTCCTACCTCACGGTGGTGATCGCGGCGACCGGGCTGGTGATGCTGCCGGTCCACCTGGCCTCTTACCGGGAACGCGGCGTGCTGCGCCGGTTCGCCGCGGCCGGCTTCCCCCGCTGGTCGTTCGCCTTCGCCCAGCTCATCGTGGGCCTGCTGACGACCGCAGTGGCCTGCGCGCTGCTGCTGGCCGTGGCCGCTCCGGTGTACGGGATCCCCGCGGTGCACGACGTGTGGCGGGTCGCGGTCGCGCTGCCCCTCGGCGCCGTCGCCTTCGTCAGCCTCGGCGTGCTGCTCGGCTCGCTGCTGCCCTCGGCCCGGGCCGCCCAGGCCGTCGGCCTGCTGCTCTTCTTCCCGTCCTTCCTGCTCGGCGCGGGCGGCCCGCCGCCACACGTGATGGGCTCCGTCGTCAAGCAGGTCGCGGGGCCGTTGCCGCTGACGCTGCTGACCAACGCGGTGCGCGCACCGTGGCTCGGCCTCGGCCCCGCCACCGGGTCACTGATCGGGGTAGCGGTACTCGCGGTGGCGGCCTCGGCCGCGGCGGCCCGCCGCACGGCGCTGTGACACCCGCTCTCCCGCGCTACGGCCGCTCGTCGCCGGGCGGCCGCCCGGCGACGAGCGGCCGTAGACTCCGCAGCATGAGCGGCGATCTGGAACCAGCCGGGTCGGTCGAGTACCTGCCGGGCCGGGCGCGCTGGGCTGCCATCGTCGTATTCGCCGCAGTGACGACGGCCGGGGTGGTCCGGCTCAACCCCAGCGCGGCGGCCGCCGCGGCGGGGGCCGTCGTGGCGGTTGGCGCGGCCGCGCTGCTCGTGCTGGGCTGGCGGCCGGTGCTGCTCTACGCCGCGGTCGCGACCGCCGGGATCGCGGTGCTCGGGAACGGCGTGTCGAGCAACATCGGCTGGTTCACCGTGTGCCTGCTGGCCGGATTCTGCGTGCTGGCCGGCACCCGCCGCGAGGGCCTGGCCTACTGGGCCGGCGCCATGCTGCTGTTCGCGTCCGAGTGGCTGTGGGGCCAGCCTGATCCCGGCTGGGGCGCCTGGCTGGCCGGCACCACCCTGACGGTCGCGTTCAGCCTGCTGATCAGGCACGACCGGGACCTGCTCCGGCGGCTGCGGCTGGCGCAGGCGGGCCTGGCCGAGCAGGCCCGGGCTCAGGAGCGGAACCGGATCGCCCGCGAGCTGCACGACGTCATCGGCCACACCCTGACGGTCAGCCTGCTGCACGTGCAGAGTGCGCGGCTGGCGGTGGAGCACGACCCGGCCGACGCCGGCCGCGCCCTGGCCGAGGCGGAACGACTCGGCCGCGAGTGCCTGGCTGAGGTGCGTACCACGGTCGGCATGCTCCGCGAGGACGACGCCGCGGACCGCTCCGCGCCGTTGCCGGGCGCCGGCGGCCTGCCCGCGCTGGTGGAGCAGTTCCGCGCCGCGGGCGCCGACGTGACGCTCACCGTGGAGGGCGACGTCGCCGGGCTGCCGGCCACCACCGGCCTGGCCGTGTACCGCATCGCACAGGAGGCGCTGACGAACGCGGCCAAGCACGCGCCCGGCGCGCCGACCGAGATCCGGCTGCGCGTCTCCTCGGGCGAGGCGACGCTGACGGCGGACACCAGGGCCGTGCCGACCCGCGGCCCAGGTGCGGACGCCGGCCCGGGCCTGGGCATGGTCAGCATGCGGGAGCGGGCCGAATCGGTCGGCGGTAGCTGCGAGGCCGGCCCCGGCGGCCGCGGCTGGCTGGTCCGCGCATGGTTCCCGCGGACCGGGGGGGCATCATGATCCGGGTGCTGCTCGTCGATGACCAAGAGCTGGTCAGGACCGGTCTGCGGGGCATCCTGCGCGCCCCGTTCGGCTTCGAGGTGGTGGGCGAGTGCGCGGATGGCGGCGAGGTCACCGCCGCCGTCGAGGCCACCACGCCGGACGTGGTGCTGATGGATGTCCGGATGCCGTTCACCGACGGCGTACAGGCCACCCGCCAGCTCAGGCAGCGCGAAGGCAGCCCGCCGGTGCTCGCCCTGACCACGTTCGACGACGATCAGGCGCTGGCCGGGATGCTGCGGGCCGGGGCGTCCGGCTTCGTCCTCAAGGGCGTGCCCGCCGAGGACCTGCAGCGGGCGGTACGGATGGTCGCCGAGGGCGGCGCCTGGCTCGACCCGGCCGTCACCGGCCGGGTGCTGGCCGCCTACCGGTCCGCGCCGGCCGCCTCGGGTCCGGCCGACCGGGACCCGGGCCTGGACGCGCTTACCGGCCGGGAGCTCGAGGTGCTGGCGCTGATCGGCCGGGGCCGGACCAACGGCGAGATCGCCGCCGAGCTCTTCGTCAGCGAGGGCACGGTCAAGACCCACGTCAACCACGTCTTCACTAAGCTGCGGCTGCGCGACCGCGCCGCCGCCGTGGTCTTCGCCTTCGACCACGGCCTGGTCGAGCGCTCCGGCTGAGCCGCTGGCTACGAACGGGTGGCGCGGCGCAGGGACCAGCCCAGGGCGACGAAGACACAGGCGGGCAGCAGCCACCAGGCGTTGACGCCGGCCGCGTGGACCAGCAGCGCGGTCAGCGCGAGCGCGGCGACTACGACGACCGCGACCCGCCAGTCGTCGCCGACCACGAAGTCGTACCAGAACGCGCCGATGGACTTGAGCCGCCTCATGAACTGCTCACCTCCTCCGACGCGGATGCGGACGCGGACGTGGGGGCGGACGCGGGGCGGACCCCCTGCGGCCGCCGCAGCAGGACCGTGTAGCAAAGCGCGACCAGCGCCACCACCGGCACCAGCACGAGCAGCGCCGCGTCGTTACCGGGCCAGGCGACGCCCGCACCCTCGGCGCCCCAGAAGATGCCGAACGACGTGAGCATGATGCCCACCGCGAACTTCAGCGCGTTCTCCGGCACCTTGGCGAGCGGCGCCCGTACCAGGACCCCGGTCACCGCGACCACGATCACGGCCGCGGCCGCGCCGATCACCGCGGCGCCCACATTGCGCTGATTGGCGCCGAACGTGATCACGATGAAGATCACCTCCAGCCCCTCGAGCAGAACGCCCTTGAACGACAGCGTGAAGGCGTACCAGTCGTGGACGCGGCCCCGGGATGAGGTCGCCGCGGCCTTGGCCGCCGCTACCTCGCGCAGGTAGGCGCTGGCCTCGTCGTGCAGCGACTTGTACCCGGTCGCGCGCAGGATGGCCTTGCGCAGCCACTGCAGCCCGAAGATGGCCAGCAGCGCGCCGACCACCAGCCGCAGCGCGGTCAGCGGCAGCAGCGTGATCGTCGGCCCGAGCGCCGCCACGATCGCGGCCA
>Ga0207664_10003794_pt1 | contig 10147 bp, 5 predicted proteins | sample LARL83metaG_FD_184349 | JGI IMG/M metagenome (GOLD analysis project Ga0207664, IMG submission 184349) | Corn, switchgrass and miscanthus rhizosphere microbial communities from Kellogg Biological Station, Michigan, USA - LAR L8-3 metaG... | ecosystem: Host-associated > Plants > Roots >...
GGTTTGCGTGCCCGTCCGGCAGAGGCGGAACCCGATGTTGGGTGTGGGGCTGCTGGCGAGGCGGCCGTCCGATCGGCGGGTGGGACCATGGGCGGACCGGAAGGAGACCGTTACGGTGGCGGGATGGTCGGTCCAGGAACCGCCGCGGATAACGCGCTTCATGTCTGCGGACGGGTCCGCGTCGGGTCCCGGCGGGTTCACGCGAGGCGAGTGCGCGTAGTATCCGGCGTCGTACCAGTCGCATGTCCACTCCCAGACGGAACCGGACATGGCCCGCAGCCCGTAGCCGTTCGGGCTCAGGCGGTCGAGCGGGATCAGCGACCGCTCGGCCAGGCGGTCGCAGTCGGCGCGGCCTGGACCTGGCGGCTCGTCTCCCCACGGGTAGCGCCGTCCGGCCAAGCCGCCACGGGCAGCGGCCTCCCACTCCGCCTCGTGCGGGAGCCGGTAAGTGATGTCGGCCTGTCCCGCCTCCTGGGCCTGCGCTGTGAGGCGGGTCGCGAGATCGTCGGCCATCTGCCAGCTGACGGCGACCATGGGCTTGCGGTCGAATCGCGCCGGGCTACCGGGGTCCTCGCGAGACAGTTGCCCGAAGTGTCGCAGCATCGTCTCGTCGTTGCCGTAGACGGCGGCGTGGGCGTGCCAGTCCGCCGCGCGTGTCGTCAGGTTCTCACAGTACTGCAGGCGGATCTTGTTACCCTCCCTGAAGAAGAACCGCTCGGCGCCGTCCGTGTCCTTTCCTGCAGGGGCCGGGTCCTGCGGGTAGCCCGTGGGCGGGGCCTGCCAGCCCATCAGCGCGCAGTACGCTGTCCAGTTCACCGGCTCGTCGGCAAGCCAGAACGGGTCCAGCCGGACGATGTGCGCGGGTTGCTCGTCGGGGTCGCCGTTGCTGGAGCCCATGAGGTAGCTGCCGCCCGGCACGTAGCGGAACCTTAGCCCCTGCTCGGTAAGCACGAGCAGGTCCAGGGCCGCCGCGCGGTGCCGGGTCACGCGGGGGTCCGCGGAGGCCAGTGCCCAGGCCCGGTCCCATGCTGTGGCCGCCAGGTCATGGTCTCCGCGGCTGGTGGCGTCCTGGGCCGCGCCGGTGAGCTCCGCGAGGTCGCCGGCACCGGGGACGACGTCGTATACCCAGTCGGCCGTCATCGGCGGCCTTCCAGCTCCACAGTGAGCAGCGGCAGGGGCTGGCGATGCCCCGCCAAGTCGCCCGGGGTACCCAGCCACGGGTCAGGCGCGTTGATCGATCCCGCGAGGACCAGGGACCGGGCCCGGCAGCCGCCCGCGAAGTGGGCGCCGCCCGCCGGGTTGCCGCCTGGCAGGGCCCGGATGCCGGTGAAGCCGGCGCTGCGGTGCCAGATCTCGCCGAGCGTGCGGTCACGGAGGCTGCCCGCGACGTGTCCGGGACCCAGGAAGGAGCACGGGCTGACGTCGCCGCCCAGGGAGACCGACGCGACCAGGTTCCCGGCACCGCAGCCAAGGTTCACGTGGGTGACCGCGCTGTCCTCCGCGCGGAACGCGGGGCTGAACGGGTCGATGTGGTGCAGGTCGAAGCCGTCCCGTATCCCGGTGGCCGCAGCGATCTCGGCGAGCGCCGCAGAGTACTCCGCGAAGGTCGGCATGAGCTCCGCCAGGTGGCGTGTCGCGACGCCAGCGGGGTAAAGCGGGCGGAACACGGCCGTTGCCGCGCCGACCTCGGCGGCCAGCTCCACGCAGCGAGTGATCTCGTGCAGGTTCGTCTTCATGATCGTGAAGGCGAGCGTGAACCGGGCATGCCGGCGCAGCACGGCGATCCGGTCCAGGACGCGGTCGAACGTCCCGGTGCCGCGCACCCGGTCGTTGGTGGCGGCCGTTGCGCCTTCCAGCGAGACGTTCAGCCACACCAGGTCGCGGGCGCCGAACGCGGCGGCGACCTCGCCGGTGATCAGCAGGCCATTGGTCGTCACGCACGGGTGCAGGCCGTGGGCCGATGCCAGGTCGATGACATCGAACAGGTCCCGGCGCAGCAGCGGCTCGCCGCCGGTCAGGCCGAGGCGGAACGACCCCATAGCGGCCATCTCCGCGAACAGCGCGTCCAGCTCAGCGAGGGACAGCGCGGCCTCGCGGCGGGGCAGGTCGCCCGCGAAGCAGTGGGTGCACGCGAGGTTGCACGACGCCGCGACCTCCAGGTGCACCGCCAGCGGGCCGAGCAGGTGGTCAGCCGGCGGTGCCAGGCCTTCTGCTGGCGTTGCCAGGGATCCGAACTGCGGCGGCACGGGGAGGATGTCGGCGGCCAGGCGACCGTCGAGCGTGCACAGGCCGAGGTCGCCGAGGCCCTCGAAGAAGCCCTCCAGCACCGCGACGCTCCCGGCGTCCCGGTTGCGCGCCCAGCGGGCATGGACCGCGGGGAACGGCGTGGTGACCAGCTCGCGCAGGATCGCCGTGGACTCGGCGTCGAAGGGCAGGTAGCGGGAGCTGCCATGAGTGAAGAGCATAGAGCCGAAGAACGCCGGGATGAGGGTCGCCGGCCGCTGGGCGGCAGCAGGCCGCGTGACGGAATGGGTGTACTGCATGGCTGCCCTACCGCTCCGGCTCGATCTCGAAGCGGGTACGGACCCTCAGGTGCGGGACCCAGTCCGGTGTCGTCAGCGGTGCCGCGCCGTCGCGTGCCAGGCGGCTGACCTGATAGCCGCGTTCCTTCTCGTCGGCGGGCAGCTCGCCGGGGACCATCGGCCGCCAGTCCGCGTCCGCCGCCACGGGGGCGCCGGGGGTCGGGTCCAGCAATTCCGTCCACTCCCACGGCTGGCTTACGGCGGTGGTCAGCAGCGGTATCGCGTCCTGAGGCGTGACGGGAGAGGTGTCGGGCGCGAGCCGTGCGTAGAAGAGGAACTGGGCGGTCGCGTTGGTGGCGGCGACCAGGTCGATCGTGAGCTCGTGCGGGCCGGGCGCCAGCAGCGGGCGGCTGGATGGCAGCCGCCCGCCGTCGACCCGGACGTCGATCTCGGTCACGTTCATGGTGGCCACGTGCATCCGCACGGGGACCTCGGTCTTGGCGTCCCGCCATCGCAGGACCACGCCGCCGCATCCCGCGGGCACCTCGCACCCGCTGTGCTCTTCGAGGACGAACCTCGGCGACGATTTCACGTACCGGTCAATGGAGTTAAGCCTCAGGTCCCTGTCCATCGGGGTGCCACATTACTCCCGAAACGTCCAGGCGGGCGGGTAACTGCCACGCGATACGCAGCGTCGCCGCAGCCTGAACGCAGGCGGCTACCAGCCGCGCTCGCGCCACTCCTCCAGGTGCGGCCGCTCGGCGCCGAGCGTGGTGTCCGAGCCGTGCCCCGGTAGACCCACGTCTCGTCGAGCAGCCGGTCGAAGACCTTCGTGACCACGCCCTCGTACAGCGAAGCGAACCGCGACGCGTCCTTCTGCATGTTCCCGACCCCGCCGGGGAACAGGCCATAACCGGCGCTTGCTGGCCGTCGATTGGTGGGCTGTTGCGTCGCCGCCATCCATTTCGTTCTCGCTGACCAGTGCAAACGGCCTGGGCAGCGCACGGGAGGCAGTGTTACCGGGTAACTCGGGGTGACGCTTCAGGGGTCCGCTTGCGCGTGCTTCGAGTAGCCGTACGGCCCGCTCCAGATCCACCTTGGTCAGAGCTTGGCCCCAGCCAGGCGGTCGAAGAAGCTGAGGGTGATGTCACTGAGGGGCATCCATCAGGTCCTCCGCCACCGTCAGCCCGTGGTGGGGATGTCAACGTCGAGGATGGTGCCGTTGCCAGGCGGGCAGTGCAGCGAGACATGGCCGCCGAGGGCCTCGACGCGGTCCCTGAGCCCGACCAGGCCGGAGCCCCGCGCGAAATCGGCGCCGCCGCGGCCGTCGTCATGCACGCAGACCCGCAGCACGCCGCCGGCGGCGGTCACGGTGACCGTGGCGGCGGTGGCGGCGGCGTGCCTGGCGGTGTTGGTCAGCGCCTCGGAGACCACGTAGTAGGCGGCGATCTCCACCGGGTCTGGGAGCCGGCCGACGACCTGGACGTCTAGGTCGACCGGGACCGGGCAGCGGCGGGCCAGCGCGGTCAGCGCCGGGCGCAGGCCGCCCTGGGCCAGCACCGCCGGATGGATGCCGCGGGCGATCTCGCGCAGCTCCTCCAGCGTGGCCTCAAGCCCGGTGGCCACCTCATCCAGCCGCCTGACCAGTCCGGCGGCCTCCGGCGGTGCCATCGCCTGTGCTTCCCGCAGCTGGAGGGCGAGGGTGACCAGGCGCTGCTGGGCGCCGTCGTGCAGGTCCCGCTCGATGCGCCGCCTGGCCTCGTCGGCGGCGGTGACGACCCGGGACCGGGAGGCTGCCAGCGCGGCCTGCGCCTCGGCGTTGGCGATCGCCGTGCCCACCAGCTCGGTGAACGCCGCCAGCCGCCCCTCCGTATCCGCGGGCAGGGCACCCTCCTGCGCCGACCACACGTTCACGGTTCCCCATAGCCGGCCTCCGACCCTGATCGGCACGCCCGCCGCCGCGCGGGCACCCCAGTCGAGGGCGATGCCGGAGAAAGCGCCCGACGCCTCGTCGGCATAGTCGTCGATCCGCGCGGGCTTGCCGGTCTGATACACCAGCGTGGTTATGTTCTGCCCGCCGATCCTCATCCGCTCGCCGGTCGCGGGCGGCTGGAGGATGCCAGTCCTGGTCCATACGCTGACGATTGCGGCCGTGTCGTCCAGGTAGTACCGGGTCACGCTCGTGAAGTCGGCCGCCGCCACGCGTCCGAACTCTTCGGCGACGGCGGCGAATACCTCCTCCGGCGGGGCGCCCCCGGCGACCAGCGTCGCGACGTGGCGCAGCGCGGCCTGCTCGTCGGCGTAGCGGCGCAGTTCCTCGCGCGCCTGGGCGTTGGCGATCGCGATGCCCGCCAGCTCGGTGAAGGCCGCCAGCCGCTCCTCGGCGTCCGCCGGCAACGGCTCCTCTCGGGTGGATATGACGCTCATGACGCCCCACAGGCGGGCCTCGACCATGACCGGCACGCCGACCAGCGCGCGGAACCCCCAGTCACGTCCGAGCTGGCCGGCCGCGCCGGTGGCGTTCTCGTAGTCGTCGATGCGCGCTGGCTTACGGGTCTGGAAGACCATCGTGGATATGTTCCGCCCGCCAAGGGCCGTGCGGGTGCCCGCGGCGAGAGGGAAGGAAGCGCCGGTGCTGGCCCACGCGCCGAGTATCGTCAGCACGCCGTCCGCGTCGTACCGGGTCACGGACGTCAGCTCTGCGCCCAGCAGCTCCCCGGCTTCCGCGGCGACCGCGGCGAATACCTCGCCCGGCGAGGCACCGCCGGCGACCAGCGTCGCCACGCGCCGCAGCGCGGCCTGCTCGTCGGCGTATCCGCGCAGCTCCACGCGCGCCTGGGCGCTGGCGATCGCGGTGCCGACCAGTTCGGTGAAGGCGGAGAGCCGCGCCTCGGTGTCGGCGGGGAACGGCTTGTCGCTCGTGGACGATATGAGCATGACGCCCCAGAGCCGGCCCTCGACGCAGATCGGTACTCCAATGGCCGAGCGGACGCCGAGCCTGCGGACGATCTCAGTCGGCGGGCCCGAGACCTGGGACATGTCGTCCAGGCGCGCCGAGCGCCCGGTCTCGAAGACCATCGTGACCGCGTTACGCCCGCCCAGGGGAGCGCGCAGGCCGACTCTCCGGCCGTCGGCGGCCGAGCTCCCCCGCGCGACGTGCGTGACCGCTCCGTCCGGGTCGTACCTGACCATGGCCGCCAGATCGGTTTCCATCAGCCGCTCGACCTCAGCCGTGACCGCGGCGAATACCTCTTCGGGCGGCGCGCCCGCGGCGACCAGCGTCGCGACGTGCCGCAGCGCGGCCTGCTCGTCGGCGAACCGGTCGCTTGTCCGGGCATCCATCAGGGCCTCCGCCCTGGCGGCAGCCGTGCCGCCCCTCGCCAGCCACCCCACCGCTAGCTGGCACCTAAACCAGAAGGCTAACAGCATCCGCAGTTCACGCGCCGTTACCGGGCCATACCCAGCTAGGGGCTGTGGCGGGGTAGCACGTCCCGGGACAAACTCTTTCGCCCCGCTCACCTCCCACATTCCATTCGGCATCTGATCCGATCCGGCACGATCCGGTGGCCCATGGCCGAACAACAGCCTGACCTAAGACGCATGCCGCCGGAAAACCGGCGATCCGGCATCCATGGCCGACGACTGGGTGTCCGCGCCGAGGTGCTCGTAGACGCCTCCTTCAGGCGGTCGAGGGCGCTTGGCGGAAAGACGTTCTGCGGGCTACCAGCCGCGCTCGCGCCACTCCTCCAGGTGCGGCCGCTCGGCGCCGAGCGTGGTGTCCGAGCCGTGCCCGGGGTAGACCCACGTCTGATCGGGCAGCCGGTCGAAGACCTTCGTGACCACGCCCTCATACAGCGAAGCGAACCGCGACGCGTCCTTCTGCGTGTTCCCGACCCCGCCGGGGCTGCCGACGTGACGCTTCGCCAGCAGGCCGCGGGCCTCTGGGGCCGGTTCCAGGTGCGCGGGCGTGTCGTCGGCGGGCACTTTCTCCCCGTACCCGGCGGGCTATTCTGCCCGCAGTACCGCGCTGGCCCGTGCCCGCGCCGCCGTCAGCGCCGGGACGACAGCGATCGCAAGGGCCGTGACGAGGAAGCCGCCAGCGAGCGCGCCGATGAGCCAGCCAGGGAACACCGTGACCGGCACCACGCCGACCTCGCGGGCGAAGGCCCGCCAGATCGCCCGTCCGGTCACCAAGCCCAGCGGCACGCCGACCGCGATGCCGACCGTCGCCGCGGTCGCGGCCTGCCAGAACACGATGGCGGCGAGCTGGCCCCGGACGAACCCGAGGGCCTTGAGCAGCCCGCTTTCCCGCCGCCTGCGCGCCACGCTCACTACCACCAGGTGCGTGAGCGCGGCGATGCCGCACGCGGCCACCACGATGCCGATGAGCAGCGGGAAGTTCGCGGACTCGCCGAAGCTCACCAGCGCGGTCGGAACGGTGGGCGTGGCAAGGCTGTCCGGGTTCTGCCGGGCGTACCTGGCCAGCGCCGCCTCGCCCGCAGGGCCGGGCTGGGCGTGCACAAGAACCCCGTCGGCCGGCCGGGCCGCTGCGGCGACGCGGCATCGCCGCAGGTCAGGCGCCCCCAAAGACGGCGGGCACTGGGCGGCCAGGTACCCGGCGGCCGTCAGCACCGCTCCGGTGCCCAGGCCCCCTGTCCCGGCCTCGCCGGGCAGCGGGACCGTCCCGACCACGCGAAACGCCGCCGCGCGGGGAGTGCCGTCCGGGGAGGTCACGGTCACCCGCACCGTGCCGCCGATGTGCGTGCTGGTGTCGCGCATCGTGGTCACGCCGAGCGCGATCTCCTGGTCACCGGCGGGGAGCCGCCCGTCCGCCGCCGACAGCAGCACCGGCCCCCGCACGGCCGCGGTGGCGAGCGCCCGCACGTTGACCGTGCCCACGGTGATCGCGGGCACGGTCACCGCGGTGATCCGGTCAATCGCCGGGTCGCGGACGAGTTCGCTGACCAGGTCCGCCGGCGGGCTCGCACCCGGCGCCGAGGACGTGATAACGGCCTGGAACGGATCGCCGTACAGTTCGGGCGAGGCGAGCAGGTGCGCCAGGCTGGCACCGAACACGGCGGTCGCGCACAGCGCCGTCATCGCGGCGACCGCCCCCGTCAAGGCGGTAAGGACCGGAGTCGCCCGAGCGCCCCGGCCCACGGCGTGCCCGATGCCGAGGACCGCGGCCACGGGCAGGCCGATCGCGGCGGCCGCCGCGGCGATCCGAGAAGGCCGGGGCACGCGGGCCACGTCAGCCGCGAGGCCTCGGCGACCAACGGCGCGGAAACCGTACATCCCCGCGCCGCGCAGCGCGGGCGGCAACCCAAGCGCGACGACAAGTACCACGGCAGCGGCGCCCCCGGCGGCTGCGACCGGCCAGTCGAACGCCAGCCCGGGGGCCGGGTCGGCGAGCCGGGCGTCACCCGCCGGGGCGAGCGGGGACAGCAGCGTGGCGACAGCTACACCGCCAGCGGCACCGCCCGCGGCGACCGCCAGGGTCCGCAGCAGGTCAAGCGCCAGGAACTGCCGTGACCGCAGCCCCAGTGCCGCCAACGTCGGGGAGTCGGCGCTCTCGGCGGCACCCTGCCGGGCCAGCGCCTGCCCCGTCACAAAGATCGCGGCGATCGCGGCAAGCGCCGCGAGCGCCCACCAGCCAAGCGCCTGCGGATGGATCGCGGCAGTGACGGCGGCCGCCGCCTGGTCGATATCCGTTACCGTGGCATCGCCTTGCCCGGTCACCGTCGCCTCGAACCGGGCCAAGTCCGCCGGCCCGTGCCGGAGTCGCACGTAGTAGATCGGCAGCACCGGAGCGCCCCGCGCCGCGTCGGCGAACGCCTGGGTGGGGTACAGATCGTATTGAACCTCCTGCCCGGCCGGGAACTCGTTCTCGGCCGCCACGATGCCCGTCACCCGCAATGTCGTCACCGGGCCGGTGGGCGCGGGAACCGGCCCGCCGTTCAGCGACGCCTGGATCGCCGCCCACTGGCTGGGGGCGGAGAGTTGGATCCGGATCACCGTCCCCGGCCCGATCCCGTAATCGCGCTGCAAGGTGAACGATGCCAGCAACTCGCCGGCGTTCGACTGGTCGGGCATCCGTCCCGCCACCAGCTTGACGACCTGGGGCAGGGCTGCGGGTGCCACTTCCCTAACCGCGATGCCCGCAGAGTTGAGATCCCGCCCGCATGAGCACCAGGGCTGTCCGGTGAACAGCGCGTGAGTCTCGACTGCCGACGCCACCGATGGAATGCGCGTCAACGCGAGTGGGTGCCCGCCGTAGACGATGGCGTCGTAGCCGTGGCTCGCCACGAACCTCGGGAAGGCGGAATCGGCCCGCCGCCCCGCCGTGACGGCCGCGAGCACGAGCCCTGTCCCGAGCGCGACCAGCATGGCCAGCACCAGCCACCCCCGCAGGTGTCGGCGGAACCTGGCCGCCAGGATCACCACGATCGCCCGCACCGCGCCTCCCTCGGCCTATCTCCCCGCAGTCAGTGTCCCGTGCGCCGGACGGACCGGGAAGCATGGCTGCCAGCCGGCTGGCACACCTGCTAGCACGACCACGACCGCACCAGGCCTACGGTGGGACCACACGATGTCCACGGACGTCTAGCGGACAGGTCGCAGGTGCCGCCGATCGCTACGGGCAGGCTGTCCGCGACGACGTCGGCAGGATCAAGGGACTGAAGGCGGCCATCCACGGCTGGGGCCATCGCTTGAATGTTTCTCTCTATTGCCGGCACCGTCCTTGGCCGACAGCCGGTGCCGATGGGGAATCGGTGGTATTACGGCTGATCGGCACGCAGCCCGTCGCGCGACCAGGTGGCGATGTGGGTGCGGTTGGCGAGGCCGAGCTTGCCGAGGATGTGCTGGACGTGGCTCTCGGCGGTGCGCTCGGAGATGTGCATGAGGGCGGCGATCTGCTTGTTGGTCAGGCCCTGTGCGACATGTGCGGCGACTTCGCGTTCGCGGCGGGTCAGCGGCCCGGGCATGTCACCGCGCAGCGATGCGGCCAGCGCGTCGGCGCGGGCCCGCAAGGGTGCCATGCCCAGCTGCCCTGCGGTGGCCGCGACGGAGGCGGCAAGAGCCGAGGCCTCCTCGACGTCGCCGGGCCGACGCCTCCGGGCGAGCACCTTGGCCAGTTCGAAGCGGGTGAGGCCAGCGAAGGGCGGCGTGCCGGCCTGGTCGTCGGCGGCAATGCCGAGCCTCAGCTCGCGGACCGCGTCGTCGGAGCGTCCGGCGGCGGCTGCGGCGATGCCGAGGAAGGTCCGTACCGAACCGGAGACCAGGATCGCGCCCGCGCCGCCGGTTACGAACAGGTCGGGGTACAGCCGTAGCGCCGCCGCCGCGTGTTCCGCGGTAGCGGACGAACCGAATTCGGCGGTCAGTTCCACGATCGCGGCTGCTACCGGAAGGAGGGCGGGCGCAGGTATGTCGCTGGCGGGGATCGCGGTGTAGTCGCGGCGGGCGCGTTCCCGGTCACCGCGCCGCAGCCAGTGGGCCGACAGGAGGGCGCTGGTGAACCGCGGTGCGTCGCGGGCGAGCACCTCGAGCATCTGGTCCGGGACCAGCTCGTCCCGTCCGGTCAGCCCGGCGATTACGGTCAGCACGATGACCGACACGCCGGGCAG
>Ga0207664_10003795_pt1 | contig 10141 bp, 7 predicted proteins | sample LARL83metaG_FD_184349 | JGI IMG/M metagenome (GOLD analysis project Ga0207664, IMG submission 184349) | Corn, switchgrass and miscanthus rhizosphere microbial communities from Kellogg Biological Station, Michigan, USA - LAR L8-3 metaG... | ecosystem: Host-associated > Plants > Roots >...
GCGAGGGCATCGGTGAGCGTGGCATTGATGGCCTGGGCCAGGGTCAGCGGCCCGGCCGACTCGGGCAGCCGGCCGCCGAACGCGCGGTGCCGCGCCGCTGCCCCGGCGGGGGCGGCGGCGCCGGCCGCGACCTCGTCCGGGCGGCGCGGCGCGAGCGGCTTCATCACCTGGGCCGCGCTGGTCAGCCGGGGTGCACCGGCCACTTCCGCCGCCCGGCCGAGCACCCGCGCACGCGAGTCCTCGTACCGGTCGAGCACCTCGCCGGGGGACAGCAGGCCAGCGTCGATGAGCAGCCGGGCGGTACCGATCAGGGGGTCGGCGTCCAGTTCCGCGGCGATCTCGGCGGCCTGCCGGTAGGCGGTCTCGGGGTCGGCGCCCGCGTGGCCGCCCAGCCGCACCATGGAAAGATGCAGGAAGGCGGGGGAGCGCCGCTGCCTGACCCAGGCCGCCGCCGCCAGCGTGGTGTCGAAGACGTCGGCCAGGTCGAAGCCGTCGGCGTGGAAGTAGCGCAGCCCCGTCCTGCCCGACGCGGCCGCGGCCACCCAGCCGGGCGGGGTGCGCACGCTGATGCCGATGCCGTTGTCCTCGCACACCACCAGCAGCGGCAGCGGCAGGCGCTGGTAGGCGCAGTAGGCGGCGGTGTTCAGCGCCCCGGCCGCGGTGGAGTGGTTGACCGAGGCGTCCCCCATGCTCGCCAGCACGATCGCGTCGGCGGGCCAGCGCGCGGCGGAGCCCAGCCGGGCGGCCCGGCCGAGGGTGAAGGCCAGCCCGACCGCCCTCGGCAGGTGCGAGGCGATCGTGGAGGTCACAGGGATCACGTTCAGGTCGGCATGGCCCAGAACCTTGTGACGGCCGCCGGCGATCGGCTCCGCCTCGGCCCCGGCCAGGCCGAGCAGCACGTCGCCCACGCCGTCCCTGGGCGGCGCGGCCTGGGCGGCGCGGACCAGGTAGAACGCACACGATCGGTAGTGGAGCAGCGCCGGGTCGGCGAACCGCAGGGCGGCGGCCAGCGCCGCGTTGCCCTCGTGGCCGGAGGAGCCGATCGTGTAGAAGCCCGCGCTGCGGGACCGCAGCCAGCGCGCGGCGACGTCCAGGTGGCGGCTGGCGAGCTGGGCGTCGAACAGCTCCAGGCAGCGCTGGCCGGTCAGCGCCGAGCCCGGGCGGACCGGAGCGGCCGGGTCGGCCCGGGCGGCACCGGCCTGCGCTGGGCCCGCCTGAGCTGTGCCGGCCTGAGCTGTGCCGGTCAGCGCCGCGGCGGGCAGGGCCGCGGCGGGCAGGGCCGCGCCGGCCCAGGCCGGCGGTGACTCCTCCGGCCGCGCCGCTGGGCCCGTGGCGTGGAACGCCGCCGGGTGCCCCTGTTCACCGTTGCCATACGCAAGGTCCGGGGTAACCGTGAGCATCGCCAGGATCGACCTGGCGAAGTGGCGCTCCACCGCGTCCCGCTCCTGCGCCGCCTCGCCCGTGCGCTCGTCAGCCGCTTGGCTCATGCGTCTACCGTAGGCGGTAGGCCGGCCACGCCCAGTCCCGCCTGCCAGCCACGAAGGAGGCTTCATGCTGCCCTGGTCCGCCGATCTGAGGGGTCGCATCGATCAGCAGACGATCACCAGCGAGCTGCTCAAGGACAACCCGCTGAAAGACCCCTGTGAGCGGCCGCTGTGGGTGTACCTGCCGCCGGGGTACGACGCGGAGCCGGACCGCCGCTACCCTTCGGTGTACGTGATCCAGGGCTACACGGGTCACCTGGCGATGTGGCACAACCGTTCCCCGTTCCGGCAGCCGTTCCCCGAGACCGCCGACGCGGTGTTCGCCTCCGGCGAGGCACCGCCCGCGATCGTGGTGTACGTGGATGCGTGGACCGCTTACGGCGGCAGCCAGTTCGTCGACTCCCCAGGCACCGGCCGCTACCACTCCTACCTCTGCGACGAGGTGGTCCCGTGGGTGGACGCGCGCTACCGGACGCTGGACGACCCCGGGCGTCGGGCGATCATGGGCAAGTCGAGCGGCGGGTTCGGCGCGATGATCACCCCGATGCTCCGGCCGGACCTGTTCGGGGCACTGGCCACCCACGCCGGCGACTCGCTCTACGAGCTGTGCTACGTCCCCGAGTTCGGCAAGGCCGTGCGCCATCTGCGCCAGTACGACGGTGACATCTGGCGCTGGTGGGCGGACTTCGGGTCAAGGACGTCGTTCACCAGGGAGGCCGACCACGACCTGCTCGGGCTGCTCGGCGTGGCCGCCTGCTTCTCGGCCGGCCCGGACGGCACGGTGCAGTTGCCCTTCGACCCGCGGACCGGGGTGATCCGGCCCGAGGTGTGGCAGCGCTGGCTGGACTGGGACCCGGTCCGGATGATCCCGAAGTACGCCAGCGCGCTGCGGGGGCTGCGGGCGATCTGGATCGACGCGGGCGTCAGGGACGAGTGGTTCCTCGACATCGGCGCCGAGGCGGTGCACGCCGCACTGCGGGCGGCGGGCGTCCCCGCCGAGAAGATCAGGTTCGAGCTTTTCGAGGCCAGCCACATGGCCATCGACTACCGGTACCCGATGTCGCTGGCCTGGCTTTGCCACCAGATGAGCTAGGTGGCGCCAGCCCGGAGGAGCGACAGCCCGGAAAGGCTCAGGCGCTTTCGTCGAACAGGTGGCCGGCCACCCGGGCCAGGTGCGCGCGCATCGCCTCCACCGCGCGGTCGGCGTCCCTGGCCCGCAGCGCGGCCACCAGTTCGGCGTGGTCGGCCTGGTAGGCGCGCTGCCGCTCGCGCGACGCGCTGCGGCGCTTCAGGTCCCCCCAGAAGCGGCCGTGCCTTGCCTCCTCGATGACCGCATACAGCCGGGCCAACAGGGGGCTGTGGCTGGCCGCCATGATGCTGCGGTGCAGCGCGAGGTCCCAGGTCTCGAACTCGTCGTAACTGGCCGCGCGCTCGCCGCCGGCCAGGCACCGGCCGATCTCCTCGAAGTCGGCGGCCGTGGCCCACGCCACCACCAGGCGCATCGCCGGCGGCTCCAGCAGCCGGCGAATCGTCATCACGTCCGCCGGCGCGAAGCCTCCCTGGCCGGCCGGGCGCCCGCCCTGGCCCAGGTACTGCTCGGCCACGCGGTCCGCGCCCCCGGCCCGGCCGGCCGCCGCCCCGTCCCCGGCGCTCCCGTCCGGCTCCTCCCGCAGGAACGTGCCGCGGCCTACCTCACGCGAGATGCGGCCCTCAGCCTCCAGGACCGTGAGGGCACGCCGCACCGAGGTGCGGGTCGCCCCCAGGTTCGCCGCAAGCTGCCGTTCGGTGGGCAGCCGGGAACCACGGCGCAGGCCCGCCCGCCGGGACTCGTCAAGGATGATCTCCGCGAGCCGGTGCCGGCGCTCCACCGGTTGCGCCGGGATGCCCCCGGGAGGTTTCCCCATCCCTGTTCGCTCCTTTACTCGCTCTAGAACAAACTCAACCAATCATACCAATCGTAACCAGACTGTGATGCTGCCACGCTTTGTTCACCTATCCGTAATACTTGACCAGCTATCTGGAGCGGACCTATTCTCAACCAATCCGCATCTCAGAACCAATCGCGGTCGGTCACCTGCCTCGCGCCACCGATGCGATGCCGGAACCGCAAACGATTGGGGCGCGAGGGTAAAGGAGACTGCCAGGTGAGGCTGGCCACCATTGCCACGGACCGGGGACCGCGCCTGCACGTCAGGGGGCGCTCCGGCTACGTCGATGTCGCTGAGGCCACGGGCGATGAGCGCATGTCCTCCCTCCAGCACGTGCTGACTGCGGGGGACCGGGCGATGGACGCGATCCGGCCGCTGGCCGACCGGGACGGCCGCGAGGCCGGGCCGGCCGAGTTCGCCGCGGCGGTGCCGGCACCGCCGCGCATCCTGTGCCTCGGCCTGAACTACAGCGAGCACGCCCTGGAGGGCGGGCGTGCGGTGCCGAGCTGGCCGGACGCCTTCGTGCGGGGCAGCGACAGCGTCCTGCCCCCTTACGCCGACCTGGTGAAACCGGCGCTCACCAGCAAGTTCGACTATGAGGCCGAACTCGGCATCGTGATCGGCGCCGGCGGCCGGTACATCCGCGCGGAAAAGGCCCTGGACGCGATCGCGGGCTTCGTGGTGGTCAACGACGCCTCCTGCCGCGACTGGCAGCGGGCCGCCACCCAGTGGACGGCCGGCAAGAACTTCGTGGGCAGCATGCCGATCGGCCCGGAAGTCGTCACCACCGACGAGGTGGACGTCAGCGACCTGGCCATCAGCTCGACGCTCAACGGGACCGTGATGCAGTCGGCGCGCACCTCCCAGATGCTGGTCAGCGTCCCCGCGGCGATCGAGTTCTTCTCTTCGTTCACCCGCCTGGCCCCCGGTGACGTGATCGCCACCGGGACGCCGGGCGGCGTTGGTTTCGCCCGTACCCCGCCCGTGTGGATGGAGCCCGGTGACGTCATTGAGGTGACCGTCGAGGACGTGGGCACCATCCGCAACCGGGTCGTTGCCGAGGAGGGCGCACCGTCCGACTGGCGCTGGCACCCCGGCGGCTCCCCGGCCCGGCCTGGGCTGTGACCCGCATCGCCGGGCCGCCGCCCCACATTCCCACCAGTCACTCCACCCCCCGGAGAGTCCATGAAGTCGACGACACCGGTCCCCCTTGCCAAGGCTGCGGGTGATCACAGACACTCACCGCGCGCTACCGCGCGAATCCTGCCCCTGACAGCGGTGGCCGGAGCCGCCGCCGTCGCCCTCACGCTCGCCGCCTGTGGCAGCAGCAGCAGCTCCAGCCCGTCCAGCGGCGCGAGTTCGGCCGCCTCCGGGGCCACGCTGACCGTCGCCGACGTCGCCCCGTTCAGCGGCGTCGACGCGGCGCTCGGGCCGACATACCTCGCGACCTGCTACGGCGCGACCAGCGCCATCAACGCCGACGGCGGCGTGCTCGGGCACAAGCTGGCCTGCAAGAGCGTGGACACCCGCGGCGAGCCCGCCGACGCCGTGCCCGCGGTCAACCAGATGTTCGCCAGCACGCCCAACCTGGCCCTGGTCATTGGCTGTACCTCCGACGAGGCGGCCTCGGTCGTCCCGGTAATCAACGCCCGCAAAATGGCCATGTTCTGCATGACCGGGCAGTCCGAGTTCGACAGTGTCCACTTCCCTTACTTCTATCGCCTGGTCCCGCCCGACCTCGAAGAGTCGTACGCGATGGTGGTGATCGCCCAGAAGCTGGGCTACAAGAAGATCGCGCTCGCGTTCGGCAACGACATCGGGTCGCAGACCTTCGTGCAGCCCGCCATCGGCGCGCTCAAGAAGGCCGGGATGACCCTCACCACCAACCAGACGCTGGACCTGAAGGCCACCACGTTCCGTACCGAGGCCGAGGCGATCATCGGCTCCCACCCGCAGGCGATCATGACAGAGGCGCTCGGCAACGCCGATGCCACGTTGTTCGCCGAGATCAAGCAGCTCAACGGCGGAAAGTCGATCCCGATCATCGCGACCTCCGCGGCGATCTCGCCGCCCTTCTTCAAGGCGGCGGCCTCGGCTGTCGGTGCGGGCAACTTCGCGTCCAGCTTCCACGCCGACAACCTGGTCGTCGAGTCGGCTGGGCCGTCGTACGGGCCGTTCAAGTCGGCGCTGCTTTCCCAGCAGGGCAAGGTGCCCGGCACCTCGGGTAACTTCACCACCTACCTGAGCGCCCCCGGCGGGGTCCACCTGTACGACGGCATCAACCTGGCCGCGCTGGCCATGCTGATGTCGAAGAGCACGAGCCCAAGCGTCTACGGACCGGACATCATCAAGATCGGGGATGGCGTGCCTGGTGCCCAGGTCTGCTACTCGTTCGTCCAGTGTGCCGCGGCGCTCAAAGCCGGCAAGTCGATCAGGTACGAGGGCCCTGGCGGCCCGACCAACTTCGACGGCTTCCACGACTCGACCGGCATCTTCCAGGTCGACACCTATAGCCCGTCCGGCCAGGTGAACGTGACGGGAAACATCACGGCCGCCCAGCTGCGGGCCGTCCAGCCTTGATCCGCATCAGCACACTCCCCGCGCGGGCACTGGCGCCCCGGCCAGTGCCCGCCGGGGTACCCTTCCGCTGCCCGGGAGCGGACGCACGGTGACTCTGTTCCTCGCTTCCGTTGGCTTCGGCCTGGTCACCGCGTCAGTGCTCGCCATCGCCTCGGTAGGGTTCACCCTCCAGTTCGGCGTCACTGACGTGCTCAACCTGGCCTACGGCGCGGTCATGATCCTGAGTGCCTATGTCGCATACCAGGTCAACGTCCAGGGCATTTCCGTGTGGATCGGCCTGCTGGCTGCGGTGGCCGCCGGCGCTCTTGCGTCGGTGGTGCTCAACGGCATCATCTACACGCCGTTCCAGCGGCGCGGAGCCACGCCCACCACGATGGTGATCGTCTCGCTCGGCATGACCCTCATCATCGAGTTCGGGGTGGCGGCGGTGGCCGGTGGTGTTGGGGTCTCCTACGCCATGGGAAACGGCCCGACGTTCCGGGCGGGGGGCCTCAACCTGACCGGCGTCCAGCTCATCGTCATGGTGCTGGCCGTGGTCGTCATGGCAGGGGTGCATGTCCTGCTGCGCTACACCAAGCTGGGCAAGGCGATGCGGGCCACCGCTGCCAACCGGACGCTTGCCCGCAACTGCGGCATAAGGACTGGCCGGGTCATCACGGCCACCTGGGCGGTTACCGGTGCCCTGTGCGGGCTGGCCGGAACGGTCTTCGCGATCGACGCGGGCAGCTTCGACGCCAGCTCCACGGACCTGTTCCTGGTGCTCATCCTGGCGGCGGTCTTCCTCGGCGGGCCCGGGCAGGCTTACGGGGCAATGCTGGGCGCGTTGGTCATCGGCCTGGCCACCGAGGTCAGCGCCGTTTTCATCCCGGCCGACTACAAGTACGTAATCGCATTCGTCGCACTGCTGATCATGCTGGGTGTGCGGCCGACCGGCCTGCTCGGGGCGCGGCCATGACCGGGGAAGGTGGCTGCGCATGAACGCCTTCTACGTGATCAACATCCTGGTCTACGCCGCCGTCGACGCTATGGCCTGCCTGGGCCTGAACCAGCAGTTCGGCGTGGCGGGCGTCACGAACTTCGGCTTCATCATCTTCCAGGCGGCCGGCGGGTACGCGGCCGCCATCCTGGCACTGCCGCACGACACTGCCAACGGCGGATTCCAGTCCTACATCGGCGGCTGGAACCTGCCCTTCCCGCTGCCGTGGCTCGGCGCCGCGGTGGCCGGTGGCCTGGTGGCGCTGCCGTTCGCGTTCCTGTTCGGGCGGCGGCTGCGCGGCGACTTCGCTGCGGTCGGCCTGCTGGTCACGGCCGTGCTGCTGAACCTGCTCGTGACGAACTACCGGCCGCTGCTGAACGGGGACGCGGGCCTGTCGCTCATCCCGACGCCGCTGCGCGGGCAGAACATGTTCAGCGTGGAGTCGCTGGGCTACGAGTGGGTCTTCACCGCCGGGATCATCGTCCTGGCCGTGTGCGTGTTCGCGTTCCTGCGCCGCCTCACCGAGTCCCCGTACGGCCGGTCGCTGCGCGCGATGCGGGACAACGACGTGGTGGCCGACTCGCTCGGCAAGAACCTGCTGTCGATGCGGACCGCCATGCTGGTGACCGGGGGAGCGGTGGCCGGGCTGTCCGGCGGGATCCTGGTGACCTACATCACGACGTGGTCGCCGGCGGAGTGGGGGTACGCGGAGACCGTCGTGCTGTTCGCCGCGGTCATCATTGGCGGGGCCGGGAACCAGTGGGGGGCGGTGCTGGGGGCCGTGCTGGTGCCTGTGGGATTTGAGGAGGTCACCAGGTACATACCGACGTCCAATAATCTGCCGCCGAACCTGATTCCGTCGCTGGAGTGGGTCGCTATTGGGGTCTTGATCATTGGGTTTTTGTGGTTCAGGCCACAAGGGGTGCTGCCTGAGCGCAAGCGGGTGATTGCTGTGGCGGCACCGGCCGCGCGGCGCGCCACGGGCTGGCAGAGCGATGCGACGCCGCCCTTGTCGGTGCCTGAGAGGCGTGAAGTGGGCGGTGACGGGAGGCAACAAAACGCCAGTGGCACATCCCCGCGGCCGGTACCTCAGCCGACTGCCGGGGAGGGGGAGAGAGCGAGAGGGGATTCGGGGAGCCCTGGGTCCTTGACGTCGGCCGGAGTCGTGCTTGAAGCCGTCGGTCTTTCTCGGGAGTTCGGGGGAGTGCGGGCGGTGAATGATGTCTCGTTCACCGTTCGTCAAGGGACGCTCACCGGGCTGATCGGGCCTAATGGGGCAGGGAAGTCGACGTTGCTGGCGATGCTGGCCGGGACCTTGCCGGTTTCGTCCGGGAAAGTTGTCTACCTGGGCCAGGATGTGACCTCGGTTCCGGCGTTCCGGCGGGCGCGGATGGGGCTGGTCAGGACGTTTCAGCTGGCCAGTGAGTTCAAGCGGCTGACGGTGATGGAGAACCTGGTGTCGTCGGTGCAGCGGAACCGGGGGGATTCCTTTTTCGGGGCGATGGGGGGGCGCAGGTACTGGGGGGCCGATGAGGCCGCCGCGGTGGTGCGTGCCTCGGCGCTGCTGGAGCGGTTCGGGCTCGCGGACCACGCCAACAGTTATGCGGGGGATCTGTCCGGCGGGCAGCGGCGGCTGGTGGAGATCATGCGTGCGCTGATGGCCGAGCCCCGGATGCTGCTGCTCGACGAGCCCATGGCCGGGGTGCACCCACACCTGGCGCGGCGGATCGGCAACGAGCTTGTCGCGCTGTGCGCCGAGGGGATGACGATCCTCATGGTCGAGCACGAACTGGCGATCATGGATGAGTTCTGCGATCCGGTGGTGGTGATGGCGGAGGGCGCGGTGCTCGCCGAGGGCACCATGCAGCAACTCCGCGGCCGGCAGGAGGTCGTGGAGGCCTACCTTGTCGGCTGACGTCACGCTGCGAGGGCTGCCGCTGCGCGCCGAAGGGATCACGGCCGGGTACGGCGGCGACCCGGTGATCCGGGACATCACCGTCAGCGCCGACCCCGGCCAGGTGGTCTCGCTGGTCGGGCCCAACGGATCTGGCAAGAGCACGCTGCTCAAGAGCCTGGTCGGCATCGTGCGCGTCTCGTCGGGCACGGTGACCGTCGGCGGCAGGCAGGTCACCAACATGGCGCCGGAGGAGATCGCCCGCGCCGGAGTGGGGTACGTACCGCAGGTCGACGACGTGTTCGGCCCGCTGACCGTGCGGGAGAACCTGGAGATGGGCGGGTACCTGCTGCGGCGCGGCGAGGTGGCCGGCCGGATCGACAAGGTGCTCACGGTCTTCCCGCGGCTGGCCGGGATGGTCGGCCGTGGCGCCGCCAAGCTGAGCGGTGGCGAGCGGAAGATGCTCGCCATGGGGCGCGTGCTCATGCTCGACCCGGGGCTGTTCCTGCTCGACGAGCCGACCGCCAACCTCGCGCCCGCCATCGCCATCGCCCTGCTCGAAGAGCATGTGCGTGGCCTGGCCGCGGGCGGCGCGGCAGTGCTGATCGTGGAGCAGCGGGCCAAGGCGGTGCTGGCCATCTCCGACCACACCTACGTGCTGGGCGGCGGCGAAGTGCGGATGGAAGGGACGCCTGCGGAACTGTCGGTCAGCCCCGAGTTCGTCGAATCGTTCCTCGGCGGCCGCGCCCGCCCGGTCGGCTCGGCGGAAGGTTAGGGCGCGGGCTCAGGCACCCGCCCGGATACCCGCAGTGCGCCGCGAAGCGCTCTTATGCTCAACGGAACGCCCGTGGCCAGCGGGGACGCGCAGGATAGCGGCTCGCCGTCGGCCCCTGCGAAAAGCGCGCGATCCGCGCTCACTGTGACGCTGGCCGCCCGCCCGATTGCGACCTGGGCCATGCGGGTGTGCCTGCCCTGGCTGGCCATGAGCATCACCCGCACGAAGGAGAGTTTGGAGCCGTCGCGGACCGCGACCACATCAAGCAGGCCATCGCTGATATCGGCGTCCGGCGCGGCGGGCATGCCGCCGGCGAAGTAGGCGGAGTTGGCCACCACGACACAGAACCCGCCGAAGACGTTACCGGCGGGGGTGGCCGCATCCGTGGCCACCGTGAAGCTGGCCGGCTGCCACGCCAGCAGGGCGCGCAGTCCGGCGATCTGGTAGGCCAGGCCGCGCGGTGGCAGGCGGCTGGCGGCGGCGATCCGCGCACCCTCCGACGGG
>Ga0207664_10003797_pt1 | contig 10140 bp, 11 predicted proteins | sample LARL83metaG_FD_184349 | JGI IMG/M metagenome (GOLD analysis project Ga0207664, IMG submission 184349) | Corn, switchgrass and miscanthus rhizosphere microbial communities from Kellogg Biological Station, Michigan, USA - LAR L8-3 metaG... | ecosystem: Host-associated > Plants > Roots >...
GCGCCGCGCCGCTTGGCGACCCCGACGATCAAGGATGCGGCAGCGGCAATGCTGGCCAGCGTTGCCGCGAGGCCACCCCACGGCCCGAGGTAATCCGACGCGAGCACGGGGTCGAACCCGCCAAGCGCCAGGAACGCTGGCAGCGACAGGCTGCCAAACACGCAGCCGACGAGGAAGCCGGCGAGCGCCAGCAACATGCGTCCCGAACCGCCGCCGGCGGTGTAGAGCGTGCCCGAGCCGCAGCCATTGGCGAGCTGCATGCCGATGCCGAAGGTGAAGGCGCCGATGATGAGCGAGGGTCCGAGCGGCGCGATGGCGCCGCCGAATTTCGGCGACAGCGCCGCCACCGGCACCACCGCCACCGCCGTCACCGCGATGACGATCAGCCCGCCGAGCAGGCCGCCGGCCTCACCGCGCGTGAGAAAGCGCCGCCACGAGGCGGTGTAGCTGAACTCGGCCTTGAGGAAAGCGACGCCCAGCGCAAAGCCGCCGAGGATCAGCGCGGCCGACCACAACTGGTCGTCGAGCAGCACCAGCGCAATCAGGATCGCGGTCGCGCCGAGCGACAAGGCCAGGAACAGGAAATCGAAGGTTGTGCCTGCCCGTGACGCGGGCCCGGCCATGCTTGCCGTGGTCATGGCGGCGTTTTAGGCGACTTACCGGCGGAACCCAAGCTTCTGCTTCAGGTCGTCCCACTTAGTGCGACTGGATGCCACTGGGCGCTTGGGATCCATCGCCCATTCCATCATTGAGCCATCATAGACCTTGACGTCCTTGCGGCCGAGCAATTCATGCAGCACGAACCAGTCGGTCGCCGACCAGTGACCGGTATTGCAATAGGTCACCACCGGACCTGCCGGAATTCGCGCCGCGATCGCCGCAAGCTCGGCCTGGGGTTTGAGCCGGTTGGCCTTGTTGTCATAGAATTCGTCGCTGTCGACATTGATCGCGCCTGGGATATGGCCGAAGGCGGCAACCTTCGCGCCCTTGTCCTTGCCGCTGAACAGTGCCGGGGAACGCGCATCGACCAGCGTGGCGCCGCCGGACTGTTCGATCTTTACAACCGTCTTGATATCGGCGAGCGAGCTTTCGTCGGCATCGGCCGTCAGCATCTTCGGCGTCGGCGTCGGGCTCGGGCCGCTTTCGACCGGCAGACCGGCCGCCCGCCAGCCGGCGACGCCGCCGTCGAGGATCGAGACATTGGGCACGCCGGCGACTTTGAGCGTCCAATAGACGCGCGCGGCGGAGCCGAAATCGGTGACGTGGACGCCGGCAGGCACGACAACAACATGACTCTTCTCGTCGATGCCCAGATCGCCGATCAGGTTCTGAATTTCCAGGATGCTCGGCAGTTGGAACGGCACGTTGTTCACGGTGACCCGCCAGCCCGGCTTGTCGTAATCGGAGTGGATGCTGCCGGGAATGTGCGCGGCGAGGTACGCCTTCTCCCCGCCGCCATCGATCGCCGAGCGCACGTCGAGCACGACGACGTCCGGGTCCGTGAGGTGCTCGTTGAGCCACTGCGGACTCACCAGCGGCTGTGCAGCAGCGGGAGCCGCCACGGTAGCCAAGCCGGCCAACAGCACGAGCCCGGCGGCAAATTTTGCGAAAGAAATTTTCATGGGCGTCGGTTTAGTTACACCGTAGACAAGGGCGATGGCAAAAGATTGGACTTGATATAGAATTATTTTCTCGCTAAATAAGTCTGACGTGGCCAAATTAAAATATATTTCTACAAAATGTAGTGAAACTGAATACTCGTTCTAAGAATGCAGGCGCACTGACATGGATGCCATCGATCGCAAGATCCTCGCTGTCGTTCAGGACGACGCCTCGCTCTCGGTGGCCGAAATCGGCCAGCGCGTCGGCCTGTCGTCGACACCATGCTGGAAACGGCTGCAACGACTGGAGGCCGATGGCGTGATCCTGCGCCGCGTCGCGCTGGTCGATCCCGACAAGATCGGCCTCGGCATCTCTGTATTCGTCTCGGTCGAGACCAGCGACCATTCGCAGGACTGGCTGAAGAAATTTGCCGAGGTGGTCGGCGCTATGCCGGAAGTGATGGAGTTCTACCGCATGGCCGGGGACGTCGATTACATGCTGCGCGTGGTGGTACCCGACATGGCCGGCTACGACGCCTTCTACAAGCGGCTGATCGGCACGGTGCCGCTGAAGAACGTCACCTCGCGTTTCGCCATGGAGCGCATCAAGCAGACGACCGCGCTGCCTATCGCCGAGGCACGCGCGAACGCCTAGGCGGCCATGTCTGGGCGCGCAACATTGGCGCTCAGCTACAGGCGATGTTGTTGTAGACCGGCGCCGTGATGCGCGGGCTCATGTACATGCGATCCGACAGGTTGAGCGTGCCGGTGATCGTGTAGCCAATCGTCGGCGTGTAGCCATAGGAGGCTTCAGCAAAAACAAGCTGCGAGCTGGCGGTTGCGAGCGCGCCAGGAACTGTGATGCTGCCGCTGCGCGCCGTGCCGCCGCGCGTGACGCTCCACTTCACCGTCGCATTCTTATTGGCATCGATATTGATGCAGGAGACGGTGACGGTGAGATTGCTGGAATTGTAAGGTGAAATGACCGCCGACGATGCATCCAAAATATTAGTCATGTCGGACGTGCTGATGGTCGTCGCCTGCGCCGCCAGGTTGGCGAGTGCCGCCGCCGTCATGGTCACCTTGCGGTCAACGCTCACGCCGTCGGAGACTTCGACGCAGCCAAGGTAGAGGGCGATCATTATCGGCGCCAGCAACGCGAACTCCACCGCCGAAACGCCACGCCGATCCCGCGCAAAGCGCCGAAGCATTTGCCGCGTGTGGACCATCATCATTAGCCGCCATAAGGCTCGTTGCGGAACACCGAAGTTGCAATCAGCAGCCGCTTGTTGCCGTTGAGCGTCGCCAGATTGTCGCCAAGCAACGAAACGGTGATCGGCCACTGGTAATAGAGCCGCACCACCACGATGTCGCCGGGCCCGCCGGGGGTGTAGGCCATATTCGACGTATCGAGTTGTCCATTGGTAACCGGTGGGGCGGTGTTGATAGCGGCAAAGTTCGAATAGCTCTTGACGTCGATATAGACGCCGGACGTGCAGTCGAACATCGCGCCGCTCAAGTAGTTGCACACTGCGGTCTTGAAATCGTCCTTGCTGTAACTAGCAGTCTGGGCTTGTCCGGTCATGATCAGTCGCGCCGAATTGCTGGCCGCGGCTTCCAGAGTTTGTCCGGCAAAAAACACCAGCGCGGTTTCCAAAATCGCAAAAAGCAGTGCTAAGAAAGGCGTGGCGACCATCGCGAATTCAACGGCCGTCGCGCCGTCCTGCGCACGCGCAAACAGGCGCACGAAGCCGGCAAGCTTGCGAATGTGCTGTAGCATTGCAGTGTTCTCGGTTGCTGGGCGATGCCCGTCAGGTAATCCATAGCAAAAGCGCGTTTGCGAATTCTTGCGCGTGGAATTGAAAAGCGCGAGCGTTGAATTAACCGCCCGCTAACCGCGTTCGTGACAATCAGCGCGCGCCGGCCGGTCCGGCGGCAGCGCCGCCACCCTGCGCGGCACCGTTGCGCGCGCCAATTTGGCCGAGCGTTTCGGCAAAGTAATCTTTGCCGTCGCCGAGCGTGTTGCGCGGCTGACACTCTGGAGCGCAGCTCCAGCTTTCACGCGTAACCCCGCGATAGACCACGACCAGGGCGCTATTGGCGGGGCCGACCACTTCAACCGTTTTACTCATGACCACGCGGCCGTCGCGGTCGAGCGCCAACAGGTTGGTCGCCCCATAGCCCTTGCCGGTGACCACCAGCAGGCCGCCGCTTTGCAGCGCCGCATCGGCGACCAATGGATTGCCGATCACGATCGTGGTGGTGCGTTCCGGTATTTTGATCAGCTTGGCCTGGTCGAGATTGATGGAAACGGAATCGGCTTGGGCAAAAGCGGTGCCGGGTAACAGCACAGCGGCCAGTACACCGAACACCAGGCTGTAACGCCCGAACACGGCCGACATCACACTCTCCAGCACGCACACAACAGGGGCCGCCATATGCGGAGAACCCTTCGGCAGGCCTACAGTTGACTGCAAATTAGTGAACGAAGTGTGCAGGCCGCGTGGGCACGCCTCAGGAGGGGCGATGCCCTGCCGGCCGAGGCCGGCTCAGTTAACAAAAGACAAATGGGCCACCGGACGATAACAACGGAACGAAGCCGCGCGGGCCTGCCTGCAACATCGGGCCAACGTTCCCGTGCTCCGATTAAGTATTCGAGACTCGCTAAAACCCTCCATTTTAAAACGATGATCACGTTGTCTAGCAGTATTACTTAACGGCATTTCTGTATTCTCAAATATTCGTCCAATAAATCTATTGAGTAGCGGCCATAATAACTTATTAACTATAATATTCTTGAACGAACTTCTGGTTAACTACGAGCGATATACCAAAGAATACCACCGATTTCACCGATTGTATTAACCGCCGTGCAAGACCTCGCTGATAGCTTGCCCGCGTGGATTAGGAAGCCGGAGCGAGTCCGGTGCCTGCAGCCACTCAGACAGCCACGTGTGGATCTAGGAGTTTGTAATGAAAAACCTCGTCGTGCGTTTCGTGAAGGACGACTCAGGCGCTACTGCCATTGAGTACGGCCTTATCGCCGCGGGCATTTCGGTCGCAATCATCGCGGTTGTGAACGGCCTCGGCACCCAGCTCAACACCACGTTCAGCGGCATCAGCAGCAAGCTCCAGGCGCAGTAAGCCAGGAGCCGGCCGGCGTTGGCTTGAGGCCAATAGCGGCTGCACCACCAAATGAGTTACGGCTGGGCACCCCGGTCGTAGCAAAAAACCCCGGCAGCGATGCCGGGGTTTTTACGTTCTGGCGGAAATGGGGCGGGGCCCTAGTACAGGCCCGGGAGCAGCCGCGCCGTATGCGCCGCATAGGCCCGGTAGGCCGGAAACGTCTCGGACAGCACGGCTTCTTCGTTCTTCATCCGCTCGAGTTGGAACACGCATTGCAGGACCAGCAAGGCCAGCGCCCAAGGGGATAAAAACTGCAGCGTCACGCCTACCAGTGCGATCGCTTCGCCGAGATAGACGGGGTGACGGATCACGCGATACGGGCCGTGGGTGACCAAGCGCCGCGCTTCCGGCATCATGCTGAGCGAACGGCCGAGCGCAATCACCGCATATAGCGCGAATGCGATGCCACCGACGATCAACGCTGTCGAGCCGATATTAAGCGAAACCGAAAGCTCTCGCGGCGGCAGCGTCACAATGGCAATGCTGAGAAAAGTCCCGGCCACGGCGGCAAACCGCGGATAGAAGCCGGAGGATTTGCCCCGTGCAGTGCGGCGCAGCACCATCAGGAGGGCCAACACCATGAAAAACAGCTGTGTCGCGAGGTTAGAGGCTATTTCGGTTACGGTGCGCGGGTCTGCCGTCGCCAGATCGAGCGTCGCGATCTGATGCGCGAGCCGCGGAAGTTGTATGGAAAGAGCGAATACATACCATGCGATCAACGGCGCGGCGGCCAGCAAATCGTAGAGTTTTGTCCGCATAAATTCGCGAAAAAAGACGGCGACAGTGTCGTCGCGCACATCCTTCACGTTCGCTTCGATCGTGGGCATGGCGTACTCCCGGTTGGCTCCGGTTCCAGGAACCGGGATCCGCAAGCTTGATGTCCAGAAACAACTTTGGATCGCGCGCGCAGGGCAGGAATCTAAATGGACGCTGTAAATAAAGGCTTAGTTAGCTTGTTACAAAAGCAACTGCTCCCGCGCATTCGTATTCACAGATCGGCAAGCATGCGGGGCGTAGGCTGCCAGCATTGCTGGTGGACAAGCTGGGAGCGAACATGCTGATCGACGCCCTCCGGTTGCTGCTATTTCCGACCCTGATGGCGTTTGCCGCCTCAGCGACCTGCTGACCATGACCATTTCCAACAAGCTGTCGCTGGCGCTTGCCGGCGGCTTCGTCTTGCTGGTCGTCCTTACCGGCATGGGTATAGCCGCGATCGGCATGCACCTCGCCGCGGCTGCGCTGGTGCTCGTCGTCGCCTTCGGATTGTTCACGCAGGGCTGGATCGGCGGCGGCGACGCAAAGCTCGCGGCAGCCGCCGCGCTCTGGTTCGGTTTCGGCCATCTGCTGGGCTTTTTGGTCTATGCCTCGCTGTTGGGCGGCGCATTGACGCTGGTCCTCATTCAATTTCGCAAGCTGCCGTTGCCAGGACCGCTCGCGCGTCAGAAATGGATCATGCGCCTGCACGACAAAGCCGGCGGCGTGCCGTACGGCATCGCGCTCGCCGCGGCGGCGCTGATCGTCTATCCGGAAACCGGATGGATGCCCGCGTAATTTGGCGCAACACAATATTAACTCGATTTAGATACCGCTCCTTAACCATGCCTTGACCTTTAGCTGGTGAAATCCGGTGCAAGCGGTCGCACCGGCCGCCATGTGGTTTGTGCGGTCGAACCGGCCGCTGGTTGAGAGAGTGAGCGTATGAAAGCCGCGCGTATTGTCGTGCTCGGTGTTGCCCTGGGCGCCGGTGTTATCGCCGCGCTATTGGCCGGCCGTTCCGAGAAGCCGGCCCCGGCCGTGCAACAAGCAGCGCCCAAGGTCGATACCGTCGACGTCCTCGTCGCCAAATCCGACATCGGCACCGGTCAAACCGTCTCCCCAAGCGAACTGCAGTGGCAACCCTGGCCGACCAGCGCGGCCACCGGAAATTTCATTCGCCGCAAGGATCAGCCGGACGCTTTGGAAAAGTTGAGCGGGCAAATCGCGCGCGTGCCATTCGTTGCCGGCGAGCCGATTCGCGAAGCCAAGTTGATCAATGCCAAGGGCTCCGGCTTCATGGCCGCGATTCTGCCGAGTGGGATGCGCGCGGTTTCGACGCAGATTTCGCCGGAAACCAGCGCGGGTGGCTTCATCCTGCCGAACGATCACGTCGACGTGCTTCTGACCCGCCGCGACCGCGAAGCGGAAAAGCAGGCCGGAGGCGGCGAGGTGCAGACCACCGAAACAATTTTACGCAATGTGCGCGTGCTGGCGATCGACCAGAACGTTCAGGAAAAAGACGGCCAAAAGGTCGTACTCGGCAAGACTGCGACGCTCGAATTGGCGCCTCGCGAAGCCGAGACGTTGGTGCTGGCGCAACGCTTGGGTTCGCTCTCGCTCGCCCTGCGCAGCATCACCGACGCTCAAAGCAACGATCCGAAAACCGACGACAAGAATGACCACCACACCAGCAGCGTGAAGGTCATCCGCTTCGGCATCAGCACGACAGCTATGCCGAGATGACCGATCAAGGGGACTGAGGGACATGGTGACAAGGACACTGATCCGCACCGCTGCTCTAGCAGCGCTGTCGCTTGGCGCGAGCTTGGCGCCGATGGCGCCCGCCACCGGCGCCGACGCCCATGTGCCTGTCATCAAGGTCGCAGCGAGCGAGGCCACGTCGCGTTTCATTCCCCTCGGCATCGGCAAGTCGGTCGCGATCGATCTGCCGGCCGATATCAAGGATGTGCTGGTTGCCGACCCCACGATCGCCAATGCCGTCGTGCGCTCGTCGCGCCGCGTCTACATGATCGGCGTCAAGATCGGGCAGACCAACATCTTCTTCTTCGACGCCGACGGTAAGCAGATCGCCGGGTTCGATATCGCGGTGACACGCGATCTCAACGGCGTGCGCGCGGCCCTCAAGCAGAGCCTGCCGGAAGCCGATATCCGTATCGAGGGCGTCGCCGACGGCGTCATGCTGAGCGGCTCGGCATCGAGCCCGGCGGAATCGCAGCAGGCTTTCGACCTCGCCACGCGCCTGGTCGGCGATGGCGCCAAGGTCGTCAACGGTATCGCGGTGCGCGGACGCGACCAGGTCATGCTCAAGGTGATGCTCGCGGAAGTTCGCCGCGACGTGATCAAGCAGCTCGGCGTCGATCTGTCCGGCAGCTTCAACTACGGCACCAACGTAGTGAACTTCAACACACAGAATCCGTTTTCAGTCACTGGCCAAGCGATCGACAACACCAATATTGCCGGTTCGTTCAAGAACGTGAACGCGACGCTCCGCGCGATGGAGCGCGCCGGCGTGGTGCGCACTCTGGCCGAGCCAAATTTGACAGCGATTTCGGGTGAGACCGCCTCCTTCGTGGCCGGCGGCGAATTCCCGATACCAGCCGGTCTGTCGTGCGACACCACCAAATCGCCGCCGGTCTGCCAATCGCAGATCGACTTCAAGAAATTCGGCGTCAGCATGGTGTTCACACCGGTGGTCCTGTCGGAAGGCCGCATCAGCCTGAAAGTGATGACGGAAGTCTCCGATCTTTCGTCGGAAAACTCGCTGACGTTGAGCGTGCCGGGCTCCACGCAGACGCTGACCATCCCCTCGATCAGCACACGTCGCGCCGAAACCGTCGTCGAGGTTCCCTCAGGCGGATCGCTGGCGATGGCCGGCATGATCCAGGAGCAGACCAAGCAGCAAATCAACGGCCTGCCCGGCCTAATGCAGATCCCAATTCTCGGCACGCTGTTCAAGAGCCGCGACTACGTCAATCACCAGACCGAGTTGATGGTGTTGGTGACGCCCTATGTCGTGCGCGCGGTGGCCCAGAAGCAGTTGTCGCGGCCCGATGACGGTTTCGCCGATCCAAGCGATCCGCAGACCGTGCTGCTCGGCCGCCTCAACCGCATTTACGGCCCGTCCAAGGTCGTCGAGCCGGTGCAGACCAATTACCGCGGCAAGTATGGCTTCATTCTGGATTGAGCGGGGAAAAGGGACGATGACACTCTTTCACACGAGCGAGCTCGGGCGCCGGGCGGCGCGGCGATTTACGGTCGCCGCCAGCCTCGCTTGCCTGCTCGCCGGCTGCTACCAGTCGAACAGCCCGCCGCAGCCGCCTTATGCCTTCGACTATCGCGAACGCCATCCGATCACGCTGAAGGAAGGCCGTCACACCGTCGAGATCTTCGTCGGCCGCAACCGCGGCGGGCTTTCGCCCACCCAGCGCGCAGACGTGCTGGCCTTCGCACAGCAGTGGCGCCGTGAAGCAACCAGCGGCGTCATCGTCGATATCCCGCAAGGCGGCCCGACCGACCGCGCCGCGGCCGACTCGCTGCGTGAGATCCATTCCATCCTCGCCGCCTCGGGCGTGCCGCGCAACGCCGTCTACATCCGCAAGTACCGTCCGTCGGAAACGTCGCTCGCCAGCATCAAGATCAACTACACCAAGCTGACGGCGCGTGCGGGCCCCTGCGGCCTGTGGCCGAACGATCTCGGTCCCGCACCCGACATCGCCTATAATGACAACCGTCCGTACTGGAATCTGGGCTGCGCCACGCAGCGCAATCTCGCCGCCATGGTCGATAATCCGTCCGATCTGGTGCAGCCGCGCGGCGAAGCGCCGGCCTACGAGGGGCGCCGCTCGGTCGCCATCGACAAGTGGCGCAAGGGCGACAATCCCGGCGGCACCTATACCGGTTACGACACTGGCAAGATTACAGACATCGCAAAATGATAAAGCACGCGCACCAAGTTGCCGTCGGCGACGACTCAGGCTTGCCGTCTCAGGCGGGCCCGTCGGCCGCGGCCGACGACCACATCGCGCCGGCACCGCGAGTTTCCGTGCAGGCCTTCTGCGAAACCGTGGAAACTGCCGCCGCTGTTCAGGCCGCCGGCGAAGACCGGCGGCTTGGCAAAGCGCACGTCAAGATTCAGATGGGCGGCGCCACCGCAGCGGTCGAGGCCTACCGCAATTCACCGACGCCGAACGTCATTATTCTCGAATCGGAAAACCGCTCCGACGACATTCTCAACGGGCTCGACCAGCTCGCCGAGGTCTGCGACGCCGGTTCGCGGGTCGTGGTGATCGGCCGCGTCAATGACGTAACGCTGTATCGCGAGCTCACGCGCCGCGGTGTTTCCGAATATCTGATCGCGCCGGTTGGCACACTCGACGTCGTGCGCGCCATCTGCGGTCTGTTCTCCGCCCCGGATGCCAAGCCGGTCGGCCGCATCATCGCCGTCGTTGGTGCCAAAGGCGGCGTCGGGGCTTCCACGATTGCTCATAACGTCGCCTTCGCCATCGCCCGGGATCTGGCGCTAGATTCGGTGGTCACCGACCTCGATCTTGCCTTCGGTACCGCGGGTCTCGATTAC
>Ga0207664_10003798_pt1 | contig 10139 bp, 11 predicted proteins | sample LARL83metaG_FD_184349 | JGI IMG/M metagenome (GOLD analysis project Ga0207664, IMG submission 184349) | Corn, switchgrass and miscanthus rhizosphere microbial communities from Kellogg Biological Station, Michigan, USA - LAR L8-3 metaG... | ecosystem: Host-associated > Plants > Roots >...
TCTGCCCAGTTTGGAAAGCCAGGGGGGCGCATGAAGTTGGCAGCTGCCAGGTACTGGCCGGTCCGGCTGCGCAGCCGCGGTCGCGTCCGGGTCGCCGGTGCTGCCGCGGCGGCCACGGCCCTGCTGCTGGCCGGGTGTAGCGCGGGCTCGTCGTCAGCCAGCGGCGGCGGCGCCGAGATCACCGTGGCGTCCGTGCCCTCGATCGGCAACGCGTCGCTCTACGTGGCCCTGCATGACGGGCTGTTCCAGCAGAAGGGCGTGACCGTCCACGTGCGGTCCTACCCCTCGGTGACGGAGGAGCTGGCCGCCGTCCGCAACGGCCAGGCCGACGTGGCCGTGGGTGACTACGCCAACTTCTTCTATGCGCAGGAGCACTACCCGGGCTCGCCCATGGTGGTCGTGGCCGACGCCTACGACGCCGGGCCCAACACAGTGGACGTGCTCGTCCGGCCCGGCTCCACCATCACTACCCCGCAGCAGCTGGCCGGCAAGACCATCGGCACGGCCCTCCCTCAGCTGATGCCCGCCAGCACCAACGGCCAGCCCTACAGCCTGGAAACCGTGTCGGCCGCCTCGGTGCTGACCAACGACGGCGTGCAGCCCGGCACCGTGCAGTGGCGGCCCATGCCGGCTGGCGACCTGATCGGCGCGCTGCGCGACCGCCAGGTGGACGCGATCCTGGTCAATGAGCCGCTCATCTACCAGGCCGAGAGCCAGCTGGGCGCGCAGAGCCTGCTCGACGCGTGCAGTGGCGCCACGGTGAACCTGCCGCTGGACGGGTACTTCGCGTCCGCCTCGTTCGCCCGCGGGCACACGGACGCGCTGATCGCCTTCAAGTCGGCGCTGATGGAGGCCCAGGGGGACGCCGCCCGCCGGGCACCGGTGCAGTCGGCGCTCAGCCACTACGACAACATTCGCCCGGAGATCGCGTCCCTGATCACGCTGGGCCTCTACCCGACGTCGCTCAAGGTGACCAGCTTGCAGCGGGTCGCCAGCCTGATGACGTTCTACGGCGCGCTCCAGCACACGCTCAACGTGTCGGACATGATCTTCAAGCCGCACCCGTGACCTTCCGGGGCTTGACGGCCCGGGTGGCGATGTAGCCGGGCAGGTACCGCGCGGTCAGGTCGTCGTGGTGCGGCGCCTCGGCCAGGTGAGTCAGCCGGAAACCGGCGGCCAGCTGGCCGCCGATCTGCTCGGTCAGCGAGTGGCTGTACTCGATGGGCCCGTCCCCGAAGCCGCGCAGCCGCTCGGCCTCGGGCAGGCCGGCGCTGCTGAACGGCAGCGCGTAGCGCACCACCAGCTCACCCCGCTCCTCGATCGCGGCGACGTCGAAGATGAACAGGTCCGGGTTCATGAACCCGGCCAGCAGCAGGCCACCCGGGCGCAGCACCCGGAACGCCTCCCGCCACACCGGCGCCAGGTCCGGGCAGAACACGTTGGACACCGGGTTGAACACCAGGCCGAAGCTGGCGTCGCCGAACGCGCCCAGATCCCGCATGTCCCCGAGCACGGTGCGCAGCTGGAGCCCATCCCGGGCGGCCACTTCGGCGTCCCGGGCCAGCTGCTTGGGTGAGTTGTCGAACACGGTCACCTGCGCCCCGGCCGCGGCCAGCACCGGGCCCTGCTGCCCGCCGCCGGAGGCCAGGCACAGCACGGGCACCCCGGCCAGGTCAGCCGGGAACCAGTCCCGCGGCACCGGCTCATAGCCGATGAGCACCACTGACCAGTCGCCGGCCCGGGCCCGGGCGGTCACCTCCGGGCCGACCGGCCGGGTCCACTCGTTGCCGCTGTCCACCTCGCGGTCCCAGGCGGCGCGGTTGTACGCCACGGGATCCAGCTCGTCCGTCACAACTGCGCAGCCTAGCCAACCGCGCCCGGTCTCCTAGGCAGCGGCCAGCGCGCGGCGGGCCCGGGCGGCCCAGTGCGCGGAGCCCCACCGCCCGGCCACCTGCTCCGCGGTGTGGGACCGGCCGGCCCTGGGCAGATGCACCGGGAACCGGCCGTTAGGGAAAGAGAGCAGCGCGGAGGGCGGCTGGGTCACGCTGTGCACGCAACCCCAGCCGCCCTCGGAGGCCTAGCCGGCCAGGATGCTCACCTGGTGCACGTCGCCGCAGGGCACGCCGAGCGCGGCGTGGTGCTGGCGGATGGCCTCTTCGTCCGGCCCGTCGAGCAGGCAGTACACGTTGCCTTCGGCGTTGTAGTACAGCTCCAGCTGGCGCACGCCGAACTGGTCCGTGGCCCCGTTGCGGGTGTCCTCGGCAACGTGCGCGATGACCTCCGGGCCGAGCTTGAGGTCCTGGTGAAAGTCCATGAACCGGGCCATGTCCTGCCTTCCTGTGTGATGGTGCTGGGTGGTCAGTAGCTGAATGTGGTGGCGCCTTCGTCGCCGATCCAGTCCCACATCACGACGGTGCCGCCGAGTTCCGCGTTGGGCAGCAGGTTGCCCTTGTCGATCTGCTTGGCGTCGGCGCAGATGGGGCAGACCAGGTAGCGGCCGCCGGCCCGCTGGTACCGGTCCAGCAGGTCCGGGAGGGGCGGGCAGCCGGTGCAGGCGGTGCCCTGGGCGATCCCGGTGACGGCCAGCCGCACCGCCTCCTTGGCCAGGAACATCAGCGTCGGGCGGCCCCCCTCGGCCGCGCCCAGCGCGACCAGGAACGCGACGGTCACCTTCTCGGGGTCTTCCAGCCCGGTGACGAGGCTGATCACTGCTTTCCCGGTCATGACGTTCCTCCCCTGGGGCCGGCCGCCAGGTCCGGCGCGGCGACGAATCCCGAGCAGAGCAGGTCCAGGACGCTGATCCGCCCGCTGGCGCTGGTGGTGGCGAAGACGTGCTGCTCGACCTGGCGGCGGCCGGCGGTCCCGGCCCGGATCAGGCTCACCCGCCAGCGCAGGTACAGCCGGGGGCCGATGCCGCCGACGGTGCCGTCCGCCACTTCCAGGCCGCCCGGGCCGCCGAACAGTGACTCGAGCCACCCGGCCACCTGGTCGCGGCCGGTGATTTCGATCGGCCCGCGCGGCAGCAGGGCGCGCAGCCGGGCGTCCGGGTCGAGGCACCCGGCCAGGGCGGTGAAGTCCTGGCGGGCCAGCGCCTCGACAAGCAGCCCGCCCACCGACAGGGCCGGCCTGTCCGCGTTCGTCCTGGTCAGCGTCTGATCCATGGATGAATTTGTACGCCGGTCAGGGCTAACGGGGCATCGGGTATTCACCCGAGATTTTTGCCCGGTTCAGCCGGTGGGGCGGGAGTCGGCCAGGCCGTGCCGCATGGCGAACATGGCGGCCGCGCCGCGGCTGGACACGCCGATCTTGGCGTAGGCGTGCTCGACGTGGCTGCTCACCGTGCGGGGCGACACCGACAGCTGCTGGGCCATCTCCTTGTTGGACAGCCCGCGGGCCAGCAGGACCAGGATCTCGGCCTCCCGCGGGGTGAGGCCGCATGGCAGCGTGGGCCGGTGCCGGACCCGGTGCCCGGCCGCGGCCAGCACCGCGTTGACCACGTCGCCGTCGAGCCGGCCGGCCGCGGCCTCGCCGCGCAGCGCCGCGGCCGCGGCGGCGGCGCTCAGCGCGGCCCGGTGCGGCCGGTCCTCGCACATCGCGTGGTAGGCGTCGGCGGCCGCGACCACCCGGGCGGGCCGGGACAGCGCGTCGCCGCGCACCCCGCGGGGGTAGCCGGAGCCGTCGAGCCGTTCGTGGTGCAGCCCGGCCAGCGCGCCAATCTCGGCCAGCCGGGCCGGGCGGGCCAGGATCCGTTCGGTCAGATAGGGATGGGTACGCACCCGCTCCCGGTCGGCCGCCCGCAGGGGCGCGGGCTTGTCCCAGATCCCGGTGGACACGCCGATCGCCCCGAGATCGTGCACGAGCGCGGCCCGCTCTACCCGGATCACCTCGCTGGGCGGCAGGCCGAGCCGGCGGGCCGCCCTCTCGGCCAGCGTGGCCACGCCGGCCGAGTGGCCCATCCAGGTCGGTGACTTCAGGTCGGCGTAGTCACCGAACACCCGCAGCACGCCGGTGAGCCCGGCCTCGCTGAGCTCGGGGCCCAGCGCGCTGTCACTGCTGATGACCGCGTCCCACGCGTCGATCTCGGCCACGCCGTCCAGCAGTTCGGCCGCCCGGGCGCAGAACAGGTCGACCAGGGCCGGGTCGAACTCGGTGCCCCGCCGGGACCGGAGCATCTCGGCCGCGGCCCCGGTCCCATAGAGCCGGTGGAATACCTCGACGTCGTCGGCGATCTGCACCACCCGCATGGCCGGGTCGATCTGCTCACCGGCCCGCTGGCCGGGCACGCCCTGGCCGTCCCAGCGCTCGAATGCCTGGGTCAGGGCCCCGCCCACGGCGTGGCCCAGGCCGAGCCGGTCGGCGATGTCCCCGGTGGTCTGGCAGTGGCCGAGCATGAAGCCGGCCGCCCGCTCGGACCCGCCGGCCAGGAACCGGCCGATCATCGTGAGCCGCCGCACCGGGCCGGAGTCGCCGCCGACGTGCCCGAGCACGAACCGGATCATCGGCATCCCGGCCTTGTCCACCTGGTAGCTGTCGGCCCGCATCCGCTGGTCGTCGCCGAACCAGGTGGCCAGCTCATGGGAGTCGGAGATGCAGCCGACCCAGGCCAGCAGCGATACGTAGAACACGGCGGTCTGCTGGTCCTCGGGCAGCCCCGCGGCGGCGGCCAGCCGCCGGGCGATCACCGTCTGCCGCAGCACGTGCTCCTGCGGCTGGCCCAGGCCCAGGTCGGTGGCCAGGGACAGCGCGGCGACCAGCTCCGCGAGTCTTACCCCCGAGCCCCGGTCCCCGGCATCCATCCCGCACACGGTACACGTCGGGCCAGTTCACGCCCGGGAATCCGTCGCTATCGGGCATGGAGCTGGGCCGCGAGGGAACCGTGGCCTGCGGGGGGCCGTCCAACTGGGTGCGTCCGGGACTTCCTGACCGGCGGCCGGGCCCGGCGCACCGGGCTGAACCGGCCCGGGAAGGGAGGCCGGAATGGACCAGCAGATCACCGCGCGGCGGCTGGCCGCCCGGGGGGCGCTGACCGTGACCGCGCTCGCCGCCACGGCCGGGCTGGCCGCCTGTGGCAGCACTGCTGCTGGCGGTGCCGGGCACCCGGCGGCGGGCGGCACCGCCCGGGCCAGTGCGTCGGCCGCGGCGGTGATCGCCTCGGCCGGGGTGCCGCTGTGTGTGGACGCCCGGAAGGTGGACCAGGTCATCGTCCGCCCCGCCCACACCCAGCCCCGGGCCATGCTGCCGCGCGTGATCACGGTCACTGACCCAGCCCGGGCCCAGGCGCTGGCCGCGGCGCTGTGCGGGCTGCCACCGGTGGCACGGGGGCGGGACTGCCCGCCGCCGCAGCCGGGGCCGCTCCTGTTGCTGTTCACCGCGGGCGGGCGCGACTACCGCGCGGTGCGCATCCAGGACGCCGGCTGCCCGAGCGTCCTGGGCGTCGGGCCGGCCCGGCAGTGGGCCTGGTCGGAGCGGCCCGGATGGCTGCTGAGCAAGGCGGTGGGCGGCAAGGGCCGGCTGATCCCGGGCACCCACCCGAGCAGCGTGCCGACCATGTGAACGGCTGCCAGGTGGGCTGGACCGCGGCGGCGCACCCCGCTGACCGCCGCGGCCCATGCCGCCTGGCTATCTAGTGACGGATATCTGGACTGGCCTCGGCCGGCCCGCCTAGCGAGCCGGGCAGGGATTGGCCATGTCCCCGCTGTTGAAGTTGTTGATGAGGACTTCGGTCTTGTGCCCGGCCACTGGGTAGACGGTCTGCAGCAGCGAGCCGTACTCCGTCGTGGAACTGCCGCCGAAGTTGTTAGTGGTGTGCGGGATGAAGTTGCCGCCCTCCTGCCAGGTGCACGACCCGTACCTGACCGTAGTCGAGTAGAACGGGTAGAACTGCGCCCCGGCCGGCGGGTTCACGCAGTTCGCGCCGGTCGTCCGGTCACAGAACGGCGGGTTGGCCTGCGAGTCGGACGCCTCGATCCGGGGCAGGTCGGTCTCGAAGGCCACGGTCGAGAAGTTTCTCCCGTGCGTCGTCGGGCTGGTGAACAGCACCGGTGACGGGTGCAGCGCCCGGTCACGGGCCACGTTCGGGTCCGTGCCCGGCCAGTCGTTGCGGTAAGACTGCCCGTCGAAATCCTCGTCCGAGGCGAAGCATCCGTTGATCTTCACCAGGAGCGAGTCCTTGGCCGGCACGCAGCCGACGTCGTCCCCGTCGAGCACCGGGTCCTGGCCGCCAGCCTTGGTGCAGTTGCCGTCCTTGTCGATCGCGAGGCAGTTCTCGAAGTGCCCAATCTCATCCGACATGGCCACGTTGTAGGTGTGCGCCGACCACGTGTTGCCCCGCGGGTTGGCGGTCGAGTACTCGGGGTGGAACGCGTACGGCTTCTCCTGGCAGGTCTTGGACTTCGGCGTGAACAGGATGTGGCCGAATCCGTTCGCCTTCGAGGCGGTCATCGAGCCGCCCTGATGGGTGGTGAAGTCGAACATGTTGACCTGCACCCCGGCCGGGGTGTCGTGGATGTGCATCCGCACCACATCCCCCGGGCTCATCAGCAGGTCCTTGGTGACGTCCGGGTTCACTGCAGCGAAATTCGGGTTGGTGACGGTCCCGGTGAACAGCGGGTTGGCCGGCGCCTGGGAATGGCCGCTCTTGGTGATGTAGGCCCAGTTGATGGGTTCAGGCCCGCCGAGCACGAAGTTGTTGCAGGCGCTGGTGTTCGAGACGCCAGTGTTCTGGTTCTCGTTGAAGCTGTCGATGGTCATCGCCGCGCAGTACTGGGTCTTGGTGCAGCCGAACCCCTCGAACTGCGGGACGTATCCCGGCCCGTAAAACTGGAGTTCCATGAACGCGTTGCCGGGGTGCTTCCCGATGTAGTCGGGCGCCTTGGGATTGGTGCCGACCAGGTTGTTGGCATCCGAGTCCGGTGTGCACTTCTTGGTGAACTCCGGCGCGGACTCGCTGTCACACAGCGTGAGGCCGAACCAGAACGTGGGCCGCAACTGGAAGTTCCACGTCGAGCCGCCCACGCCGGACTTGTTGGGCTGCTTCTTCGGGTCCCTGGGCAGCGTGATGGTGTAGGTCATGTCGTTGCCCGACCCGGGAAGGCCCGACTTGAACAGGACCGACGGCTCGTCGTGGCCGACGTATCCACCCTTGACGGTGTTGTAAGCATCGACACAGGTTGACTTGTGACTCTGGCACAAAGGCTTTAGATATGCCTCTGCCGCCGCAGCGCTGGTGTGCGCACTAGCACGGCTCATGGCCGCCGCTGGGAGCGCGGCGGTCACGAGGACGAAGAAGCTAAGCAGGCTGATCGCAGCCGTGACGTATCGCTTCACCGTCTGTCCTTTCCTCCATAGCCGGGACCTGGGACGCGGGCGCGGATGTGCCCGCGCTACGGCCAGCCGTCTGGCCCGCCCTCAACCCAGGCTCAGCCCGGAGCCGGGCCACCCCCGCCGCAAACCCCTTCCCTGGCTAAGCGTCACGGAGCGTGTACCACGACGAACTGAGCCCATCGGCCCATCAGACAAACTGGACATTCGGTGACAGACATAACCGGCCGCTAGTGGGGTGCTACACGCAGATATTCCCGCTGTCGACAACCGATTGCAATGATCGCATCAAGAAAATTTCTGCCCGCGGCCCTGGATTGCCGCTGTGACCAGGCTTTCCGGCCGCCCGCCGTGGTCTAGACAGGTCAGTACTGGCCGCGCACCCGCCGGGGCGGCAGCGCGTAGCCGCCGGGCAGCAGCTCGCCGCTGTCGTCGAAGACCACGACCCCGTTGCACAGCAGGCTCCAGCCCTGTTCCGGGTGCGTGGCCATGATGTGCGCGGCGTCCCGGTCGGGCGCGGTCGCCGCCGGGCACCGGGGATGATGGCGGCAGGCCATGGACGGAAGAGCTGCCGCGGCCCGGATGTCAAGCGCAGATGTAGTCATTGCGGCCCCCTGAAGTACTCATCTCATTAGACGCGCGAGGAGCCGTCTGGATACATCCGCCGCGCCGGCACATCCGCAGGGCGGCCTGATTTCACTCCCCGTCCGGCGGGCCGGTCGGGCGCGCGCGGTGCTGCGCTTCGGCTCGCCGCTTGATCGCCGCCAGCCGGCGGTCCCACTGGGCCGCGGCGCGGGCCATCTGGGCGGCCGCACCCGCCATGGCCCGGGCGGCCGCGCTGACCTGCTCGGGCCGGGCCGAGTACCGGATCTCCCGGCCATGCCGGTGGCTCTCCACCAGCCCGGCGCGGGTCAGCACAGCCAGGTGCTTGGCCACCGCCTGGCGGGTAACAGGCAGCCTGGCGGCCAGCATGGTCGGGGTCGCCTCGCCATCCGTCAGCAGCAGGTCGAGCACGCGGCGGCGGGACGGTTCGGCGACCGCCTCCCACAGCTCGCCGTCCGCGCCGGGCTCCTGCTCGCGGCGCTCAGTGTCACGACTGCCCGGCGACATGGCCGGCCAGGCAGGCCAGGTAGGCGGCCCACCCCTTGGAGTGCATGTCCACGTAACTGGCCTTGTCCTCGCCGGGCAACCCCTGGTTGCGTAGGCCGGCAGGCTACCAGCCGCCGCCACCAAAGCGCAACCAATGGTTGCATGTCTGCCGGCCAGCGCCGCTGGCCGGCCAGTGCGGCCTAGGCGTGCCGGCCGCGGGCCAGGCGCAGGATGACCCCGATCCCCAGCGCCCCGGCGGGCACCAGGGTGACCAGCGCGGGCAGCTGGTACCGCCAGGAGAACTCGAACAGGTCGGAGACCAGCAGCAGGGACCCGGCCGACAGGAAGCACAGCAGGCAGGCCAGGGCCAGCTGCCGGGTCACCGGATCGGCCGCCATCCGCCGGCGCAGCGCCACGGCGGCCGAGCCCGCCAGCCCGGCCAGCGCGCACAGCGCGAGCAGCGGGCCCGGGGTGTACCCGCCGCCCAGCTGGTAGCCGCGCAGGAACCCGGCGGCTGGCCGCCAGACCGCGGGCGCCCCGCCGCCGTACTGGCCGATCGCGATCGCGACGATCCGCGGCGTGGCGTGCGGCGAGAAGTACGGAAACGTGGTCTGGAACTGCCAGCGCGAGATCGGCGTGTCCCCCGGGCTGCCGTTGCGGGTCAGCGCGAAGAGCTTGACCACGTCGCGGCCGTAGGCGGCGGCCAGCCGCCCGGGCTGCTGGGTCAGCACCCGGTGGTTGAAGTCGGAGATCAGGCTGTCGGTCTCGGCCCGCGGCAGGTGCGCGTAGTAGGGCCGGATGGGTGAGGTGTCGCCGTATTCGAGCCAGTCGGGCCCGGCGGCCTGCTGGGCTGGCGTGGGGCACATGCTCCGCTCGGCGGCGGGCAGCCGGATGGTGCCGCAGTCCGCGGCCGCGGCCGCCCGGCCGTAGAACGAGGTCACGCCGGTGTGCGACAGGAAGAAGTCCCCGGCCAGCAGGTAGGAGCCGGTGCAGTAGGCCAGGATGGGCAGGGCGAACGCGCCGCACAGTGCGCCGGCCTTGCCGATGGCCTGCCGCCAGCCGCCGCCCACGGCCAGCAGGTAGATCACGGCGGGGACCAGCAGGGCCTCGCCTACCTGGGCGAACGTGGCCGAGGTACCGAGGAGCAGGCCGCCCGCGAGGACCCGCCGCCAGCTGACCCCGGGCCGCCACAGCAGGATGGCCAGCCCGGCCACGATCAGCGCCTCGAACCAGGCGGTCGGCATGATCGTCTGCTCGGCCTGCACCTGGTAGGCGTCGAGCAGTACCGGCGCGGTGGCCAGCGCGGCCAGCCACCGGGGCGCGCCGCGGCGCAGCAGCAGCACATAGATCAGCACCGCCATGCCCAGCCCGAGCAGGTGCTGGGCGGCGGCGACCGCGTCGAAGTTGGCCAGCCACAAGATGGCCCGCAGCGGCCCCTTGTAGCCGACCGGGTCCATGCCCCCGGCGTTGTACAGGTAGCGCGTCGTATCGATGTAGAACAGCGCGGGCCGGTATGCGGCGGCGGCCAGCACCCGGAGCACCAGGCCGGCCGCCAGCAGCACGGTTACCAGCCAGTGCCGCCGCACGGCAGCCGCCAGGACCGCGGGCCAGCGCGTCACGCGGGCGGCCATCGCGGCGGGTGCCCTGCGCTCGGTGCCAGTCTCCGCCGCCACGCGGTCCAGGGCCTCCGGGGCCGGGCTGTCCAGGCCGGGCTTGAGCTGGCTCATGAC
>Ga0207664_10003799_pt1 | contig 10137 bp, 9 predicted proteins | sample LARL83metaG_FD_184349 | JGI IMG/M metagenome (GOLD analysis project Ga0207664, IMG submission 184349) | Corn, switchgrass and miscanthus rhizosphere microbial communities from Kellogg Biological Station, Michigan, USA - LAR L8-3 metaG... | ecosystem: Host-associated > Plants > Roots >...
GCCGCTGTGGATCGTCTACCTTTGCATCCCGCTCGGCTCGTACCTGATGTGCTTCCGGTTCCTGCAGGTCGCATGGTCGTTCTACCGGACGGGCGAGCTGCCGCATCACGATCACGGCCACGTCGAAGGGCTCGAAACCGTCACGCCGATCGACATCAATCCGTACGGCCTGCGCGACAACCTCCATCCCGCCGACGTCAAGCCCGGGAGCCGGCCATGAAGCGCCCCATGCTGCTGCTTGCCGCGCTGCCGCTGGCGATGGTTGCGCTGCCGATGCTCGGCTTCGCCGCCGGGCTGCACGTGCCGACCCCACTGATCATTTTCCTGCTGCTGTTCGGTCTGATGCTGACCGGCATGCCGGTGTCGATCGCCCTCGGTCTCACCGTGCTGACGTTCCTGTTCACGATGACCACCGTCCCGGTCACGTCGGTCGCACTGAAGCTGTTCACCGGGATCGAGCGCTTCGAGATCATGGCGATTCCGTTCTTCATCCTCGCCGGCAACTTCCTTACCCACGGCGGCGTCGCGCGGCGGATGATCGCCTTCGCCTCGTCGATGGTCGGCCACTGGCACGGCGGGCTGGCGCTGGCCGGCGTGATGGCCTGCGCGCTGTTCGCCGCGGTGTCGGGCTCGTCGCCGGCGACGGTCGTGGCGATCGGCTCGATCATCCTGCCGGCGATGGTCGCCCAGGGATTTCCGAAGCGATTCGGCGCCGGCGTGATCACGACGTCCGGAGCGCTGGGGATCCTGATCCCGCCGTCGATCGTGATGGTCATGTATTCGGTCGCCACCAATACCTCGGTCGGCCAGCTGTTCATCGCCGGCATCGTCCCGGGGCTGGTGCTGGCGACGATGCTCGGCCTGACGACCTGGTACCGCGCGCGCAAGCAGAACTATCCGCGCCTGGCCAAGGCGAGCTGGGGCGAGCGCTGGCGCACGTTCCGCGAAAGCATCTGGGGGCTGCTGCTGATCGTCGTCGTGATCGGCGGCATCTACACCGGCATATTCACGCCGACCGAGGCCGCGGCGATGAGCGCGGTGTACGCGTTCTTCGTCGCCGTCTTCGTCTACAAGGACCTGACGCTCGCGAAGGTGCCGAAGGTGCTGCTCGACTCGGCCAACATGAGCGCGATGCTGCTCTACATCATCACCAACGCAGTGATGTTCTCGTTCCTGATGACCTCGGAGCAGATTCCGCAGGTGATGGCGGCGTGGATGCTCGACAAGGGACTTGGTCCCATCGCCTTCCTGCTGGTCGTCAACGTGCTGCTTTTGCTCGCCGGCAATGTCATGGAGCCCTCGTCGATCGTGCTGATCATGGCGCCGATCATGTTTCCGATCGCGATGAAGCTGGGCATCGACCCCGTCCATTTCGGCATCATCATGGTCGTCAACATGGAAGTCGGCATGTGCCACCCGCCGGTCGGGCTCAACCTCTACGTGGCGAGCGGTATCGCCAAGATGGGCATCACCGAGCTGACGATCGCCGTCTGGCCGTGGCTGCTGACGATGCTCGTGTTCCTGGTCGCGGTCACCTATTGGCCGGCGATGTCGATCTGGCTGCCGCAGGCGCTCGGCATGATGCGTTGATGCCGGCGAAGACTGGCCGCGACGCGGCGACGCGATGACGCTTCCGCACGAGGATCGCTACCAGGAGCTCCGGGACGCGATCCGCGATCTGTGCGCGCATTACCCCGACGCTTACTGGCGCGAGGTCGACGCGCGCCGCGGCTACCCGGAGGCCTTTGTCGACGCGCTTACGGCCGCGGGCTGGCTCGCGGCGCTGATCCCGCAGGAATACGGCGGCTCGGGTCTCGGGCTCGCCGAGGCCTCGGTCATCATGGAAGAGATCAATCGCAACGGCGGCAATGCCGGCGCCTGCCACGGGCAGATGTACAACATGGGGACGCTGCTGCGCCACGGCTCGGCCGAGCAGAAGCGCCGCTATCTGCCCAGGATCGCCAGCGGCGAGCTGCGGCTGCAGTCGATGGCCGTGACCGAGCCGACCACCGGCACCGACACGACGCAGCTTTCGACCACCGCGGTGAGAAAGGCGGACCGCTACGTCGTCAACGGGCAGAAGGTGTGGATTTCGCGCGTGCAGCACTCCGACCTGATGATCCTGCTGGCGCGCACGACGCCGCTGGCGGAGGTGAGCCGGCGCGCCGACGGCATGTCGATCTTCCTGGTCGATCTGCACCAGGCCGTCGGCAAGGGTCTCACGGTGCGGCCGATCGCAAACATGGTCAATCACGAGACCAACGAGCTTTTTTTCGACGCACTGGAGATTCCCGCCGACACGCTGATCGGTGACGAAGGCAAGGGTTTCCGCTACATTCTCGACGGGCTCAACGCCGAGCGCACCTTGATCGCGGCCGAGTGCATCGGCGATGCCTGGTGGTTCATCAATCGCGCCAGCGCCTATGCCAACGAGCGGCGCGTGTTCAACCGGCCGATAGGCAAGAATCAGGGCGTGCAATTTCCGATCGCGGAAGCCTACGTCGAAACCGAAGCCGCCAACCTGATGCGCTTCGACGCCTGCCGGCGCTTCGACGCGCATGAAGCGTGCGGTCCCCAGGCCAACATGGCCAAGCACCTGGCCGCCAAAGCCTCGTGGGAGGCGGCCAACGTGTGCCTGCAGACGCACGGCGGCTTCGGCTTCGCCTGCGAGTACGACATCGAGCGCAAGTTCCGCGAGACGCGCCTGTACCAGGTTGCACCGATCTCGACCAATCTGATCCTGTCCTACATCGCCGAGCACGTTCTCGGCCTCCCGCGCTCGTTCTGACCGCTGGCCGGCGGCGACGCCCCGCCTGCGCATCTCCCCAGCGATTCCCGGGTCGGCGCAAGGGCCATTCCGATGGTATAATTTTGAGTTTATTTGAAACGTCGTCGGAGCTAAACGCATGGCGGTGGAACGGACGCTTTCGATCATCAAACCCGACGCGGTGGCCAAGAACGTCATCGGCCAGATCTACTCGCGCTTCGAGCAATCCGGGCTCAAGATAGTCGCAGCGAAGCTTTCCTGGCTGTCGCGCAGCGACGCCGAGGGCTTTTACGCCGTCCATCGCGAACGGCCTTTTTTCAAGGACCTGGTCGACTTCATGATTTCCGGCCCGGTAATGATCCAGGTCCTCGAGGGCGATAATGCGATCATGCGGAACCGCGAGCTGATGGGGGCGACCGACCCAAAGAAGGCCGCGCCGGGAACGATCCGCGCCGATTTCGCTCAATCGATCGATGCCAATGCGGTCCACGGCTCGGACGCCCCCGAAACCGCCAGCGTCGAAATCGCCTATTTCTTTCCCGCGATGAGCATCTACGGCCGCTGATGTCGCACACGATCAACCTGCTCGACTTCGACGCCGCCGCGATGACGGCGTTTTTCGCCGCGCGCGGTGAAAAGCCGTTTCGCGCCAAGCAGACGCTGCGCTGGGTCCACCATCGGCTCGCGGACCGGGTCGAGGCGATGAGCGACCTCGCCAAGGCGACGCGCGAGGCGCTCGCGCGCGATGCGGAGATCCGCGCCCCGTCGGTGGTGCGCGACTCGACGGCGTCCGACGGCACGCGCAAGTGGCTGCTCGACGTCGGCAACGCCAATGCGATCGAAGCCGTGTACATCCCCGAAACCGATCGCGGCACGCTTTGCATCTCGTCGCAGGCCGGCTGCGCGCTCGACTGCGCGTTCTGCTCGACCGGCAAGCAGGGCTTCAACCGCAATCTCTCCGTCGGCGAGATCATCGGTCAGCTGTGGCATGCCAATCGCGCGCTGCTCGCCGATGGCATTGCCGCGCCATGGGTCGAGCACGGCCGCCATCCGATCACCAATGTCGTCATGATGGGCATGGGCGAGCCGCTGGCCAATTTCGACAACGTCGTCGCAGCGCTCGAGATCATGCTCGACGACAATGCCTATGGCCTGTCGCGCCGCCGCGTGACCTTGTCGACGTCGGGACTAGTGCCCGCAATCGACCGCCTGCGCGACGCCTGCCCGGTGGCGCTGGCAGTCAGCCTGCACGCGCCCAATGACACGCTGCGCGACCGCCTCGTGCCGATCAACCGCAAATATCCGCTGGCGGAGCTGCTGGCCGCGTGCCTGCGCTACATCGAAAAGGCGCCGCGTGATTTCGTCACGTTCGAATACGTGATGCTCGACCACGTCAACGACGGCGCCGAGCACGCGCGCGAGCTCGTCGCGCTGGTGCGCGACGTGCCGTGCAAGTTCAACCTGATTCCGTTCAATCCGTTCCCCAACACCGAGTTCAAGACGAGCTCGCGCACGCGGATCCTGGCATTCCAGCGGATCCTGCGCGACGCGGGCCTGGTGGCCACGCTGCGCAAGACGCGAGGCGACGACATCGACGCCGCCTGCGGGCAGCTCGCCGGCCGGGTCCAGGACCGGACGCGCCGCACGCTGCGCAGGATTCAGCCGATTGCGACCCATTAGAGACTCGCCTGCCATGCGCTACCGTCTTCTGACCATTGCCGCCCTGTCGTTGTCGCTGCTCGCGGCATGCGGCAATCCTTTGGTCGTCGGTCCTTTGGTCGCCGCTCCTTCGACGACGCCGCCCGAGCGGCCGACGCGCGAGGCGCCGCCGCCGCAGCAGATGGCGAGCGCGGCCGAGCGGGCGAGGCTGCATACCGACCTGGGCAGCGGCTACTATGAGCGCGGCCAGATGGACGTCGCCATCGGCGAGCTCAATACCGCGGTCAAGCTCGATCCGAATTACGCCCCGGCGTACAACATCTTCGGACTGATCTACGCGGTGCTGGGCGAGGACAGCAAGGCCGAGCAGAATTTCGAGCGCGCGCTGCAGCTCGCGCCGAACAACCCCGATATCCGTCACAACTGGGGCTGGTATCTTTGCCAGCACAAGCGGGAGCGCGAAGCGCTGGCCCAGTTCGAAGCCGCGGTCAGCGATCCTTTGTATCGCACGCCCGAGATCGCACTGGTCAATGCCGGCCGCTGCGCGCAGGCGATCGGCGACAACGCTGCCGCCGAAGGCTATTTCCGTCGCGCCCTGTCGGGACAGCCGAACAACGTGCTGGCGAGCTACGGCCTTGCCCAGATCGCGTACAAGCAAGGCCGCTACGACGAATCGCGGGCCTTGATGCGGCGCGTGATTCAGACCAACAACGCGCCACCGGAAGCGCTGCGTCTCGGCATGTGCGTCGAGCGCAAGCTTGGCGACCGCCAGTCCGAGGCGTCGTACATTTCGCAGTTGCGCAACCGCTATCCGGACGCGCCCGAAACGCGGGCGATCGCCGAGGCTTGCGAGTGATGGATCTCGAAGCACAGCCGGCCCGCGGCGGCGCGCCTGAGCCGGAGGCATTCGGCGCCGGAGCGCAGCTCAGGGCCGCGCGCGAAGCTGCCGGCCTTTCCCTCGACCAGGTGGCGCAGCAGCTGAAGCTCGCGCCGCGCCAGGTCCGGGCGCTCGAGGAAGAGAACTTCGGCATGCTGCCGGGACGCACGTTCACGCGCGGCTTCATGCGCAACTACGCCCGCCTCTTGAACCTCGATCCCGATATCCTGGTCGCGCATCTGCCCGATGCGGCGCATGTACCCTCGCTCGAATCGCCGCCGCTGCATTCGACCGGAACGACGATGGCCGAGCTCCCGACCGCGCACGCGCGCGCGCCGAGCTTCGGCCGCTGGCTGATACCGCTGGTGCTCGTTGCCTCGATCGTGGCCGCTGCCGGGTACGAGTGGTACCGCGGCAGACCCGCGGGCGTCGCGGCGCCGCCGCGCCCGACCGAGACGGCGCCGCCATCCACGCCGAACACGTCGACGACCCCGTTGCCCAATCCCGTGGCGCCCGACAGCGGCGGGCCTGCCCCTGCCGCGCCGCCGGCGACGTCCGGCCAGTCCGCACCTGACGGTACTGCCCAACCGGCGCTGGCGCCGCAAGCCGCCGCGGCCGGCGCCGCCGATGCGATGCTGGTGGTGCGCTACGAAGGACCGTCGTGGACCGAGATCCGGGATTCGGCCGGACGGATGTTGATTTCGCGCCTGGTCGACGCCGATTCAGTCGAGCCGTTCGATGGCGCGCCGCCTTTTTCGATCGTCATCGGCAATGCGCGGGCGGTCACTCTCGTCTATCGCGGCCAGCCGGTCGATCTGGCACCGTACACCCGTCTCAACGTCGCCCGGCTGGTCCTGCGCTAGGCGATGTCCCGACATCGATGAGGTTGCAATGACCGCGCTCCATCTTCCGCCGATCATCCGTCACCGAACGCGCACCGCACTGGTCGGCGGTATCGCGATCGGCGGCGGCGCGCCCATCGTCGTGCAATCGATGACCAACACCGACACCGCCGATGTGGCCGCGACCGTCGCGCAGGTCAAGGCGCTCGCCGAGGCAGGGTCAGAGCTCGTCCGCGTGACGGTCAATACGGCCGAAGCGGCGGCCGCCGTTCCGCTGATCCGCGAGCGTCTGGATTCGATGCGCTGCACGGTGCCGCTGATCGGCGACTTTCACTTCAACGGTCACAAGCTGCTGACCAACTATCCCGAATGCGCGCGCGCGCTGGCCAAGTACCGCATCAATCCGGGCAACGTCGGCAAGGGCAGCAAGCACGATCCGCAATTCGCGGTGATGATCGAGAAGGCGATCGAGTTCGGCAAGCCGGTGCGCATCGGCGTCAACTGGGGCAGTCTCGATCAGGACCTGCTCGCGCGGCTGATGGACGAGAACGCCCGCTCGACCAACCCGCTGGACGCGGCGCACGTGATGCGCGAAGCGCTGGTCACCTCCGCGATCGGCAGTGCGCAGCGCGCCGAGGAGATCGGCCTGCCCGGCGATCGCATCCTGCTGGCGTGCAAGGTTTCCGACGTGCAGGACCTGATCGCCGTCTACACCGAGCTCGCGCGCCGCTGCGACTATCCGCTGCACCTCGGGCTGACCGAAGCCGGCATGGGCTCGAAGGGCATCGTCGCCTCGACCGCGGCGCTCGCGGTGCTGTTGCAGCAGGGCATTGGCGACACGATACGCATTTCGCTGACGCCGGAGCCCAACGGCGATCGCACGCGCGAGGTCCTGGTCGCGCAGGAAATCCTGCAGACGATGGGCTTGCGCTCCTTCGCCCCGCTGGTCACCGCCTGTCCGGGTTGCGGACGCACGGCCAGCCCGTTCTTCCAGGAGCTCGCCGACAAGATCCAGACCTATCTGCGGGCCGAGATGCCGCAGTGGCGCAACCGCTATCCCGGCGTCGAGACGATGACCGTCGCGGTCATGGGGTGCGTGGTCAACGGACCCGGCGAATCCAAGATGGCGAACGTCGGCATCAGCCTTCCGGGCACCGGTGAAGTTCCGGTGGCACCGGTGTACGTCGACGGGCACAAGACGGTGACGCTGAAGGGTGCCGGCATCGCCGAAGCGTTCCAGGAAATCGTCGCCGATTATGTCCGGGCGACCTATGGCGGCGAACCGCCGTCGGCGCATCTGAAGCCGGAAAAGAAATCGATCCAGCTCAAGGCTGTCGGATAGCGGCGATGATCGCGCAGACCAAGCCCTCGCCGCCGCAAGCCGCGGCATCCGAGGCGCGCGAGCGCAGGGCCCCCTCGATCCAGGCAGTGCGCGGCATGAACGACGTGCTGCCCGACGAGGCGGCGCTGTGGGAGCGTTTCGAGGACGCGGTTCGCGCGGTGTTCGGCCAATACGGCTACCGCAACCTGCGCGTGCCGGTCGTCGAAGCCACGCCGCTTTTCGTGCGCGCGATCGGCGAAGTCACCGACGTCGTCGAACACGAGATGTACACGTTCGACGATCGGCTGAACGGCGAAAGCCTGACCTTGCGTCCCGAGGCAACCGCCGGCATCGTGCGTGCGGCGATCGAGCACAACCTGACCTACGAGCGGCCGCAGCGCGTGTGGACGGCCGGGCCGATGTTTCGGCACGAGCGGCCGCAAAAAGGCCGTTACCGCCAGTTCCACCAGTTCGATGTCGAGGCGCTGGGGTTTGCCGGCCCCGACATAGATGCCGAGCAGATCGTGATGCTGTCCCGGCTGTGGCGCCGGCTGGGGCTCGACGGCATCCGGCTGGAAATCAATTCGATCGGTGATGCCGACGAGCGCCGGGCGCATCGCGCCGCACTGATAGCGCATTTCGAGCGTCACCGCGCGCTGTTCAGCGAGGACGAACTGCGCCGGCTGCAAACCAATCCGCTGCGCCTGCTCGACAGCAAGAATCCGGCATTGCAACCGGCGATCGCGGCGGCGCCGAAGCTCGTCGATTCGCTGGGTGAATCTGCCCGCGCGCACTTCGACGAGGTGCAGCAGCTGCTCGCCGATCACGGCATTGCGTTCACGATCAATCCGCGGCTGGTGCGCGGACTCGACTACTACAACCGGACGGTATTCGAATGGGTCACCGACCGCCTCGGCGCGCAGGGCACCGTCGCCGGCGGAGGCCGCTACGACGGCCTGTTCGAGCAGCTCGGCGGCAAGCCGACGCCGGCCTGCGGCTTCGCGATCGGAAGCGAGCGCATGGTGCTGCTGCTGCAGGGCGCCGGTATCGCGCCGGCCGCGGCCCTCGATGCCTACGTCGTCCATGTCGGCGGGCAGGCCCGCAGGCTTGCGCTCTCGGTGGCCGAGATGCTGCGCGATGCGGGATTCTCCCTCGCCGTCAACGCCGGCGGCGGCAGCTTCAAGGCGCAGATGAAAAGAGCCGATGTCAGCGGTGCGCGTTTCGCGCTGATCGTCGGCGACGATGAGGCGGCGGCGAATCGGGTGGCGTTGAAGCCGCTGCGCAGCGCCGGCGACCAGCTGACGCTCGCGCCGGCCGATCTTGCCGCGCGGCTTGCCGCGCAGCGCGGCGACGGCACCGCAAGCTGAAGCGCCGCGCTCCACTCCAACGATTCCGCGAACAACCCCGCGCTCGGTCCAGTGAGCGCGACTATTTGAGCAAGGACCAAGATGGCAGTCTACGACCTCGAAGAACAGGAAAAGATTGAGGACCTGAAGGCGTGGTGGGCGCAATACGGCAAGTACGTCAGCGCCGTCGTCACCGCGATCGCCATCGTCGTCATTGGCGTCCAGGGGTGGCGCTGGTACCAGCGCACGCAGGCAGAGCAGGCGAGCGTCCTGTACCAGGCGGTCAGCGACGCCGCGCGTGCGCAGGACGTCGCCAAGGCGAAGGACCCGGCGACACAGATCGTGCAGCGCTACGCCGGCACGGCGTACGCGCCAAGGGCGGCGCTGCTGTACGCGAAGCTCCTGTACGACAAGGACGACCGGGCCGGTGCGAAGCAGCAGCTGCAATGGGTGATAGATCATGCCGGCGAGGACGAGCTCAAGGCGATCGCGCGATTCCGCCTCGCGCAGGCGCTGCTCGACGAAAAGAATTACGACGAGGCGCTGAGGACGATCGACGTCAAGACCGACGATGCGTTCGTCGCGATCTACGCCGACTTGCGCGGCGACATCCTGGCTTCGGCCGGCAAGAAGGCCGAAGCGCGCAACGCTTACCAGGTCGCGCTGGCCAAGATGGATCCCAAGTCGCAGTACCGGCCGTATGTGCAGGTCAAGCTCGATTCGCTCGGAGGCGCGCAATGATGCGCCGGCGCGCGTTCGTGTTCGTGGTCGCGGCGCTGCTGCTCGGCGGCTGCCAGACGTTGCCCGAATCGTGGACGTCGTGGCTGCCTTCTTCGCTGCCGACGCCTTCGCTGACCTGGCTCGGCATCGGTAAGGACGCGAAGAAGCCCGGCCCATTGCCGGCCTATGACCGCATCGCGGTCGCGACCGTCAAGTGGAGAGTCGCGCTCGGCGCCAAGGGCGGCGCGAATTTCGCGCCCGCCGTGGTCTCGGACGTCGTCTACGCCTCCGCGCCCGATGGCACCATCGTCAGCGTCGATGAGGCGACCGGCCGGCAGAAATGGCGAATCAAGGCCGATCGACCGCTGCAAGCGGGCGTGGGCGCATCGCTCACCACCGTCGCGGTCGGCACGGAAAAAGGTGAAGTGCTGGCCTTCGACAACAATGGCAAGGCGCTGTGGCAGGCCAAGGTCTCGAGCGAAGTCGCCGGGCCGCCGAAGGCGGCCGAGGGCAAGATCCTGGTCTGGTCGATCGACGGAAAAATCTTCGCCTTCGGCGAGACCGACGGCAGCCAGAAATGGGTCTACCAGCGGCTGAATCCGTCG
>Ga0207664_10003801_pt1 | contig 10134 bp, 8 predicted proteins | sample LARL83metaG_FD_184349 | JGI IMG/M metagenome (GOLD analysis project Ga0207664, IMG submission 184349) | Corn, switchgrass and miscanthus rhizosphere microbial communities from Kellogg Biological Station, Michigan, USA - LAR L8-3 metaG... | ecosystem: Host-associated > Plants > Roots >...
TTCCGACGGTGCTGCCGAAGGTGTAGACGTTGGTCTCGACGCACCGGTCCGGTGCCATCGCGTTCGGGATCTGGAGGAACCAGGTGGCGGGGTTGGTAATGTCGGTGATGGTCGCCGAGCCGGCCAGGTGGACGATGCCGTTGCCGATCACGTAGGACGGATCCCCGGTATTCCACGTGCTGCCCGCGGACTGCCAGGCAGGATTCAGCGGCAGCTGCTGCAAGCTCGTGCCGGCCAGCGGGAACGAGATGCCCGCCAGTGAGGTGAACTCGCCGGCCCGGCCGGGGATGTCGTCGTCCCAGACCGACATCGAGCCGTCGGATCCGATATGGAGCGTTCCGGGGGAGCCCTCGTAGGTGTAGACGCTCAGGTACAGCGAGCTGGTCGGCAGTGCCTGCGGCGGGAGCTTCGCGAACTCGTCGGGGCCGGCGGTCGGCTGGGTCAGCGAGCCGCCCAGGTACACCACCCCGTTGTCGACGCAGTACACCGGGTCGCCGGAGTTCCAGGCGCTGTCGGCGGACTGCCAGCCGTTCTGCAAGTAGAGCGACTGCCAGCCGCATGCGGGCCGGATCGACGCGCTGGCCCCTGGGACGGTCGCGGCGCCGAAGGCCGCAGCCAGCGCGATCGCCGCGACCGGCGCGGCGATGACTCGCGAGAGTCGTGCTTTCATTTCTTCTCCCCTTGAAGAATCGCGGGCCGTTCAAGGTGCGGCCTCGCCTCAAGGAGTAGTGCGCCGGCCACGGCGCCGCCTGAGCAGTCGATGCTCAATCCCGGGTCGCCGCTAGCCGCAGCGTGGCTGAGTAAGAGGCGGCGCGGATAGGGCGCCGGGGGTCAGCGAGGCTGCAGGCACAGACTAGTCTGACCGCAGTGGGCGGGGTCATCACCTTCCGCGGCCCGTGAGCCCGCTCGGGTCAGGATGTGGCGATCGGGTTGACCGGGCTGCCGGACGTGCCGGCGAAGCGGACCGGCGCGACCGCGAGGTGGAAGTCCCACTGGCCGGTGAGGGAGAGGGCCCTGCGGCTCACACCTGGGAGACGCGCGGCATCGCCGAATATAGAGGGCGTTGCAGGCTCATATACCTATGCATTCGACCGTATACTATGCACAGTAGAGTACGGTCGAGACGATCGTCAACCTCGCGTTGTGATTCACCTCAACGACGCGCGAACGCCAGCATTAGCGACTTTGAGCTGATTCGGCTCGTATTGAGGGGTTGCGCGTGAGCCAGTTCACAGCCCATCTACCGGCTAAAACAGGAATTCTGGATATCGCTCCAAGAATGCGTCAACCGAGACCACGTCATCGGATTTCCACAAGTCTTCCATCCCGCTGATATACCTTCTGGCCGCCTTCCCGTTGTTGGCGTATTGGTAAACGGGCAACGGCCGGACCGGGCCGCGGCTAGCGTATGGCACAAAGAAACTCTCGCCTTCTAGACCGTCGAATACATAAGCCCTTCCGAGGGGAATCGCGTCGAAGAGCCTGATCGTAACCCTGCCCGCGGTCGGCAGCTCTCGGCGACGGGAATCTGCGTATCGTTGAAGATCAACAATGGTTTTCAGATCTAGCTTATTCTCGACCTGCAGATGCTCCTCTGACATCGCCACCCCTCGCGCGACATATTCCGATATCCGGGACATTGGATTGAAAACCATGAACCTGACGTTTACGCCATTTTCTATTTTGTCCTGAAATTCGGCCGCGTTTAGTATTGGAGTGTACGAGAAGTTTATTCCCATAAAGAACATCTCAGACTGAGAAACCGCTATCGATTTTCCAATCGCGGCTTGCGCCTCGCTCGCGTTCGTATAGCAGCGCAGAAGGCCAGGGTCAAGAAGAGTATCATTGTCGACCATGGACTGCCATTCCCGAAGGGCATCACGGATCTCGTCGCATGCCGCACCCAGAGCGGACATGTATTGTTTCAGCGAGCATCCCCCTCCGTGCTCACCGCCTGATTGAGGCCAATCAGCGGAAGCCGTTACCACCCCTAGGAGATCCGACGGAAGCTTGAGCTGAGCATTACGCGGATGGATCAGCCAGACACGCTCCCGGCCTAGCCTACCCATAAATAGCCCAAGCTCGAAAAGGATGTTATCTCTCGGGCTCAGAAGAGCCCTACCTCGCGTGGTGACCAGATCGTCGGGTGTCGCGATGAAAATAGCAAAATCAAATGACCAAGTGATGCGACGAGAGCCTCCAGGAATCCGCGGCCCTGCCGGAAGAAACCTTCGTTCCACAATGTGATATGCGCATCAGTAGCAAGCAAGCTGCGAACCGCCTGCGCTGCACCCAGTGCTTCACTTGATGATCCTATAAAGATATGCACAGCCCTTGCCGCCAACAGACTCCTCCGATTAACTGACCGAGTTACCTGGTCGGCTCCCTTGTGATATGAAACTTTGCGCCCAGGCCGCCGCGACCACCAGGCCTGATTGCGTCCGGCTCGACTGCTCTATTCGCCTAAAGCTGAAGAATGCATCTCACGGTACCCCGGGAAGCAAATTAGGACATATCGGGATAGTTCCGTCCAATCACGCCTAAGGTGTACGCAAACGAGAAGCCGCTGCCTGCATCAGACATCGTAGATGCCGCGGCCCCGGCCAGCCATACGTTCTGGCGGGAACCGCGGTTCCTGAACCTTACCCCGTCATATGGCCCTGCCTCGCTGTCAGATGCCGTCGTCCGCATCTTCGGCCTGGCTCCTGGGTGAGCCGGCTGCGTCACATTTCACGACGACGGCCGACCAGGCGGTGGTCGGGGAAGAGGGTCCCCCATTCGCTTGCTTCTCAAGAGTGTAGGACTGGAGAAGGCCCGTCACGCGAGTCCACGACGAGGCCAGCTCCGGCATCAAGGTCGATCTTCGAGCCGCCGGACCTAAACCGATCGGCACGCTGGGATTGGGAGCCACTGATCATTAGCAAATCGATGGTGTCCGAGGGGGGACTTGAAACCCCCGTGCCCGGGAAATTCCCTGAATAGGGAAATCATGAGATTAGCATAGCGGGAAATCCCGCGCCCGCCAGGCATCCGCATCCTCCGGTGCGCTACCCCTTATCCGCTACCCTCCAGGTCCGATCCGTGGCTGGCGAACCGAGCCCGCGCCCAGACCAGGCCGTGACGGTCGAGACGAGCGGCAGCCGGACGCTGAAGCGTGTGTCACCCGGCACCGAGGTCACGTCGATGCTTCCGTGGTGCCTGTGAACCACGATGTCGCGGCTCAGGTACAGGCCAAGACCGGTCCCCCGCCCGATGTCCTTGGTGCTGAAGAACGGCTGGAACAGCCGCGAAAGCTCGTCCGCCGGGATGCCAGGCCCGTTGTCACCGATCTCGATCACCGCGCTGCCTGTTTCGCGGAAGACCCGCAGCCGCAGTTCGCCTCGCCCGTCCATGGCGTCGGCCGCGTTGTCGATCAGGTTTCCCCAGACCTGGTTCAGCTCGGCTGGATTGCCGGGAACCGGAGGCACCTTGGCGTAGTCACGCAGCACGGTTATCCCGGAAAGCTTCGCGGCGTGCATGACCAGCGTGGCTTCGAGACCCTCGGTGATGTCCGCTTCCTGGCATGGCGTCCGCCCCGCGTTGGCGAACGTCCTTGCCGACTCGACCAGCGCCGCGACCCTGCGGCTTGCCTCATGTGCCTCCGCGGCCAGTTCGCGGACCTGTAGCGAGTAGGCGAGGAACGAGACGGCCGCCTCGAAGGATCGCGGCCGCACGCCGAGAGCGGCGAGCTGGCCGGGCTCCACCCCGTAATCGGCCAGAACCAGAGCCAGCTCGGCTGGCCTCGGCACGCCACGACCGGCCAGGATGTCCGTGATCTCCCCGGCTATCTCCGAGCCGAGGGTCGCGTCGCCAGGACAGTCCCTGATCGTCAGCCGGGCGAGCGCGACACGGTCAGCCGGGGTCGCCTCCTGTCCCCACCGCACGGCCCAGTCGATGAGGCTGGCGGTCGTGGCAGTCAGCTCGCCCGCGGCGCGGATCGCGGCCGCGACCGGGTTGTACAGCTCGTGCATCAGGCCAGCGACCATGGTAGTGAGTCCCTCTAGCAGGGCACCGCGGCCTGACAGCCGCTCGTAACTGCGGATCCGCCAGGCCAGCACCGGCAGCAGCACCTGACATACTTGCGGGCAGCGGGCCAAAATGGCGAAGAACGTCGATCTGTCGTAGGCGATCAGCTCGGTTCGGCCGACGGCGGTGCCCTTGGCGACGTAGCCGCCGCCGACCAGCATGGGCAGCTCACCGGTGAATTGATTCGCCGCCGACGGCTTCCCGTCAGGGTCAGGGCCGGCGGGGTGGGCAACGTGCCTGCTCATCACGTTTTCCTGGCCGTCGATGACCTTGGTTATCAGCAGCTCGCCTGACAACAGGACGTAGAAGTACGCGCCTTCCTCGCCGTCCTCGAACAGCACCGTTCCGTCAGCTAGTTCCCGCCGGCTGCCTTGCGTCGCCAGCCAGCGGAGTTGCTCGTCGGTCAGGCCGGCGAACAGCTCAACCGCACGCAGTCGGCCGGGACTCACCATAGCGATTCTGTCCGAGCATCCCGCCTGCTTGCCTGCGCCTGACACGGTGGCTGGCGTGCGCCACCGAGACGAGGGTCACGTGATGATGCCATCCCATGAAAGACCGGCCCTCGAAGTGTCTCAGCCCCAGGCCGTCATACAGCTCGTCCAAGTCAGCCGAGACCTGCCGGTCAAGGGCGATGTCCGCGAGCAGTTCAGAGAGCTGGCGCGGATTGGCCGAGGTCACCCACACCGCTCGCGGTGACTTCCGGGTAGGCGACCACTCGGCCACGACGTACCGCGTTGCCCGGGGACGGCCAGGGAGCACCACCGACAGGCGGCCAGGCTCGGACACGGGCGACAGTTCCGCGGGCAGCCGGGTGGCGATGAGCTGAATCCGCCCCGGCCCGCTGGCTGGCATACACCACATATTGAGCGTGGTGTTGTTGCGACTCAGCGATTCGGTGATGAACTGCGCGTACGACAGCGCTCGCCGCTGGCACCCCATCATCCGCACGGTTCCCGCCGTCTGGTTCGGCCCGACCCGTATCACGTACTGCATATGCCGCTCGTCCAGGCCGGCCAGCAGCGGATCCAGTTCGCACTGCTGGCTCATGTCCGCGAAGACGGGCAGGGAATGCAATCCCCAGTCGACCGCCATCTCATCGATCGCGTCCAGCATGAGCTGCCAGCGCGGCGCGCTGCCTTCATGATCCGGTAGTCCGGCCTTCTTCCTGCGCTCCTTGTCCTCATCCCAGGAGGCCGGCAGCACCAGCCGCCAGTTGACTGGACAGCTCCATCCCTGCCCGGCCAGGAAAACGGCCACCGCGAGTTGGCAATTGAGCACCCGGCCGGCCGGGCAGGCGAACTGCTTGCCCACCCCGACCGAGTTGTTTCCGTTCTTGGGAAACACCGCTTCCTTGATAACCCAGGCCCTGGGCGCGAGTTCTTCAGTCAGCCAGAGCGCGAGGTCACGCCGGACCGCGTCCCACCGCCACGTGCTCTGGCTGACAAACTGCTGAAGACACTGCTCAGCTCCGCCGCCGGCAACCTGATCGGAGATCTTCGTTATCGTCTTCCTGCCCGGCACCGAGACCAAACCGCGGATGAATACCTCGGCCCATCGCCGCTGATCCGAGCGTGGCAATGAGGAGCACAGAAACCTTGCGTACTGGGCCATCTCGTCGGCCTCGGCACCCCCTGGGAAGTGCTCAGCGCGGTGAATGTTCTCAATGGTGGAAATAACCATCAGTTGCCTCCGTAAATCACCTTTCTTCGGCCCCCAGATCGCAGCAAAGCCGTTCGGCGATAGCGTTCGCGTAAGGCGCGTACTGGACACGCAGTCGCTGGAACACCACCTGCGCCGCGGCCTCGCTCTGCCCCAGCGGCACACCCGAGGCGCGCACCTGCGCCATGGTGCCGTGGAACGGGGAGGTTTCCCGGCCATGGAGGCTCACCTGAATCTCCGGCAGGTGGATGTCCATGTGCGCGGCTATGCCCTGAAGGCACCGTCGGCCCGCTGCCAGCACCGCGTCGGACTCGGGCGGAGCCCATTCAGGTGCGCACGCATGGATGAGCGCGGCGCAATCCATGACGATCACCGCCGCCCTGATCCAGCTCAGGTTCCCCGCTTGCCGGTACCGGATCAGGACCGGGTAGCCGAGGTGTGTTCCCTGGATGTCGGCCAGCCAGTGCGCCCACTCGCCCAACATGGCACCCAAGTAGTCCGGTGAGCCCATTCGCAGGTAGCCGGCGATGAGCGTCTCGGCGTCCGGAGGTTGAGTAGCCTGCGCCGCGAGCCTGATGACCGGGCGTTCCCTGCGGCTGTAGGCATCGGTGACCCGGATCAGATGAACGCCGAACGCGGCAAGCAGCAGCGCCGTAGACAACCAGGCGACAGCGCCAAGCGGGACAGCCGCCGGACCCGACGCCCCGCTTGCCTGGCGCAGCAGAAAGAAGCCGGCCAGCGCACGGGATCCGAATCCCGCAGCCGAACTGCCCCAGGCGAGCAGGACGAAGCCCGCGATAGTACCGAGCAGCCATACCCATACCAGCGAGAAAAGCGTCAGCGGCGCGCCCAGCTCCAGAAGGGATCGCCGGGCGCGCGACGGCAGATGGCCCGCGGCACCCGATACCGCGGCGGCCACGGTCCTCGTGGTTATGCGCGCGGCCAGCGACGAGCTATAACGCGGCGTGAATACCGTACGGAGCACACTCAGCCACGCGGCCGTCACAAGCGAGACGCCCGCGATTATCGCGATTACTTTCACCGTGGCATCGCCCATTCCGTCTGGCCGATTGAATGCGCCCGGCTGGCCAGAAATGCCTGGATAGCCACCATTGTTCCGAACCCCTGCGCCTCCTGCCGACTGCGAACTCCAGCATGAAACGGCACCCGCGAACGAAACAGAGCGTGTTCATCGTAGAACTGGCAATACCACGATGACCGAACACCTCAGGGGGCGCCTCAGGGGCCGGATGACACCGGAATTGCCTCCAGTTTTGACACAGGCCACCAGTCGGTGAATACGTCATGTCGGGGTTGACCCCGCACCCCTCCGACCGGCACTGATGAGACATGACGTGTACCTTCCCCGGCCGGGTTGAGCAGCTTGAGATCCTGCGGCGGGCGGTGCGCCGCGACTCGCCCGGACTGGTAATGATCACCGGGGAGCCAGGGATGGGGCGCTCGGCCTTGCTCGTACGCGCGCTCGAATTCACCGACCCCGCGCGAGACGTGGTCGCATGGCTTGAGCCCGCGCAGAAGCGGCCGTTCACCGCGCTACGCGCAGGCTGCGCACTGCCCAGGTCCGCGGCGAGGGCGGACGTGGTGCGGGCGATAGCCAACAGAGCGGAAGGACGGCGGGTCGTCATGGCGGCTGACGATGGGCACCTGATGGATCTCGAGAGCTTGCTGGTGATGAGGGACCTGAGCCGGAGCGGCGATGCGCTGCTGCTGGTCACCTGTCCCCCGATCGCGGGAGCCTGTGCCGAGCCCAACCCGACCGACAGCCTCTGGTACGAGAAAGGAATTCAGTTGGTGAAACTGCAGCCTCTCAGCGTGGGTGAGGTAGCGACAGCGCTCGCGGGCATGCTTGGCGGGCCGGTGGCTTTGCCGACCGCTGAGGCGCTGCACGCGGCTAGCGGGGGGAACCCGCGAGACCTTGAGGCGCTGGTCGGGCAGCTCGAGCTAGCCTCATGCATGGTGCGGCGGGACGGAGTGTGGCGCCTGGGTCCCGCGGGGCCTGAAGCCGGGCAGCCGCGGTTCGCGAACACAGGACTCGCGGCCACCTTGACGCGGATCGTCGACGCGGCCTGGCAGGCCTGGCGGGAGCTTGCCGCCGAACGAGCCGATCAGCTCAGCAGGCTCGCCCTGTGGCAGGGAACGGGTGAGGGGATAGCGCCGATCTGGGCCATGCTGCTGCTGCTGCGCGGACGCGCGGCCGAAGCCCTCGCCTTCGTAGATTCTCTGCCCGGCGAGAACGTCGCCATGACACCGCGGCTGTCACTGGTGCGAGCCCTGACACTGGCAGTCGGCCTTGGCCGCGTCGACGAAGCGAGCGATTTCCTCGCTCGCGCCGCCGATCACGGGGGCCACCAGCAGCTTGCCCTCGCCCACCGGACCTGGATCCTGGCGCTGACAGGCCGGGTGAGCCAGGCGAGCGCCGCGCTGCGTGCGGTCAGGCGCGATGATATGGAAACCGCCACATTCGTGCACGCGGCACGGGGAGTGCTGATGCGCATCGCGAATCACCCCGCCGAGGCGGTATTCCATTTCCGCCGAGCGGTCGCGACCGCGGAAAGCGGCAGCGCGGGATGCCCGTGGGTGCGCCCGTTCCTGCGGGCGAGCGTGATCGACAGCCTGCTGCTCAGCGGGCGCAAGCAGGATGCCGTGTCGGTCGCGCGACGCTTTCACGCCGAAGCGATGGGGTCGGGATGGGAAGTCGCGGCGGCCCTTGACAACCTGATGCGGCGACCTTGCCTGCTGCCTGAGGCCGCATGAGCATCGCGGGAAGCCGGGTCGCGGTCGTCGGCGGCAGCATCGCTGGATGCGCCGCCGCTATCGCGCTCGGCCGCGCCGGGTGCGACGTAACGGTCTACGAACGAACGCACGGCGTCTTGCGGGATCGCGGCTTCGGCATTGGCATGCCGATGGCCCTGCACGACGAACTGGTGTCGGCGCGCTACCTGGACGCGAGCACTCCCGCGTGCCGCTATGACCAGCGCATAGTGCTCGTCCGCGAGCAAGGGAACGAGCTGGGCCGCGTGCTTGGCACTCAGCGAATGCCGATGGCGTGCCAGAACTGGGCGATTTTGTGGGGTACGTTGCGCGCCAAGGTACCCGGCGCCAGTTATCTCACGGGCATGCCGGTCGCCAGCGTCCAAGCCGAGGACCGCGAGCCGACGCTCACCCTCGCCGACGGCGGACGGAGACGATTCGACGTAATCATCGGCGCCGACGGCTACGGGTCCATAGTGCGGCCCATCGTCGCACCCAGCGCGACGATGGTGGCCGCCGGGTACGCGCTATGGCGGGGTATCTGCCGCGAGGACCAGTTGCCCGCGGCGGCTGTGCGAGAGCTAGAGGCGGGCCCCTGCATGGTCATGTATCCAGACGGCCACGGCCTCGCCTATCTCGTTCCAGGTCCCGGCGGCCCCGCCAGTCGCCTCCTCAACTGGGCGGTCTACATAGTGCCGCCGACCGAGCTCGACGGTTTCCGCTTCCTGCCGGCGGGAGCCGTCGACGACACGCTCCTTGACCTCCTCGACAACGTGCTGACCGAGCATTTCCCGCCGCTGTGGGCACAGGCGTTCCGGCTCACCGGCCGAGATCGCGTCTGCGTCCAGCCGATAGGCGACGTGGACGCTCCGACCCTGGTTTACGGCCGGCTCGCTGTCAGCGGCGATGCCGGAGCGCTGTCAAGACCGCACACGGGAAGCGGTGCCGCGACTGCCCTGCACGACGCGCTGGCGCTGGAGCGGTGGTGCAGGACGGCAGGGGACTGGGACGAGGCGCTCGACGGATACAACAGTGAGCGCTGCCCGGCTAGAAACGCGCAGACCGAACTCGGCCGCATGCTCGGGCGGGCATTGATTACCGACAGGCGCGAGTGGGCCCGCATGTCCTCGGCCGACTTCGAGCGATGGTGGACCGCGGTCGCATCAGGACAGAAATTCCTCTACCGCACCGACCTGCCTTAGCGGGCACTTATCTGTGATCGGATAAGTGCGCACGATATTTGACGGCAGGTCAAAGCGCGTCAGCCGACGCGGGAGCCGGAATCGGTGATGACGTCGATCACGTCGTCCACCGACGCTCCGCGCAGGAGGTTGGCCATCGGTACGTGCGCGCCCAGTTTGCGGCGCATCAGGTTACGCAGCTCGGTGGCCATGAGGGAGTCCAGACCTAGCTGGTTGAGCGGCAGGCTTCGGTCCATGCGGTGGGGAGGCAGATGGAGCACTTCTGCCGCGAGTTCGTGCACCTTGTCGCCCAGTGTCGTAGCAGGAGCGGGTGCCGTAGCAGGAGCGGGTGCCGTAGCGGGAGCCGGCGTCGTAGCGGGAGCCGGCGTCGTAGCGGGAGCCGGCGTCGTGGTCGGGGCCGGAGGATGGACCTGTGCTGACCGGCAGGCTGCCCGTG
>Ga0207664_10003803_pt1 | contig 10132 bp, 9 predicted proteins | sample LARL83metaG_FD_184349 | JGI IMG/M metagenome (GOLD analysis project Ga0207664, IMG submission 184349) | Corn, switchgrass and miscanthus rhizosphere microbial communities from Kellogg Biological Station, Michigan, USA - LAR L8-3 metaG... | ecosystem: Host-associated > Plants > Roots >...
CCGCCGCCGCGTCGCCGCCACCCCACCGCGTGGCAAGGCGGGCAACGAGATGAAGCCCTCGGCCGTCTTCCGCTTCATCACCGGAAGGGCGCAGCTGTGGCACCCCTGGCCCGCTCAGGTCGGTGACTTCAACGCGGATGACGTCGTTCGCTGTCTTGACTGCGACCGTGACCGTCTCGCCGCGGGCGGCCGAGCCGCTGTGCCGGATACTGTTAACGAAAAGCTCGTCCACCAGCAGGGTAGCTACGCCCCCGCACGGGTGCCCGGGGCCGAGTACCCCGTCCACGAACGCGCGGGCGACCCGCGCCCGCTCCGCCCGCCGCAAGAGTCATGGTCTCCCGGACCGCCCCAGTCATCAGCGCAACCGCCCTTCCCTGCCCGCACCGACCCGGGAGGTGCCCGGGGCGCCGGGCGGGCGCACACGGGGATGCACGCTCGACTCGGTGGCGCGCGTCAAGTCTGGACACGCCGCCAGCGCGGCCCGTCCGTGGCGGTCCGTGGAAACGCCGACGGTGCACACCGACCGCCGTAACTGTGCACACCGACCGTCGTAGCTGCGCAGACCGACCGGCCTAACCGCACGGACGCCCGTCCGCTATGCGTCCGTGGACAGCGCAACATGACGGTCCACAGCGCGACAAGATGACACACGCCGGGACCGAGAAGAAACGGCCCGCCAGCGCGAGCATTCGCAGCAAGCGGGCCGTTTTCGCAGGTGGTGGCAGGTGTTGGGTTCGAACCAACGTAGGCTGAGCCGACGGTTTTACAGACCGCTCCTGCCTGTATCTCCAAACACCATCTGACCTGCGCAAACACGACCGGGTGATGCTCGCTGCGACGACCCTGTCCACTATTTGTACGTACGCCGGGCCATCCGCGCCTCCGATCGGACGGACAGCCGCGTACAGGCCCGTACAGCGTCCCGAAACCGCAGGCTGAAGCATCTCCGGCGCCGGGTTCCCTCCGCCGGGAAACGACCCGCGAGCACCACCGGACCGGACTCCCCCGCACGCCTGCCATGCTCAGGCTCCCAACCGCTACAGCAGGCCGGTACATCTGCCGCCCACCCTCGCTGCACCCTCCATGTACTTCTCGTAGACCCGCAGCACCACCAGACAGCGCCGCGAACCACCCTGGGACCCACTCCACCTGACACCTCCGATCGCTCCCGGTCCTAACGCATCATGTGCGCCTTTCCTCAACGCTCACCACAACAGTCTCTAGCTAATACACTTGAGGTAGATTGACGCCTCACCCGCAGGGCGGCGCCGGAGGGCCACTATCCCTAATCATCTGCACAGCACCGCATCAGACAGATCTCTCACATCGGTCCTTCTCCGCGTTCGTGGCACACCTGAATAACCCTCACGGCCTGCACGTGTACTTAGCGCATATCAGTCACCTCTGCGAGCAAGCCGACAGTATTCCTGATTCCCTTGTCCTGCTCAGGGATAGAGTTGTCTTTTTGGGGCTCAAGATGCGGCGGGTGCTGGTGCTGCTTTCGACGGCCCACCTCCCGGGGCTGCCGGCGTGATTGCACTCATATGAGAATCGCCATGATCAGCTCCCCGGGCCATGCCCGTACCACTTATTACCGGCACACGCCGGCGTGTCGCCGATCCCAAGCCACAGCCGCGACTTTGCCAGCCCTGTGGGGTGTACACCTTCCGGCGATGCGGCTAATGTAACATTCACGGAATTCGTCGACGGTTCTCGCATAGCAGTCGCTGTTTGCAGTTGTTGACGTCGCGTTCATCGATGGTGCCGTCACTTTCCGGTTGTTCGCGTTGCGAATACGGGGGGATGTCATGCCTGAGGTCATCAACTGGTCGTTCTCGGTCGACGTCACGCTCGGGCCGAAGCTCACCGGCTCCGACTCGCTAACGGTGGGCGCCTACGACAAGGCCGGCGTCGTCATCGCCGCGGGAGCCGCGAACGTAGATGTCCAGGTCCAGCCTGCGAACGTCGCCGGCAGGGTGCAGGTCTTCGTGTTGCGTGCCGAGACCTACGATCCCGACCTCACGATCAGCGCTGACGGTGGCGCCACGAGCTTCCCGCTCGATGGGCCGCTGGTGCTTCTGGGCGCCGGGGCGGTCGCCCTCCTCGCCGACGCCCCGCAGACGCTGCGCTTCAGCAACGGAACCGCCGCCGATATCGGCGTCGACGTATTGATCGGACGCGATCCGGCTCCGTAGGGATGGCCCTGCGCGCAGCCGCGCGGCCCCGCCCACACGTCGAGCGAAAGGGGCTTCCTGTCCATGGCGACCATTTCCTATCCGGGCGTCTACATCCAAGAGCTCGACTCCGGGGTGCGTGTCATCAACGGTGTGTCGACGTCCATCACCGCCTTCGTCGGCCGGGCGACGCGTGGCCCGACCGACGTCCCGACTCGGGTGCAGAACTTCGGTGAGTACAGCCGCACGTTCGGCGACCTCTCCCCGGACTGCCCGATGGGCTTCGCCATCGCCCAGTTCTTCGACAACGGTGGCTCCGACGCGCTGGTGATCCGGGTGCACAACCTGAGCGCGGCCAACGCCGAGGACCGTGCCGAGGTGGACGTCCCCAGCGACGGCGGGACGCCGATGCACCTGTTTGCGGCCAGTCCCGGTACCTGGGGGAACCAGGTGCGGGTGTCGGTGACCCGGCCCGGCACAGGAACGGCGTTCCACCTTACGGTGCAGGAGGTCTCGTCGGCGAACCCCGCGCAGGTGCTCACCGAGGAGCGCTTCCTCAACCTCACGCTCACCGCAGGGGATCCGCGCTTCGTCACGGACGTGCTGACCGCGCAGTCGCGGCTGATCCGCCTCGGCACCCTGTCCCAGGGCCGTCCGCAGGCTACCGGGGCAGCGCTGGCATTCCAGGGCGGCGACAACGGCCGGCCGATCGGCGCCGCGCAGGTGTCGGACGTCGGTCTGCAGGCGGGCCGTAAGGGGATCTACGCGCTCGAGAACGCCGACCTGTTCAACCTCTTGTGCATCCCGCCGTTCGCGCCGGGCGTGCAACCGGCGCAGGCGACGTGGGACGCCGCGGCGACATACTGCCAGGACCGGCGGGCCATGCTGCTCGTCGACGCGAAGCAGGACTGGGCCGACCCAGCCGCCGTGGTCGCCGGGTTGAGCGGGTGGGTAACCCGATCGGCCAACGCCGCCCTGTACTTCCCGTGGATCCGGGTCGCGAACCCGCTGAACGAGAACCGGCTCGAATCCTTCGCGCCGTGTGGCGCCGTCGCCGGCGTCATCGCGCGAACCGATGCGACGCGGGGGGTCTGGAAGGCCCCGGCCGGTCAGGAGGCGACCCTCAGCGGCGTTTCCGAGCTCGACGTCCGGCTCACCGACCAGCAGCACGGGATCCTGAACCCGTTGGGGGTCAACTGCTTGCGGACGTTCCCCGTCGCGGGCCGAGTCGTGTGGGGTGCCCGCACGCTGCGCGGGGCCGACGAGCTCGCCGACCAGTGGGCCTACCTGCCGGTGCGCCGACTGGCGCTGTTCATCGAGGAGAGCTTGTACCGGGGCACGCAATGGGTCGTTTTCGAGCCCAACGACGAGCCGCTGTGGTCGCAGATCCGGCTGAACGTCGGAGCCTTCATGAACGGGCTCTTCCGCCGGGGCGCCTTCCAGGGCACCACGCCGGCCCAGGCCTACTTCGTGCGCTGTGACCGGACTGTCAACCCTCAGGAGGACATCGACCGCGGGATCGTCAACATCATCGTCGGTTTCGCCCCGGTGAAGCCGGCCGAGTTCGTCGTCATCAGCATCCAGCAGATCCGGCCGGGGGCATAGCCATGGCTCAGTTCAGCGTCAACGCCCAGCGGTTCGACCCCTACAAGAACTTCAAGTTCCGGCTGCGCTGGGACGGTCGGTACGTCGCCGGGGTGAGCAAGTGCAGCGCATTCAAGCGGACCACCGAAGTGGTCTCGCATCGCGAGGGCGGGGATCCGAGCTCGAGCCGCAAGTCGCCCGGGCGCACCGAGTTCGATGCGATCACCCTCGAGCGAGGTGTCACGCACGACACCGAGTTCGAGAAGTGGGCGAACAAGGTCTGGAACCTCGGTTCGGGGCTGGGATCGGAGGTGTCCCTGGCCGATTTCCGCAAGGACGTCATGCTCGAGGTATACAACGAGGCAGGCCAGCTCGCCCTAGCCTACAAGGTATTCAGGTGCTGGGTCTCGGAGTACCAGCCGCTCGCCGAGCTCGATGCCAACGCCAACGCCGTCCTCATCGCCACGCTCAAGCTCGAGAACGAGGGCTGGGAGCGCGACTACGACGTCGGCGAGCCGACCGAGCCGTCGTTCACCGAACCGGCGTCGTGATGGGCCGCCGGATGTCGGCGGCTGAACGCGACCTCCTCTACGTGCTCGACGAGGGCGAAAGTCGCTCCGGCCCGGAACGGGCGCTCTTGCTGGCCCGGGTGGCCGCGGGATTGCGGGACGGCCGTGCGCGTGATGATCCCGCCATCCTGCCGCTCGGCCGACGCGATCGACTCATCCTGGACCTGCATGCCACACTGTTCGGAACCGAGGTCGAGGCGCAGGATTCGTGCCCGCAGTGCGGCGAGCTGGTCACCTTCACGCTGACCGTGGACGCGCTGGACGACGTTCCGCCGACGGCGAGCGAGCCAGTCCGGGTCGAGCTCGACGGGTGCACGGTCACCTGCCGGCTGCTGACCGGCGGTGACCTGCTCGCCGCCACGGCGCCCCGGGCTGTCGGCGCGCATGGCCGGGAGGCCCTGCTCGCCGCCGCGGTGCTCACCGCGGAGCGACAGGGCGCGCCCGTCGCGCCGATCGACCTGCCCGCACCCGTGGTCGACGCCGTCGTGGGCGCCCTCGCCCGGGCGGATCCTTTCGCGGAGCTCCGGCTGCATCTGCTCTGCGAGGTCTGCGATCACGACTGGGACGCCGTACTCGACCTGGCCCATTTCGTGTGGTGCGAGGTGCGGGATTGGGGGCGGCGCCTGGTCCGTGACGTCCACATGCTGGCCCGCGCCTACGGCTGGCGCGAGGGCGACGTGCTCGCGCTTCCTCACGCGCGCCGGGAGGCCTACCTGCGGCTGGTGCTCGATGGCTGACTTCCTCGACCGGCTCCTTGCCCGGGCCTACGGCGAGGAGCCGGTGGTAACGCCAGTGCGGCGCACGCGGTTCGAGCGAGGACCGGCCGCGATCGCCGCCTGGTCGGCGGCCGACGCACCCGAGCCGGCCCTCCCCGACGACGACTCTGATGACTCGGACGTGGCTGACGTGCCTGTAGACGACGCGGATGTGGACGACGTCGAGGCGGCCGACACCCGCCGACGGCCCGCCCCCGTTCCGCTGGCGCCGCGCGAGCCGGCCCCGCCCCGCGCCGACCTCCGGGCACCGCGTCCCGTCATCGGCGCCGACGCGCTGGTGCCGAAGTCGGCAACGCCGAGGCGCGGCGCGGATCGCCGTGAGCCGGAGCCAGTCCTGCATGATGCGGTGACGCGGGTCAAGGCGCCGCAGCCGACGCCGCGCGGCGGGGCAAGACCCGGGACGGCAGACCTGGACACCGCCCGTGGCTCGGCCCCTGACCGGGACTTGGCCCCGGACCTGGAGGCGGCCCCGGATCTGCCTGCGGTCCGACGCCCAGTCCGGTCCACGCGACCCGTCGGGACCGGCCCGTCCGCGGCCGACCAGGACGACGGGCCCGATCGGCCCGATCGACCGAAATCCGCAGCAGTCGTACAGGTGCGGATCAGCCGGGTCGAGGTGCGCGCCGCTGCGCCGTCCAGCCCATCGCCCGGCCCGCCTGCACAGTCTCAGTCACCGACCGGCCCCCAGCCCGCGGCCGCACCTGCCGCGGCCAGGCTCTCCCTGGACGCCTACCTGGAGCGCGCGAGGCGGCGGTCATGAGCAACCACCTCGCCATCGCCGGCGTCACCGCGACCCTCGTCCAGCTTCTCGACACCGTGGTAAGCACCGACGTGCCCGGAGCCCGCGCCGTTCCCGGCCGGCCAGATACCGGGACGCTGCCGGACTCCCCGCCAAAGGTGGTCGTCTTCCTCTACCGCGTCGAGCCGAACGCGGCCTGGCGCAACGAGGAGCTGCCCGTCTACAGCGGGGACGGCAGCCTGCGGGGGCGCCCGCACGCGGCGCTGACGCTGCATTACCTGCTGACCTTCGCCGGCGACGAGGGCGCCTTCGAGCCGCAGCGCATGCTCGGCAGCGTCGCGGGGACGTTGCACTTCCACCCGCTCCTCACCCGCGCCGAGATCGGGCAGATGGTCAAGGACGCGCTGCAGCAGGACCCGGCCTCCCCGTTCGGCACGCTGGACCTAGCCGAGCAGCCCGACCTGGTCCGGTTCACGCCGTTGCCGCTCTCGCTGGAGGACCTGTCCACCCTGTGGTCTTCCTTTTTCCAGGTGGACTACCGGCTGTCGGTGGCCTACCAGGCGGAAACCGTCCTGCTCACGCAGCCGGTCGCGCCGGTCACCCCGCTGCCCGTGCGCGAACGGCGGCTGGCGGTCTCGACCATCCAACGGCCCATGCTGCGGCGGGTAGACCGCGTTCCGGACGCCGAGGCGCCGATCCTGCCCGGCGTGACCGTGGCCCTGGAGGGCAGTGACCTGCGCGGGGAAGGTACTACGGTCATCCTGTTCGGCGAGCAAGAAGTGACGCCGGCCAGCGCCACCGGGACCCGGCTGATCGCCACCGTGCCAGCCGGCGTTCGGGCCGGGGTGGCGCCCGTCCTGGTCGAGCACCGGCGGCTCATGGGCGATCCGCCCGTCACGCGGCCCGCGGGCCGGTCCAACGTCGTCCCCGTCGTCGTCCACCCGCAGATCCGCACCGGAGTCAACGGGTACGAGGTCGCCGTCACCGGCGCCACACCGGGCCCCGCGGGGCACCACAGCGGCACCCTGACCATGACCGTCGACCCCGCCGTCGCCGCCCCGCAGGACGTCTCGGCCCAGCTCGATCCGGTCGGGGGCGGCGTCGGCGTCACCCTCGTCGGCAGACGTCGGGAGGGGCCCGCCGACCCGGCCGAGACGCACGACCTGAGCCTGCCCTTCACCTCTCTGCCGGACGGGAACTACCTGGTCCGGGTCGTCGTCTCCGGCGCCCAGAGCCCGCTCGACTCTCCCGCGACCGGACCCCAGGCCGGAACTTTCACCGGTCCGGTGGTGAGCGTGCCATGACCGCAGCCGAGCCGATCGCGACATCGTGGGAGCGTGACACCCAGCGCTGCACCGCCCTGCTGCTGCAGCGCATCGCCGCCTTCCTCGCCCACGGCCCGGAGGCGGACGTCGCCGAGCTCGACCGGGAGCGGGCCCAGCTCGAGGCCGGGATTACCCCGCCCCCGGCACTGGCGACGATCCGTGACTCGTTCGGGCTCAGCGCCTTCGAGTGCGACGTGCTAGGCCTGTGCGCCGGGGTCGAGCTGGATCCCCAGGTGGCGCGCCAGCTGGCGACGGGCGAGGCCGGGACGGCGCCGGCGACGCCGACGTTCGGCTTCGCCCTGGCGACGCTACCCGCCCCGCACTGGAGCGCACTGACCCCGCAGGCACCCCTACGGCGCTGGGGGATCATCGAGCTCGGCGTCGGCCGGCAGCTCACCACGCGGCCGCTCGCGCTCACCGAGCGGGTGCTGCACGCGCTCACTGGCGTCCGCTACCTCGATGAGGACACCGGCCTGCGCACGCCGCGGATGGCGCCGGAGCTCACCGCCGGCCAGGCCCGGGTCGTGGACGCCGCCGTGATGGCGCTGACCACCGCGGCGGGCGGCGCCCGGCCGGTCGTTCAGGTGCTCAGCCGCTCCCGCGAAACGGGTCTCGGTGCCGCCTCCGCGGTGGCCGCCAGGGTGGGTCTAGGCCTGGCCGTGACCCGGGCAGAGGACCTGCCGAGAGACGGCCCGCACCACGCTGCGCCCGCCCGCCGGCTGGAACTCGAGGCCGTTCTCGCCAGCGTCCTGGTCGTCGTGGACGCGCTGGACGCCGAGGGCGAGGTGGAACGGGCCGCGGCCCGGCTGGTCGACGAGCTGGCCGCCCCCGTCATGGTGCTCGCCCGCCGGCCGCTTCCGGTCGGGCGATCTGATGTGCGGCTCACGGTGCCGGCCGCAGCCGTGTCCGAGCGGCTCGCCGCGTGGACCAATGCCCTCGGCCCGGCGACTTCCCAGCTCGACGGGCAGATCACCCGCGTCGCCGAGCTGTTCGACCTCGACCCGATGGCGATCCGCGCCACCGCGGCCGAGTACGCCGCCCACGCGGCCGCCGACCGGCCCGACCGGCCGGCGGCCGGGGAGCTGTTCTGGACCCTGGTCAGGGACAGGGCGCGGCCACGGCTGGAGCACCTCACCGACCGCGTTCGGCCGGCCGCCACCTGGGCCACCCTCGTTCTGCCGCCGGCGCAGCTGGACCTCATCCGCGACCTCGCCGCGCAGGTCCGCTCGCGCTTCACCGTCCACCGGGACTGGGGTTTCGACACTGGCGGGCGCGGTGCCGGGATCTCGGCGCTCTTCTCAGGGCCGAGCGGTACCGGTAAGACGATGACCGCCGAGGTGATCGCGAACGACCTCGGGCTCGACCTGTACCGGATCGATCTCAGCCGGGTAGTCAGCAAGTACATTGGCGAGACCGAGAAGAACCTCGGCAACGTCTTCGACGAGGCTGAGGGCGCCGGGGCGATCCTGCTCTTCGATGAGGCCGACGCGCTGTTCGGGCGGCGCAGCGAGGTCCGCGACAGCCACGACCGCTACGCCAACCTCGAGGTCAGCTACCTGTTGCAGCGCATGGAGTCCTACGACGGGCTCGCGGTGCTGACCACCAACCAGCGCGAGGCGCTCGACCCCGCGTTCCTGCGCCGGCTGCGCTTCGCCGTGACGTTCCCGTTCCCCGACCCGGCGGCCCGGGCCCGGATCTGGCGGCGCGTGTTCCCCCCGGCGGTGCCGACCGAGGGCCTAGATCATGAGCGGCTCGGCCAGCTCAACGTCGCGGGCGGCACGATCCGCACGATGGCGCTCACCGCGGCGTTCTACGCGGCGGCCGAATCGGCCCCCGTGCAGATGCGCCACCTCGTGCGGGCGGCGCGCGCCGAGTTCGCCAAGCTCGACCGCCCCTTGCCGGAGGCGCAGGTGCGCGGATGGACGTGACCACGCCGCCGGCGGTCGAGGTGGAGATCGGAGAGCTGAGCCTGACCGGGCTGGGACCGCACGACGCGACGGCGCTGAAGTCCGCTGTCGAGAGCCACCTGTCGAACCTGCTGCGGGACACCGGCCTTCCCCCCGGAACAGCCTCGGGCCCGGCCGAGCGCGGGCATGTCGCGGTGGACCTTGACTGGGACGGCCATGGTGGCGAGGACGCGCTGGCCCGCCTGGTGGCCCGGCGGATCTACGAGGCGATGGGGTCATGAGCGGGCAGGCCGTGGCCGCCGTCGAGCATGGTCGCCGTAACCGCGAAAGGTCGGGGCCGCCGGCGGCGACGGGAAGCATGCCGGTCCCGGCGCAGGAGCGGATCCCCATGCCCCACCGCGACCGGCTCGAGCGGCGCTTCGGCCGGCCGCTGACAGGCATCCCCGTCTACAGCGGCCCCCAGGTGGCGCGCGCTCTGGCAGACCACGGGGCGGTGGCCGCCACCCAGGATGGCTGCATTTTCCTGGCCGACCGGGCGGCCAGCCTGCCGGTGGTCGTGCACGAGGTGGTGCACGTCCTGCAGCCGCTGCTGCGGCGCCCCGGCATCCCGGTACTCGAGCCGGCCGACTCCGCCGCCGAGCGCGAGGCGAGCCGCGTGGCCGCCGCCGTGACCTCCCAGGCTCCCGTGAGCGCGCCGAGCCTGGACGAGCCCCTGCCGGAAGGCTCGCTCGCCCTGCTCCGGAAATCGCCGGAAACAACCGATGAGCAACCGATCTCGCTCGACGGCGGGCTCCCGGTCCCGGTGCCCCGCCCTGCGCCGACGCCGTCGGCAGCGGGGGCGATGCCGGTGCCGCCGATCCCGGCGTCTCCACCGCCGGCCCGCGCCGCGGTGGGGACCACCCCGGGAGCCGCCCCGCCCGCGCCCGGGCCGGAGGCGGCGACGCCGCCGCCCGAGACCGCCGCGCTCGCCGGGCTCACCGCCGAGCCGGGGGCGGCTGGGCTGCCAGGCGCGCAGGCCCAGTCCGAGCAAGCCATGGCCCAGCAGGCGGCGGCCCAGC
>Ga0207664_10003808_pt1 | contig 10122 bp, 19 predicted proteins | sample LARL83metaG_FD_184349 | JGI IMG/M metagenome (GOLD analysis project Ga0207664, IMG submission 184349) | Corn, switchgrass and miscanthus rhizosphere microbial communities from Kellogg Biological Station, Michigan, USA - LAR L8-3 metaG... | ecosystem: Host-associated > Plants > Roots >...
CTTGTCTTCTAGGTGCTGTGGTGTACCCCCGTTAGTTAACTCCTGGATTCCATACGGAATCTGGCACTAGGAAACCATCTCCGGTGACCCGCTGAGGTCGCGCCGCATCGAAACGAGCGCTAGCGGCGTTGTGGTAACGATGCTGACTCAGCAGACCCGCAATCCGATAACGGTAGCTACCGGAATCATCAGGGCCAACCTCGAAATCGGCGGGAACGATCGATGTGTAAGGTTCCATTGTCAACCTCCATTAAATTGCATGGCTTCATCCTCCCAATCGGGAGACGGAAACTCTATTAGCTCTTTCATGTAAGGCCCCAGGCGATGGGCGAGGATATTTATATTGGCCGTAGTGACCAGATAAAGCCACCCGCCAAAACCCTCAGACCATCGCTGAGCCCTGTATTGCGGAATTACCAGATCGCCAAACCTCGGATCGCGACATTTGGTGTAAGTTATCTCGACCTTCACGTGGCCGTCGGCGCTAATCCACACGTTACTTTCTCCGGGGATGCCGGTACTTTTCCTGTTCCTTTCGGAAGTCCGGAGTACCGATCCACCAATAGAACCTGTCGATTGCAAGTTGAATGCATGCCCATCGGTGGGCGATGCGCGCCCGGTATTCCGGCAGTATCATTTGAGTGGCCCAGGCACTCCACATATTGGAATTTCCCATCCAGCGGGCTGCGCTCTTTTCAACCTCCCGGTTGTGATTATTCTTATTCACTTGTATTCTTCCCATGTAATGAGGTAACGCTCATCAAAGCTGGACGAACAACGCGCACAGCTTCGGCGCTGCTTCATAACCTTTGACTTACGCTTGCGGATAACTTCATGGCCGTTAGGACACCGGCCAATGTACTTTGGTTCGCGGCCTGGAATCTTGGCTTCGCCATCAGTGCCCCAGCACCGCTTACCGTTCCCGCCTATAGCGATGAACTTTGCCCTCCAGACCTTATCGTGTCCGTGGCCGGGACAAAGCGCGTGAGCTATCTCGTGCAGAATGGTGTTCTCGATATGATCCCATTCCCAGATAGCGAACAAGTAAGCGCTAAGGCCAATTTCCTTAAGTCCGTAGCGGCACTGACCTCCACGCTGCTTTGAGCGGTCCCATACCAGCCGCCATCCTGTTAGACCATGCTCGGCCATAAGCTTGGTGGCTAGCTGATCGGCTTCGAATATCTTAAATAGCTGGTCGTAATTCTCGAGGGTGATCTTGGCCATCACACACCCAGCCTTTCCCTCGACCTTTCCGCCAGCTCGTCATAATCGCGGGCAAGCTGAGCGTAGAACCTTGCACGCTCCGTTGCATGGAACGAACTGTCAAGGTAGGTATCCGCTAGACGGATGATCGTACGGAGGTATTCCTCGCACTTGGCCGCAGGATTATCGATATCGTGAGGCCGGAAGTGAGCGAAGAATTCCGCATTACGCTTTTGCTGGATGGCGTGCCGGTATTCGTCGGCTGCCTTCCTGGCGTACTTGCGGGAATCGTAATAGCTCCGGGCGGACTGCTTGCGGTGGTTGTCGGCTTCTCTTTCATAATTGACGTAGCTCACGTCAATCTCCTATATGATAGGGAACTTGTTTTACTAGGCTTTAGGCCCCGGCCCGCATGAGTGATCAGCCCAATTGGACCGGGGATTTACCGAATTAGGCATCGGTATTCACCGCCCATTAAGGTCATCTAGGGTTGCTATCCCTACTTTCGCCATCCGTTGCGAGACGGACCAAACGCCTTAATGCCTTTTTACTAAGCGCCCCCAGCGGGATTCGAACCCGCGTTAACAGATCGACAGTCTGTCGTCCTAGACCGGACTAGACGATGGGAGCTGAACGGGCGGCTAATGCCGCCCGGTTTTACCAGTCGTACATATCTCGCAGGTACTCGTCGTATGCGCGTTCCTCTTCGGACGTATCGCGCCATGCCTCGATTTCTGCGGTGTGACCCTCGCAGGCATACCCGCCCGGCACGATCGGCTTTAGGCACCGGCCATCACTGGGCGGGAAATCTTCGGAATAAACCGGAACCAATTCCGGGCACTTACCCTGACGAATAAGTTCCTCGTCGTAAGTCATGATCCTCATTCCTCAATGATGGCGATTGGCTGATCGATGCCAAGGTGACCATCTAGGTTTGAAAGTGCATCCAGCAGCTTGCGAACCGGATGGAAAACCTCGACCATGCCCGATGTCCACACGAACGCATCGCGAATGTCAGCATCGTGCGGGTAAAGGTACCCATCCTCACGAGTGAATGCGCGGAGGGTAATAGTGGCGTAGACCGCGTTCCCTTCGGCTCCACGCGGGTAATAGCGAACCTTCTTGTTATGCCGTACGGCATAGAGCAGGTCGGCCAGTAGTCCGGCCTGGTCGATCGTAAGGATTTCGCTGGACATTGAATCCCTTTCTATCGAACCGGGCGGCGAGTGACGGTGAATATTCCGTCGCGGAACAGCGGCCCAGTGTTGGGCGCGAATGCGCGGCGAGGGTCTGAGTTATCCCAAACCAAGCGGGCACCCTCTGCGTCATCCTGGCAAGCTTGCTTTGCATCCGACTTCTTGTGAAAGAGGCCGAGATCACGCGGTGCCTCCCACTTGATTTCAAGCGTTGCGTGATAGACGTAGGTGGACATGCTGTCTCCGATCGGAGTAAGTCCCGACCAACGGCCGGGCATGGGCGGGCATTGCCCGCACTAGGTCTAGATGGCCCTGAGAGCAACGCTCACGGCCTGGGGGCGGCCGACCCTAGTACAGACCTAGGGTCGGCCGGTCCGATGGCTTAGAATCGATCTGAGAGCTTTGCTCAGAGCTTGCGGCAGCGGGTAAGAACCGTGGACTTGGTTCCCTTGTACTCGTCATGCTTCTTGACGGTGCCCTTGATCGTCATTGGCTGGTCAATGTCGCGCTCCTCAAAAACCACCCGGCTTGAGAACCACTTGACAATGTGCCCATCATCGGTGACGAACGTGTAGAGCGAAGTAGTGCCGTAGTCACCTTCGAGGAAACGAATTGACTTGAGAGTCACGGGAAGCTCTAGCTTGTCCTTGATCTCACCCAGGAATTCGTTGGTGATTTCCTCGCGCTCACGCTGCTTGATTAGCGAACGCTCTTGGGCCTTTGCCCATGCCTGGGGTGCGCTAACGAGGAACCCGAAAAACTTGTAATCCACGTATTCGCTAGCGGCGATGGCCTTGAGGTTGTAGACGTATTCGCTATTACCGCTGAATTCATCCGAAAGCAGGAATTCGCGAATCCGCTTTGCCATGCTCGCCGCGCGGTCCACGTGCGGGCGGATCTCGCGCGAAAGCTGCATGTCCTTTTCATTACGCGGATTAGGGTCTAGGACCGTGGCAACCGTGTACTTGGTTGCGTTGCCGCTGTAGTCGCCCGCAGGCACGTAACCGAACTGCTGAATACATGCCCAGGAAGCCGCTAGAACAGTCTCCACGGTGTAAACGGGAGCCGTGCGACCGAACCCACCCTCGCTAAAGAGATCGTCGCTAGTGGGCACTGAAACCCACACAGGATTGGTATTCCAACCCATGAAGTCCTTGAGGCAGGTACGGCCAACCTGTAGCTGCCTGCCGTCATCATGGCGGACGATGAAGGTGTGCTTGCGGTAACGGTCGATTCCGCAGTGATCGCAGCCACCTTCGGTAATTCCGTTGCGGTCGATACCCTCGACGCCGGGTGCAGTAAATAGCACCATTCCGCCGTCTGTCCATTCGACCTTGGCAAGGAATGTCCAGCCGTCATACTTCGGAGCATCGCCCGAAATAATGGTGTGGACCATTTGACGCTTCTTGGTAAGACCGCTGGGGAGCTTAGTCTCTTCGGTGAATTCCTCGCCGGTAACGGTGAGGAGTCCGGTCCAGCCGCGCTTGATAGCGCGCTGGTTAAGCTTTTCGATCTTCTCAACAGTGAGTGAGAATTCAGCAGGAGTGAGGTCGATTTCACGAACGCTCATTTGCTTTGCCTTTCGCGTGATGCGATTACTTCTTTGTGGCTGGGGCGGGAATCGAACCCGCCCTGCACCGTCAGCCGAAAAGCAGGGAGACGGGAACCGCGATGATTCCCAGGATGAAAAGGACGACGAAGGCGTTGCACGCCCACTTGAAAGCGCCGCAGTTGGCGAGGTATTCGGCCTCGGCCTTGATCTCTTCGGGGGTGCGCGGGGTCGGCTCGGGGATGTTGAGTTCGGCGTGAATCGACACTGCATTTTCCTTTTCGTGGTAACCGATGAAGGATGGGCGGGGAATGGTCCCCGCCCGATCGTAGGGATAAATCAGTGCATGCCGTGATGCCGGAAGTGAACCGGCATAACGACGGAGATCCCGCCGACGCTGTTAACGACCTTGATAGCCCGAACGAATGGAACCGGGGTTTCAGGGGCGGTAACGACCTTGTAGGCTCCGACCACAAAGGCCAGAGCGAAGATAGGCGGGAAAATGTCCACGAAGAAGATGTGAACGAACGGCCGCATGTCTTCCAGCAGTTCAATTATCTTCTCCGCACCGTGCGAAAATTCGTGAACCGAGGGACGGTGACGAAGATTGCGCATAGCATTTAACCCTTTCAACCATCGGCCCGCCGTTTAGCTGGCCAACAGTAGGCGATATCGGGTTCGAACCGATGACCCCCGCTTTGTAAGAGCGGTGCTCTCCCACTGAGCTAATCGCCTGTGAGCGGATAACGGGATTCCAACCCTGTCGCTTACACCCAACCCGTTATCGGATTAGGTCCCCTCGGGAGTTACGAAGCTCTCGTATTTATCCGCATGTGGAATTCTTGCTCACTTGAGAATTCCGAACCTGTCTAGGGAGCCCATCTAAGGTGAAGAGTCTGGGGACGTACCACGCGCCCTATTAGGGCCTTTGGCCGATAGTCCCGGCTGTTCCAACCTGCCCGGCTCCCCGCCGAACAAGACCAACGTTACGCCGGTTGTGGCCAAGTCGCAACTCCGCCACAGTTTGAATAACGGCAGGTCAGAAGGGGTGCCGATCACGTTTTGGCCGGCCAGGGGCTTGCGAAGTTTCTTGGAAAAATCTTGGCCTGGTTACAAAGTACCAGGTCAGAGGATCGAGGCCCTCAGATCAAATCTGCGGCCAGTATCCCGCCGACCCTAGTACAGATATGGGGTCGGCCGTCTCAACGTCTCTCCGTGGCTCTCAGAGCCATCTACGTACGTGCTCAGCTTCCTTGTCCAGGGTGAAAAACCAGCTCCCCCGATGGTTGCCCTTGTCCCATGCTTCGGCGGTTGTGTGCATCACAACCACGGTTGGCCCGCTAGTGCGGACGCTGGTCACCACATGCTCGGCATAGCTCGCATCCGTGTACGGTGGCTGGGCACGAGTGCGGAGGTAGCGAGCATGGATGAAACGATCGCCCTTCTTTGGCGCAGTCACCCGTAAACTACCTCACCGAATAGCGCGATCTCGACTAGGTTTGTAGCGTCAACGGCGTCAATGTCGCCCGCCTCAAGTTCGCGGTAATCGTCTAGCAGCCTCTTACGGCTACCCTCGGGCAGATACTTAACTTCACCCTTGCGGAGAATTCCGAATGCCTTGGCGATCGTGTCGAGATCCACGGTGTGAATTTCTTCCTCATCGAAATATTGGACCTTAACCGAATCGTATTCGGGAATCCCGCTGTCATCCGGGTGAGTCTCGGCGGTCAGCACATAACCGACCATCTGAATTCCGCCCTCCGCAAAGGTGCAAAGGATGTCAGCTAGAAACTGAGCGCGTTCGGGCGTGCGACTGGTCATCGTTCTTACCTCACTGTGTCTGAGAAGCTCTGAGATCGATTCTACGGGGTTGCGGGAGGCCGACCCATACCCGTACTAGGGTTGGCCTGTCACGATGGCTCTGTGAAGCTCTCAGAGCGTTAGGCGTACAGGTCCGGCCTGCCTTGTGGCCAGTACCCATCGCCAGTGTGAAGCTCGTACGCGCCTCCCGGCATATCATGACCAGCCTTGTACCATGCCCTAACCTCTGCCCGTGTACGAACGAGCATCGCGGGGTTAAGATCGATGGTCTGCTTTGCGTCATCATGAAAAAAGCCGAAGTAACGAGCATCAGGATAGTTGGCGATGAGCTTGTCAATCGCCTCACTGAATTCCTGGTAATCGGCATTCTCAGGAATCGAGATCGTGGGACCAGTTGCAAAAACGTAGCCGATTTCACCATCGGCCACAAATTGACCGTTGTCCCGAATAGTAGCGCCGCCCCATGATGCCTGGCAGCGCTTGAAAGCGATTTGACGGGCGGCGCATGTAATCATTTGTCTCAACTCCCTAGAACAGGCTAGCTCGATAAGCGACATTCCCTAGGTTGTCGCATTGGACCCCCGGCCATTCCCCCCGGAGGGTTACATTGGCCTTGCGAACGAGAATTCGCTGGACCGTGTAATCGTCGGCACCTTCGTTGTATTTGACCAGTACCTTGTATCCATAACCCACTGGAAGAATCACGGTCTTGGCTGCGGTGTCGTAATACCACCGTCCGCCTGAAATTGAAAGCATGTTCGCGAGTCCGATTTGATCTCGGATGGCGTAAGGATCAAATGCCATTTACCTCACCCGGATATAGGTCACGACGCGACCTGTCAGGAATGTGACGGTGTAAACGTCACCGTTGCCGGTAATGGTGTGGCCCTCTTCCCGCCAATCCGAGAATAGGACGTATAGAGCGGAACCTTTGAGCTTGCGGCCAGTAAGGTCGCTCCGGTACAGCCTGCCCATTTGACTACCTCACCTTTCGGTATCGATCAGGACTGAGAAGCCATTACGGACTAGCGTGACGACTAGCCGCCCGCCAGCAATTGGCATGCTGCCATTACCCAGCAATGCCGTAGACATCATGAATTCTTGCGCTCTGTCGAATTCAAGCTTGAGGACATCGGTCAGAAAATCTCGAGCCTGAATGACGGTAAGGCCGGTAAGCTCCATTGGCTACAACTTGCCTTTCAGAGAATGATGAATGCCAGGGCGACCAGAATAGCCACGGCTACGAACGGGATAGCCACAAACGGGCCGAAGGACACCTTCCACATGGCGTGGTATTCGTCCATATCGCACACGTACTCTGTGAGTTCCTTCGTTGCCATCTTCATTCTCCCGAGAACCAAAGGCGGGCGATCTTCTTATCGGTGGTCGGCGCATCGGCCGATTCGGTATCCGTTTTCTTGGGCTGCTTTTTGATCTGGATTTGCTTTGCCACGGTTACCTCTCATTTGCGCGGCGGTGGGCTAGCTCCTGGCGGATAGCCAGCCGTGCGGATTCTGGCCCGTTGCCACTGGCCAGCAGACCCCAAAGGAATGTGGCCGAGCAATTGCCGAGGTCGATAGCCGACCATGCGAGCATGTCAGTAACCATTATTTGCCCTACACTTCCGGGTACTCGTCAGCGTTTGGCCTGCGGCCATTTTCCATCGTGAACCTGGCGGCCCATGCGCGCCGCAGGATTTGACGCTCCATCTTGGAGTTCCATTCCTGAACCGACATAGCCCCTACCTCGCTTTGAGACGTTGGGAGCGGGGTTGCCTAACGCTGATCGCTGGCAACCTCGCACTACTAACGGCAGGATGAAAAGAGGCTCTAGGTTGCTGTGGGGCTGATTACCGGACTTTCACCGGGTGGCCGCTATCCCATCAACTGATCTCGGACTTTCACCGTGTTACGGGGATATGTTCCGTCCCCTCTATGGACACCGAAGTGTTTTCATCCTGCCTAGTGGTGAGTGCCGGAATCGAACCGGCCCAGCCCTTAAATATCGGAGTCAACCGTTTCGCGCCGACCGGCCGCTAAGCGGGGCCATGTCTCTCGGATTCAGTCCCAATAGGCTGGACAACCTCTTTGTGCTCACCGTGGGCAGGAAACGCAAGCGGCTAACCGTAAGACAATGCGCCAAAGCAATGAAGCTTGCCATTGTCGGAAGGAAAGCATTCCGTAACTTGCCCGAAAGGCATTTGTGTGTATGTCGATTTCTTTCAGCTTGAGAAATCGTAATCGCTCGCAGGATTTACAACCCTCACGGCTGCGGTCTGGTGATCACGCAACTGTTTCTTACCGTGTGCCGGTACGCCTGCCCCTGTTGAGATTTGCGACCGTCCTAGCCATGCCCGCGTGCCTCCAACTGAGCGCCGCTGGCGTCTACCGTCCGGTTCGCTGTGCTGTTTTCGATCTAGTCCCAAACTAGACCAGTTGTGGCATCTGGTCAACTTCGCTACAACTTGTATCCTAGCAGGTCAGGACCTTGTCCCAGGAGTTTTCCCAGGTCAGAGGGTGTAAAGACTTTTTCAGATTTATTTTTCCAGGGGGCATACCCGCAGGTCACGACGTGCAAGCGCTCAAACGGTCTGTACGGGCCTAGGTGGTCGAGGGGTACCTAGGACATAGCCCCAGGGTGCCTAGCCTGCCAGGGGCGCTCTCAGAGCCTTACAGGGCTGCCTGGGTGCCAACCGATGGTCTAGCCCTAGGTGGCTGATCTCTGATCGGGCCTTGGTGACTGAGAAGAGATGACACCATTTAGAACCGGCACGACGCGGCAGCGGAGTGCAATTGCCCTGGGTGACCTGGGGTTTTGCACTTTTTCGAAGTTGCTTGCCGGTTCTATAGGGTGCGAACGGTGAATCACCCGGAAGCGAAGCTGAGGATGATGAACGAGTATGACTCGGAGAGTTATACGAGAGTGAGCACATAGCAATAAGTATTTATTACCCCCTTTTGGTGAGCGAGCGAAGCGAGCGAACCTTATATTAATATTGTTTGGAGCGTAGCGACCAAACGTTGGGGTTGATGTCCGTTACCACGGTCACTGTAGTAGAAGGCATAGGTAGGTAGGCCGGGTAATGTAGCACAATACATAGCACAAGGGGCTGTAGCTCAGTTCGGTAGAGCGATTGGTTTGCAACCAATAGGTCCACGGTTCAAATCCGTGTAGCTCCACAATCATAATTGAATATCGGGATATGGTGTAGGGGTTAACGTGCCCGGTTTGGAGCCGGGAGAGTGAGGTTCGAGTCCTCGTATCCCGACAAAGGATGTTTGACGGTAGCTGTCCGAAGCCTCTCGAAGAATGCTCAGAGAAACCGCCTATTAAAGTCCTAGCGCTTATGCGCTACATGGTGACCGTAGCTCAATTGGTCAGAGTGCCGGATTGTGAGTCCGGATGTTATGGGTTCAAATCCCATCGGCCACCCGAAAGGTCCGAGGTTCGTGTATAGCAAAGACCTGTCAGAAAATAAATAGCGAATGCACTCGCCTGTACCGTGGCGGATTAAATAACGGTACCGACGCGGGATGGTGCAGTTCGGTAGCACGCCTGTCTCATAAGCAGGAGGTCACGGGTTCAAATCCCGTTCCCGCTACTAAGCACATAAATGAATAATGGAGGAATACAATGACTACTTATCCGTTGCATACCTCCGGAAGAAACATCGTAGACAACACCGGGCAGAGAGTAAAACTGTCCGGTGTTAATGTCTGCGCAGAATTTGACGATATGGTTCCGTGTAGTTCCGATTACGTTGACCGTAAAGACCTAGCCTCATTGATCGCTAGCCTGGGCTTTAACTCGATCAGATTTAACTTCGCTCTCCGGATGGTTACTGATGATGTAGCCGCTAATCCTAACCTGCTATCGGCTAATACTGATCTTATCGGAGCTAGCACATTTGAGGTTTACCAGGAATACGTCAAGGCTTTCACGGATGCTGGATTGATGGTTATTCCGTGCTGTCATGTCATCTGGCCCGGCTGGTGTTGCAGTGAGGTAGATGGCCAGGGCTTGTGGTATAACTCCAATTGGCCACCATCCAAATTCTTTGACGGATGGTCCAAGATGGCAACCACATTTGCCGGTAACCCCCTGGTAATCGGATATGACCTGAAAAATGAACCCCGGAATTGCACTATCAACGGGACTACCTATACGCCATCATGGGGTGACGGTAATTCTAAGACTGACTTCCAGCGGGCGTATCAGACAGCGGCTAACGGCATCCTGTCGGTTAGTTCCGACAAGCTCATTATCTGCGAGGGTCTGAGCTATGCCACCAACCTTAAGTCTGCCAAGGCTCATCCCGTGCTACCCGCATCCAACGTAGTCTATTCAATGCAC
>Ga0207664_10003810_pt1 | contig 10121 bp, 9 predicted proteins | sample LARL83metaG_FD_184349 | JGI IMG/M metagenome (GOLD analysis project Ga0207664, IMG submission 184349) | Corn, switchgrass and miscanthus rhizosphere microbial communities from Kellogg Biological Station, Michigan, USA - LAR L8-3 metaG... | ecosystem: Host-associated > Plants > Roots >...
TGGAACCGCGACGACCGGAACCGGGACGACCGCGGACGCGACGACCGGAACCGGGACGACCGCAGCAGGGGCTACGGGTACCGGGATGACCGCGCCCCCGGCGCGGACCGTCGTTTCCGGGACGAGCGCTCCGGCCGGGACAGCCGGCCGGCCGGCAATGAGCCCTCCTACCGGGGTGCACGTCAGGAGCAGCCGTTCCGTGATGACCGTTCGTTCCGTGACGGGCGGCCGGCCAGGGACGAGCGCCCGGGTCGCGACGACCGCCCGTTCCGCGGTGAAGGCGCCGCGCGGCCGCGTTCTGGGACGAGTTCGCAGCCGGCCGGGCAGGCATTCCGGCCGCGCGCCGGGCGTAGTGGCCGGCCCCAGGCGGGCGGGAACTTTACCGGATCACCCAGGCGTTCCGAATATTCCGCAGGCCGGGCACCCCGCGGCTAAGCGGCGGCACGCTGGGCAAGGGGCGACATTTCTGACATAACTCGCCAGGCGGCGGGGCTGTGGGTCGGCGCAAATTTCCGTCCGGAGTACACCGACCCGCACCGCTGGATGCGGTAGATTGGCCTTAGCCGTTGGCGGGCTTTCCGTTCGCAATTCACTCCCAGATTCAAGTAAGTGTCGATGCTCTTACGGTCGCCTTCATTGAAGACAGGAAAAATTGGCGATCGACTCCCAGGTTCCGTACGATGGCGGCCATCATGGCTGATCCGCGTGAAGTGCGCGGGTCTCAGGATCTTCCAGAAGGACACACAGCAAAAATGGCTCAGGGGACCGTAAAGTGGTTCAACGCGGACAAGGGCTATGGCTTCATCGCCCCCGACGACGGTAGCGGTGACGTCTTCGTGCACTTCTCCGCGATCGAGGCGAACGGGTACCGCAGCCTCGAAGAAAACCAGAAGGTCGAGTACAGCGTGACCCAGGGGCCAAAGGGTCCGCAGGCCGCGCAGGTGCGCGCCGTCTAACGACCAGTCACTCTGGCGACAGGGCCCAGCGTGCACGCTGGGCCCTGTCGCCGGTGTCGTTTTCACGGAGTTCGGTTTCCCGCGTAGTCGGGAATTCGCTTGCTTAGTAAGACGCGAAGATTTATCGGTGCAATTTCATAGCACCCGTGAATTCGCGTTGAGCCAGCCCGGGCGCCGCAGCTCGATGCCGTAGGGCGATGACGGCCGGTCGCCCGGAGCCAGGCAGTGCTCCAAAGGGCAATGACGGCCGGTCGCCCGGAGCCAGGCAGTGCTCCAAGGCGACCGGTTGCACGTCGTCAGGCCTCGGGGCCGTCCGGCTCAAGGACGAAGATGTGCTCCCCGATGCGCAGCGACCAGCCCGGTGGCAGCGGAGCGCCTTCCAGGCCCACCCTGGTCCATTCCGGGTCTCCTGGCGCGCCGATGTACGTGCCCGCGGCCGAGGACGCGTCCCGGACAAGCACGGTACCGCCGATGACCGAGACATAGGCGTGCACCCGTGAGATCACGTTGTCCGGATCGAGCAGCCGGAACCCGTCCGCGTCGCCGTTGCGGACCGCGGGGTCGTTGGTGGGCTCGCGGCCGAGTACGTAGGGCCGGTCAAGCACAATGAGCTGGCCGTCATGCGAACGCAGGACTCCCGCGTGGGCCACCGTCATCGTCGGCTCCACCACGCCCTGGCGATGGCCCGAGTCCCAGTCGCCCTCTTCGGCCAGGGCACCGGTGGCCACGGTGCCTGGCCTTGACATGGCCGCGGGCTTGACCGGCTCGGGCTCGGCGGGCACCCACTTGTCCGGCTCGGCGGGCACGGCCCAGTTGTCCGGCTCGTCGGAGGCGGCCAGTCCGGACGGGGCAGGCTCCGGCTGCACCGGCTCATAGTGCGTCGGCTCGTACTGAGCCGGCTCGGGCTGAGCCGGCTCGGGCTGAACCGGCTCGTATTGCACCGGCTCCGGCTGCGCCGGCTCGGCCGGGACGGCCTGCGGCGGCTCCTCGCTCACGGCGGCGCCGCGAGCGGAACCGGCCGCCGCTGCCGCGGCCGCGGCCGAGCTCGGGGCCGCGGCGCCGACAAGCACGAACCCGTGCCCGGGTATCACGCCGGCGCGCAGGTCGGATACCGGGTCCGCCTGCACGCTCGCGCCTTCTCCGCCGCCGATCGTCAGCCAGTCGAACGTGCCGGGCACGATCTGGTCGACCCAGGTCAGTGCCTGCTCGCCGGAGAGCTGGCGGACCGCGTCCCCGACGCTGACCGTGCAGCGCACGGGACCGCGCAGGAAGACGACGGCACCCTCGGGCACCGGCGTCACGATGCCGAACGCGGCGACGCTCCCCGACAAGTTGCCGAGGACCCAGCTGGCGAGCCGGGCCGCCACCGCGGTGGCAGGCGCACCCGGGTTGGCCGCCAGGTCCGCGACGAGGCTGAGAAGCTCGCTGACGCTGGCGTCGGCCGCGCCGTTACGGGAAATCAGCACGACCGTGTCGCCGAACCGGCCCACCAGGTCGTTGCCAGGCTCAATGCTTACTCGCATGGTCACGATGAATTCTACCTAGCTAAGCAGTTCGCGGGGAAGCGGTACAAACGAGTCACAATCCCGGTACCGCGCCGGGCGAGACGGCTGTTGGCCCAACAGAATCCAGTGACCACCCGTGCCACAGCAATCTCTGTGGCCTGCTGGAATCGCCTCGTCAGATTTCCCTGGCGAAGGCAAGCGGAGGGTTAGAATCTCATGCGATAGGATGTTCGCATGAGCGCCACGTTGCAGGAGTCGCTGCTCGACCTCGGCGACGAGGCCGCGCCGGGGCCGCTGCGACCGGAGCGCGTGCCGCTGCGCCACGGCGCCTGGGTCGACGTGCAGCGGTCCTGGCTGGCCGGGTCCGCTCCGCTGTTCGCCCGGCTGGCACAGGCCGTGCCGTGGCGGGCGGAGCGGCGGCGGATGTATGACCGGACCGTCGACGTGCCGCGGCTGCTGTGCTTCTACGGCGAGGACGCACCGCTGCCCGACCCCGTGCTTGACGCGTGCCGCGCCGCACTGAACGGCTACTACGCCGACGAGCTCGGCGAGCCGTTCGTCACGGCCGGGCTGTGCTTCTACCGGGACGAGCGGGACAGCGTCGCCTGGCACGGCGACACCATCGGGCGCGGCTCGTCCGAGGACACGATGGTCGCGATCGTCTCGCTCGGCGAGGCGCGGCCGCTGCTGCTGCGCCCGCGTGGTGGTAGCGGCCAAGGCGCTGGCACCCTCCGGTATAACCTCGGGCACGGAGACCTCATCGTCATGGGCGGCAGCTGCCAGCGCACCTGGGAGCACGCCGTGCCCAAGTCGGCCCGTCCGGCCGGGCCGCGGATCAGCATCCAGTTCCGTCCCCATGGCGTCCGCTGACCGGCTGATCGCGGTGCGACTGACCCCGGTACCCGCAGGGCGCCTGCCCGGTTAGGCTCATAAGCTGTGGGCACGTTTCCGTCGCTGGTGGCGACCGATCTGGACGGGACGATCATCCGGCGCGACGGGACGATCTCCGAGCGGACCGTCGCCGCGTTCGCCCGGGTCGAGGCGGCCGGCGCCCGGTTCGTGCTCGTCACCGGGCGGCCGCCGCGGGTGATGGGGTCGATCGCGGCCGCCTTCGGGTACCGGGGGACGGCCATCTGCGCTAACGGGGCGATCGCCTATGACATGAGCAACGGGGCGATCGAGGCCCGCCAGCTCATACCGCCGCTCGTGCTGGCGAAGGCGGCCGCGGCGCTGCGGGCGGCCGCGCCCGGCATCGGGATCGCGGTCGAGTACCCGGACGGGCACGCCGCCGACGCTGTCTACCAGGCCGCCACCTGGGACGTGAACTCGTCCATCCCGCGGCTTGATGACGACGAGCTGTTCGCGCGTCCGGCGTCCAAGCTGCTCGGCAGGCACTTCGGTTACACCTGCGACGACCTGCTCGCGCTCGCCCTGCCCGCGCTCGACGGCCTGGTCACCGTGACCCACTCCAGCGCCAAGGGGCTGGTCGAAGCGTCCGCGCTCGGGGTCTCCAAGGCGACCGTCGTCGCCGAGATAGCGGCCAGCCACGGGATCGGGCCGGAATCGGTGCTCGCGTTCGGCGACATGCCCAACGACGTGCCGCTGCTGGCGTGGGCCGGCACGTCCTGCGCCGTCGCCAACGCCCACCCGGCCGCGCTCGCGGCCGCCACGCACGTCATCGGCTCGAACGACGAGGACGGCGTGGCCGCCTACCTGGAAATGCTCTTTCCCTAGCGGAAGGGCGACGCGTGGGGCGGATGAGACGCCTGGGGCGGAGACTCAAGGCTCATAACGGAGGTCGAGCCGGATGGTTGTGACAACGAGCCGGTAATAGGCGACCTAACTCCACAACCATCGCTCCGGAGGCGACGCTCGGCCGGGGGCTGCGAGGCCAACGGCGCCGACGGTTGGGGCGGGGGTGGCCTGGGGGTTAGGTGGGGCCGAAGCGCTCGGTTTTGATCGTGCCTGGCGGGTGGCCGGCCTTGACCAGCAGGTCCGACGCCGTTTCGACGAAGCCGGAGGGGCCGCAGGCGAAGATCGCCGGGTTCGCCTGCGGGGGGAAGGACGTGGCGGCGAGGATCCCGGCGTTCAGGCGCCCCGTGTAGCTTCTGGGCGGATCGTCCGTCATGGAGAGCGGGGCGCGCGTGTAGAGGTAGCTGACGGTAAGAGGTGAAAAATGCTCACGTTCTGCTAGCTCGGTCGCGTAGATGACGTCGGCGGGGGTGCGGGCGCTGTAGATCAGCCGGACGGGGACCTGGCTTTGGACCTGGGCGTGGGTGCGGATCATCGACATCAGCGGGACGATGCCCGAGCCGCCGGCGAGCAGCAGCAGGGGGCGGGGATCGGCGGCTGGCCAGGCGAACCAGCCGCCGATCGGGCCGCGCACCTCGAACTGGTCGCCCGGCTCGGCGACGCCGGCCAGGTACGCGGACACCTCGCCGTCGTCCTGGCGCTGGACGGTGAGCTCGACGCGGTCTTCTCCCGGCGGGCCGGCGATCGAGTAGTCGCGCTGCGCGGAGTAGCCGTCCTCGGCGGTCAGCTTGACGGCGACGTGCTGGCCGGGCAGGTGGCCGGGCCAGCCGGGGACGTCGAGCAGCAGCGTGCGGGCGGTCGCGGTCTCGTCCCTGGTTTCCTTGACGGTCGCGACCCGCCAGCTCAGTCGCCCTGGTACCGCTGCTCGCGCCACGGGTCACCGTAGTCGTGGTAGCCGAGTTGCTCCCAGAATCCGTGCCGGTCGCGGGCCATCAGGTCGAGGCCGGTGACCCACTTGGCGGACTTCCAGAAGTAAAGGTGCGGCACGAGCAGCCGGGCCGGGCCGCCGTGCTCCGGCGGCAGCGGCCTGCCCTCGTACTGGTAGGCGATCCAGGCCTTGCCGTCACGCAGGTCGGCGAGCGGCAGGTTAGTGGTGTAGCCGCCGTAGCTTCGCGCCATGACGTAGGCGGCGGTCGTCGCTATGCCGTCGAGCAGCGTGTCGACGGAGACGCCGCGCCAGCGGGTGCCGAGCTTGGACCACTGGGTGACACAGTGGATGTCGACGGTGACGTCCTCCGCGGGCAGCGCGGTGAACTGCCGCCAGTCCCAGCGGGTCGAGTCGCCCGTCTCCGTGGTGACGGTGAACGACCAGGTGGCCGTGTTCACCGGCGGGGTGGGGCCGGCCTGCAGCACCGGGAAGCCGTGCTCCAGGTACTGGCCAGGCGGCAGCTTCACCCCGCCGTCACGGTCCCGGCCGCGGAATCCGCGCGTTACGACGTTCATTAGTTGAGCTTGGTCCGCCAGTCGCCGGGCACCCGGCCCTGCGGGCCGGGCACCGGCTGGTCAGCCGGGTGGTGCTGCGGGCCGGCCAGCTCGGGGCCGGTCTCGTAGTAGTCCTCGCTCGGGTAGGACCAGAACCAGCCCTCTCCCGGCTCGAAGCTGCGGATCACCGGGTGGCCGGTCTCCTTGAAGTGCGCGGTCGCGTGCTGTGACGGCGAGTTGTCGCAGCAGCCGATGTGACCGCACTGCGTGCAACGGCGCAGGTGCAGCCACCAGCCGCCCGCCGCGTCGCACTCGACGCAGCCGGTGCCGCTCGGCGCGACGGCCGGGTCGACGCCTGGGATCTGTCCGGTCATGAGTTCTCCGAGTTCTGCGAGTTCTCCGGTTGGATGGGCAGCCGGACCTGGAAGCGGGTGTCGCCCGGGACCGACTCGACGCGCAGGTCGCCGTGGTGCTTCTTGACGACGATTCGCCAGGCGATGTCCAAGCCGAGCCCGGTGCCCTCGCCGACCGGCTTGGTGCTGAAGAACGGCTCGAAGATCCGGTCCTGGATCTCCCTTGGTATGCCGGGGCCGGTGTCGCCGATCTCGACGAGCACGTTGCCGTCGTCGCGGGCGGTCCGGATGGTGAGGGTGCCCTCGCCGTGCATCGCCGCGGCGGCGTTGTCGATCAGGTTAGTCCACACCTGGTTGAGCTCGGAGGCGTAGGCGGGGATCTTCGGCAACGACTTGTCGTAATCCTTGACGATCTTGATGCCCTTGAGCTTGACCGACATCATCAGCAGCGTGCTTGACAGCAGGTCGTGCACGTCCACCACCTGGAACGGCGCGCGGTCGAGCTGCGAGTACTGCTTGGCCGCGCCGACCAGGGTGGACACCCGGGTGGTCGCGTCCTCGATCTCGTTCATCAGCAGCTCGGTCTCGACCGTGTAGTTCAGCCAGCGCAGCGCGGGCTCAAGCATGTCCGCGCCGACCGTGTCGAGCACCTGGTCAAGCCACTCGGAGTACAGGCCGGCCTGCACGAAGACCGGGGCGAGTTGCCAGCCTTCCCGGCAGCCGTGGTCCTCGAGCCAGTCGGTGACCTCGTCCTCCCGGTCGGAGGCCTCCATCGGGTCGAGCTTGGGCGCCTTGGCGACCTGCTCGGCCGCGCGCTGCTGCAGTTCGATGAGCGGCTCGAGGCTGGCCTTGTCGTACTTGCCGCTGGCGATCATCTTGAGTTTCTGGCGCATCCCGGCGACCCGCTCCCGCAGGCTTGAGGTCGCGCGGACCGCGGCGGCGGCCGGGTTGTTGAGCTCGTGGGTCAGGCCCGCGGTCAGCGAGCCGAGCGCGAGCAGCCGCTCCCGCTGGCCGACCGCCTCCTTGGTCCGCTGGCTGCCGAAGAACAGGCCCTCGAGCAGGTGCACCGGCATCGGGAACCACTCGTTCATGATCTGCGCGAAGCAGTCCGCACCGAGCACGTAGAACCGGGACGGCTCGGTCACCCGCATCGAGTTGGCGTAGACCTGCGGGACCCGGTCCCCCAGGTAGGCCATGAACGCGCCGCTGTACACGCCCCGCTGGCTGGTCCGCGCTACCTCGACGTCGTCGTCGCCCACCCGCCTGCTTGTGACGATCTTGCCTTCGATCAGCACGTACAGGCAGTTCGCGGGATCGCCCTCGACGAAGACCGGCCCGGGCTCGATGGTCTCGACGTGGCCCTCGACGCACAGCCGGGTGAGCTGCTCGTCGGTGAGCTTCTCGAACAGGAAGAGGCTGCGCAGTTCTTCCGGGTTGCAGGGGGATTGTGTTGCTGTCATGACAGGGTCTCCAGGTACCGGTGCACGAACATCACAGCCATCGCGCCCTCTCCTACCGCCGACGCGACCCGCTTGGCCGACTCGGCGCGCACGTCCCCCGCCACGAAAACGCCGGGGACGCTGGTCTCCAGGTGATACGGCGAGCGGTCGAGCGGCCAGCCGAACTCGTCTTGCTGCTCCAGGTCGGGGCCGGTCAGCACGAAGCCGCGTGAGTCGCGGGCCACCACGCCCTCGAGCCACCCGGTGCCTGGTGCGGCCCCGATAAAGATGAACAGCTGCCCGGCATCCACTATTTCGGTGGTTTTGGCGGCCATGTCGTGCAGCGTGAGCCGCTCCACGTGCCCGTCGCCGTCCACCCCGGACACCTCGGTGCAGGTGCGCACGCTGATGTTCTCGATGCCGGCGATCTGCTGGATGAGGTAGTACGACATCGAGGCCTCGAGCGACGGCGCGCGCACCAGCATGGTCACCGAGCGGGCGAACTTGGCCAGGTAGACGGCCGCCTGACCGGCCGAGTTCGCGCCGCCTACCACGTACACGTCCTGGTCCTTGCAGCCCTCGGCCTCGGCGAGCGCGGCGCCGTAGTAGACGCCGGCGCCGGTCATCTGCATGCAGCCGGGTGCGTCCAGTTGCCGGTAAGAGACCCCGGTGGCCAGGATGACCGCCTTGGCGTCGATCACGCTGCCGTCGCTCAGCCTGATGGTCTTAGCCGGGCCGTTCACCTCGAGCGCGGTCACCTCGGAGGTGGTGATGAGCTCGGCGCCGAACTTCACCGCCTGCCGCCGGGCCCGGTCGGTGAGCTGCCCGCCGGACAGGCCGTCAGGAAAGCCCAGGTAGTTCTCGATCCGGGAGGACTGGCCCGCCTGGCCGCCGGTGGCGTACTTCTCGATGAGCACGGTGTGCAGGCCCTCGGACGCGCCGTAGACCGCGGCGCCGAGCCCGGCCGGCCCGCCGCCCACCACGACGAGGTCGTAGAACTCCTTCTCCGGTATGGTCGCCAGGCCAACCTTCGCCGCGACCTCGGCGTGGGTAGGTGCGATCAGCGGCTCGCCGTCCGCGGTGATGAGGACCGGCAGGTGCCGGCCGTCGGTGCCCGCGGCGTCGAGCAGCCGGCGTCCCTCTTCGGTGTCGGAGGCGAACCAGCGGTACGGCACCTGGTTGCGGGCGAGGAAGTCGCGCAGGTCGGTGGACGGCGCCGACCAGCGGTGCCCGACCAGCTTGGCCTCCTTGACCGGCCTGCGGTCCTCCTTGCGCCACGCCCGCAGCAGGTCGTCGATGACCGGGTAGAGCTTCTCCTCCGGCGGGTCCCAGGGCTTGAGCAGGTAGTGGTCCACGTCCACCAGGTTGATCGCGTCGATCGCGGCGTTGGTGTCCGCGTACGCGGTCAGCAGCACCCGGCGGGCGTACGGGTACACGTCCATCGCCCGCTCGAGGAACTCGATGCCGTTCAGGCCGGGCATGCGGTAGTCGGCGAGGATGACCGCGACCTGGTCCCCGCGCAGTTTCATCTGCCGCAGCGCGTCGAGTGCCTGCTCGCCGGACTCGGCGCGGACGATCCGGTTCCGTTCGCCGTACCGCCTGCGCAGGTCGCGGGCGATGGCCCGGGACACACTTGGATCGTCGTCCACCGTGACGATCACCGGGCGAAGTTCAGCCTCGGCGTGAGGTTGCGTCATGACCCCATCGTAAGCAAGTTGGGTCTTTGGCTGGTACCGGCCCGCGCGCTCGACCATGGTCAGCGCGCGGGCCGGCATTCAGCTTTCCGAGAACTCGTCACATATCGGAGTACTGCCGGTGGTGGTGGCCGTGCCACTGCCACGGTGGCCGGTGCCGTCCGATCCCGGTCGTCCCCGTCCCGGTCCCGGTTGTCCCGGTGCCGGTCGTGGTGGGCGTGGGCGCCCCGTTCCCGGTGGTCCCCTGGCTTGGCGGTGCCTGCGGCCCGGGGAGCGAGGCCTGCTGCTGCGCGGTGTTGTAGCTCACCGCCGTGGCCGGGCCGCCGTCCGCGGCGGTGACGGTCACCGGGTCGGTGAGGCCGAAGGCGTCACAGCCCAGGTTCGTGAACGACATCGACAGCCGGTTACCGAGGAACGTCGCCAGGCTGTTACCGACGGTGGGCACCGGGCTGCCGGTGCCCGCGTCCGCCGACGCGTCGAGCTGGAGATGCGCAGGCGCGATGTTCACCATGTTCGCGCAGTACGAGGCCGCCACCTGGGCCGGGTCCGTGCCCGCGGCGATCAGCGGCTGGTCCACGAGCGAACGGTACATGTTGGTCTTGTCGATGCTGGCGTTGCCGCCGACCAGGGTCATCGGGTCGTTCGTCGGGACGAGGGCGATGTGTCCCTTCTGGTTGACCCTGGCGCTCAGCTCGTCAAGCGCCTGCGACGACTGGCTGCCGTTCACGCTCGTCCGGTCGTTCACGGTGAACGGCTTGCAGCCGTTGGTCGGGTCCACGAAGTAGCCGAGCAGCGCGTTGTCGCTGCCGTTGGTCAGCAGTGTCGCGTTGCCCATCCGGGCCTTGTTGGCCGCGGTGGCCTGGGCCGTCCGGCCGTTGCCGTCGAGCAGGTACTGCGAGTAGATGTTGTCGCTCTGGTCCTGGTCGATGAGCGCGAACTC
>Ga0207664_10003814_pt1 | contig 10118 bp, 7 predicted proteins | sample LARL83metaG_FD_184349 | JGI IMG/M metagenome (GOLD analysis project Ga0207664, IMG submission 184349) | Corn, switchgrass and miscanthus rhizosphere microbial communities from Kellogg Biological Station, Michigan, USA - LAR L8-3 metaG... | ecosystem: Host-associated > Plants > Roots >...
CTTGGAAATTCTCCTCCGTGGCCAGCGCAGCCCGGCGATCTTGACGAGGGTGGCGAGCGGAACCGGGCGGGGACTGTAGCAGCGGTAGAACGCCAGTTCCCCGGTGCGGCGGATCCGGCGGATCAGAAGCCAGCGGCAGCCGGGATGTCCGGCGTCGATGCTGGTCCAGGCCCAGTCATACCAGCGGTGGCCCTTGGCGCCCTGCCCGGCGGAGCACCGCTGCCACGCGCGGCGGGGCAGGCCGCGTGCGATCGTCCCGGCCGGGCAGGTGCCCGCCCCGGTGGTCACCCGGTGCGAGGTGGCCACGGCCAGCACATAACTCATCTGCCTGCGCTCCAAGTCGGCGCGCAGGCACGGGTCAGCGCCATAGACCTCATCGGCGGTGACCCATCCCGCTGGCGTGCCCGCGTCCAGCGCGCGGCCGATCATCACCCGCGCCAGTGCCAGCTTGGTCGCGAACGCCGTCCCGTCCGGGATGCCCGCCGCGCGGCACCGGTCCGGATCGGCGGTCCACGACCGCGGCAGGTACAGCTCGCGGTCGATCAACGCGTGCCCAGCTGCCGACGCGTAGCTGAGAAACACCCCCACCTGGCAGTTCTCCACCCGGCCCGCCGTCCCGGTGTACTGCCGTTGCACGCCGGCGCTGGCCGTGCCCTTCTTCAGGTCACCGGTCTCATCAACCACCAGCACCGCACCCGGATCACCCAGGTGATCAACAACGTAGCCACGCAGGTCATCCCGGACCGCCGCGGCGTCCCAGCGGGCACCGGCCATCAAGTACTGCATCCCGTCCGGGGTGGCATCCCCGGCATGCTCAGCAATGGTCCAGCAGTTCTTGCGCCGCAGGCCAGACAGTAACCCCAGCACGAATGCCCGGGCCCGCCGCCGCGGCTCCACCCGACCGAACCGGCCCGCGATCCGCCCCATCAGCTCGTCGAACTGTTCCAGCCACCGGCCAGGGTCTACGCTGAGCCCAGCGGCCACCGCCAGATTGTCATGCGTCGTCACAAACCATGATCATCAAACGGTGGCCGTTCTGCGTCCAGGACCCTGCACCGCCAGGTCACGAAGTCCGGCTGGAGTACTAAGCCGCAGTTCGACTCGCAGGTCGTCGATGTCGGCGGGCCCGGGCACAGCAAGGTGATCGATCAGCCGACGCCAGCCGGAATCGGCCGCGCGCATCCGGGTGATCTCGGCCGGGTCAAGACTTGGCCCCGTAGATGCTGCGGCTGTTTACCGCCCTACACGGGAGATACTGGCATGTCCAATGCGTGCCAAAATGACGAATTAATCTGATGTTCGCCCAGGTCAGGGAAATACCGAGCACGGTCTGTAAAAATCGCCGACGACAGTCTTCCCAGGTTCGAATCCTGGACCTGCCATCAAGAACCGCAGGTCAAGCCCGGTGCACGAACCGGACCTGGCGACGCGGCGGAGCGGTGCCGGACACCGCCGGTGCAGCCTGCGCGGACCCAAAGCCCGGTCGGCCACCAGCAGTAAGAAACCCGGTGACCAGCCAGGATGCGAGAACACTCGGTCTGGACTGCCGCTGCCAAGAGGAGCGGAGCCGCAAGATCAGGTAGCTGTGCCAAATACATGCCAAAGAATTCTCCCCTGCGGAGGCTCCTGTGGACGACGCACGCGAGCGGGGATTGCCGTGAAGGCCACGCGGCGGTCGTCCTCACCCATGCGCCTGCAGCGCGGGTAACCTCCGCCGTTAAAGATCTTTAGGCATCAACGCAGCCCCGTCAGCGGGTGCATCGGCAGGAACCGGCACGGGTCGAACGCCTGGCAGACCGGGCACAGCTCGCGCGGGCCGGGCAGCCGCAGTCCGGCCTCGCGCCGGGTCGTGTCGGGCCATGTCTGCGCCAGCGCAACCGGCACGCCCTCGCGGTGTGCGCGGCGGGTAACATCAGGCCCCCGTCCCTCGCGGTGCTCGCTGAGACGGCGTCGCAGGTTCTCCGTCTAGCCCAGGTAATGCCGGGCGCGGGCGGACGGGTCCGGGCCGGACGGGCGGGCGAAATGGAGCAGGTATACCGTGCCCGGCAAGCCCTCGCAGGCGAGGGTGCTTCGGCCCGGCGCTTGGCCGCCCCGCTGGTCCATGCTGGCGATCATGGCCGCGGGAAATGTCAGAGGCAAGCCGTAGAGTTGCAGCATGCTAGGCCGAGAGTCACCGACCCGCTCGGTGAAAGTGTTCACGCTGCAAGGTGGCCGCTGCCCGTGGTGCTGGCGACCGCTGCCTGAGGACCTGGCCGGCGTCCAAACCGAGCTCATCATCCCCGTCAGCCGCGGCGGCCTGGGTACGGAGTGGAATCAGCAGCTCCTGCACTCCGCCTGCCACGCTGAGAGGCACGCCGCAAGAACTGCTGAGGCGGCCTGACACGAGGCCTCGCGAGGGCCCCGGCGCGCCTGCATCGCTCCGCCCCCCTGCCTGCTGGCGTCATCTTGATCATGGCCGCGGCGCGTGTATGCGGCGCTGCGAGCCTTGGCCGCCATACTCGCGCGGTTATTGCGCGTCAAGCCCCCCTGCTCCTCACACAACCAAGGGAAACCTTGGCCCGGCCTGAGGCAACCCCGCGGGGTTGACCCCGGCGGGTTCACCCCGGTCGCGACGATCCTCTGAGCCGGTCCGCAGTGGCGCGGCCGTCTCTGGCTGGTTCATCTGCTGCGGCAGCGTGGTCGCCGACCAGCGGTTAGCGGCCGGGGCGTCGGGCGTGCGGCGACGGTACGCGCGCCCGCGGCACGCGCGCTCGCGGCGCGGGCCGATCCTGCCGCGGTTCAGGGGTCGTTCCGCGCGGCCCTGGGCGCGGTGGGCGGCGGTGGGTGCGCGGGCTTGCGGGCACCTCATCTCTTGTGGCTTTGGGTGCGGTCTGCTTGGTGCCGGGGGGCGGCTGGGTGGCGCTGAGCTGCTGCCAGTGGGCCGCGATCCTGGCCAGCAGGTCAATCAGGTGACGGCGTTCGGGCCCGGCGAGCGGGGTGAGCAGGGTCTCGGCGGCGCCGTCGAGCGCTGCTGCGGCGCGGCGCTGCGCGTCGCGGCCGCCGGGGGTCAGGTGGATCAGGAACGCGCGGCGGTCCCGCGGGCTGCGTACCCGCTCGACCAGCTCGCGCTGTTCGAGGCCGTCGAGCAGGTAAACCATCGCGGTGCGGTCGATGGCCATCGTGGTGGCCAGCTCGATCTGCGTCAGCGGCCCCGACTCCGCCAGCGTGCTCAGCACCCCCCACTGCCGCGGTGACAGCCCCAGCGGCTCCAGCCGCTCGACGGCCAGCGCCTGCGCCGCCTGCTGCGCCACGAACAGCAGCTGGCCGACCCGGCCGGTCTGCCGCCGCGCGGCCTCCGATTTGCCCATAGCCCATCTCTCGATTAGATTGTCTTGAAATAAGACTATCTCAGCTCAGATGAAATTGCGAGCAAGCGAAGGAGCGTGCGGCATGGAACCGCGCAACGCCATCGTCACCGGAGCCTCGCATGGCATCGGGCCGTACATCGCCCGGGCGCTGGCCGCCCGGCCCATGAACCTGCTGCTGGTAGCCCGTTCGGAGGACGAACTCGCCCGGCTCGCCGGGGAACTCGGCGGCGCGATCAAGGTGAGCACCGCCGCGATCGACCTCGGCGGCCCGCAGGCAGCCCGGCAGGTCGCCGGCGCGGCCGCCGCCGAGCTGGGCAGCGTCGACGTGCTGGTCAACAACGCGGCGACCGAGCCGCAGACCCGCTTCCACGTGCTGACCCCCGCCGAGATCGAGCACGTGCTGCAAGTCGACCTGATCAGCCCGCTGCTGCTGGCCCGGCTGCTCCTGCCCGGCATGCTGCAGCGCGCGTACGGGCGGATCATCAACGTCTCCTCACTGGCCGGGCACACCAGCTTCCCGCACACCGAGGCCTACGCCGCGGCCAAGGACGGGCTCACCGCCTTCAGCCGGGTGCTGCACAGCGACTGCCGGCGAACCGGGGTGTCGGCCACCAGCCTCATCCTCGGCCCCGTCAAGGACGCCGGGATCAGCGCCCGGACCCTCGCCGAGACCGGCCTGACCGCCAGCACCGCGTTCTCGGTAAGCCCGCAGAAAGTGGCCGCCGCCACAGTGCGGGCCATCGACAAGCCCAAGCCGGAGATGGTCGTCAGCGCCGGCCCCGGCCGGCTACTCAAAGCGCTGATGGACTACTTCCCCCGCCTGGGCCCAGGGCTCAACCGGCTCAGCGGCGCCGACAAGCTCATGACCGCCGTCGCCGACCACCGCGAAGCCGCCCGCACTGCGCTGCCGGACACTGCCGGTTAGCTGACGGCGTGCGAGTCTGCTCGTGCGGTCGGAATGTTCATCCCGATGTTCACGGGACCTGAGTTTGGCTAATGAGTTATAAACCTAGTTGAGTGCGTTAATTAGCGCTGCCACGGAGCGCAGAACTTTTGAAACAACGTTCGCTGCAATGCCGAGTGCCCTTCCTACTGCTGGAAGCACGTCTGATAGCCATTCTCCAAAAGATCTCCGCGCAACCTCGCCGTTGAGGGCCTGGGCTTTGTAGTTCTGCTCTAGCTTGGCATTGAGCCTAACCAGATCCTGCGCTTCCTCGGGCGTTAGACCGACTTCTCTGAGTTGTTCTGGTGTCAAACTCATTTTGAGCGCCTCACTCTACCTCGTTAATTCCGCCCCCTCGGTGGCATTGCTCAGACGCCAACGAGTGCTCGCGCCTTTTGCAACTTTTGCAGCTTCGTCTTGTCTACGAGCTCTTCAAAGTCGGCCACCTCGGTCGACTGCTCAAGCACCCATCGCCGCTTTTCACTGGCGGCTAGTAGCATCTGATGCAACAATTCCTGTAGCTGATAGCGCTTTTCGGCCGAGTAGGATACTACCTCACCCTTCCATCTGACCTCCTTCAACCTATCCCGAATGTCATCTTCTCGGCCCTTAATGTTCTGCTCTTGTTCGAGGCCAGGAAGATTGAGAACCTTGTTCCAAGATTCGGGTCCAGGTTGAACCAGGTCCACCTTATTCATTCCGAAGACCAAGTTCGGTGTAAGATGACCGTGGTCCATAAGAAAGTACTGAAGAGGAGTTATCGCGCGATTAATTGCAGACAATATCCAGAGAGCTAGATCCACATCCGGCAGTACTCGCGAGTAAGTCTTGATGTGAACCTTGTCCGCTTCTATGCCTTCGCCCAACCCGGGCATGTCGAATACGTGGATATTCCGGCCCTTGGCTGTCGGGTACTCCTTTACATCGGCGTCGTACTCTTCGGCTTCTTGTGTACACGCGCGAGTGTGACTGATACTCGCCCCAGAGTGGAAAAGAGCGTTGATAGTTGAGGACTTGCCGACGCCCGTCAATCCGATCAACGCTATTCGGATAGGCGGCTCATCCCGCATCCTTCGCTCTACTTCAGCCTGAATGTCTTGCGCAGTTCGTTGATCCAGCTCGCCCCCGAAGGCGGATTGAAATGCCTTCAGTGGGCTTGGCAATCTCGAGGCCATCGCCATACATCCTTTCAGTGCAACGACCACGAGGAATCAGGAGGAACGTTTCGCTCACTCCAACCCCCCGTGAACGGGATAGTACGTCTACTAATCGAACTGGTCAAGCGATTCCGCTGCGGCCAGTTTGAAACGATGTCGATGGCGCCTCCTCGCCGTAGCATGACCTTGGCCAGGTGGAGACCCTCGCAGCCGAATCGGATACCAACTCAGAGTCCCATTTTAAGTAAAGAGATACCCGCATGATGGCAAGGTATAAGTAAATTGCACCCGATCCACTCTCGATCGGACCTCTGGGGCTTGGCCAACCATTGACTCTATCGTGGGGCGCTACCCCGCACCCCGGTCCTCCCTCGCAGATCGGGCTGCACCGGTGGTCATCTCCTCGTCCGGACACTCGGAGTTCTGCTCCGGAACCTCCTGGCTGCAAGGGCCACTTCGATCGCCCCTGTGGGCAGACCCTTGCCGCCCCGGAGAACCCGCGTAGCCCGAAGAGTGTCCGACCGAGGGGATGAGGGCCTGACGCCGTGCCATTAGCCTGCCTGTGAGTATGGCTTCGCTAGTTCTGGCAATGCCGACTGGCAGGGCGGGCCAGGTTTGGTGCTGGCGGCGCTGGGTGACTCGTGGCATGCCCGACCGTTTGCGGATGTATCTTAGTAATGGCTTGTCCCCGGTGCTGCGGGCACCGGCCTGGCCACCCTCGTTGGCCTGATCAGGAGCTTGTCCGGCCTGCTTGCCATGACTCATCACAGGATTGCCGCGGGAGTTCCCACCAGGCCGGTGCCGCCTTTCCAGCATGACTGACGAGGGAGGACATGTGGTAAGCATTCCCGCGGGAATGTCCAGGCGTAGCACGCCGCGGAACTCCTCCCCGTACCAGCCCCTGGCGGCGGCCACAGCCCGACCGCGGTGGCGGTGCAGTTCACGCGTGACCTCCTCGGTCAGCAGCTGCACCGCATCGCTGATGCGGCGCAGGACGGTGCGGGGGTATAGCTGGATTGGTTAACCAAACACCCAACCCGGTCCGCAAACAGCAGCATCTGCCGGTCTGGTCTTCCAGGCCCAAGCTAGCCAAGACCGCGAGCTGCAGATCAACGGGCAGCGAACCGGCCAGCCGGGCCAGCTCTCCCGCCAAGGGCAGGCGCAGATCGCCACCCCCCGTGGCGAGTTCCCGCAGGCATGGGCCCAGCCGTCTGCGCAGATCACTGGCCAGCGCGCCGCAGCCCTTGCGCAGCGCCCGGATCTCCGCCGCGATCACCGCGGCGGGCAGCCCCTGGTGGGTCACCGCCTGTTACCTTACTGGCATCTTCGGAATTCCATGTCACTTCCCCAGAACTGTTTAGTTTAAGGGTATGGCCCTTCCCGCCCACACCGGTAAACATCAGCCGAGGGACCATTCCACGGCCTTGCCCCGGCAGAAAACCTGGCGCCGAAGACGTCGGCCTCTCAGACAACCAAAAGACAAAGGAAAATCCAATGACTAGAACCCAACTTCTTAACCGCAGGTCGGCCACGCGACGTGCCAAAGATCAGGTCGCCGCCGGGTTGATGATGGGACCAGACCGCGGGATCACCTTCTGCGCCGGGGTCGATCCCTCGAATCGGCTGGGAACCAAGTAGGGGTCCACGGTGGCCTTGGTCACGAAGGTCAGGCCGGTGTCGGTGTCCGGCGGGGCGACCAGGCCGCCCGACAGGTTGAACAGGTAGAGGTAGAGCGTTGGCAGGAAGCCCTGCAGGTACGGGCCCTGGTCGATGGTGAAGTCGAGCTGGCCCGCCTTGATCGCGGACAGGGTGCCCGGAGTCAGGTCGAACCCCCCGGCCGGGATCTTGCCGGCTAGGCCGTTCTTCGCCAGCACCGGGCCGAGGAACTCGGTCGAACCCGCGTCCACCGCGAACGCGCCTCTCAGACTCGACTTGGTGGCCAGGATGTAAGCGTTCTCGGAGGATTCCTGACCCGAGGTCGCGGCCCCCGTCGCCTGCTCCGCCACCGTGAAGCCCGCCGGCTTGAGCACCGACGCCGCGCCGTCATAGCGGGGCTGGATGTTCCCGGTGCCGGGGGTCGCGATGAAGATGACGACGTCCCCGGGGGTGGAGATGAGTGACTTGATGCGGTTCCCCATCTGGACCCCTGAGTTGTACAGTGCCTGGCCGACGTAGCAAAGGCGGTTGGTGCCGATATCAGGAACACCATTGGTGACCGTGCCGTCGGCGTTGTAGCTGACCACGGGGATGCCCGCGGACATGGCCCGGGCCACCGGGGCGGTGAACCCAGTGGAGCTGATGACCGTGGTGGCGATCCCGTCCGCCTTAGCCGCGATGGCGGTGTCGAGGAAGCTCACCATCTCGGGGACACTGGAGGTGGACGCCGAGCCGCCCCACTTCGGCACGGGGATATCGAGCAGCGCTGCGGCGTCCTGGAACCCGTACTGGGCAGGCACAAAGAACGGGTTGCTGGTGACGTGGTTGACGAACCAGAACTGCCATGCCGGCGTCTTAGGGAAGTTACCAGCGGTGGTCTTCGCCGTCGCAGAGGCGTTGCTGGATGAGGACCCGCACGCGGTCAGCAGCGCCGATGCCGCAGCAGTGGCGCTCACCAGCCCGGTGCCGGTGAGCAGCTTCCGGCGCGACGGGCCGTCCTTCATGTTCAGCGTCTCGATCGCTTCTTCGACCCCGGGGTCGACCTTTCTCATTGCATCCCCCCAAAGAGTTCCGTGCGCCAGGACTGGGGTCCCGCGGAAGCGTGGACATTTCGATTGAGCTGATCTTGCTCTTGCCCGCTTCCTGATGGCTGCCATGTAACCGCCGGAGCGCAGGGCTTGTCCAGGTGGAGCCCCCGCAGACCCGCAAGGCCTGAGGAGGAACGACCTTGACAAGGCCGATACGGCCGGTGCTCGAGGTGGCGGGAAGCGGGATCATCTCAGGCCACCTCCCCGGCCGCTGGTGCCTGCTCGTAAGCGACGGGCATGAGCATGCCCAGCGCGGAGTGCTCGCGGGCTGTGTCGGCGGAGCGGTGGGTCTAGCTGGCGTGCGGAGTCGCGAGTCTGGCGGGGTTCCCGGGATCTCTGGCGGGTTCCCGGGATCTGTTGGAAGCTTGAGGCAGTTGATCGGTGCGGTTGTAGGCGTGCGGGGGTTGGGCGATGGCCGAGCAACCGGGTCCGGGTTTCGGTGTGCTGGTGCGCGAGCTACGAGGGGCCGCCCAGCTAACGCAGGAAGAACTGGCAGCGGCAGCGGGCGTGTCGCCACGCACGGTTAGTGATCTAGAGCGGGGTATCAGCCGGACCGCCCACAAGGACACTGCCGTGTTGCTAGCTGGCGGGCTGGGGCTGGCTGGGTCGGCCGCGGAGATGTTCGTGGCGGCGGCTCGTGGCAAGGCCTCGGCTGTGGCAGTGCTGGTGGCTGCCGGAAATGGGGAGGCGCAGCAACTGGGGCCGGCTGGTTCGCCGTACCAGGGGCTGAGCGTGTTCGAGGAGCAGGATGCGGCGTTGTTTTTCGGCCGGGATGCGGCCACCACGCAGGTGCTGGAGCGTATGTCGCGGCTTTTGGCGGGTGTGGGCCTGCTGGTGGTATCGGGAGCATCGGGCGCGGGGAAGTCGTCGCTGTTGCGGGCGGGTTTGCTACCCCGAATTCAGGCGGGTGGACTGGCGGCCGCGCTGGGGTCAGCGTCTTGGCCGCGGGTGGTGCTGACCCCCACCCGTGCGCCGTTGGATGAGCTGGCGCTGCGAGTGGGGGTGCTGGCTGGGGTGGACGCGGCGGCGGTGCGGCAGGAGCTGGACACCGCTCCGGCCTGCTTCGCGCTAACCGCTTGGCAAGCCGCCGCCCTGGCGGGGCCACGCGGTCCGGCAAGGGATCGGGATGGCCGCTCGGCGGGGCGAGATCAGCCGCCACAGCGCCGGTTGTTGCTGGTGGTGGATCAGTTCGAGGAGTTGTTCACCCAGTGCACCGAGGAAGGGCAGCGGCGGGCGTTCATCACCGCGCTACACGCGGCCGCCGCCGCCGGGCACGGCCCAGACCAAGCGCCGGCCGCGCTGGTGGTGCTGGGGCTGCGCGCCGATTTTGAGGCCCGGTGCGCCAGCTACCCGCAGCTGGCCGACCCGGTGCAGGACCGCTACCTGGTCACCGCGATGACCGAGCGGCAGCTACGGATGGCCATCACAGAGCCAGCCAAGAAAGTCGGTGCCAAGGTCGACGACGACCTGACCGACCTGCTGCTAGCCGAGGTGCGTACTGGCCAGCCGGGGGCAGTCGGCGCGGGGGTGCTCCCGTTGCTATCGCATGCCCTGGACCAGGCCTGGCGGTGCCGGACCGGGCAGACGGTCACCCTCGCTGACTATGACCGGGCAGGCGGTATTGACGGTGCGGTCGCCGCCAGCGCCCAGCGCGCTTACAACACGTTGACCCCTGCCCAGCAGGCTGCGGCCCGGCAGGTGTTCCTGCGTCTGACCGCCACCAGCGGCGACGGTGTGGACACTGCCGACCGGGCCATCCGGGCCGAGCTGACCGATGGCAAGGCCGCTGCCGAGGCAGCGGATGTGGCGGCGGTGCTGGAAGCCTTCGCCGCGGAACGGCTGCTCACTCTCTCCACTGAAACGGTGGAGATCAGCCATGAAGTACTCCTGACAGCGTGGCCGCTGCTGCGGGATACCTGGCTCGCCG
>Ga0207664_10003815_pt1 | contig 10117 bp, 12 predicted proteins | sample LARL83metaG_FD_184349 | JGI IMG/M metagenome (GOLD analysis project Ga0207664, IMG submission 184349) | Corn, switchgrass and miscanthus rhizosphere microbial communities from Kellogg Biological Station, Michigan, USA - LAR L8-3 metaG... | ecosystem: Host-associated > Plants > Roots >...
CTTCGTCCTGCACACCGGCGACGTCTCGCACCTCTCCAAGCCCGAGCAGTTCGACACTGCACAGCAGGCGTTCAAGACCATCAAGACCGGCAACATGTTCTTCACGCCCGGCGAGCACGACACCATAGGTGACAACGGTGCCGAGTTTTTCAAGCGCTTCGGCGGCGGCGTGAACGGCAAGGGTTACTACAGCTTCGACTACAAGGGCACCCACTGCGTCGGTCTCGTGAACGTGCTCGACTTCAAGCAGGGCGGCGGCATGACCACGCTCGGCGCCGAGCAACTCGAATGGGTGGAGGATGACCTCAAGAAGCTGTCCAGCAGCACGCCCGTCGTGGTCTTCGCCCACATCCCGCTGTGGACGGTGTACGAGCCCTGGGGCTGGGGCACCAGCGACGCCCCGGCGCTCTACAGCTACCTGAAGCGCTTCGGCTCGGTGACGGTGCTGAACGGGCACATCCACCAGATCCAGCAGAAGGTCGAAGGCAACATGACCTTCTACACCGCCCGCGGCACCGCCTATCCGCAGCCGCAGCCGGGCGCGGCCCCGAGCCCAGGGCCGCTGACGGTGCCGGCCGGGGAGCTTGGCAGCTACCTGGGCATCCGCGAGGTCCATCACGTGAACGTGAAGGGGCCGTTGGCGGTGACCGATAGCAGCCTCGCCATCTAACCCTTGAGGGAGAGATACTCCATGAGATCCACGTTCGGAACATTAGTCCTCGGCCTGTGCATGGTCGCTGCCTTCCTCGGTTCCGTGAGGGCGGCCCGCTCCGACGCCGCACCGGTGACCAACACGGTGCAGGTGGCCATCTTCAACTACAAGTTCGACCCGGAAACCCTTACGGTGCCGGCCGGCACCACGGTCACCTGGACCAACAAGGATGAGATCCCCCACACCGTGGCCAGCACCGACAAGAGCTTTCCGGCTTCCGCCGGGCTCGACACCGGTGACAGCTATTCCTACACCTTCACCAAGCCGGGTACCTACAGCTACTACTGCACGCTGCATCCCTTCATGAAGGGGAAGGTGGTGGTGACGGCGCAACCGTAGAGACGGCCACCGGTGCTAGTCGACCAGTTTCAGACCGCCGAGTGGCAAGGCGAAGGCAGCCACCAGCACCGACACCAGGCACGCGAGCGGCAACAGCATCGGATCGCTGCCCGGCGGATCGTCCACGCGGGACAAGGCGAAGAGGCTAAGCACCAAGAACGTAGCGAGTCCGGCGAAGAAGGTCCTGAAGCCCGGCAGGCAGTAGGTGAATCGTGCCCCGCATTCGGAGCAGGTCGCGATGCCAGGACGGAGGTGCAGCCAGTCCATTTCGCTGAAGATGCCCCCGGCTCGTGTGTCCTGACTGCAACGCGGACATCGGAGCTCGAAAGGGAGTGACGAAGCGGGAATGAACATGGTCTAAGGCTGTCTGGCGCCGCTACCGTCCAGCACCGTCTTCCAGGTCTTCTGGTCCGGTGAGACCTCGATCTTCACCTTGACCTGGGTGGGCGAGGTGTAGACGTAGCTGATGCGGTCGTAGTTCTTCTTGCCCTTGTCGTCATCTTCGCCGAGCTCCGTCCAGGTATCCCCCCGGATGGTCATCTTGGACGCAAAAGGCTTGTCGCCGGAATCGCCCACGGCGAAGAACTCGTAGTGCCAGTAAGCCCGGTCCTTGGCGTTCCAGGTGTCCACCACTTCGGACTGCACCTTATCGCCCGACCAGTCGTTGTCGAAGCTGCAATTCAGGAACAACTTGTCAGAGGACCAGGAACAATGCTCATCCCAGGTGAAGGTACCGGGCTTGCCGCCGAAGGCGGTAGTGCCGTGATAGACCCAATGGCCGGACTGCACGTCGAGGGCCTCGAGCTGTGGTGCCAGTGGCGGGAAGTCAGCGGCCGATGCCGGGACTGCGGCGAGGGCGGCGGCGATAAGGAGGATGCGCATGTGGGACTCCTCGTGATTAAGGCGCCCGACGGCTATCTGCAGGTATCCGTCCGAGCTTGCTCTCCGGCGTCCGATGCAGGACGCCGCTGATGAAACTTCCCGCGGCCAGCAGCTTGGCCATGTCCACGCCGGTATCGATGTCCATGCCCGTGAGCATGAACAGCACGTCTTCGGTGGCCACGTTGCCGGTGGCGCCCTTCGCATAAGGGCAGCCGCCCAGGCCCGAAGTCGAAGAGTCCACCACCGCCACACCCAGTTCCAGGCAGGCGTGGATGTTGGCCAGGGCCTGCCCGTATGTGTCGTGGAAATGCACCGCCAGGCGCTCCATGGGGACTTCCGCCGCGGCGGCCTCGAGCATGGCCTGGGCCTTCACCGGCGTGCCCACGCCGATGGTGTCTCCGAGTGAGATCTCGTAGCAGCCGATGGCGGCCAGTTCCTTCGCGACCTTCGCCACGGCTTCCGGCTTGATGGCGCCCTCATAGGGGCAGCCGATGACGGTGGAGATGTAGCCCCGCACCTTCACGTCCGCCTTCGCCGCCATGGCCATCACCGGCTTGAAGCGTTCGATGGACTCGGCGATGGAAGCGTTGATGTTCTTCTGGTTGAAGCTCTCGGAGGCAGCGGTGAACACCGCGATCTCCTTCACGCCTGCCGCCAGCGCCCGCTCCATGCCTTTCTCGTTCGGCACCAGCACCGGGTAGTGCACGCCGGGCTTCTTCTGGATGCCCTTGTACACTTCGTCCGCGTCCGCGAGCTGCGGCACCCACTTGGGGCTCACGAAGCTGGTGGCCTCGATGGTCCGTAATCCAGTGTGAGATAACAAATCGATGAACCGGATCTTGTCCGCGGCGGAGATGACGCCCTTCTCGTTCTGCAGGCCGTCGCGCGGACCCACTTCGACGATCTTCACGGATTTGGGAAGTGTGCTCATCTATTCGGCCGCCTTGATGTGCATGAGGACGGCTTCCGCGTCCACCATGGCGCCGGCTTCGAACAACACTTTCTCCGCGGTGCCGGCCACCGCGGCCTTCACGGTGTATTCCATCTTCATGCCTTCCAGCACCATCAGCGCCTGGCCGGCCTCGACTCTATCACCGGCCTTCACATGCACCGCCACCACGCGGCCCGGCATAGGGCTTAAGGGGTGCGTCGCCGCATCCGCCACACGCCCGGCCTTGTGAGCATAAGGGCTGGTGAGGGTGAAGTTATAGGCCACCCGGCCCAGGGTCACCTGGTACTCGGCGCCCTGGTGCAGCACCTGCGCGTCGGACTGGGTCTCAAGGGCATGGGCGGCGCCGTCCAATTCGATCGCGTCGCCTTTCAGCGCCACCGCATGTTCTGTGCCGTCCCGTTCCCGTGCCACGAAGCGCACGCCCGGCGAGCCGCCCAGGCGCCAGCCATCGGCTGCCCAGGGTGAAGTCTCGGCACCCAACTCCCGTGCCATGGCCGCGCCGATTGCGGCCGGCGTGAGCTTGGGGCGGGTGAGCAGCGTATTCAGTTCCCGCCCGATGAAGCCGGTATCCACGGAGCCCTTCGCGAACGCCGGGTGGCGCGCGATACCGCGCAGCAGCGGCAGGTTGGTGGTGAGGCCGAACACGGCAGTCTCCGCCAGCGCCTGGTTCAGTCGCGCGATCGCCTCGCCGCGGTCACCGCCCTTGACGATGATCTTGGCGATCATGGGATCGTAGAAGGGGCTGATGTCGTCGCCGCTGCGCACGCCGGTGTCCACCCGCGCGTCCTCCGGTTGGGAGAAGGCTTCGATGCGTCCCGGCGCCGGCAGGAAGTTCTTGTCCGGGTTCTCGGCGTAGAGTCGCACCTCGATGGCATGGCCCCTCGGCACGATCTGCTCCTGCCTCAGCGGCAGCTTGCCGCCAGAGGCCACGATCAGCTGCCATTCCACCAGGTCCTGGCCCGTGGTCTCCTCGGTGATGGGATGCTCCACCTGCAGGCGGGTGTTCATCTCCATGAAATAGAAGCTCTTGTCGGCGCCCACGATGAACTCGATGGTGCCGGCGTTCACGTAGTCCACGGCCTTCGCGGCGGCCACCGCTGCCTCGCCCATCTTGCGGCGCATCTCTGCGTCCAGGAAGGGCGAGGGCGTCTCCTCCAGCACCTTCTGGAAGCGGCGCTGCAGCGAGCACTCCCGTTCAAAGAGGTGCACCACGTTGCCGTGGGAGTCGCCGAACACCTGGAACTCGATGTGGCGCGGCCCCTCCAGATATCTCTCCAGCAGAACGTGCTCGTCGCCGAAGGCGGCCTTGGCTTCGCGCTGGGCGCCGGCCAGCGCGTCCTTGAACTCGGCCGCGGCGTTCACGATGCGCATGCCCTTGCCACCGCCGCCCGCCACGGCCTTGATGAGCAGCGGATAGCCGATCCTCTTGGCCTCGGCCTCCAGCTTTGCCAGGCTCTGGTCGTCGCCATGGTAGCCCGGCGTCACCGGCACGCCGGCCTTCTCCATCAGCGCCTTGGCGGCGCTCTTGGAGCCCATGAGGTCGATGGCCTTGGGATCGGGACCGATGAACACCACGCCGGCTTTCTTGCACTCGGCGGAGAAATCCGTGTTCTCCGAGAGGAATCCGTAGCCGGGATGCACCGCCTCGGCGCCGGTGTGCTTCGCGGCCCCCAGGATGCGCTGCCAGTTGAGGTAGGAGTCGGCCGCCTTGGCGGGACCGATGTGCACGGCTTCGTCCGCCATCTGCACGTGCAGGGCATGGCGGTCGGGGTCGGAATACACCGCCACGGTCTGGATGCCGAGGCGGCGGCAGGTGCACATCACGCGGCAGGCGATCTCGCCGCGGTTGGCGATGAGGATCTTCTTGAACATCGGCTTATTCCAGCTTTTTTGTGATGCCCATCAGGCGGGTTTCAGCACCATCAACAACAGGAACAGGAGGGTGATGACGCTGATGCCCCACTCGCCGATGACGAGCTTGCGGTCGCGCAGGGCGGCGCGCAACTCAGGTGTGACAGAGCCCGTCTTGGCCGATTCGGCGCTTGCCGCTTCCAAGCCATGGCTGCCCTTCGCGGTCAGCACCATGAACGGCACGAAGATCACCAGCAGCGCGATGGCGCTCATGGCGAAGCGCGGCCAAGACTCGAGGTAAGCCGTCCACAGGCCGAAGACCACCAGCAGCAAGCCGCCAGGCCGGATCATGAGGTTGCGGAAGCGCGCCATCAGGCGCACCAGCGCATCCAGGCCGCGGATGTCCTCAGCCTTCAGCATCTCTCGGCGGGTGACGATGTAGCCGGCCGCGCCGCAGGTGAACCAGATGGCGGCGAGGATGTGGAATGCCCTGATAATCGTGAATAGCATGGATTCATCCTTGGGACTTGCGGCAGACGGCTTCAACGTTGTGCCCGTCCGGATCGAGGACGAAGGCAGCGTAGTAGTTGGGATTGTAGTGGGCACGGATACCGGGCGAGCCATTGTCCTTGCCGCCGGCCTTCATGGCGGCAGCGTAGAAGGCATCGACGTTCTTACGTTCTTTGGCCACGAAGGCAATGTGCAGGCGGCCCCGGAGAGCTTCGCCCTCGCGGATCCAGAAGTAGGGCCTGCCCTCGCTGCCGAAGCCGGCTTCTTCTTGACTGGCCGCATTTTCCTTGTTGCTCCGCACCATCACTGTGATTCCCAGGGGCGCGAAGGCGGCGGTGTAGAACGCCATACTGCGTTCGAGATTGGATACCGGAAAGCTGACATGGTCGAGCATGGCCTGTCCTTACTTGATCCAATCAGCGTTGCGCTTTTCGAGGAAAGCGGTGAGTCCTTCCTGGCCTTCCTTGGAAGTGCGTAGCTCGGCTATCAACTGCGCAGTCTTCTTCTTGAGCGCCTTGCGATCCGGTGACTGTTCGGCGATGAAGCGCTTGGCGGCCACCAGCGCCTTAGGCCCACCTTTCAGCAGATTGGAAGCCAGCATGTTCACGGTCTCATCCAGGATGTCCGGCGTCACCACCTCGTGCACCAAGCCGATTTGGCAGGCCAGCTTGGCCTCGATGGGCTCGGCGGTCAGGAAGAAGCGGCGCGCCTGCCGCTCGCCGATGGCGGCGATCACGTAGGGCGAGATCACCGCGGGCACCAGCCCCAGCCGCACCTCGGTGAGCGCGAACTTGGCGGCCTCGGTGCAGATGGCCACATCGCAGCAGGCCACGAGGCCCACGCCGCCGCCGTAGGCGGGGCCGTTGACCTTGGCGATGGTGGGCTTAGGCAAGCCGTCCAGGAGATCCATGAGCTCCGCAAGCTTCATGGCATCCTCCATGTTCTCCTTCTCGCTGAACTTCGCCATGGAGCGCATCCAGCCCAGGTCCCCGCCGGCGGAGAAGGTGCGGCCGGCGCCGGTGAGCACCACCACCCGCACCGCATCATCCTTCTCCACCTGCTTCAGCTTCACCGTGAGCTCGGCGATGATGACGTCGTCGAAGGCGTTGTGCTTCTCGGCGCGGTTGATGGTCAGCGTGGCGACGCCGTGGGCGTCGGTGTGGAGGAGGACGCTGTCGGTCATATTTCTTATTCCGTCATTCCCGCGGAAGCGGGAATCCAGTTAAATAATTTCTTGGTACAGGTCGCGCCACTCGGGATTTAGCTCCTCGATCAATTCGATCTTCCAAGTCCGGTTCCATTTCTTGATGGCTTTCTCGCGCTTTATGGCTGATTCCATCGTCTCATGCTGCTCATACCAAACCAGGTAGTGGACCTCATGTTTCTTGGTGAAACCCTCATGAGAACCGCTCTTATGCTCCCAGGCGCGTCTTGCAAGATCAGAAGTCACGCCAGTATATAAAGTCCCGTTCTTGTCGCTGGCCAAGATATAGACGCAAGGCTGCATGGCGCCATTTTAGAACTGGATCCCCGCTTTCGCGGGGATGACGGTGTGGCGAGCCACACCGTCACATCCTAAACACGCCGAACCTGCCGCCTTGTTCGAGCGGCGCATTCTCGGCGGTGGCCAGCGCCAGCCCCAGCACCCGGCGCGTGTCAGCCGGGTCGATGATGCCGTCGTCCCAGAGGCGGGCGGTGGCGTAGTAGGGGTGGCCCTGGTGCTCGTATTGGTCGCGGATCGGCTTCTTGAAGCTGTCTTCCTCGTCCTTGCTCCACTTGCCGCCCTTGAGCTCGATGCCGTCGCGCTTCACGGTGGCCAGCACCGAGGCCGCCTGCTCGCCGCCCATCACCGAGATGCGGGCGTTGGGCCACATCCACAGGAAGCGCCCGCCGTAGGCGCGGCCGCACATGGCGTAGTTGCCGGCGCCGAAGCTGCCGCCGATCACCACCGTGAACTTCGGCACCGTGGCGCAGGCCACCGCGGTCACCATCTTGGCGCCGTCCTTGGCGATGCCGCCGTGCTCATATTTCTTGCCCACCATGAAACCCGTGATGTTCTGCAGGAACACCAGCGGCAGGCGGCGCTGCTCGCAGAGTTCGATGAAGTGCGCGCCCTTCTGGGCGGACTCCGAGAACAGGATGCCGTTGTTGGCGATGATGCCCACCGGCTTGCCGTAGACGTGTGCGAAGCCTGTCACCAGGGTCTTGCCGTATTCCGCCTTGAACTCCTGGAACTCGGAGCCGTCCACCAGGCGCGCGATGACCTCGTGCACGTCGTAGGGGAAGCGTGTCTCCTGGGGCACCACGCCGTAGAGCTCATCCGCCGGGAAGCGCGGCTCGGCTGGTTCCCGCTGCGCGAGCCAATGGGGCTTCTGGTAGTTCATGTGGCCCAGGATGTCCCGCGCCATCTGCAGCGCATGGGCGTCGTCGTCGGCGAGATGGTCCGTCACGCCGGAGATCCGGCTGTGCACTTCGCCGCCGCCCAAGGTCTCCGCATCTACCACTTCACCCGTCGCCGCCTTCACCAGCGGGGGACCGCCCAGGAAGATGGTGCCCTGGTTGCGCACGATGATGGCCTCGTCGCACATGGCCGGCACGTAGGCGCCGCCGGCGGTACAGGAACCCATCACCACCGCGATCTGCGGGATGCGCTCCCGGGACAGCCGCGCCTGGTTGTAGAAGATGCGGCCGAAGTGTTCCTTGTCCGGGAACACCTCGTCCTGCAGCGGCAGGAAGGCGCCGCCTGAATCGACGAGATACACGCAGGGCAACCGGTTCTCCAGCGCCACGTCCTGTGCGCGCAGGTGCTTCTTCACGGTGATGGGATAGTAGGTGCCGCCCTTCACGGTCGCGTCGTTGGCCACCACCAGCACCTCGCGGCCGTGCACCCGGCCCACGCCGGTCACGATGCCGCCGCAGGGCGCATCGCCGTCATACATGCCGTGGGCGGCGAGGGGCGAGAGTTCCAGGAAGGGCGAGCCCCGGTCCAGCAGCGCCTCGATGCGTTCGCGGGGCAGGAGCTTGCCGCGGTCCGTGTGCTTCTTTCGCGCCTTTTCGTCGCCGCCCAGGGCCGCCTTGGCCTGGGTTGCGCGCAGCTCCGCCACCAGCTTCTGCATGTGGTCGCGGTTGGCCAGGAATTCCTTGGAATTGCGGTCCAGCGCGGACTTCAGGATCGGCATGCACGCCCCCGGTTGAGAGATCCTTATTATGCGGGCTGGCGGGCGGATTTGCCCGCCCTTCAGTCTAGATGTAACCGCTGCACCGCCAAGCGGGGCTTTCTAGAGCCGTAGAACAGGTTACTTCGCCGGGTTCTGGCCAAGTTGGCGAGTAGTTAAACAACACTCGCTCGTCTTTTTGGTTGTACCAAAGACGTGGTTCACTAGGAAGTTGCTTTAAGAAGACTGGGACCAAATCCTCAAGCTTGTCCGGATAACGTCCGTTCTGTTGGCGATAGTCTTGGATTGCCTGGAGAACAGGGGCGGCGGCTTCCTTGAGTTCTTTACCTTTAGGGTCTTCGCCGGCTCGCCACACGGCGCAACCACTTAGGCCCAGCACCAAGGAGAACAACCCTAACCATTTCATGACTCAGACACACACCCACTGCAGCTGACCCAGCAGCGCGTGGCAGGTCACCGACATCCCGTTCGGGCCCTTCTGCTGATAGGTGAAGAACAGGGTGCTGTTCTGGCGGTCATACTGGACGTCCGGTTCCTTGGGCAGCGCCTTCAGGTACTTCGGCACCAGCTCGTTCAGGCTCTTGGGCACACGGGTGGTGTCATCCATGTAGTTGCGGGCCGCCTGCAGCACGTCTTCGCCGGTGCCCTGCAGGATGCGGCCGTAGTCGTCCTCGCCGGGGCCGTAGGAGGCGCAGCCGGACAGCATGAGCGTCAAGGCGAGCGGCAGCAGCTTCTTCTTCATGGTCCCCTCCCGATGGCTGGGACGAGTATAACGTGTCAGCCGATTACAGGGCGGGGGCGAGCGTTTATCGCGCCGGTGAACACCGCCAAGGTGTCGTGGATCATCCTTCGATTGGCCGTATCCGCAAGTATGGGCGCCATCTCCGCCGGCTTCTTTCCACGCAAATGCAATGTCAGCGCCGCTTCCGGCACGATGCGCATGGGTCCGCGGCATGCCGCGGACGCCCGTGCAGGGAAAGCATGGGCGGGCCGGCCGGCGGAGCAGGAGCGCAGCCGGGAAGGTGGCGACGCCACCCCGTTTCTTAATGCTTAGGAGATGACAGGCCTTGGTCGCGCACAAATTGAGCCCGCGAAGGTAATGAGGGCCTGGCTTAGCATGGTGCGGGTTTCGGGCGCGGCCAAGATGGGTGTCATCTCCGCCGGCTTCTTTCCACGCAAATGCAATGTCAGCGCCGCTTCCGGCACGATGCGCATGGACATCGTCTTCAGGATCTCGGTCAGCGACGCCGTGGCATGCTCGCCATAGACCGAGGCCTGCCAGAGCGCCACCGGCGTCTCGGCGAGCTCGCCCCAGCCCACTACCCAGTCCAGCAGGTTCTTGAGGCCGCCCGGCACGCCGTGGGCGTACTCCGGTGCGGAGATCAGCAAGCCATCGCAGGCTTGCAGCGCTTGGCGCAACGCCGTGGGTCCCGGGGGCAGCGGATCGGTATGGTCGGGGCTGAAGATAGGCAGCGCGCCCATGTCTCCATAGAGGGTGAACGCTACGTCTCGCGGTGCCGCTTCCCGGGCGGCGCGCAGGAGCGCAGCGTTCGTCGAGTCTCGCCGGATGCTGCCGGAGAGGGCGAGGATGCGGACCATGAGGGTTCAGACCGTGACCGGGCCCGTTTTATAACAGGCGATGAACCACCAGGAGACACCGGCGATGAAGCCCATGCTGCCGAAGAAGCCACAGGA
>Ga0207664_10003816_pt1 | contig 10117 bp, 9 predicted proteins | sample LARL83metaG_FD_184349 | JGI IMG/M metagenome (GOLD analysis project Ga0207664, IMG submission 184349) | Corn, switchgrass and miscanthus rhizosphere microbial communities from Kellogg Biological Station, Michigan, USA - LAR L8-3 metaG... | ecosystem: Host-associated > Plants > Roots >...
TTCGTACTTGCAAGCTCAGGACCTGAGCTCCGACGAAGGATTTGCGGAGGCCTCGCGGCAAGTGATGCAAGCCTTGCACGCACATTTCAAACCCGAGTTCCTCAACCGCGTCGACGACATCATCGTGTTCACGCCGCTCGGGAAGGAGCAGTTGGTCAAGATCATCGACCTGCGGCTGGAAGATCTCCGCCGTCTCCTGGCGGATCGCAAGATTTCCATCGAGCTAACCGATGCTGCGAAAGACCTACTGTTCACCGAAGGCTTCGATCCCAACTTCGGCGCGCGTCCGCTGAAGCGTGCAATCCAGAAGCTGATCCAGGACCCGCTCGCGCTGAAGATTCTCGATGGTGAGGTGCTGCACGGCGACCACGTCGTCGTCGATGCGAAAGCGGGAAAGATGCAGTTCCAGGTCAGCCACCGCGTGGGCGAACCGGTCAAGGCGGAACGGTAAAGCGTTGCCACGAAGGCAGCCGGAAGTCCTGTGTTATTTCTGCTTTTTTGCGCGGGGATCGGCTTGCAGTCGGGCAAGGTCGAGTTTGTCAGCGGTCAGCACATGATCGGATTTGGCCGCTGTCGTGTCTGCGGATTGCATTTCTCCGACGTCATGCGGCACCACCACCATCTGCACCGTCCAGCCACTCCGCGGCGGACTTGCGCTCACATACCTTGAAGCAACCACAGCGACATATTGTTCGGCCCCATTGTCGGCGTCGAGTTCAGTCAGCAGGGCTCGTTTGCCGGGCCAGAATCGAAACCAATACGTCGCCTGGGGAAGCGTCAGGGTAAGCTTGCCACCCCGACGCAAGTGTCCAAGCTTCAATGCACCACAGTAGATGGGAACTCGGGACGAGCCGCCACCAACATCGGGATAATAGATCGTCACGGAAGCTGGCCCGGTGCGCGGCTCGGCCGGTTTCGGCTGGGACTTCTCGACCACCTCTCGTGCGAGCAAGACATCGCCATCGGTCACCGCTTCGATTAAGGTGCCTTTGTATAAGAACGCCTGGTTCCCATGCTGCAAAGGGGCAAAAGGCAGAGCCAGCAGCGCGAAGCCATAGCTTTGCGTAATCGCACTGGCCCACTCGACATCGGCACCCGTGGGTGCTCCCTTGACCGCGTTCCAGGCCTGCAACCGTTGTTGCCGCTGGTCGAGAAGCGTGACCGTTTGCAGGTTCAATAAGAGATGCCCGGCATGCCAGGCGCGTCCTGCAGCTTCCGCGGACTTGATGGTTCCCGTAGCCATCGCCTTATTGGCGATTACGACTCGCTCCCCAACCTTCACGTCCCCCATCACCTGCAACTTCACAGGCGCTCCCGCAGTTGCTGTTTTCGACGAAAGCGTCTCTGCCAGGATCAGGTGGACCGGCGTGCCGCTCGCCAGAAGAATCATTCCCTGAGAAGGGTCGTGACCTTCCGCATGGACAGCAGCGGCAGGTGTCGCGTCCGTCGGTTGAGTATTCGAGACAGCTGCTACCTCCGGAACAGGTGGAGCGGTAGATTCCTGAGGCTGGACGGAGGCCCGAAACGTACTTGGATCTTCGAACCGATGGGTCAATTCGTCGTGGAGTTTCTTGAGAGCATTTCGCTCTCCCTTGCCCGCAGTCCATTCGTGCCCAGCCGAAGACTCCTCCGCCCAAATCTGCTGACCGGATACATCGAAGCATTGCACCGTCACTTTGATCCACCTTGTCAACGGACGATCAACCACCACGTAGAGCAGAAATGCCGCCTTTGAAGCCCGAGCCAAGTCCTGGACGGCGTACATAGGCAATTCAGCCCCGGATGACAACTCATCCGTCCGGATGACTGCGCCAATTCCGCTCCTTTTCAAATCTGCCTGAACCTCGTCTATGACCTCTTGAAACGCCTTTGGCGAGTTGAGCTTGGCGGAATTGGTCGTCTTCTGAAAGAAGACAAAAGCCGTTGGTGCGGGCTGAGTGGGGCCTTGTTGGGCAGCGGTGTTGAGCGCTACAAATAGGAGGAAAAATACCGAGTTCCAGCGGCTAAAACCCGAGCGAACGAGGAAGAGCATGCGCATCCTCACGCCACGAAGAGTGACCCTTATAGCACAGGTCTGGGCCAAGTTCAATTTTGCGCTGAACCCACACCTTGTGTACTAGTGGAATGTTTCTGCCGTCGAGTTCTGCCACAAATACCAGACGACCACGACCCTCACGATCACCTGAATCGCAGCGATCAGTAGCTCTGCCGAGATGTCCACAGCGGCGGCCGACATCTTCGGAATCAGCATCACGATTCCCGCCGCCGCAATCAGGACCGTTGCGCGCCGAGCGTAATTGTTCAGCCTCAACAGGCCGATTCCGACGATTACCCCCACCGCGGCGCAAATGAGGAACATATAAGGCCCGGCCAATTCGAGCCCATGCAGCAGGGGAGCGGCGAGCGAAAGTGGAAACGCGTCAGGATTGATGAACCAGATAATCGCGAGAACCGTGAGATACGCGGATGCGAAAAAAAACAGGACCGCGATGACAAGCACTCCCACAGGGCGCTGCACGCCCTAGTTGTAGCAGAAACCCGGCCGGAGACCCAGCCTGCCGCTCAGAATCAATTCCGTTGCTTGCAAACGTAGATTTACGGCCTCTTCATGCACATCCCGCCCGTGCAGCTCTCGGCAATCGAGCATGAATTGCCACACCGCCCGCAGTTGTTGTCATCATTCATGAAGTCGATGGTGCTCTTGCACGATCCCATGCACCACTCTTCTCCCGCCGAGCAACTCGTAGGACCACTTGCTGGCGTGCTTCCCGGGAACCCGATTGGCGGATTATTTCCCGGCCCCGGCCAGGATCGCGTTCTGCGGATGACCTGAACCGGGGCCGAACTATGTTCCGCCTCGGCAACCTGCGCTGACGACAGCACCATCGGATTAGAAAGCGTGATATCCAGCGGCGTGCCTTCCTCCAGATAGAAGCCATGGCTGTGCGCCATCAACCCGAATGCCGCTCCCAGGCCGACGCCGAATCCCACTGTTGTTCCAATTACCAGCCCCTTGTGCGACTGCGTGGTAAACGGCGTGCCGCCGACATAGGTTGTGGCCTTGCCGTCGGCGGCATGTCCGATCAGCGCTCCCAGTGGCATGGCCACCATAGGAATAAGAATGATTGCCGCCTTAGATCTTCCGCTGGGATTATTCCATGCCGTCCATTCTTCGCTTTCGATCTTCACCGGCCCACCCATGTCCACCAGCGAACTCCCCATCACCAGCGACGCCGATCTCATGATCACTTCGGCCCGCGTCCCTCGCCGTGTCAAGCTCTCAACCTTGCCGCGCACGAATGTCCCAGCCGGAACAGCTACCTGATCGTCCACCACCACCGGGGTCGCAATCTGCGCAAACACTGCGTCGCCAGTCTTGATGGACTGGCTGTTGAGCGGATGCGTGAGCACCAGAGGTATCCGCGTGCCCACGGGAATCACGATGTGTGTTTTGTCGGAAGGCGCGCTTGCCGGTGTAGATTGCGAGGCTGACGGCGCCTGCGGCACGGAATCCTCGGCGGTCTGTGCCACGACGTTTGCCGATATAACTACGGCGCAAATTACTGCGAAAGCCATCTTGCTGTAAATCGAATGTATGAAACCACCAGGAAGAGAGGAAGCCGAACTGCCTGCCATAACTACCTCCTGCGAAAGCCGGCTTACTGAGCGGCTTTCGAGTGGCGCGACAGGGGAAGATGCGCGTCCTACAAAGGATTAGTATCACCGCCCGATGTAAAGGTTGCTATCGATTGGTGAAGAACTGTAAAGGCGTATGCAACCTACGCAGACTCACCACTTAGTGCCACCTCCTCAGTTTCCACCTGACGAAAGACGTAGCACGGCCGACTAGACGCGGACCTCCGGGCACGGTCCGCCGCCGCCGATGAATAGTGCAATGAGACTCGCGACAAGGTGGGTGCTGGCCGCCTGCGCAGCAATCTTCATTGCATGCGGAACTCCACTGCAGCCTCGGGTTGGCTTCATCAATGAAACTCGGCGCTCAGAGCGTCAGCTCTGGGCAATCTGGCACACTGCGCAACAAAACCTGACTCAGCAGATCGACTTGAATCCGTTGCAACGAACTTTTCAGAATGCCCCGGCGGAGATCCACCCGGGCGACCCTCGGGTCTGGAACATTTCACCACGTCAGTTGAGAGTCGCGCCTCAGGCCGATGTTCCTTCGTCTGTGTTGTATGGCATGACCGGCGAGTTGCGTCGCGATCCCACCGGGCTGGTCCTTTGTCCACAGCCCTGCAACGTACGCTACGCCGCGGCTTACTCCCTCTTCCGGCACCCTACAGTCCGATACGCTGCTTCCTGGGAGCTATCTGAGAGTAACTTCGAATTTCTACTTACTTATGAGTTCGAGAATCAGATACTGAACTCACTTGGGTATGACATGAAGTGGAGGTAGGTCGTCGGCGTCATCAGCCCAAGAGCCAAGAGCCCATAGCCCGAAACCTGACACCTGAAGCCTAGAACCTGAAGCCTGAAACCTGGACCCTACTCATACGCCAGCGCGTCAATCGGATCTTTCTGCGCGGCTTTCATGGCAGGATAAATTGCGCCTAGCAGCGATCCCACGATTGCGATCCCAATCGCGCGCACAATCCAGGTTGTGGTGAGGTCAACGGGCAGGGTGGTTCGGCTCTGAATCGCGATCCGTGCGGCAAAGCTGATCAAAAACCCGAGAATGATCCCGCCGATCGACAGCACTGTTGTCTCCCGCAGGATCACACTCACGATGTAAAACTTCGATGCGCCCAGCGACTTCAGAATTCCAATCTCACGCGTGCGCTCCATGACCGCCGCATACATCGCCTGAAAGATTACGATGAATCCGATCGTTACTGAAATCCCAATCACCACGTAGATGAACTTTGAGAGCCCGGGAACGTTGTCCGGCGTCAGCATGGAGAGATACTCACTCATGGAATGTACGCCGTACGTATCCATGTGCGGAACGTTCTTGATCTCTTGCACAACAGCATCGGTATTTGCAGGATTGTCAGCCTTTACGTAAAACGCCGAGACCCTCCCCTGAGCGCCGTTCAGTTCCTGCAGAGTCGAAAGCTGAAAAAAGATACGCGCGCCCTGGCCGTGAGCAACGATCCCCGCAATACGAAATCTCTGATTCAGCAGGTCAATCGTGTTTCCGACCTTTACGTGGTTGCCGTTCGCATAGATGTCGTCGACGATGGCATCGTACGCCTGCTGAAAAGGACCTCCCGACAGATAGTGAAACGGGCGCAGACTGGTATAGCTCTGCAGGTCGATACCATACAGGTTCTGCAGGTGCCCGCCGCTAGTGGAGATCTGAATGTAGACGGGAGCAGCGACGGCAACATGCGGCAACTTGGCGATGACATCGCCAATCTTTTGCGGCATGGGCGCTCCGGTAATCCCCACGAGATTCGAAGACCCCGGTGGCAGCACGATTACATCCGCGCCGATTCCAGCCTGCCGCTCTCGCTGGCCGTTCAGTGTCCCCAGCGCGAAGCCCACAATCAGCAGAATCAGCGTGACCTCAATCGCGATCGCGACCATGCTGATCGCCGACCGCACCGGACGGTGCGCCAGGTTGGAAACCACCAGTTTGTTCATCATGGAAGCTACTAGCTCCTAGCTGCTAGCCTCTCGACTGCCGCGAAGCTGACAGAGCGATTATCTGGGAACTGAGACCTGGAAACTGAAAACTGGCAACTGAGAACTAGCCACTGACCACCGACCGCTGGCCACTACCTCGTTCCCCCGCCATTCGTCGGCGTCGAGTTGTGGTCGAGATGGATCACCTGCACGCCGGCTGGCTGCTCGAGCACGAACGTGCGATCGCTCAGCGGCTTATTCATGTCCATTTTGACCACGTTCAGCGTGATGTCGTACTCCTCTTGCGGCCTCGTGATCTCGATTTTCGAGGGAAAGCTCACGCCGTTGTAGTCCTTGTAATCGCTGTATTTCGCGTCGGTCACCAGGTTCCCGGCCTGATCGTAGATCAGCTGGCGGTCCGGCAACAGGGACTGCCGGTTGAACACGATCTTCCGCGAGAGCCAACTGTCCATTCCCTGGCCGCGAATGACGCCGATCTCGTAGGCTGGCTGATCGTATTTATGTCCCTTGTCGCCGACCATCGTTTCCTTGCTGTCTTCAAGAAAAGGGGTCTCGATCTGCGGATCAATTTCACGCAACAGCAGAGCATCGTAAATGACCTGTGGGCGCAGATTTTCGAGCGGCTGTTGCGGATTGTTCGTGACCACATCGTTCTGCCCGACCACGAAGCGGTTCTTTGGCGGGATCCAGACTTTGAATTCTTTGCCGTCGCTGACCATGTCGAAAGCGCGGGTTTTCACAATCGGCATCAAGCCTTCCATGCGAAGCATCGCGGGCTTCCGCGCCAGCACGTAGCCGCTGATTTCCTTGTACTGCGTGATCTTCCCCTTTTTCTCCCCGCCCACGGAAGTGTCGATATCGACCGCCGCCTGCATGCTTTGAATCTGCGACGCCTGGCGGTTGATGTACGCGATCAACTCCGCCTTGTTGGCGGTTTTCAGGGTCAGGGGATTATAGGACTGCTCAACCTTATGAGTACGGAAGAGACAGCCGCTCACCGGGAGGGTGGCCAGAACAATAAGGACTGCTGCACTGCGCTGTTTAAATACCATTCTGCTTCGAAGATGTCCTTCCAGTATAAAAGAACAAACCCGCCTCTCGCCGGAAAGGCGCGAAAAAATGTGGTTTCTGACGTTTTCTGAATGACTTAGCGCTGCGCCACAGCGCGCCGGAACGCGGCGACGTTCCGGTTGTGCTCCTCTAAAGTAGTGGCGAACCGATGGTGGCCGTTTCCGTCCGCAACGAAATAGAAGTAATTCGTTTGCGCCGGATGCAGCGCGGCTTCCAGCGAGCTTCGCCCTGGATTTGCAATCGGGCCCGGCGGAAGTCCCGCATGGCGGTAGGTGTTGTAAGCCGAGTCGAACTGCATGTCATTATGATGCAGCGCGCCGCCGTAAGTTCCAGATAATAGTTCCGCGTAGATAACGCTGGGATCGGCCTGCAGCGGGATGCGCTTCGCCAGTCGGTTGGCGTACACGCTGGCAACCTCAGTCCGCTCGTCAGCATTCCCGGTCTCTTTCTCGATGATCGACGCCAACGTAACCGTTTGCTGCACGTCTTGCGTGAGCCCAACCTGCCCCGCTACCTGTCGGAACTGCTTCACCATTTCCGCTGCCATCTCGCGCATGGATTGCGTACGGGTGAAGTTATAGGTGTTCGGGAAAAGGTAGCCTTCCAGCGAAGTCGCTTGCGGCGCGAGATCTGAAATGAGATTCGTGTCGCTCGTGGCGACCTTCAGAAATTCCGTTGCCGGGCCGAGTCCTGCGGCTTCAATGCTGTGCGCGACATCGAACATGTTGAAGCCTTCGGGGATCACCACCGTGTGCACGTAAACATCGCCGCGAGCGAGGCGGGCGTGTACATCCATCACATTCGCATCATGTTCGAAAAGATATTCGCCCGCCTTGAGGGACGGCTTCTTGTGAAACGCATGCCACAGTACGAACGCATCGCGGCTGCGGATCACGCCGGCATTTTTTAGTTCTCGCGCAATACGGCGCGTCGAATATCCCGGCCGCAGGAGAACGAACGTCTGCGCGCGCGGCGTGACCGGGACGTAGATGTTGAATGCCAGCCATCCCGCCACGGCCAGCAGCAACATGAAGATGATGGCAAAAACCTTGCGCACTCTGCCTAGTTTAGAGGAATGCAGTAGGCCGCCTGGTTTACCAAAGGACTACGACATGTAGCGACAGCCGCGTAGCGACAGCCGCCCTCGGCTGTCGGGCGGAGCGAAGCTCCGCACCTGCAGTGTAGTAGCTTTAACCATTACCTCTTGCGAATTCGCCCCTCTTTTTGGACGCAATTTCCGCATCCGGAAATCTCGCGAGCTTCGCTCGCCCGGACAGGCGAGGGCGGCTGTCCCTACACAGCTACCGTCCTGCGAATGCTGGTCGCCGCATCTCGGCATGAGGTTTGATGGACGGCAATGCGGGAAAGGAGTACGGGTCCAACAGGGTTATCTCGGGCGTAACTTCACCGGTGCGCAACGTGTGTACCAACAGATCCATTGCAGTTCCCGCGAGCGCTGGCGCGACTATGGTTGCAGCTAACACACGCGTCTTTACCCAGGCCTGACCGCTCGTGGGAACCCCATCCATGCCCAGGAAGGGCACGTCCTGGAAGTGCTGAGCGCTCGCAGAATCACGCGCGAATTCTTCAAATGCCTTCTTCGCGCCCATAGCCATCGCGTCGTTCTGCGCCGCCACTGCTGCAATCAGCTCGTGTCGCGATGTGGACAGCCGGAGCCAAGACTGCACCGTGTTAAATGCGCTCGATTGCGTCCAACTCCCTCGCATGGTTTTGACTTGAATATTTGCCGCCCTGGTCTCGGCCAGCCCCGCAATCCGCAGTTTGCATGCGTCGCTTTCCGCAAGTCCCTCGATGGAAAGGATAGAGCCTCCTTTTGGCAGCAAGGCAGCTAGTTGCTGCCCTTGAATCCGGCCCATTTCTCGGTGGTCGTTGGTGACGATGAAAACCGGCACTTTGCTTTTTTGGCGCAGCTCTTTCACGTATTCCACCTGGTTGTTTAGCACCACCCACCCAATTCCAGCCTCGACCGCGGCACGGGCAACCACTGCCAGAGCCGGTCCGCCGATTGGCTCAAAGATGATTCCGTCAGGGCGGTCACTGCGTTTAGCCTGCACAAATTTGAGGATCTGCTGGCTCTGCTCGATGCAGTCTCCATCGGCAAACAATATTTCGAGATCCACTTCCAGGCGCCGTGCGGCCTCCTCGGCTGCGGCCGCCTGTTCCAGTTGGAAATCATTATCGACCGTGATCAGCGATAGGATGACGCGATACTTCTTCATAGATATCCCGAGCATAGAAGTGAGATTCGGTGTCGAGTGTTACGAAGGTATTCACAGGGCTCGGCGCAAACGCTTCTGCGTATCTCCGCTTCATTCAATCGGGATTGCTCGGCAGGCCAGCAGGCAGGAAGATCAAGAATCTAGAGGCATAGGCATTTGCGAATGCAGATTTGGCATGTTCCCAAAATGAATTTTCAGCCGTGACCCTGGTGGAGCACGTAGCGACAGCCGCTGTCGGGGATTAAAGATGTAGTGACAGCCGCCCCCGGCTGTCAGGATTGTCCACGTAGCGACAGCCGCCCTCGGCTGTCGAGCGGAGCGAAGCTCCGTAGGTCCAGTGCGGAATGAACGCTGTGAACTCCTGATATTTGTTTATTCAGCGTTCCGAGTGGGAGGACTGGCTTGCACCTTGGCCTCCTTGCGTGTCAGTAACGCCTGATCCAGTCGTCTGAATCGGGAATCCACCTGCATCAATCTCGATCCGATCGATTCCACGCACAGTTACCGTAAAGGGCGAGTTCTTTGGTCCTGATTTGTCTGAAAGTCTAAATACAAATTCAATCTTTCTGTGCACTGGATTTTCCGGTGTCGCGGACACTGTCGGCCACCGTACAGTCCAAGTCTTAACGTTCTCTTCTGCGCTCTTTCGAAGCAGGGGGCTACCGGAAACGACCTTTACCTCCAAGACCTGTCCTCTCGGCGAGATCGTAACATCCAGCATTACGGTGCCCTGCACTCTCGCCGCCCGCGCCATGTCGGGGTAAAGTGGAAGCTGGGCAGAAGCAAGGACTGCTTGTTCAATTTGGGCGTGAACTGGAACAGCGAGCACCGCCAGAATGAACAGAAGCGCGGACTTTTTCATTCAAACCTCTCCTCTTTCAGCGTTCTCTCGGACCCATCCGGACGGAGTGGCTCTCCCCTTCGCTTCCATCCAGCTCTGCAGAATTAACGTCGCCGCCATGCGGTCCACCGCTTTCCCCCGCTTTTCAATCGAGACTTCCGCTTCCTTCAACAATCGCTGCGCCTGGCTGGTGGTCAGCCGTTCGTCCCACAAATGGACCGGCAGCTTGAAATGCTTGCGCAGTTCCTCCGCAAAAACCTGCATTTTCTCCGACTGAGTTCCCTCAGCCCCGCTCAGGCGCAAAGGGTATCCGACCACAATTTCCGCCACTTGGTAAGCAACGATGACGTCCGCGAGC
>Ga0207664_10003820_pt1 | contig 10112 bp, 3 predicted proteins | sample LARL83metaG_FD_184349 | JGI IMG/M metagenome (GOLD analysis project Ga0207664, IMG submission 184349) | Corn, switchgrass and miscanthus rhizosphere microbial communities from Kellogg Biological Station, Michigan, USA - LAR L8-3 metaG... | ecosystem: Host-associated > Plants > Roots >...
ACGATCGACGTGTAAGGCACGTGATAGCTGTCGAACACATAGCGCGTCCAGCCCTCGTCCATCGACGCATTGTAGCTGCGATACACGCCAATGCGCCGGCGGCTCCCGGTCAGGCCCGGGACCGACAGCGTCGGCTCGCTGACGCGCGGGACCGGCGCGCTCGTTGCCGGCGCGATGCCGCTCACCTCGGCGACGTCTGCTCCAAAGAGCAGAGGCAGCGTGTGCGCCGTGACGTCGTAGGGCCGCTTCGGCGGTCCATTCGGGTACTCGCGCAGGTCGGGGTATTTTTGCCGTTCGAGGAGCGCCTTGGCAAAGCCGCCGAACGGCTGCCGCGTCAGCACGACGTAGCTGCCAGCGGGATACGTTGTGCTGGCCACCGTGACTGGCGCGGTCGCTTCGCGCACTTCGACCTGGCCGCGCTGCAGAGTGGCGACGAGCCGCCGCAGCGCGGCATCGTCGGGCTGCGTTTTGGGGATCACGAACGCCGCGGGCCACGCGTCACGGCCCCACGACGGCGTGGTCGACTGATCGGCAATGGCGTGCTCGCCTAACGCTAGGTAGCTCTCGAGCCAGGCACGCCGGTCGCGGGCAGCCTGGGTGAGCATTGCCCAGGTTGCCTCGCTCTGATATTTCACGATGTCGCCGTAGCGCCAGGTGCCGCCGGTCCAGAGCGCGGGATAATTCCAGGTGGCGTCGCGGGCGTCGTAGCCGCGGCCGGGGCCCAGTTGCTCGAACTCCAGCGTGAGCGGCGTCGCGAGGCGCGCGCTCGCCGTTTCCGTGAGAATGCGTACGCCGCGATGATACAGGGAGTACTGGCGCGCCGGCGACCACTCGTCGTACGACGCGTTCGTCGCAACACCGGTGAATCCATCTGAAATCATCCGCCAGCTCATCGCCATGCCCAATGAGTTGGTACCCGCGGTAAGGACCGGATCTATGTTCGGCTCGACCGGGTCCATGTACGGAGGAATGAAGATTCTTCCCGCGTTCGAACCTTGCTGGTGAATGTCGTTGACGATTTCGGGATCCCAAGGGGTATACAAAGAGTCCACCGTGTACTGCGTCTCGACCTGGGTGAACGCGTACCAGTCGCGGTTGTTGTCGTGGCCGGTGTAGTGATGATAGAGCTCCGGCGGCGAGCTCCCTTCCGCCTTCGTGCCTAACGTGGACCGGTACCAATCGCCGACGATGTCGACGCCGTCGGGATTCTGCGACGGGACGAGCATGATGATCGTATTGGCGAGGATGGACCGCGCCTCCGGCGTGTCGCCGCGGGCGAGGCGGTCGGCGATGACGAGCGGCGTCGTGAAGCCACCCACCTCCGTCGAGTGGATGCTCGACGTGATGAGGATGATGTTCTTGCCCTCCTGGAGCAGGCGCTCGCGCTCCCCCGCGCCCTGCAGCCGCGGATCCATGAGCTTGCGTTGGATCTGGCGATAGTGCTCGAGGTTGGCGAGCGTCGCCGGATCGCTGATGAACGCAACGAGGAAAGGCCGGCCAAGGGTCGTCTTGCCTAACGTGCGAACGCGGACACGCGGGCTGGCCTTGTCGAGCGCGGCGAAGTAGTCGGTGACCTGCTTCCAGCTCGGGAGATGACGGTCGGCGCCGGGCTCGAAACCGAGGATCGCCGCCGGAGAGGGAAGGGAGCTGCCTGGATCGCGAGAATTGCCCTGAGTTCTCTGGCCGGGGAGGGCGGTGGCGGGCAGGAGAAGGAGATAGACTGCGGCTCGGAATCGCATCATCGTTTGGCGGGTGACGGGTAGAAGCTACGAAAAGAAAAGCGGGCGCGCACGCGCGCCCGCTTTCCGAATTCGTCACGCGCCACCCTCCACGCGCTACGCGTCACCCCCGGGCGTCCCGCGCCCGGCGTCTAGCGCACGGACGGAGAACCCTGCGAAATCGCCTGAAGGTGTTCGAGGTCAGCCTGATGGTTCTTCACGAAATCGGCGTTTGCACGGCCAGCTGGCGTTGGCGGAGCGGCCTTGGGGTTGTTCATGAACCGCACCGCCTCCGCGGTCACGATGCCAAGCCGGTAGTAATCCTTCACCGTCAAATTCGCGCTCGTGATGGCAGCGGCGACCTTCGGGTCGGCCTCGAGCCACTTCTGACCCGCGTCGTCGGTACGCGCACCGACAATCGTCGAATCGAGGTGCGCGCGGACCTGTGGGTCGCGGGCGCGCAGCGTGGCGACGTTGTCGGCAGCTTTGAGGAATCGCGCCCAGTCGTCGTTCGTGAGCTTCAGATCGAAGGCGCGATTCACATTGTGCTCATCGGTGGACGTCACCTGAATGCCAGGACCAATCGCATTGGTCGTCGCGCTGATGGCGCCGTGAGTCGTGTCGCTCGCCGGCACGACGCTGCCGTTGGCCGTCGCCGCGGCGGCGCTGTCGCGGACAGCAACGCTGTCGTTCGTCGCTTTGCCGCGACTACAGCCGGCACCGATGAACGTTGCCGCGGCCAGCGCGGCGGTGGAAAGTCGGATGCGCATATGAAGATCTCTTGTAGTGAAGGTTCCGAAGAAAACGCCGGTTAGAGCGCAGAGTGTGTGCCGGCGGTCGCTTGACAGACCCGAACCGGGGCGGAGCTTTAGCCGCGCCTTTGTTTTTTTGTGACCTCCAATGGGTCTGCCGATGCGACGCTCCCTGTTTCTCTTCATCCCGCTCCTCACGACCACGCTTGCTGCGCAGAGCCGGCCGGTGGTACGACAGTCGAAGCCGTCGTTCGCGGAGCCCTCCGTCTCGCCCGATCGGTCGGAGATAGCCTTCGTCTCGGGGGGCGATATCTGGGTCGTGCCGTTCGCGGGTGGCGCGGCGCACTTGCTCGTATCGCATCCGGCGACGGAATCACGGCCGATGTATTCCCCCGACGGCACTCGGTTGGCCTTCATGTCCAATCGCGCCGGGTCGATGGATATCTGGATCCTCACCTTCGCCACGGGAGACGTCCGGCAGCTGACATTCGATGACGGCAACGAGCAACTCGACGGCTGGTCGCATGATGGCAACTGGATCTACTTCTCCAGCTCGGCGCACGACGTCGGCGGCAACACCGACGTGTATCGCGTGCGCGCGACCGGCGGCACGCCGATGTCGGTGTCGGCGGATCGTTATGCGGCCGAATTCATGTCGGCGCCGTCGCCGGATGGCTCGCAGATCGCCGTCGTCGCGCGTGGCATGGGACAGAGCCAGTGGTGGCGCAAGGGACACAGCCATCTCGACGAGAGCGAGATCTGGCTCGTGAAGGGCGACGGATCGCGCGCGCCGACATATGAGCAGCTGTTGGCCCGCGACGCGAAGCAGCAGTGGCCGATGTGGAGCGCCGACGGCAGCGCGATCTATTATGTCTCCGACCAGAGCGGTGCGCAGAACATCTGGATGAAGCCGTTGCGCGGCGAGGCAAAGCGCCTAACGACATTCACCGACGGTCGCGTGCTCTTTCCGTCGATCGACGCCGCTGGCCGCGAGATCGTCTTCGAGCGTGACTTCGCCATCTGGCGATACGAGATCGCGACGAATCAGGCGGAGCCCGTGCCCATCACGCTGCGGGGCGCGGCAGCCACGAACGCCGATCAACATCTGGTCATCACGAACGGGCTGCAACAGATCGCGCTCAGCCCTGACGGCAAGAAGCTGGCGTTCATTGCTCGTGGTGAGGTCTTTGTCGCGCGCGCCGACAGTGGTGGAGACGCGTTGCGTATCACGCGCACGCCGGCGGCCGAAGCCGAGCTGGCGTGGGCGCCGGACAGCCGGCGCGTCGCGTATGCATCCAATCGCGATGGCGCCTGGCACCTTTACGTTCACGATCTCACGAGCGGACAGGAGACACAGCTCACGGCCGGCGACAGGAGTGACGTGAACCCTCGCTGGTCCCCCGACGGGTCGCGCATCGCCTTTCTGCGCGACGCGCGCGAGCTGCGCGTCCTCGATGTCGCCACGCATAACGAGCAGAAGCTGGCCACGTCGGTCTTCGGGCGCCCGCCCTTCCTCTCCGAGCGCCCAATCGCCTGGTCACCGGACGGCCGCTACCTCGCTTACCTCGCCGCTGGCACGAAGCTCATGGTGAACGCCTACGTGGTGCCTGTCGGTGGGGGCGCGCCGACGCAGGTAAGCTGGCTCTCGAACACCCGCGCCAACACGCTCTCGTGGAGCGCCGACGGGACCTACCTCATCCTCGACTCGGGAATGCGGACGGAGCCGGGCATCGCCGCGCGCGTCGATCTCGTCCCGCGCACGCCGCGGATTCGCGAGGATCTCCTCGCGGCGATGTTCCGCGATACGACCCCGGGGCGCGCGACACCAGCGCCGGCGCTCCAGGCGTCGCCGCGCCCCGATACGAGCCTAACGACGCCAGCCCGGGAGCCTCGGGCCCCACGCGCGACGCGCGTCGTCGCCGAAGGGATGCGCGAGCGACTCGCCGTGCTGCCCGTGGGCGTGGACGTGACCAGCGAGATCATCAGCCCCGACGGGCGCCAACTGCTACTCGTTGCGAGCGCCGCCGGCCAGCAGCAACTCTTCACCTATTCGCTCGACGAGCTGACGACCGAACCGGCCATCGCTCGACAGCTCACGTCCACTCCAGGCTTCAAATCATCGATACAGTGGGCGCCGGACTCGAAGTCGGTCTGGTTCCTCGAGCAGGGTCGCGTGGTCAACATGCCGGTGGAGTCGCGTCAACCGCGGCAAGTCGCCGTGCGCGCCGAGATGGACGTGGATTTCTCACGCGAGAAGATGGAGGTGTTCAACCAGGCGTGGGAGTTCCTCAACGACAACTTCTACGATCCGAACTTCCACGGCGCGAACTGGAACGCCGTGCGCGAGATGTACGCGCCGATCATCGCCGGCGCCAAAACGCCTGACGAGATGCGCCGCCTGCTGAACCTCATGATCGGTGAGATGAATGCCTCGCACATGGGCATCTCCGGGCCTGGTGGCGGCACTGGCCTTCCCGGCAGCGGCCGACTCGGCCTGCACTTCGAGCGTGCGGCGTACGAGCAGCGCGGTGAGCTCAAGGTGACGGAGGTCATTCCACTGTCGCCCGCGGCGCTCAGTGACCGGATTCACGTTGGCGATTACATCCTTTCGGTGGACGGCGCGCGCGTCGGCCCCGGCTTCAATTTGGACTCGGCGCTCAGTTACAAGTTCGATCATCGCGTGGATCTGTCGGTCGCCGCTGACGCGGGTGGTCGCGACAAGCGTCAGGTCGGTTTGCGCGCGACGAACGGGGTGACCGAGAAGGGCTTGCTCTATCGGGAGTGGATTGCCGAGCGCCGCGCGTACGTCGAACGCATCAGCAACGGTCGGCTCGGTTACGTGCACATGAATGACATGGGCGGTACCGCGATCGCGCAGATGAACCTGGACCTCGGCGCCGAGGAGCACGCGAAAGAAGGCGTGGTGCTCGACATTCGCTTCAACAACGGCGGTTTCGTGAATGGCTATGCGCTCGATGTGCTGAGTCGCCAGCCGTACGTGCAGATGGTGCGTCGCGGCGTACCTGCGGTGCCCGGCCGGCCGGTGCTCGGACAGCGCGCGCTCGAGGCGCCCACGATACTCGTCACGAACCAGGCGACGCTCTCCGACGGCGAGAACTTCACCGAAGGCTATCGGACGATGAAGCTCGGCAAGGTCGTCGGCGAGCCGACGGCGGGGTGGGACGTGTACACGGGCGCGGGCACGATGGTGGACGGCACGTCAGTGCGGCTGCCGTTCATGATGAATGCGTCGCAGGACGGTAAGGCGCTCGAGTTGGTGCCGCGCGCCGTGGACATTCGCGTCGATCGGCCGTTAGGCGAGAGTTATGCCGGCCGTGATTCCCAACTGGATGCGGCGGTGAAAGAATTGCTCGCGGAGATCGACGCGCGCGGCGGGCGAAGATCCGCGGCCTCGGGTAAGAACTAGAGAGCTTGATCCGTGCGATCCGTTGAATCCGTACACCTAGTTTTTGTCGTTGATCATGATTCGATTGTCTTGAGCACAAACCTCTCCTCGACATGCCCCGAGAATTACTGATGACTGGTGGCCGCTCTTCCGTACGCGCCGCCCTGCTGCCGGCGCTCGCACTTATTGGCCCTCTTATGCCGGCCGCGGCATCGGCGCAACCGTCTTCGCGCCAGACAGCCAATGGAATGCTCGCTTCGGTCGATCCCGCGCTCTTCAAGGGACTCCATTATCGCATGGTCGGCCCGAATCGTGGTGGACGCGTGACGGCCGTCACCGGGGTGCCGAGCGAGCCCGCGACCTTCTATATGGGTGTCGCCTCGGGCGGTGTGTGGAAGACGACCGACGCGGGGCAGACCTGGTTCCCGATCTCCGATGGGAAGATCCCCATCGGATCGATCGGCGCCATCGAGGTCGCGCCGTCGGATCCGTCCGTGATATATGTGGGCACCGGTTCGGACGACATTCGGAGCAATGTGTCGATCGGGCGCGGCGTTTACCGCTCCATCGACGGCGGTCAGAACTGGAGCTTCGTCGGCCTGCCGAACGTGGGACAGATCGGCGCGGTGCGGGTGCATCCGACCAATCCCGACATCGTGTACCTCTCGGCGACGGGCAATCCCTTCGCGCCGTCGGCGGAACGGGGGATTTATCGAACGCGCGATGGCGGCAAGAATTGGGAGAAGGTGCTGTTCGTGTCCGATAGCACCGGCGCGTCCGACATCGAGATGCAGCCCGGAAATCCGAGTGTCCTGTTCGCCGTCATGTGGCGCGGCGAGCGCAGGCCCTGGACGATCATCAGCGGCGCGCGCGAAGGGGGCGTGTACAAGAGCATCGACGGCGGGGATCACTGGACGAAGCTGACGGCGGGGCTGCCTAACGAATTGGTGGGGAAGGGAAATATCGCGGTGACCGCGGCGAATCCCAGCCGGTTGTATCTGCTCTACGAGGCGAAGCCGGGGGGCGGCCTCTATCGCTCGGATGACGCCGGCGAGAGTTGGACGCTGGTCAACAGCATGCCGGCGTTGATCACGCGGCCATTCTACTATACGACGCTCGCGGCCGATCCCACCAACGCCGACGTCGTGTACGGCGGCGCCGAAGGATTCTTCAAGTCGATCGACGGCGGCAAGACCTTCCGATCCTTTGCCGTGCCGCACGGCGACAATCACGACATGTGGATCAATCCGCATAACGGCGGCATCATGATCCAGGCGAACGACGGCGGCGCGAATGTCTCCGTCAACGGCGGTCGAACGTGGTCCACGCAGTACAACCAGCCAACCGCCGAGATTTATCAAGTTTATACGGATAACCAATTCCCCTACAGGCTGTATGGCGCGCAGCAGGACAACACCACGGTCATCGCGTCGTCGCTGCCGCTGAATTCCGGTCAGGCCGAAGAGTGGCGAACGGGCCCGGGTTGCGAGACGGGGCCGATCATGCCCCATCCCACGAACCCCGATACCGTCTACGGCTCGTGCAAAGGGCAGTTCAGCCGGATGAGCCTCAAGACCGGCCAGGAGAAGCAGTACTGGGTGGGAGCACAGTCACTGTACGGCAACGTTCCGCAAGATCTCCTCTATCGCTTCCAGCGCGTGTCGCCGATGGAGATCTCGCCCTGGGACCCGCGCGTGATCTACTACGGGTCGCAGTTCGTCCACCGCACGACCGATGAGGGCGTGACGTGGAATAAGATCTCACCCGACCTCACGGCGAATGATCCAAAGTTGCGAAACGCCATTTCCGGCGAGCCGATCACGCGCGACATGACGGGCGAGGAGGTGTATCCCACGCTTTACTCGATCCGCGAGTCACCCGTCCAGCGCGGGGTGATCTGGACCGGCTCGAACGATGGACCGTTCTACGTCACGCGGGACAATGGTGTCACGTGGACGGACGTGACGCCCAAGGATCTTCCGACGGGTGGCCGTGTCGCGATGATCGACCCGTCGCCGCACCGTGCTGGTTCGGCGTATTACGCCGTCTATCGTTACCTGTTAGGTGACTTCCAGCCGTACATCTACAAGACGGACGATTTTGGAAAGTCGTGGAAGCGCCTAACCACCGGCGCGAATGGTATTGCCGCCGACAATCCGACGCGCGTCGTGCGCGAGGATCCGGATCGTCCGGGCCTGCTCTATGCCGGCACGGAGTTCGGGATGTACATCTCCTTCGACGACGGTGGCCACTGGCAACCCTTCCAGCTGAACCTGCCCATCGTTCCCATCAATGACATCAAGGTTTTCCGCAAGGACCTGCTCATCGCGACGCAGGGCCGCTCGTTCTGGATCATCGACGATCTGACGCCACTGCATCAGGTGACGGCGCAGGTTGCCGCGGCGCCGGCGACGTTGTTCAAACCGCGCGACGCGTATCGAATGCGCTACCAGGGTGGTGGCGGCTTCGGCCGCGGGCGCGGTCCGTCCGCGCCGCAGTATCCATCGCCTGGCGCAACGATCGACTTCTATCTCGGCCAGACGCCGGGCGGCGCGGTCACCCTCGATGTACTCGACGACGCCGGAAAGCTCGTGCGTAGCTTCTCGAGCGAAAGCGGCGCCGCCCAGGAGACCGCCGCGAGCGGCGGCGACGACGACGAGGAAGGTCCTCGCCGCGCTCGGCCAACGCCGCGCGTGCCCAAGGAGCAGGGACTCAACCGCTTCATATGGGATCTTTCGTATCCAGGTCCCCGCGATGGCAACGGCCGAGTCGCCGGCGGCGGTCCGACTGCCGTGCCCGGCCGATACCGATTGCGCCTAACGGCGAATGGCATGTCGCAGATTCAACCGCTCGTCTTGCGTGAGGACCCGCGCGTCGCGAAGGATGGTGTAACCCTCGCCGACCTGCGCGATCAGTTCGATCACAACGTGCGCGTGCGCGATCTGGTGAGCGATGCCAATCGCGCCGTCTCGCGCGCGCGGAGCGCGGACACCCGTCTGCGCGACGGGACGGGAGCCGCCGCCGATACCCTCGCGAAGCTACGTGGGATCGAGGCAAAGCTCATCACGCCATCGATCCGCTACAGCACGCCCGCGCTGCAGACGCACATTACCTACCTCTATGGAATGACCAATCAAGCCGATCAACGCGTCGGTCGCGACGCCAAGGAGCGTTACGCAACCCTGCGTCGCGAGCTCGACGCGATCGTTGCGCAGATGAACCAGTTGCTCGGCCCCGATCGACAGACCGCTGACAGATAGTTGAAGCGGCAATGTCCCCACTCCACTCGCTAGTCCCTAGTCGCTGGATACGCCCGCCAGATATCGCGAGCCTGAAACACCGCCATTCGCATGACGACGCGGCCGGCGCGCGTGATCGGCACACTCGTCAACGGCTCGATGGAGCGAACGTAAGGAGCGACGCGCGCAATCATTTGCTGCGGTGATCGCGATGGCTGCTCGGGCGCAATGATGAGCGCGTCCCGTCCGAGCGCCTTTATCGGCGGATAGGTGTATTGAAAACCACGCGGGTCGTCGCTCAAGCAGACGACCCTCACCGACGGGCCGAGCGCATAGCCAACTTTGGCGGCGTCGATCCAGTGCGTCGTGATGACGAGTCCACCCGAGTCGGGCAGCAGCCCGCGGCTCTTCAGCGTGGACCTCAGGTCGCGCCAGTCGACGGCTTCGAGCGTCGGATCGCCGCGTCGAAAGAGATTGGGCGCGAGCCGCATCGGCCAGCCGGTGGCGACGGCGCTGGCGGCGATCCCCGTCAGCACCAAGAAGACAAGTACGGCCCCCACCAGGAACTGGCTAATGAGCGTATGCTCGCGAGCACCACGCGCCTCGTATCGCGTCACAGCATCGCCGAGCAATGGAAACAGCAGGAGATAGCCGGGCGCAGGCCAGTGCGGCAGCCCCGGATTGCCGCCTAACGCGACGAGCGTAAACACGGCGATGGGCCCTGCCGCGAGGCAGCAGAGCAGCCATCGGCCGGCGTCACGCGGTCCACCGCGGAGGCCCCGCGCGAGTTGCCAGAGGAGCGCTACACCGATCCACGGTAGCAGGTATCCGAGCTGTCCAGTCAGGTTCTGGAGCAGTGAGGTGAGGTGCAGTCCGTGAGACGCAGCGCGGCCCGCCTGGAATCGAAACGACGCGAAGTCGTGCTCCGCGTTCCAGACGATGGCCGGCGTCATGACGAAGAGCGCCAGGGCGACGGCAACGTACGGCTCCGGCCGCG
>Ga0207664_10003821_pt1 | contig 10109 bp, 4 predicted proteins | sample LARL83metaG_FD_184349 | JGI IMG/M metagenome (GOLD analysis project Ga0207664, IMG submission 184349) | Corn, switchgrass and miscanthus rhizosphere microbial communities from Kellogg Biological Station, Michigan, USA - LAR L8-3 metaG... | ecosystem: Host-associated > Plants > Roots >...
GCGCAAGTGACCACACAAGAATGTGGTCGTTGGTGCGACTGACCACAAACGAGGTCGCGTGGCGTGCCCCTGCCCCGCGGCCGGCCGGGCGGGTTCCATCGCCCGGATGACCCGGCCGGTCCGCCGCATGGGGGAGGGACGGGCCCGGCTGGCCCCGGTGCCCGCCCTGCGGGGGAGCCACCGATTCGCCCGGGCGCCCGATGCGCCGGGGGCCTGCGTAACGCAACGATTGTCGTATGAACCTCACCGGCGAAACCCAGCATTCGCCCGCGGCTCGGCGCCAGGCGACGACACCCGCACCGGACCGCGGCCGCACGGCGTGGCGGGGCGTCGCGATCATCGCGGTCGCGGCGGTTGCGGTCGAGATGGCCGTCAGCGCACGCTACGGCTACGTCCGTGACGAGCTCTACTTCCTCTCCGCAGGACGGCACCTGGCCTTCGGCTACGTGGACCAGCCGCCGCTGACCCCGCTGCTGGCCCGGGCCGCCGCGGAACTCGGCGGCAACACGCTCATCGGCCTGCGGCTGGTGCCCGCGCTCGGGCTCGCCGCGCTCGTGGTGATGACCGCCGTGATGAGCCGGATGCTCGGCGCCGGCCGGACCGGGCAACTGCTCGCCGCGCTCGCCGCCGCGACCTGCGGCGAGTACCTCGGGGCGATGCACGAGCTGACCACCACAGCGCCCGACTTCGTGTGCTGGGCGGTCACGTTGTTGCTGGTCATGAAGCTGCTCGACAGCCGGGATCCGCGCTGGTGGCTGGCGATCGGCGTGAGCGCCGGAGTGGCCAGCGAGGCCAAGTGGAACATCGCGTTCGGTGTGGCCGCGCTCGCCGCCGGGTTCCTTGCCACCGAGGCCCGCAGCCTGCTGCGCAGCAGGTACCTCCTGGCCGGCTGCGTGATCGCCGCCGCCCTGGCCGCGCCCGACCTGATCTGGCAGGCGGCGCACGGCTGGCCGAGCATCGACGTGTTCCGCGCGCTGCAGGGCGAGGCCGGGCACAACCGGGCCGTCTACTGGGTCGCGCAGGTGCTCTACACCGGCCCGGTGCTCGTGCCGGTCTGGGTCACCGGGGCGATCTGGTCGGTGCGCAGCGCCGCGGCCCGGCCGTTCCGCCCGGTCGGCATCGCCTGTGTGATCGCGGTCGCGGTGCAGTTCGTGCTCGGCGGCAAGGCGTACTACCCGGGCGCTGCCTACACCTTCCTGCTCGCGGCCGGGTGCGTGCCGGCCGAGCGCTGGCTGGCCGCGCGCAGGCCGCTGGCCGGGCGGATCCGGCCCGCCGCCGTGCTGGGCGGGGCGATGCTGGCCGGCGCCGTGATCGCCGCGCCGGTGACGCTGCCGGTGCTGCCGGCCCGGGCGCTGCACACGGTGCCGGTGCAGAAGATCAACTATGACCTGGGCGAGGAGATCGCCTGGCCGAAGCTGGTGGCGCTGGTCTCCAGCGAGTACCGCGCGCTGCCGGCCGCGCAGCGGCAGCACACCACGATCCTCACCGGGAACTACGGTGAGGCCGGCGCCATCGACCGCTACGGGCCGGGTCTTGGCCTGCCGCGGGCCTACAGCGGCGCGAACAACTTCTGGCTGTGGGGACCGCCACCCGCCGCCGACACCGCCGCGATCGGGGTGAACCTGGACCCGGCGTTCCTGCACCGCGAGTTCCGCCACGTCCGCCTGGTCGCCACGTTCTGGAACGGGCTCGGCGTCAGCGACGACGAGCAGGGCGTACAGGTCTTCGTGGCCACCGGGCTGCGGTCAACCTGGGCCCGGGCGTGGCCCGCGTTCCGCAACTACGGCTGAGACCGGCAGAACCCGCGTGCCCCGGCAGTCCCGCTGCCGGGGCACGCTCAGCTCGCGATCTCGCCGTCCTCCAGCCGGATGATCTCGTCGGCCAGGTCCATGAGCGCCTCGTCGTGCGTGGCCACCAGGGCGGTGATCCCCTCGGAGCGGACAACGGTGAGCAGCAGGCGCATGATCTGCCGCCCGGTCTCCAGGTCGAGCTGGCTGGTCGGCTCGTCGGCGATCAGCAGCTGCGGGCGTCCGGCCAGCGCCCGTGCGATGGCGACGCGCTGCTGCTGGCCGCCGGACAGCTCGTCCGGGCGGTGCGCGGCGTGCTCGGACAGGCCGACGATCTCCAGCATCATCGCGACCCGCTGGTCGCGGCCGGCCGACGGCGTGCCCGTGATCCGCAGCGGGATCCCGATATTCTCCGCCGCGGACAGCATGGGGATCAGGCCGAACGACTGGAAGATGAACGCGACCGTGTCCCTGCGCAACTCCATCCGCTCCCGCTCGTTCATCTGGGTGATCTCCCGGCCGGCCACGGTCACGGTGCCCGCGGTCGGGGTGTCCAGCCCACCGATGACGTTCAGCAGCGTGGTCTTGCCCGACCCGGAGCGGCCGCACAGGGCGCTGAGCTGGCCCCGCCGGACCGTGAACGAGACGCCGCGCAGCGCATGCGCGGCGGTGCGCCCGCTGCCGAAGGTGCGCTCGACGCCCCGCACGTCGACAAGAACCGGAGCCTCGTCCGTGGCCTGCGCGCCTGCCACCGGGCCGGTTTCCGCGCTGGTCATGCGGTGTCCTCCCCGTCGGTCGCGGGATGCGTCGTGGCCGTCGGCTGCCGGGGTGCCGGGGCGGCTTGCGCCCGGTCGGGCCACACGCCGATGTGGTCGGCGTCCTCCTGCAGCCGCACCCGGTCCCGCATGCCGAGGGCTTCGGTCATGTCCCGGGGGAGCTGCACCCGCCCCGCCCGGTCGAGCACCGCGTACTCGACCGCGTGCCTGGTGGCGTTGCCGTGCTCGTCGGCGACGTCGTGCCGCAGCGTCTCCGTGCTCGTCCGGCCGTCCCTGATCGCGATCGTCCGCCGTACCTGTGCCGACACCGCGGGGTCGTGCGTCACCACGAGCACCGTCACGCCCAGTTCTGTGTTCGCCGTCTGCAGCGCCGCGAACACCTCACGGGCCGTGGCGCTGTCCAGTTCGCCGGTTGGCTCGTCGGCCAGCAGGACCCGCGGGTTGTTCGCCAGGGCGGTGGCGATCGCGGTGCGCTGCTGCTCGCCGCCGGACATCTGGGACGGCTTGCGCCCCGCGCAATGGCTCAGCCCCAGCACGTCGAGCAGCTCACCGGCCCGGCGGGCGCGCGGCCGGTGCCCGAGCCCGGCGAACCGCATCGGCATGACCACGTTCTGCAGCGCGGTCAGGTAGGGGAGCAGGTTCCGCGAGGTCTGCTGCCAGACAAAGCCGACCACGGCGCGCCGGTAGCCCAGGCGCTCCCGCGAGGTCATCGCGGCGAGGTCGTGACCGGCCACCCTGGCCCGCCCGGCGGTGGGGGCGTCCAGGCCCGCGAGGATGTTCATCAGCGTGGACTTGCCGCTGCCCGAGGCGCCGACGATCGCGGTCAGTTCGCCGTCCTCGACCAGCAGGTCAAGCCCTTGAAGGGCCTGCACCTCGATCCCGTCGGCGGCGAAGATGCGGACCAGCCGGTCGCACATGATCACCGCACCCTCGCCGTAGGAGGCCCGGGCACGCTCCGCCTCGGCGCCGAGTTCGCTGAGCCCGCCCGCCGCGCTGATGCCGCCCGCCGCGCTGGTGCCCGCGGGGCTGGCGCTCTGCGCCAGCCGGGCAGCGTCCGCCCGCCGGGCACCGTCCGCCCGCCGGGCACCGTCCGCCCGCCGGGCACCGTCCCCCGGTATCGCCGTCATCCGCTTCGCCTCCGGATCCTCCGCCAACCTTTCATTCGCCCACCTGCAGCCTCATTCGCCCACCCGCAGCGCCTGGGCCGTGCCGCGGCCGCGGGCCAGCCGGTGCTGCACCGCAAGGGTCAGCCAGGCCAGCAGCACCAGCCCGGCCGCAGTGGCCACGATCGCCACCAGGTTCGCGTGCAGCGGCACGGCCACCGGCACCCCGGTGAACGCTGCGAGGTCCACCGCCGGGCCGACCAGCGGCACCAGGGCCAGCGCGCAGACCGCCCCGCCCACCGCGGCGGCGGCGATCGCCGGCAGGGTCTCCACCGCCGTGATCCGCCGCGACTGGGCTGGCCCGAGGCCCATGGTGGCCAGCCTGGCCAGCGTCATCTCCCTCGACCTGGCCGTGAGCACCAGCGTGAGCGCGAGCACGAGCAGGCTCAGGCCGCCCGCGGCGCCGGCACCCTGGGCGAACGTGACGAACCCGCCGTGCGGCAGCGGCGCGTTGGCGATCGAGGCCAGCAGGTTCGTGCGCAGGGTGACATGCGCGCCGGGCACCGCCCGGTGAGCCGTGCGCAGCAGCGCCGCCGTGTCAAGCCGGGGCCCGACGATCGCCATGATGGTCGCCGGTGGCGTCTGCCGCCCCAGTGCCCACCGCGGTACCACGGCGAACTGGGTGTCCGCCGGCATCCCGGTGAACGCGTTCAGGCGGCCGGCCAGCCGCAGTCGCATCGACCGGCCCGCCACATACAGGCCGGATCCATTGCCCAGGATGTCCCGTCCCGCCGTCGAGACCAGTGCGGGCACCGGTGAGTGCGGCCCGGCCGCGGCACCAGGGGGTGCCAGCGCGGCCGCTGGGAACGAGGGCGCGGAAGTGCCCGCGGTGAGTGCGGCGTAACTGTGCGGATCGACGATCACGACCGGCACGGTCAGGCCCTGGCCGGACGTGCCCGTGGCCACCGAGGCCGTGGCGGTGCGCCTGACCCCGGGCACGGCGGCGATCGCCCGCTGCGCGGCCGGGGTGATCCCCGGGCCGGCCGCTGGCGCGGTGACCACCGCATCGGCCCTGGCCACCTGCCACGACGCCGCCACGTCAGCGGCTGCCACCGCGCTGCGGGCCATCGCCGCGAAGGCGATCACGGCGAACGCCAGGACAAGCGCGAACGCGGGGAGTATCCCCGCCTGTGCCGCCGCGCCGCCGCGGGCGAAACCGACGATCATCACTACCCCGCGCCGGCGCCCGGCCAGCCGGGTGAGCTGGCGCAGCACAACGGGATACCCGCGCATCACCAGCAGGGCCGCCGGTATCGCAACCAGCACCGGGGCGGCGGCGGTGAAGAAGTCCGTGCTGCCCGGCGGCGGCAGGCCCTGCTGGCGGAGGATGACCAGCCCGCCCACCGCGGCGCAGACGAGCATGACGTCAGCCACCCACCGGCGCGCCGCGGCGAGCCGGCGGCGGGCCAGCGGCGTGCCCTGGGGGCCGGCCACCGCGCGACGGGTCCGGTGCCGCCACCCGGCCAGCACCGGGGGACCGGCCAGCGCTGCCACCGTGATCAGGCCCGCCAGCCACCATGACAGCACCGATGCGGGCCCAGGGGTCGCCGCGATGCCCGCGGCGACCCCCACGGCCGCGGCGGGCAGCACCGTGAGGGCACCGCCGCGCAGCGCTACCAGGATGATCTGCCGCAGCGCCGCCCCGCGCGCCCGCATCATGGCGTACTCACCGTCCCGGTGCACGGTGACCAGCCGGGCGCCGAGCAGCACGACCACCGCGCCGATTGCCGCCAGGCTGACGAACAGCAGCGACAGGGCTCGCTGCACGGCATCGTCGGTCGCCACGAATGGGGGCAGGATGACCGTCAGCCCGTTGCTGAGGCTGACCACGAACGGGCTGCCCGGGCTGCCGGTGACCGCCAGGCTCGCGCTGACCGAACTGGCCACCGGCAGGTACGAGGTGGCCTGCAGCTTGCTCTCCAGCGAAGCGGCCTGGTCGGCGGTCACCCCGCTCAGATCCAGCGGGAAGCTCCACAGGGCGTGCAGCGTCCCCGTGGACAGCTGCCGCTGCAGCTCGTCCGCTTCGGCCGAGCCGACGAACGCGCCCGTGGTCAAGAACGGCGTGGCGTCCGTACCGAGCTGGGTCAGCTGGGGCGTGAAGGCGATCGGGTCGACGGTCCAGAAGTCCGAGGCCGCGCCTGCCGGCCGGATGATCCCGGTGACCACCAGCGTTTGGCTCGCCGTCCTGAGCCGGGAGCCGACGTGCAGACCCAGCCTGGCTGCGGTGCCCGTGGTGACCGCCACCTGGAACGTGTCGTGGAGGCCGTGGGTGGTCACCACGGCGGGCATCGAGCCCGCGGTCAGGGTCGACCGGCTGGCCAGGCCGCTGCGGTAGAGCAGCTCAATCATGGGCTGCGGCATGTGCCGCAGCTCCGGCGCGGTGGCACCGGACAGCTCGGTGGTACCGGTAGCGATCCCGGACCACTGCGCCCGCGCCGCGGCCAGCGGCAGGCCACCCTGACGCAGCCCGGCGGCGAGCTGGGCCGTGGCGGTGTCCAGCAGCGCCGGGCTCAGCGGCTGCGCGCCGAGCCCTGTCAGGTCGCCGTCGGCCAGCACCACCCGCTGCGCCGCCGCGGTCTCGTGGAAGGTCCGCTGCAGCACGGCAGTGCGGTAGCCGAGGCTCGCCCGCGGCACGGCGACCGCCATGAACGTGCAGACGAGCACGAGCAGCGCGAGCGTCACGCTGGCCGCGGCCGCGGTACCGGTTATCGCGGGCCATGCCGCCCGGGCCCGATTGACGACCCCGCCGCGGGCCACCGTCTCCCGGCTGCGCGACGTGTCCCGGCCCGTGGCTGAGTCCCTGGCCGCTGTCTCGTCCCCGCTCTGCGGCCCGGTCATGCCGACTCCCCGGCGCGCAGCTGAGCGGCGGGATCAGGGTGGTAGGCCGCAGCCACGGCGGCGGCGAGCACCGGCACCGCCGCGACCGCCAGCGCCAGCAGCGCCGTCCAGCCCAGCGGGACCACCACCCGCACCGGCGGAAACGGGGCCGCCGCCCCGCTGGTGAGCGTCACCGCGGGGACGAGCAGGCGGGCCAGGCTCACGCCGATCAGCGCGCCCACGGCCGCGGCAGGCAGGCTGAGCATGAGCTGTTCCAGGCACAACTGCCTGGTCCTGGCGCCGCGGCCCATGCCGAGCGCGGCAAGGAGGGCATCCTGCAGCCGGCGCTCGGTCACCGCGGCCACCACGCAGACGACGAACCCGACGCACGCGAGCAGCGCCGCCGCCACCGCGATGACCACCAGCGCGAGCTGTGCCACGTTCGGCAGCGGGTCGCCGAGCAGCGCCGCCGCCGCCCGGTCCAGGCTCACGGCGGTGGCGCCGTGTGGCAGGCCCGGCGGTACACCGTGCGAGGTCCGCAGCCACCAGCCGGTCACCGGCAACGGCGGCTGCGCCTGCGCCGCGAGCGCGGCCTGCAACGAGGGCTGGTCCACGATCACCGTGGCCGTGCCGTTCCCGGCGGCGGGGAAGCCACGGATCATCGCCACCAGCCGCACCGGAACCGTGGCGTTGCCCACGGGCAGCGGCAGGACCTGGCCAACGCGGGTGTTGGCGGCGGCGAAGAAGGCCCGGGTGGCGATGCCCGGCAGTGGCCCGTAGGGATACCCGGCGGTCAGCGCGAGCTGCCCGGCGACACGCACCGGCGGTGCCCCGGCCTTCTGGATGAGCAGCCCGGTGCCGGTGCTGAAGGTCAGCGTGGCCGCGCCCGGCTGCCACGCCTCGACCTTGGGCTTGATGCCGATCGCGTGCGGGTCGGCGAGCATGGCCGCGGCCGCCGCGGCATGCCACCCGGGAAGCATGCCGCCGGGCCTCGTGGCCACGGTGAACGGTGCCGGGAACCCGCCGGAGCCGTGCCGGGAGACCGCTAGCGCGCGCACGTCCAGCGTGGCCCGGGCTGCCGCGATCCGTGCCTGCACATGCGGGCTGGCCGGCATGCCCAGCGGCGACACCGGAAAGCGTGGCAACTGGTAGCTCAGCGACAGGCCAAGCAGCCGAAGCGGGTAGCGTGCCTGCCCGGTGCCGGAGCTGGCATGGCCGGGGGCCGCGAGATCCGCCACCAGCCGGTGCGCGCGCCCGTCCGCGGTCAGGCTGCCCGCCGGGACCGAGTACACGATGCCCCAGCCGTCCTGGACGGACAGGCTCACCGGCAGCGCACCGAACCGGACGCCGTGCGGCGGGCTGACCGCGGCCGTCACCGCGATCCTGGCCGGCTGGCCGGGCAGTGCCAGGCCGGGGGCGGGATGCGCCGGGATCATCCGGTGCCAGAGGGCGGGCACCGGAAGGCTGGCCAGGTCCGGCCGGAGCAGTACCGTGGCCGCCGCCGCCCGGGCGTTCAGCGCATAGACGTCGAACCCGCTGTTGAAGTTGCTGACCGGCATGGCGCCGAGCACGCCGCTTGTGTGCGCTATCTCGCTGGCCCGGGCAAGCGGGAGCGGCGTGGCCAGGCTCACCCGGACATCGGCGCCGGTGGCGAACGCCGCCTGGTCGAGCTGTGACTGCCGCCAGCTCTGGTGCTGGGCAAGGACCAGGGTGCCGGTGCCCACGGCGAGGACGACGAGCAGGATCGGCCCGCCCTGCCGCACCGGCCGCCTGCTTACCTGCCAGCTCGCCAGCGCGGCGACGATGTGCCTGCCGTGGGCGCTCAGCCGGTCGAGCACCCGGGCGGCCGCGGGCAGCACGCGCAGCGGCAGCAGCGCGAGCCCGGCCAGGGCGAGGACCGGTGCGATCGCGAGCACCGGGTCGATGCCTAGGGCGCCGCCGGACAGCCGGGGCACCGCCGAGTACCTGCGCAGCTCCCAGAAGGCCACCACACCGAGCAGCAGCAGCGCGGTGTCCAGGCCTGCCCGCGCCGCAGTGGCCAGCGCGGCCTGCCTGCCGCGCCGGAGCCGGGCGGCGCCGGGGGTCACCGGGCGGAGCGCCGGCCTGACCACGACCAGGATGACAAGGACGGCGATGGCCGCCGCGGGCCACCAGGCGCCGCCGGCCAGGCCCAGGCGCAGCGTCACGGCCAGGTCCCCGGTGCGGTGCGGGAGCCCGCTGGCCGACATCAGCAACGCCGACAGATAGCAGCCAAGGACGGTTCCGGCGGCCACACCGGCCACGGTGATCAGGGCGGCCTCGGCGAGTGAGGCGCGGGCGAGCTGCCCGCGGGCGACGCCACGCGCGGACAGCAGCGCGTTCTCCTCCTCCCGCTGGGTGGCCAGCAGCCGGGCGGCCAGCGCGGCGGCGGCGGTGGCCAGCAGGATCAGCTGCAGAGACCCGATCAGCAACAGCGATCTGGCGACCACCAGGCTGCTGCCGAGGGCGGTCAGCGTCTGCGGCAGGGTCGTGGCCGCCTGCAGTTCGCCCAGGTCCTGCCTTGTCTGCAGGGACGTCATCACCGAGCCGAGACGGGCGCCGAACATGCCGGTGTCGGCCGGCTCGATCCGCGCGGTGTGCACGGTGAGTAGCCAGGAGGCCTGGCCGACGGTGAGCCCGCCGGGCCCGAGCGAGGCGGGCGCCACGAGCATCGGCCCGTAGGTGACGAACGCGCCCCGCACCAGCTCGCCCGAGGTGCCGAGCAGGCTGAGCCGCCAGTACGGGTTCGCCGGATCCCTCGGCCGGAACAACCCGGTCACCACGAGCCGGGCCCGGCTTCCCGTGATGCTGTCGGGCAGCGTGAGCACCTGGCCCACGGCGAGGTGCAGCATCGCCGCCGTGCTGGCCGGCAGCGCCACCGGGATCGGCCGCCCGGCGCTGACCGGACCGGGCCAGTGCCCGGCCGTCAGGACGGCGTGACCGGTGACCCCGTTCATGGCGGCGGCCTGGATGCCGGGGGCCTGGCTCGCACCACGGGGCCTGGGCAGCGCAAGCTGGTCGGACCACCGGCCGCTGAGCATCTGGAAGCCGGTGTGGCCGAGTGCCGTGGAGATCGAGGCGCGGATGGCCTTCGCGTCCGCGTCCGCCTTGGCGGTGCCGATCTGCCCGCTGAGCTCGATAGTGGCGTCGGAGACGTTAGCCAGCCGCCGGTGCTCGGCCACGGGAAGCGCCCTGGTGCCGAAGCTGGCCAGGGCCACGGTGACCATCGTCGAGGCCAGTACGGCCAGCAGCAGGCTGGCCGGCAGCAGCCGGGCCCAGCTCATCCGGCGCAGCACGAACGAGGTACGGGCACCCCGGGCCCGGTCGCGCTGATCCGGCCGGGGCGGGCGGCGCGTGCCCTGGCCCAGGCTGCTGCTCATGCTGCCGACGCTACGCACCGGCCGCCGGATGGCCAGCGCCGGGCGGCAATGGTTACGCGTTTGGCGTGCAATCGTTGCCCACCAGGCGTTGCCGTTCCCGTACGGTCCGCCACCCCGGCGGCCGTTCCCCGTGCCGGGCGGCGGGTGAAAGACCCCTTTTGCCAACAC
>Ga0207664_10003822_pt1 | contig 10108 bp, 6 predicted proteins | sample LARL83metaG_FD_184349 | JGI IMG/M metagenome (GOLD analysis project Ga0207664, IMG submission 184349) | Corn, switchgrass and miscanthus rhizosphere microbial communities from Kellogg Biological Station, Michigan, USA - LAR L8-3 metaG... | ecosystem: Host-associated > Plants > Roots >...
AAGTGCGCGCGCCACTGAACCTCCTGCTCAATAAAATCACCGACCTCAGCCGTTACCTCAACGAATCCGAACGCGCGACGATGGACGAAATCGCGTCGCTGGTGCGGCAAAAGGACGGCCTCGATTATCATTACTCGCTTCAACTGGTGCTCAAGCTCTGGTTGTTCGTTCATATTCCGCTCACCTACAGCCTGTTGCTCTGGACGCTCGCGCACATTGTGCTGGTGTTCGCGTTTTCAGGAGGCGCGCGATGAAAAAATGGATTTGCGACAACGTGCGGCCGGCATCCTGCCGGCCATCCCCAGAGCATTTGTTTAAGAGCAAATTAGAACCGCCAGCAGGATGCTGGCAGCACGTTGTATGAAGGAGCAACTGCCCGCGCCCGATTTCAATCGGCGTCAATACGAACGGCCCAACCAAAACTGGATTTGCGGTCACGCCGCTGAGGGCAAGCCATGCCGAATCGGTCCCGACCACAAAGGCCGTTGCCGCGCGGCTTTCGAATGCCAGCCCGCGCTGGAAACCAAACCCGGCGAGACGAAAGGCCGCTACAAATGCACGCGCCCCGCGGAATACGGCGGCCCGTGTGAACACGGTCCCATGCCCGACGGCACCTGCTGCCGGGCCATCGCGAAATGTGTTCCGGTGCGCAGCCTGCGCGCGAAACGAAAGTTGCTGGCGATTTGTGTCGTGGCACTCACGGCGGGCATACTGCTGGTGGCGCTCTGCGGCCCGTTTCGTTCCAAATTCATTAATCCCGGAGCGCTTTCCTCGCAACATTCCACTGCCACCTTTGCAAAACTCGCCGGAGCAAAACGAAGTGACGACGAAACTTGCGTGGCCTGCCACAGCAGCGCGCATTCGGGACCGCATCGGCTGGTGCGGACGGCATTCAACGCGATGCCCGGGCCGTTTCAACTGCGCACGCTGGCCGCAACGGAGCCGCCGGCGATGAACGCCATCGATCAGAATTGCGAGCATTGCCACGTCGCGCATACCTTCCACGAGCCGAACGTTGTCACCGCGCATTCCTGCTCCGCGTGCCATCGGGAGCATCAAGGCTCCGGCCTGATGCCGCGCCCGACCGATGCCAATTGCCTTTCCTGTCATGCCAATGCCCAAGTGATGCAAGCCTCGCTGGCGCAGGCGAAAAAACTGCCCGCCGGGGATTTTGATTTCCGCCCCGCGCAAGGCCGCGTGCTGTTCAAAGCGCCGCGCCCGGAACGCGGTTACACTGAACTCATCCACAGTTTCGCGACCGATCACCCCGAGTTCCAAGTGCTGGCCGAAAAATTGAAGGACCCCGACAAGCTGAAATTCAATCACGCGCTCCATTTGACTTCGGTCAATATTCCGCCATTGAACGGCCACAAACTAGCTTGTGGCGATTGCCACAAACCGGATGCCGCGGGCGTTTACTATCTGAAAATCTCCTACCAGGATAATTGCCAGGCGTGTCATTCGCTGCAATTTGACGTGAACAATCCGGAATTGCGGATTCCCCACGGCAACGCCGAGCACGTGCGGGCGTTCCTGCGCAGTTTGCCGGAGCAATATACCGAGTTCGGCGCGCGACAAAAGGGAATCGCGCAGCAAACCGATTTGGAAAAGTTCGTGCGGACGCAGATGACGCAACTGCGCGGGCATTACGGTTCCGGCGAGGAACTGGAACGGCGGATTTTCTTCAGCGACGCGCGCACCGGACCGGTGATGCAGGTGGCGGGAACTGACGCAACCGGGGCCGCGCGTTTCCCGGGCTGCGCGTATTGCCATGAGGTCACGCCGTCCGAAAACGGCGCTCCGGTCGTGAGCCATCCCTTCATTCCGGATCGCTGGCTGGTTCGCGGGCAGTTCGATCACAGCAAACATTTCAAGATCGCCTGCGCCCAATGCCACGACGCGCTGCACAGCCGCGATACGTCGGATGTGTTGTTGCCCTCAAAACAAAGCTGCGTCGAATGCCACAGCCCCAAAGGCGGCGTGGCGAGCAGTTGTTCTACCTGTCATACGTTCCATTCGGTGAAGAAGGACGTGGTGGCGCAATTACAGTGAAGGGTTTCGCGGGAACTTCGCGTAAGATAATCGGATTCGGCGTTCATCCAATCTCGACTGCGATGTGCTTGCCAGCCGCTGCTCGCACGAGTAAATTTGAAGCGTGAGCTTTACGGAAATCATCTAGGAATTATCCAAATTGACCGCCGAACAGCGCGCGGCCGTAGCTCGCCGGTTGCGGGAATTGGAGCAGAAGGACGAAACGTTATTTCTCCACGAAGCTGCTGATTCGATGTTCCAGGAAATGGATAAACAGGAGACCGAAAATGCCCGGCGCAAATCCCGGTGAGGTCTGGCAAGTCGATTTGGGTATGGCAGCCAAAGTTCGTCCATGCCTTGTCCTTACTCCACGTCCTCGCAGCGATGAGTTGGATGTCTTCACAGTTGTAGCTCACACGACCTCCGTTCGGGGCAATCGATGGGAAGTTCCGATCGCCAAATCTTTTTTGGATAAGGACGGTGTTTTTGATGTTCAACGAATTGCAACGGTTGCCAGCCCGAAACTGGAGCGCAAGCTGGGCCAGCTTTCTTCGCCGGAATTAGACAGCGTTCTCGATCGTCTGGCGGAGAGGCTTGGTATTTAAACTCGGATCGCCTGCATAGTGAATTTCGGCGACTCTAGAGTGAAGGGTTCCGCGGGAACTTCGCGTAAGGCAACCGCGTGCCGCGGAAAATAACCTGGTCGGAGCGAATGGCCTGTGGCGCGAGGAAATTTACCGTGCCGGAAGCGGAGATAATATCATCCTGGTCCACTCCGTCACCGCTCACGCCAATGGCGCCAATCAACACGCCGTTGCGGTAGAGTGGAAAGCCGCCGGGAAAAATCGTGATGCCATTCGGAAGATTCGGATCGGGCGCGGTGAGCGGAGGATTCGCGCTCGTGAAGAAAACACCGTTCAAAATGTTGGTCACGCCGACGGGCAGCAACGAAAAATTTTCCTGCAATCCCAGCAGCGGGCCGGGCGGTTTGTTTTGAATGCCGGGCGGATACATGCTTTCGGCGAGAAAACCAATGGCGCGCGTCGAGAGCGCTTTGTTTTGCAGTGCTGCCGGTAAGAATCCTGCGGCGAGTGGGCTCGAAAAGAACAGGGCCGTGCGCGCTTTTTGCACGGCGACATCCCAACTGAACATCGTCGCCTCGCCGATGCGAAACGTTCCCAGCACCACCGGCACAATGCCTGGCGAGTTCGGATTATTCACCACCGTGATAAAAACCTCCGCCGCCTGCCCGCGCGGCAAGCGAATGCCCGCGCGCGTGATCGCGGCGCGTTGGGCCGAAAGCGTGAGAATATTCGTAACCTCAGCCGCGGTCAGCCGCGCCTGGCTGCCGATCGAGCCACCCACCGGGTCATCCATGATGGGCGCGCGCAGTTCGCCCGCGACACCCCCCAGAGTGAGCGCGGGGTAATTCACCGGCGGCGAGTTTGTGATCTCATACGGCGGGACGGCGGCACCGATGGCGCCCAACGGCAGCGCCGCTTCAACCTTTGTGCTGCTGTTCACGTAGGGCAGGCGGATGCCATTGATGAACACCTGCGAGCCGAAGAATTCCTTGTTCGGCGCGAATCCAATTTGACCGGCGAGCGCGACGTCTTCATCAATGTCGTAACGCTGCTTCGCGGTCATTTGAATATCGTAGAGTTCGGGAATCGGCGCATGCCCGGTAATGGCCGCACCCACGCCGCCGAGCAAATGACCGCTGGAATCATACAACGGCACGCCGCCCGGCGAGCCGGCCAGTCCCGACAGCGCCGATAATCCCAGCGGCGTGATGGGCGCGCCGTTGGTTCCACCGCCGCCGAACGCCGTGGGATCGTACGTGTGCGGATCCTTGAAATGATTCACGTCCGAGAAGGACATATTGGAAAAGTTCACGCCCACGAGCGGTCCGGGCTCGCGGTTTTTGATTCCGGGCGGGAAATGTTGTTGCACGATGAACCCGGCGGTGCGCGAAGTCAGCGCCTGTTGATCGCTGCTAAGAAAGGCCGCCGTGCCGGCCTTGGTAATCGCGTCGATCACATCCAGCGCGGACGGGCCCGGCGCGAGGCTCCAGACGCCGAGGACAAAACCTTCGCGATCCACCACGGCGACGACGCCATTCGAAGTTGCGCCCGAAACCAGGAAATCGTTCGCGCGCGTGAGCGCCTGGGCCATGACCGTGGCGACCTGGTTGGAGGTCATTTGGCCAAAGGCAGAAAAGCCCGCGATAAAAATGGCGAATAGGATGCCGGCGCGTTGCTTCACGTTTGGATTTTGAAACAAAAGAGGCATCAAACAAGAGAAAAGGTGCTGAAATCCCTACAGGCTTCAAGTCGGGCGGGGTTTTGAATACAATTGGCGGCGTGAAAGAGCCGAACCATCAGCAGCTCGCGCTGGGCGTGGTCATTCTCGCGGCGGGCGCCTCGCGGCGCATGGGCCGGCCGAAATTGCTGCTGCCGTGGGGTGAAACCTCGGTGATGGGGCATTTGCTTCGGCAATGGGATCGATTGCAGGCGCGGCAAATCGCGGTGGTCTGCGCGCCGGGAGCAACGGCGCTCATGGAGGAATTGGACCGGCTCAATTTTTCCAGGGCGAATCGCATCTTCAATTCCGCCCCGGAAAACGGCATGTTCAGTTCCATTCAATGCGCCGCCAATTGGACCGGCTGGAATCCGGAATTAACGCATTGGCTTATCACGCTCGGCGACCAACCGCATCTGGGCGAAACCAGCCTGCAGGCCTTGCTCGATTTTGGCGCGCGGCATCCGGACAAGATTTGCCACGCCATGCGCAACGGGCATCGAAAACATCCGGTGTTGCTGCCGAAAAGATTTTTTCAAGAATTGAAAAACACAACCGCCGGCGATTTGAAAGCGTTCCTGACGGAACACGCGAAAGACGCGAGCGGGTTCGAATCCGATGACGCCGGGCTGGATTATGACATGGACACGCCCGAGGACTACGAACAATTACGCCGCCTCGCCGGTGTTTGATTTGATTGCGCGACGTATCATGGGTTTTTCGGAGCCACATAACGGTGGTCGAACGCGTCCCCCGCGTCGGCCCGGAATTTATCTCCCAACTTCAGCATTTGCAGGGCGCGATCTTTGTCCGGGTTAGGCTGCTTAAGAATTGTCAGGCCGTTTTTCCATTGCCTGATCGCATTACCATAAGTGTTCAGGATTTGCGACAGCGGGCCATTCGCGTTTCCCGTGGTTTGCTGCAATTGCCCCAGCTTTTGCTCGAGTATGGCGAGATTTGCCAATGCTTCGTTTAATTCGGCGTCGCCGAACTTGCCCGAGATCTTCTGCATGGAAACCATGAATTTTGCCTCATCCTGTTGGACCAATTGAACAAACGCTTCGGCCTGCTGATGTTCCGACTGGCCGGCCTGTTTGATCTTAATGCCAGCGTAGAAGGTGCTCGCGTTCAGGGAAAGAAAACCGAGGACCAAAATGACCCCGCCGATGACCACGAGATTTCCGCTGGGTTTGGATGTGGGAAAAGCCTGTTCCCACAAGCCGCGCTCCTGGAGTTCCAAGAGGACCGTGCGACTGCTCACCAACGCGATGATGACAATGATAGGAATAATAAATCCGCCGGGTTGAAACTGAAATGACGCCTTATTCTGGGCAGCGATGATGCTTGAAACGAGCAAACCCAGGACCAGTTGCACGATCATTAAAACGATGACGACTCCCACCGAGGCGGGATTGCCACGCCGGGCGGCGACCATCAAAATCCAATAGGCGGAGGCGATCAGGGTTATCGCAATCGCCAGCGGGACCATCGCCGAGCGAGCGTCTTTAATCGACACGGCCAGACCAATCACGAGAAGCATGGCCAACGAGGCCAGCACCGCGAGAACGGTCAAATTTCTTCCGGCGTGGCTTGCTCGCTTTAATAGTGTTTGATCATCCATGTTGCTCATAATGAATTCAGATGGGTGTTTAGTTAGCGTCGAGGCAAGAGAAAGCAACCAAACGGAAATTGGTATTTGATGAAGTTGCGCCCATGGTGCCGCTTTTCAGCTAGGCCCTTTTAAACCAATCCGCGCCACAGCGCAATTGAGATTAAGCAGGAGCGAAATCGCCGGATCGGCGGAGAAAAGAATTTAAGGACTTACCACTCCACGATGACGGTGGGACACACCGGATATCTTCCACACTCCGCGCCATAAATCGTCAGGCCACCCACCGGCAGCGCATCCGGGGGAACAGCGCACCGCAAGCGAAGCGTGCCGTCGCCGTCGCTGGCCGCGATTTGGCGCAGCAGATCGCCTTCGGCAAACGCGTGGACGAGATAGCCGTAAGCGCCCACACCGCCGCGCAGATAACTCAACACGCCGCGGGCGTCGTGCGGATGATTGCGCAACACGCCGTGATACACCGGCACGTCGTTCAGGGAAAGTTGGAGTGTGGTCGGAAAAATGTCCGCGTCGGTTTGCGGGCTGTCGATGCGATGCGAGGAAGCTTCGCACACCACCTTCAGGCGTCGCGCCCGGCCGAGGTCGGCGCCATTCAGCGGGAGTTTCCATTCGAAAAAGCCGCGGCCAAAACCGTAACAACTGTCTTCCGCGCGGGATTTGTCGCGGTCCCCGAATTCGCCATCCCAGCCGGCTTGCTCCCACGCATCCGGCGCCCCGCGGAGCACCAGCGCCCGCGGCGTTTCCTCGCGGGCGGGCGGATAAATCCCGTTGCAGAAAAAATTCACAAAATTCTGCGCCAGCACCACGCCGTCCGCCGTGCGGGCCGAAAGCAGCAGGGTGCACAGCATCGGGCCATCGGGCATTTTCAATTCCAACAGATGCGCCGGCGCGACTTTGCGGTGCGGAAAGGCTATCGGGACGCGCCCGAGCGCAAGGTCCTGATAGACGCGGCCGCGCGTATCCATGCCGCCCATCTCCCAATGCAACGAAACGTTCTGGTAGGCGCGGGTGGAAAAGTGCGACGACGAGACTTCGAATCGCACGGTTTCGCCGGGTTTGGTGTGCACGATCGGCGGGCAATCGATCGGCAGCGTATTGCTTTCATTGATGAACCGCGGGTCGTAGCCAAATTCCTTGGGCGTGCGGTCGTAATTCAGGAAACCGTTATATTCCCATTCCACGTCGTGCAACTCGGTATAAATATAGGCGGCGATTTGCTGGTAGCGGCGCAATTCGTTCGTCAGAAATTTAAAGCTCCAGCTCACGTCGCGGTCGCCGTCCAGCGCGCCGATGCCGCCGTATTCGCTGTTGATGAGCGGCTGGCCCTTGTGTTGAAAGCCGGGAACATAGTTGAAGCTGGAGCCGATGAAGGTGGACTTGACGATCTTCTCGATGTGCTCCTTCGCTTTTTTATAGTCGCTGATGTAAAAATGCCACGAATTGATGTCGGTATCGCAGTGCAAATAGTATTCGAGGTGATCCCAGTGGCACACGCTCATGTCTTCGACCAGCCGCGTCGGGTCAAGTTGCTTGGCCAGTTCCCACATATCCTGGACCCAATCCTGCGGGCGTGATAATTGTCCGCCGCCGGATTTCTTTTTCGCCGTTTCGGCAATTAACTTTTCGTCGCCCGCGGCCACGGCCGGGCTGGGCGCCAGCAGTTTGTCGAGAAAACTCATCTGCCCGCCGAAACCCCAGGTCTCATTGAACAAACACCAGGCAAAGATCGAAGGATGATTGAAATCCCGCTCGATGCCCTCGCGCAGCATCTGCTCGAAACGCTGTCGCCCCAGCGCGGTATCGCCGCCTTCGCCGAAATTTGGAAAATCCGCCATCAATAACATGCCCAATTTATCCGCCCAATAATAGATGAGGGGATCGTCGACCTTGATGTGGATGCGGAGAAAATTGAACCCGAATTCCTTCGCGCGGCTGATATCGTTTTTGATCACGTCCACCGAAGACGCGGTGTAAACGCCATCGGTATAAAACGATTGGTGCAGCGCCCCCCGCAGGTAACGCGGCACGCCGTTCAACCGCAGCGCCGTCGGCACGCCGGATTCCTTCGCGATTTCGAAATCGATTTTCCGCATTCCAAAATACGTGCGCACGATGTCGTGCCTGGTGCCGTTATCGCGCAGGCGGAGTTGGACATGGTAGAGGTGCGGCGTGTTCGGGTCCCAGATGTGAACCGAGTTTAGTTTTATCGAACCCGCCGCGACCCCGTCTTTAACTTTTAGAACGGAAGTCTGCGGCTCGGATCGCGGCGCACCATTTCCCGCCGCGTTCCCGGCAGGTTTACCAGCGACTGGGACGGCGGCGCACCCTGGTGGCGTAATTTCAATTTCCACCGAGCACCCGTTCTTTGCGTTCGCGCACTGAATGGTGAATTGCGCCGTGCCATTATCAATGTCGCTGACGATACGAAACGATTTAATGTGCGTTTCGCTGCGGGGCTCGATGAAAGCGGTTTGCCAGATGCCACTCGTGGTCGTGTACCAACGCCATTGTTTGCCCACCGGCTGCTCGCGATTGTCCATTGGATCCTCGACGCGCAGGACAATCAGGGCCGTGCGTTTGCCGTCCTTTTCGACGAGCGAATCGGTGAGGTCGAATTCAAAGGGCGTGTACCCGCCTTCGTGGTGCCCGAGGTGTTTTCCGTTGCACCAGCCATCGGTAAAAAAATCTGCCGCGCCAATGGTGAGAATGACGCGCTTATTTTTCCACGCCTCAGTCTGGGGAATCTCCACCAGGCGCCGATACCATCCGATTTCGTAGCGCAACGCGGAGCGATGGTTCTCGCGGGTGACTTCGAGCGGGTTGCGGAAAACGCGCGTGGCGTAATAGTTGTCGTTGCCCGCGGCGTCGCCTTCGCCCCAGGCGGCGAGAGATTCCCAGCAGAACGGCACGATGATTTGCTCGCGCCATTCGAACGCGTCCGGCGTAAACCACAGCTCGCGCTGGCCACGGCCGTCGCCGTCGAAGCGGAATTGCCAGGGGCCGTTCAGGTTCAGCCAATCCTCGCCCTCGATGGTGCCCCGCTGCCGGTCAGGCCGGGGATACTCGGGACGCGGATAGAGAAATTGGGTGGGCATAAGCTATAAAGTCGAAATCCGAAATCCGAAGTCCGAAGTCCGAACGAGATTCCACGCGCAAGAAGTTCTGTCGCGGCCGCCCGTCAAACTTCTTTCGGATTTCGGATTTCGGATTTCGGATTTTACAGTTCTCATGCCGTCGCCGTTTCGAACGGGCGTTCATCCTCAGCGGCGGATGCACCGTCCGTTTCGAAAACTTTTTGCCAGCGCGTTAATTCGCGCGCGAGCGGTTCGTAAATCTGCCGGTTGCCGTTCGCGTCGGGATAATCCCAGAGTCCATTGTGGCAATGCCGATTATCCACCCAACCGGGATGATTTAAAATGGGGTAAAGACACATGCCGTGAACGGGAATGCCGGCTTCGATGGCCGCCTGGGTTTCGCCGCACACATAACGCAGCCAACCGGGACGAATGCGATTTTCCGAGCCGGTCTCCGCGATGAAAATCGGCCGATGATAACGCTCGTACAGTTCCGCCAGCATTTCGCGGAAGGGACGATACGAGGGATGGCGCCGCGCGATCGGCGTGAAGCGGCGGATGCGCTGGAAGCCTTTGAGATTGTAAAACCACTGGTTGTGCGGATAAAAATTCGCGCCCACAACATCGAGATATTTTTCGTGACCGCCCAGCTCGGGCCAAAGGCGGCCGCTCAGCATGTCCCACGATTGAAATTGCGAGAGGCGATAGGCCTCCGCGTCCTGTTTGTCCTCGGGCCGTTTCAGCGCGGCAATCACATGGATAATGGGATCCACATGAACGAAACGCGCCTCCGGCATGACGCTCCAAATGGATTCCATCGCGTGAATCGCGGCGCGAACCAGTTGCGCTTTCAACTCGAAGCCGCGACCGGTGGCGAACGGAAAAATCGAACCCTCGTCGCCCGCCGCCCACGAGAAATAGGAAATTTCATTTACCGGGACGAAAAAGCCCGGGCCGCCGGTTTCGTTCGCCAGCCATTTCGCAAACGCGGCGGCGTAACTGCCAAGCGCCGAAACGAATTCCGGTTTGAAAATGTCCAGATGATCCGGCCACCCGAAATGGCACAAGTCCCAAA
>Ga0207664_10003826_pt1 | contig 10105 bp, 6 predicted proteins | sample LARL83metaG_FD_184349 | JGI IMG/M metagenome (GOLD analysis project Ga0207664, IMG submission 184349) | Corn, switchgrass and miscanthus rhizosphere microbial communities from Kellogg Biological Station, Michigan, USA - LAR L8-3 metaG... | ecosystem: Host-associated > Plants > Roots >...
GGCGGCGGTTCCGATGAGGCGGGCAGCGAGGTGCGGGTCGCCGTGTTGCAGGGCCAGCGCGCTGAGAGCGGCCAGGCAGCGGGTCAGGCCCTCGAAGTGGCCAAGGTTCTGGTAGTGCCGTATCGCCGCAGCCAGATGCGGTGCCGCTGATCCGGCGTCGCCGTCGGCGAGGGCGTCTACCGCCAGCACGTAGTGTGCTTCGGCGCGGAGGTTCTCGTCATCGAGTGAGCGTGCGATCGTCAGCATCTCCTGGTGCAGCGCGCTTGCCCGGTCCGGGTCGCCGTCGAGGCATAGGAGAACGCCGTAGTGCTCCAGGGCGACGCCCAGGACGAGCCGGTCGCCTGCGGCCCGCGCCACTGCCAGCGCCTCGGTAAAGTCGGTGCGGGCGGGGCCGCGGGCCGTGTACAGGCGCGCCATGCCGCGCACCATGAGCAGCAGCGCGGTGCGGGACGGCTTCTCAGCCCGGCGGGCGTCCGGCAAGATCTCATCGACCAGGGCGATGGCCTTGGCGTACTCGCCCTGGTTCATCCACCCGTAGGCCAGCAGCCAGCCGCGCGCCATCCGGTCGCCGCCGGCGCGCGGCCTGCGGGCCAGCAGCGGGGCGATCTGCTGCCACAGCGTGGAGGACTGCCGCAGGTGCCCGCGGACCAGCATCCAGACCCAGACGTTCCCCAGAGCCCGGAGCAGCCGGTCTGGCGGCTGCTGGTCGCGGGTGATCCAGCTGAGCGCGGCGCGCAGGTTCGGCTGCTCGCTGTCGAGCCGGCGCATGTCCAGGTCCCGCGAGCCATGCTGAGGGCTGGCGGCTTCCAGAACGCCCAGCAGGTAGCGTTGCAGGCGGCTGAGGGTCTGGCTGGGGTCGGTGAGCTGCGCGGCGGCGAAGCGGCGGATCGGGTCGAGCAGCCGGAACGCCCGCTGCCCGTCGGGACGTTCGGCCGGGCTGAGCATGCTGTGGTCTAGCAGCGTCGAAAGGTCCTGCACCGCGTCGCGGTCCTCTTGGCCGCCGACGGCCTCGGCGGCGGCGGCGGTGAACGGGGCCGCGAACACCGACAGCCGCGCCAGCATCGACTGCGCGGGTGCGGGCAGCAGGTCGTAACTCCACTGGATCGTGGCGGTCAGCGTCTGCTGCCGGCCAGGCAGGTCGGCCACGGCGCCCGGGTTCTCCAGCTGCCCGGGCAGCCGGGCCAGTATCTGGCCTGGAGTCAGCAGCCGCATCGAGGCGGCCGCGAGTTCCAGTGCCAGCGGCAGGCCGTCGAGCCGGCGGCAGAGCTCGGCCACCGTCTCAGCGTTCTGGCTGGTCAGGGTGAACCCGGGCTGGACATCACGGACCCGGTCGACAAACAGCCGCACCGCTGGGTTCTCCGCCAGTGCCTCCAGGGCGATCCCGGGCGGCGGAACGCCCAGCGGGTCCACCCGCCATTCCTGCTCACCGCGGACCCGCAGCACCACCCGGCTGGTCACCAGCACCCTCAGGCCCGGCGCCGACTGGAGCAGGTCCGCGACCACCGGCGCGGCGCCCAGCACCTGCTCGAAGTTATCCAGCACGATCAGCATGTCCCGGCCGGCCAGACCCCGCTTCACGGTGTCCAGCGGCCGCTCCCGGCCCTGTCCCACCAGGCCGAGCGCCGAGGCGATCGCGTCGGGCACTAGCGCCGGATCACTGACCGCGGACAAGTCGACGAACGCCGCGCCGCCGGACCATTGCCGCCTGGTGCGCTCGGCCACCGCCAGCGCCAGCCTCGTCTTACCCGCCCCGCCCGGCCCGGTCAGCACAACCAGGCGGCGGCCAGGCGCGGCCAGCATCCCGGCCACCTCCGCCACGTCGCCGTCCCGGCCCACCAGCCTCGTGACCGGCAACGGGATCACCGGCAGCCGCACTCCGCCGTCCCGGGCACCGAACCCCTCAGCGAGCAACGCCGCCAGGTCACCGGCGACCAGCTCACCCAGCTCGGCGGCACCGGTGAACTTCTTATAGGACAACGCGCCCTCAGCCGTGATCCCGTCGAGCATCCGGCCCAGGCCAGGTTCCATCCCGGGGGCGGGGACCTTGACATACAGCAGCCGCGGCATGCCAGAGGCCAGCCGCAGCTCGTCCTCCAGGCCGGAGATGTCCATGCCGGGCCCGACCCAGCCATAACGCTGCCAGTAGATCCCCACGAAAATGTCGGACTGCTCCAGGTAGGCCCGGTACACCGCCTGCGGCGGGTGCGGCCGCGCCCCCGACTCGAACATCACCGGCGCCAGCCGCAACTGCTCGATCGCCGCCCGCACCACGCCGCGCTCGGCGGCCAGTTCCTGCAGCGATGACGACACGAACACCCGCAGCCGCTGATCCGGCGTCCGGATAAGGGACAGCCCGGGGTCCCGCTCAGCCACGGCGTCCGGGCCATCGGCCGTGATCTTCATTTCTGTTTCCTTCCTCGTGACGCCTCGTGCCGGGCCGTGCAAGCGGGACTTGGGCTCGCGCCCCCGCCCGTGACCGGCCAGGCGGGGCCCCCACCTGGAAGTGCATAGCCGGTCGCCGAGTCGGCGCAGGTCAGGCGCCTGCTCCGGGCAGGGTTTCGGACAGTTCGATCATGTTGCCCCACGGGTCGCGGAAGAATGCGAGTCGGCGGCCGATGGCGTCGATCTCGAACGGTTCGCCCAGCACGTCCACGCCGCGGGCGGCGAGTTCGGCGCGGGCCTTGTCGACGCTGGCCACTCGCAGGCAGATGTGCTGGTAGCCGCCGTAGGTGAGGCTCTGGCCAAGGTCGTCGAGGACCGGCCGGGGATGATCGATCCGACCTGCGAGCAACTCCAGGTGGAAGTCGTCGTCGGCGGCCGGGGACAGGTAGGCCAGGCGCAAATCGCCGAACGGCCATTCCTGCAGAACACGGAAATCGAGCTTCTCGGTGTACCAGGCCAAGGCGGCGTCGTAGTCCGGGACGCGGACGCCGACGTGATGCCCGGCGAAGGAGGCGAACGGGCTGGCTGGGTTCTGAGGCGGATGTGCGGGCATTGGCATACTGTCCAGTCGAGCAGGAGCAGCGGCCCAGGGATATGGTTTGGGTGGTCCGGATAGGGCCACCCGGGTGGGTGATAATGGGAGCGTGGACCGATCGGCCGAGCTACGCGACTTCCTGCGCTCCCGGCGCGCGCGACTGCAGCCGCCGGACGTCGGGCTGCCGTGGCCGGCCGGGCAGCGGCGGACATCGGGGTTGCGGCGAGCGGAGATAGCGTCGGTGGCCGGGGTCAGCGTCGACTACTACACGCGCCTGGAGCAGGGCCGGGCCCGCAACGTGTCGGCGCAGGTCCTTAACGCGCTGGCCCAGGCACTCAAGCTCGACGCCCTGGAACGCGACTACCTCTACGCGCTGGCCCACCCGGCCGGTACGCCGGCCGCGGCCGCGCCGCAGGCGAAGGCATCCGCCGGGGTCCGGGCGATGGTGGATGCTCTCGATCCCATGCCGGCGCTGCTGCACGGCCCGTTCCTGGAGGTGCTGGCGGTAAACCGGATGGGTGTACGCCTGTTCGCCGACTTCATGGCCATGCCGGCACGCGAGCGCAACCTCGCCCGCTGGACGTTCCTCGACCCGCGCGCCCGCGTGGTGTACCCGCAGTGGGATGTGGTGGCGTCGCAGATGGTGGCGATCTTGCGGCGGGCGGCCGGCACCCGCAGCGACAACCCGCAACTGGCCGCGCTCGTCGCCGAACTGAGCGCCGCATCGCCCGACTTCGCCCGGTCGTGGGCCGACCACCGGATCTTCCGCCACACCCACGGGCGGAAAACCATCCACCACGAACTGGTAGGCGACCTGCACCTGCACTACCAGTCGCTGATCGTGCCACAGGACCCCGATCAGTACGTCGTCCTCTACACCGCTCCACCAGGGTCCGCCGCCGCCGCAAGCCTTGCCGAGCTGGCGACTCGAAACGAGCCAGCATCCTTCCGGACCTCTGCATAGAAGCGCATGGCTGGAGCTTTCCGCCCGTCCATGGCGAGGGACGGGTGCGCGATCCGCTCGAAGACTGGATTCGCGAGGACGCAGCCCTGGCCGGCACGTTCAGCATGCAGCAGCCGGCGGTTGCAGTCACGGGCCCTGGCCTGAAGGTCACCGAGGTTGTGCAGCAGCCGGCCGCAGCCGAAGTCGTAGGCGTCGTTGACGACGGTCTCGATCCGCAGCGCCCGGCCGTCTTTCATGTACTGCTTGATCCGGGAGTGCTTGTAGAAGATGAGCACGGTGACCGCGGTGGCATGCCGGTCGATCGCGGTCTTGAACGTCCCGCCGGCCTTCTTGCCCTGCGGCGAGCGCTTGAAGATGATCTCGGTGCGCTCGGGCCGGCCGATGTCGAGGTTGTCGGCTACCAGGGCCTCGAAGAACGCGCGGGTGTGCCGTGGCGCGGCGAACACGATTGTGCGGGAGATCTCGACCTGGCGCATGGTCAGCTCCCACCAGAACCCGGCCGCCCGGTCAGCGGCAGTCAGCGGAAGCGCGAGCCGCGCCATCCACCGGGCGAAGAACACGGCGATGGTGCCGGGCTGCAGCCGGTCGCAGATGACTTGCAGCGCGTCTGGGTCACTGGCGGAGGCGAACCCGTTGGACAGCTCGGTGAACGCGATCCCGGCTCGGGCCGCCTGCCTCTTGGCCCATTCGTGCCCGTTAACCCAGATCTTGACCGGGTAGGGAAAGTTAGGCGCAGATCTTGATGAACGCCGGCCCGAAATCGGCATCCCACAGATAGAAGTAGTAGGCCGTGACCCGGCGATTCTCCTTGGTGAAGGAGAACTGGGGCGGCTTGCCAGGATCAGTGGCCCGCTGCCGGGCGGTCCATACGATCTGCGGCTGTGCGTGCCGAAAACCTATGCCACCAGGTGATATTCATGAATCACGCCTCCGGCGCGGTCGCGCCGCCGGACACGGAAGTGATCCAGGTCGGTAACGCCATCTGGAGCCGGGCGAAGCGGCGCGGCCTGGTTCAAGGTGCGGTGCGGGCGGTGCGTGTTGTAGAAGTCCTCATACTCGCGCAGGACGCTCATCAGGTGGCGCTGGTTCCAGATCAAGGTCCGGTCCAGCAGCTCACGGCGGCAGCTGCCGACCCAGCGTTCCATGATCGAGTTCATCCGCGGCGCCTGAACAGCGCAGCGGACCACCCTGGCACCCCCGGCCTGGAAGACCCCGTCGAACGCGGCGGTGAAGCTGGCGTCCCGGTCATGGAGCACGAACTTCACCCTCATGCCGGCATCCTCCAGGTCCATGAGCAGGTTCCGGGCCTGCTGGATTACCCACGCCTGGACCGGGTGCTCCGTGGCGCCAAGGATCCAGATCCGGCGGGTGCCGTGCTCGATCGCGGCCAGGACGTAGACCCTGGTCCCGTTGAGCAGGTCGGCGGTGAAGAAGTCCAGCGCCAGGATCCCCTGCGCCTGCGACCGCAGGAACTCCGCCCAGCCCGGCCCGTAACGGCGCGGCGCCGGGCTGATCCCGGCGTCCTTGAGGATCTGCCAGACCGTGGACGGCGCCACAATTATGCCGAGCCCGGCGAGCTCGCCGTGGATCCGGCGGTAGCCCCAGGACTCGTTCTCCCGCGCCAGCCGCAGCACCACCGACCGCACCTTGCGATGCGTCGCCGGGCGCCCGGACCGGCCCCGGCACGACACGCGCGCCCACCGGCGGCGGACGATGTCGCGGTGCCAGCGCAAGATCGTGCCGGGAGTGACGATCAGCCGCATCGCCACCAGGCGCTCCGCCGGCACCGTCCCCGCCAGCAGCGTCAGCCACGCCCGGTCCGGCCACGTCAGACGCGAATGGGCGCGAGGCCGCTCGCGCTGTGCCACAGCAAGCTGGTGGCGCAGCATGAGGATCTCGGCGTCCTTCCACCACCACTCCCGGCGCGACAACCCAAGCAGCGACACGACACGGGCGACGACCAAGAAGATCAGCTTCAACCCCACAAGCCGAAGATCATCTCACGCCCACGCAGTCCCCGCGGGGCTGAACAGCCAGCGACCAGCGGAGCATCTGGCCAGGTGGCACAGGTTTTCGGCACTTACAGGACGGCGCAGGGTACGGGCTTACGCGGCCGAAGTGGCCGGGTGGCGGAGCCTTTTGCGGCGCGGCTGGTCAGGGCTCAGGATGCCCGGGTGCCGGTGCGTTGATCGCGGGCGGCGGCCACTGCGTCGCGGCGGTTGAGCCGGGCGCCGATGGCGTAGGCCTGGTCGAACCGGTCGGCGCCCAGCGCTTGGCGGATCTGAGCGGCCAGATCAGCCTCTTCCTGGCGCACCGCCGGCCATACTGCCAGGCCAGCCCGCCGCCGCAGACCCTCGACCGCACCCGCCAGCAGCGCCGCCCGTTCGAGGTCACCCTCTGCATTTGCCAGCCTGGCGTACGCGGCTAGGACCAGGGTCACGCGCCGGGTGCCGTAGGCGGCAAGGCTGACGGCCAACCCCTCATCCAGCAGCGCCCGGGCCTCGTCCAGCCGGCCCCGCGTCACGTCCAGGATGCCCAGCCGCGCTCGGGAGAAGGTGGCCAGCCAGGCGTAGCCGAACTGCTCCGCCAACTCGCGCGCCTCGCTTAGATGCCGCTGCGCGTCGTCGTAGCGGCCGACGGCCCTCTCGAACTCACCGACTGTGAGGACCGCCACAGCCGTCCAGTAGGGCTCGTCCTGGCTGCGGAGTTCCTCCAGCGCGGCCGACGCCTCACGCAATGAGCCGTCGATGTCGCCGACGATCGGGGCGGCCCAGGCCATGGCCAGCTGGGACATCGCGTGCAGGTATGGGTCGTCGATCTCCGCTACCAGTGGTTCCAGCTGCTGGCTGGCGGCCAGCGCCGTCGCGCCGTCGCCCGTCTGGTTGGCGGTCGCCGCGGCCGCCCACAGCAGCTCGGCGCGGTCCTGTGGGTCCAGGGACCCGGCGTCGGGCAGCAGCTGGCCGATCCAGGCGCGAGCCTGGCCCAAGATGTCGTCGGGCAGCAATTCGAAGTGCAGCAGGACGCGGAACAGATGGGGCAGCGGCGCGCGGTCGTGGCCGAGGTACCAGCCGACGGCGGCGGTCAGGTTGCCCGCCTCGGCCTGCAGCCGGTCCAGCCACTCGGTCTGGCCGGCGCGGCGCAGGTGCGGTTCGGCCTGTTCGGCCAGGGCCCGGTAGTAGCCGGCGTGGCGGCGCTGGAGCTCGGCGGCGTCGGCCCGGGCGGCCAGCCACTCGGCGACGAACACGCGGACGGTCTCCAGCATCCGGCACCGGGGCCCGTCGCTGGCGGGGTCGAGCTGGACCAGGCTGTGCCGGACCAGCGCCTCGGTCAGGTCCAGCGCCCGGCCCTCCTCCAGGCCCGCCACCGCGGCGGCGGCCTGGACGGTCCAGCCGTCGGTGAACACCGCCGCGACCTCCAGCAACGACCGCTCGGCGTGGTCCAGCAGGCCCACGCTCCACTCGACCGTGGCCCGCAGCGTCTGCTGCCGCTCGGGCATATCCACCGCGCCGGTCCCGAGCGCGTCAAGCGACCGGCACAGCCGGTCCTGCAGCGCGGCAGGATCCAGCAGCCGGGTCCGGGCAGCGGCCAGCTCGATGGCTAGCGGCAGCCCTTCCAGCCGCCGACAGATCTCCGCAACCGCGGCCGCATTGCCCGGCGTGAGGGTGAAGCCGGGGCGCGCCGCGCGGGCCCGGTCCACGAACAGCGCCACCGCGGGGGAGGCCGCGACCTCAGCCAGCGAGGCCGTGGCCGGGTCGGCCGGCGGTGGCAGCGGCGGCACCGGGTATTCCCGCTCGGCCCGCAGCCCCAGCACCGTCCGGCTGGTGGCCACGATCGCCACGCCCGCGCAACGGGCCAGCAGGTCGCCCAGGTCAGGGGCGACCTGGGCGACCTGCTCCAGGTTGTCCAGGATCAGCAGCCAGGCGTCGTCCCAGAACCGCTCGGCCAGGGCCTGCACCGGCGAGATACCGGACTGGTCGGCGCCCGTGGCCCGTGCGATCCCGGCCAGCGCCTGCCCGGGGTCGGTGACCGCGGCTAGCGGCACGAACGCGGCACCCCCGGCGAAACGATCCCGCAGCCGCTCGGCGACGGCTAGGGCCAGCCGAGTCTTGCCGACCCCGCCCGGCCCGGTCAACGTCACCAGCCGCACCTGGGGGTCGGTCACCAGCGCGGCGACCTCGCCGATGGCCTGCTCCCGCCCCACCAGCAACGTGGAACTCACCGGCAGCGGGCGCGGGCCCCGCTCACCCGGGCGCGGCGCGGCCCGGTCCGCCGGGCCGGCCGTGAACCGCTCGCTCAGCAGCACCGCCAGGTCGTCCGCGACCAGCTGCCGCAACTCAGCAGCCGCGGAGAAGCGCCGATACGACACGCCGCCCTCGTCTCGCATCCGGTCCAGCAAGTCGGCCAGCCGCGGCTCCCGCTTCGGCGCTGGCGTCTTGACATAGATCAGCCGCGGGAGCCCGGCCGACAACCGGTACTCATCCTCCAGCCCGGAGATCTGCTCTCCCGGCGCCACCCAGCCGTAGCTCTGCCAGTAGATCCCCACGAACACCTGGCTTTGGGCCAGGTAGGCCCGGTACACCTCCCGCGGCGGATGCGGCCGCGCGCCCAGCTCGAACATGACCGGTACCAGCCGCAGCCCGGTCACCGCCTCCCGCACCGCCTGCCGCTCGGCGGCCAGTTCGCCCAGCGTGGAACTCACGAACACCCGCAGCCGCTGATCCGGCGTCCAGATCACCCCGCCACCCGGCGCGCCCTCACTCACCAGCGGCCCTTCTCCTCAGGTCCACCACGCTAGTCTGCGGCCAGCCGGCTCTCCTAGCAATCCCGCAGCTCCCCTGGCCGCCGACTTGCTCTGGATGCGCCCGATCCGGCGCTGATCCAACACCTTCTGCCGCCTGCAGGGAGACCTCGCCGACGCGTGTTCACCGGCACGACCGCGTGGCCGTCAGCCAGATCCTGCCGCACGGTAGCATCCCGATCACCACGATCTGCGCGGCTCAGTTGATGATCACCGAGATCGCTCTAGCAGCGCCGAACGGCGGACCCGAACCGCCAGTTCTGCGCATAACACTGGTCGCGTGCAAAAGAGCCGCTGGACGTACCTATCGGCGGTTCGCGGATGTATCCACGCCGGGGGCCTCGGCCACGTTCGGTGACTGGAAGGCGGACGGCTCTGTTGGGCAGGATCGGCATTCCGGGCCGGGGCGCGGATCCGGCGTTTGCTCAGGTCAGGCGCCTGGCGTGCCGATGCCGGGCTGGTCAAGGGCGGTGACGAAGCGGGTGAGCAGATAGGCGAAGGTCTGGCGCTCCTGGTCTGTCCAGCCGCTGATCGCATGGGCGAACTGGGTGCGCCGGTAGTGGTGCACCTGGTCAAGGTAGGCGCGGCCGCCGGCGGTGAGCTGGAGTGGCGAGCGGCGGCCGTCCTGCTGGTCGGCCTCGCGCCGGAGCAGCCCGGCGGCGATGGCCTGTCCGGCTAGCTTGCTGGCCCGGGGCTGGTCGATGCCCAGGGTGCGGCCGAGGTCGGTCACCGGCCAGCTTGTTCCTGTCCGAAGGCACGGTGAAGATTCACGTCGGCCGGATCCTGGCCAAGCTCGGCCTGCGCGACCGCGTCCAAGCCGTCGTGCTCGCCTACGAATCCCGGCTGATAACCCCCGGGACACCCCACCCGAGGAACCCGGCCAACCGCACTGACCCGCGGTGCAGCCGGCCCACCCGCTGGACCCAGAGGTCTCCCGGCTCGATCTCGAGCTACCGGCACTTGAGCGAGAGCCTGAATTCCGACGCCGCGCCCGTTGCGGTCATGTCGGTGAACCCTGGCGTCACTTGGTTGCGGTGGACACGTCTCGATGATGTCGCCGCCGACGGTGAGCCGATCGACGATCGCGGCGCACGACTACGGGGCCCGCGTTCAGGGTCTTCCCCGGATCAGTTGGACCAGCGTTCGCGCACGGCCGCCACGACCTTGGCGAGCTGGGCGTCGAAAGCGTCAAGCTGCTCAGCTTCGGCAGCGCTCGCGACGAAGGCACGTCGATCGCAGGCTATGCCCCCACGCCATATCCGCTCAATGGCGCGCGTCGCGGTGATGTCCGTCAACGGGTCACCGGACACGAGGACCAGGTCCGCGCGCTGCCCGGCGGCGACACGTCCCCGGTCGGCGAGGCCGA
>Ga0207664_10003828_pt1 | contig 10104 bp, 10 predicted proteins | sample LARL83metaG_FD_184349 | JGI IMG/M metagenome (GOLD analysis project Ga0207664, IMG submission 184349) | Corn, switchgrass and miscanthus rhizosphere microbial communities from Kellogg Biological Station, Michigan, USA - LAR L8-3 metaG... | ecosystem: Host-associated > Plants > Roots >...
CGGGCAGTCCGTAGCCGAACACGCCGGGCATCTGGACGTGGAAGAAGCCGAGCACGATCGTGAGCAGGTAGAACACCATGATGCCCACGGTCGCGCCGATGATGATGCTGCGAAGACGGTCCGTGACGCGGATGATCCGCGTCGCGTACAGCGCGAGCATCGCGAGGGCCACGCCGAACGTGAGTCCGACCGCGATGAGGGGAATGCCCTTGAACTGCGCGTCGTAGATGAAGGAGATGCCGCCGAGCGCGACGCCTTCGAGCACGGCGTAGATGGGCGACGTGATCCGGGCGAGGTTGGGCTTGAACGCGGTGACCATCGCCACGACGAGCGCGGCGATCGCACCTCCGAAAATGACGCCGCTGATGTTGCGATCCGGAACTCGAAGAATCTCGTACCACGTGTAGCCGGCGCTCGCCGCGGCGACCAGCACGAGGGCGAACGACTTCCACGCGGAGCCGGCGACCGTCATGACTCCGGTGCCGCCTTCCGCGCGGGCGCGGGCGATTGCGCTATCGGTAAATGCTGGATTCGAGAATGCCATGGTGTCGCGATGATAGTTTGAGAGACGTGCTGTTCGTGCTGATGGTGATACACCGCACAGGGCGCAACGGCGTCGGCTGAAAGCTCGCGGATTCACCCGTAATTTCGTAGGCTCCCCCGCATCCGGAGATGAGCATGGCGCTCACCACCTTTCGACTCGCCTTCGCGTCGGCCGTGCTCCTGGCGCTCGTTCCGGGCCCTCCCGTCTATCCCGGAGCGAAACGGGACACACCGACCGCCATGATCGAGAAGGGCTCCGGCGTGGAGGTGTCCGCAACCTATGTCACGGACGATCCATTCGAGAAGGTCGATTCATTCTATCGGGCGCACGGGTCGGAGGACACGGGGGCCCGCCGTGTGTCCGCGAGCAGCAAGCGCGCGCTCTACTATTTCCCGGACTCGCGGAGCGACGTGCTGGTGCGGTGGCCGAAGGATGACTCGCACGATCAAACCTCGATCATCATCTCGCAGCAGTAGATTATTGGCTTGATAGTGCCGCTGTACTGATCTAGCAGTGACGCAAAAATCCGTTTCTTCATAGCTCGCAGACTCCCGCAATCCGACTTCATGAGCATTCGCTCCCTGCTCGCGGACGCCGCCGGCCGCGCCGCCACCTATCTCGAAGGGCTCCCCTCCCGAAGCGTGGCGCCCACCCCCGAAGCGGTCGCCGCGCTCGCACACTTCGACCGCCCTCTTCCCGAGCACCCGCAGGATCCGTCGCGCGTCCTGAACGATCTGGATGAGCTCGGCTCGCCGGCCACCGGCGCGTCCGCCGGCGGTCGCTACTTCGGATTCGTGATCGGCGCCACGCTTCCCGCCGCGCTCGCCGCCAACATGCTCGCCACATCCTGGGATCAGAACTGCGGGTTGTTCGTGATCTCGCCCACCACGGCGACGCTCGAATCCATCGCACTCCGCTGGCTCCTCGATGCGCTGCATCTCCCGGCAACGTCGGCAGCCGGCTTCGTCACCGGCGCGACCATGGCCAACTTCACCTGCCTCGCCGCCGCCCGGCACACACTCCTCGAGCGTGCGGGGTGGAACGTGGAGGAGCAGGGGCTCTTCGGCGCGCCGCCGCTCAACGTGATCGTCGGCGACGAAGTGCACGTCACCGCGCTCAAGGCGCTCGCGATGCTCGGACTCGGCCGCGCCCGCGTCACGCGCGTGCCGGTGGATGCGCAGGGTCGCATGCGCGCCGACGCGTTGCCGCCACTCGACGATCGCACGATTCTCTGCCTGCAGGCCGGAAACGTGAACACGGGCGCGGTCGATCCGCTCGCGGAGCTGATCCCGCGTGCGCGCGCGGCCCGCGCATGGGTGCACGTGGATGGCGCATTCGGCTTGTGGGCCGCCGCCGCACCCGCGCGCGCCGCGCTGGTTGCCGGCGTCGAGAATGCCGATTCGTGGGCGATCGATGCGCACAAGTGGCTCAACGTGCCCTATGACAGCGGCGTCGCCATCTGCCGCGACAGGAATGCGCTTCGCGGTGCAACGGCCATATCCGCCGCGTATCTCGTGCAGGGCGAACTGCGCGAGCCGAGCGAGTACGTGCCGGAGCTCTCGCGCCGCGCACGCGGCGTGGACATCTGGGCGGCGATGTCCTCGCTCGGCCGCTCCGGCATAGCCGAGATGATCGAGCGCAACTGTCGCCAAGCCGCGCGCTTCGCGACCGGTCTGCGCGACGCCGGCTACGAGGTCCTCAACGATGTGGTGCTCAATCAGGTGCTCGTGAGCTTCGGCGATGATGACACCACACGTCGCGTGATCGCGGGCATCCAGACCGAGGGCACGTGCTGGTGCGGCGGCACGGTGTGGCAGGGCCGCACCGCGATGCGCATCAGCGTCAGCTCGTGGGCAACGACGGACGAGGACGTCGAGCTGAGTCTCGCCGCGATGCTCCGCGTCGCAAGCGAGGTGCACGCGGTGCGCTGACGCACACGCGTGCACCCTCGCGATGTGCGCTCACATGCCGCTCGGGTACGTCTCCGGTTCGTCTCCGCCGCTCACCGCGACCGGCATGTGCAGCGGGTCGAGCGCATTCGTGTCGTCGATGTAGACCATCACGTCGTAGCGATAGGGCACGATCGTCGGGACGTAGTTTCCCCAGCGCTCGCTCTTCGCGCGATACACCACGCCGATGGCGCGATGGCCGAGCGGCTCGAGCATCGCGGGATTCTTCTCGAGCTCGGCGTCGAAGAGCATGAACGCATCACCCGCATCGCTCCTGTGCGCGAGATCCTCGAAGCTCCCATCGCGCGCCGGCGGCACCGCCATCCGCTCCATCGGCGCGCCCCACTCGCGCGACGCGATGACCGAGCCGCGATGCGTCGCGAAACCCACGATGACGACTCCCTCCTCGCCGTGCCGGTCGCGAACGAGTTGTCCGACGTTCACCATCCCGTCGCTCGCCATGTCGGTGAATCGCGCATCGCCGACGTGCGTGTTGTGCTCCCACACGATCGCCTTCGCCCGGGGGCCGTGGTGCTTCATGAGCCGGTCGAGCGTGTCCGCCATGTGATGATCGCGCACGTTCCAGGATGACGGTCCTCCCCGGATCATCGCGCGATAGTATCGCTCCGCATCGATCGCGATCAGCGCATTCTGCTCGGCCGAGAAGTACGCGTCGCGACCGTCTTCGAGATACTGGGGCGCGTTGGCGCGCAGCCTCGCGAGCATCTGCACCACATCGGGCTCGCATGACGTGGGGGTGAGCGCCGTGGAGCGCGCGTACTCCTCCGCATCCCCATGGAAGCGATCGAAGCAGCCGTAGGCGCGACGCGCGCTGCGCGCCGCCTCGGGGTCGATGCGATCGAGATAATCGATCACGGCGGCCATCGACTCCCAGAGCGAGTACACGTCGAGACCGTAGAAGCCGACCTGCTGATCCCACGAATGGCGGGCGTTGTGCGCGCGAAGGAATTCGGCGAGCTCGACGACCTCGCGATTCGCCCACATCCAGGTGGGCCAGCGCGCGAATGCGTGCAGCACCTGCTCCGCACTCTCGCTGGAATCGTGCAGCTGCTTCACGAATCGATTCACGCGATAGCAATCGGGCCAGTCGCCCTCGACGCCCACGAAGGAGAATCCACGCTCCTCGACGAGTCGCCGCGTGATGGCAGTGCGCCAGCGATAGAACTCGGAGGTGCCGTGCGATGCTTCGCCGAGCAGCACGTACCGGGCATTTCCGATCCGCTCGAGCAGCGGATCGAGATCCGCAGCCGAGCGAAGAGGCTGCGCGGCCCTGCGGATCGTATCGGTGAGCGCTAGCTCCTGACCATCTGTATGCATGCGACGATTCGCATGACGCGATTCAAATGCTGTGGAAGAAATGCCGGCAGCGCTTCCGCATTCATTTTCGGGAGACGCGCCAGATCGGTGCGAACGGAATCGATCACCGACGACCACGCCGGGTCTGCCTGCACGTGCATCGCGCGAATGCGCGTTTCGAAGTTGGTGAGCATTCCATCCACCAGCTTTTCGTGCGCAGGAAGCTTGCCCATGGCAACCGCGGGCGAGGCTTTTTGCAGCGCGCGCACATCATTGGTCACGGCGGTCACCGTCGCTTCCACGGAGCTGTCGGGCTTGCCCTGAGGCACCGCCATCGTGGCGACCGCGCCCGTGGAGGCGGAGCTGTTCGCCGTCGTCGCGCTCGAGCGCTGGCTGGAGCCTGCCTCGCAGGCGGCCGCGAGTGGAAGCACGGCAAGAACGGCGAGTCGCGTGTATGAACGCGGCATGGGTCTCTCGGGTCGAATGTCAGCGAAATTAACGAAAACCGTGCGAACCGGACTCTTTCATCGCATTCTTCACGCCGGTACGAGACATTGTATCAAAGCCAATGGTGATAAGCGAATATACTGCTGACTTCGCTTCCGTTTCCCGCGCGTTTGAGGTCTGTGACCGCGAAAATCTATCGATTCACGCCTCCTGTTCGGCAGCGAGCTGTCGGGAGCTGCCGCACAATGTCTCATTTTGATGCTGGCCGACGTCTGATACGTGTAGCGCTGCCACATCGTTCCTTGTCGACCGACACAAACGAAACCGCTTGAACATTCGCCGCCTGTTCGAACGACACTATCCCGGCCTGGTCTGGTACCTCCACGGCAGGCTCGGCGATCGCGATCTCGCCGAGGATCTCGCGCAGGAGGCCTTCGTGCGCCTTCTCGACAAGCCACCGCGCGAGCCGGATGCATGGCTCTACGTGGTGGCCGGGAATCTCGCGCGCGATGCACAGCGAAGTGAGGGGCGTCGCGCGCGTCATCTCGCGATCATCGACACGCCCGAACGGCTTGCGGATGCGGCGGATCCGGCGCCGGCTGCGGACACCGCGATGTGTACGGCAGAGGAGTCGGCACTCGTGCGGGACACGCTGGCGATGCTCCCCGAGCGCGATGCGGCGCTGCTCGTGATGCGCGCGGACGACGTCTCGTACCGGGAGATCGCGGCGGCGATCGGGGTTGCGCCCACGTCCATAGGTCCGCTGCTGGCGCGCGCACAGCAGCGATTCATTCGCGCGCTCGGAAGCCGCGCGGCAGAACGGGGGACTGATGCACGAGCATCCGGCTGAGGGCGAGCTGCAGGCGCTGCTCGACGGCGAGCTGCCGCACGCTCGCGTGCTCGTGGTGCGCGCACATCTGCTGCGCTGCGCAACCTGCCGCGCACGCGCGGCGGCGGCGCGCGAAACGGCCGCGCTGGTGAACGCGCTGCTTCGGCGCACGACACCCGCCGTAGACAGCGCGTCGGCGTGGGAGCGGCTCGTGGTGCGCAGTGGCGGACGGGCTGCAAGCGCGCACCGAAGGCTCTCCCGGCGAACGTCGGTGGCCGCTGTCGCGCTCGCGGCGGCGGCGCTCATCGTGATGCTCGCTCGCGGCGTCTCTCATCCGGGAGCCGCAGCGGATGCCTTCGCACTCGTGCGGGAGGCGCAGGTGCACCCCGCGAAGTCGCTGCTGCGCGATGCCTGCTGCAGCGACCACGACGGTGGCGATCGTCCGGATGACGGACTGCTCACGCTGAGCAGCGTGGGCGAGAGAGTCACCGTCGTGGTGGTGTACGAGGACGTGGACCACAGCGGCACCTTCACGCACGGGGACATCGTGCGCTACGTCTCGACGATCCCGCGCGGCGCGTCTGTCGCACACAGCGCTCCATAGCGTCAATCATTCCGCAACGGACCCTCCAATCGTGCACCACCAGCTCACGAATCGCTTCGTCATCGCATCGTTGACGATTGCGACGATCGCGCTCGCGCCGACTCGGGCGTGTGCGCAGCAGGTCGACAGCGCCGCGCACGACTCGGTCGCGCGGCGGGACAGCGTTCTGCGCGCGGGCGCAGCGCGACGCGACAGCGTTCACGTGCTCGCGCCGGTGGAGGTGCAGGCGTCCATCGCCCCCGTCGCCGGTCCCACGATCGGATCGGGAATCCCTGCGCGGATCACCACACTCTCCGGTCGCGACATCGACGAGTGGGAGCCGCGCATCCTGCCGGACGTCCTGGGATCGGCCGCCGGCGTGTCCGTCTACGACGATCTCGGATCGCAGTACAAGCTCAACGTCAGCTATCGCGGCTTCAACTCAGGTCCAACGGTCGGGCTTCCGCCTGGCATCACCGTCTTTCTCGACGGCGTCCGCCAGAACGAAGCCGACGCGCAGGAGGTCGACTTCGATCTGCTTCCGATGGAGCACGTCAAGCGCGTGGAGCTGTTGAGCGGAACGGCGTCGCTGCTCGGGCCGAACTCGCTCGGCGGCGCCATTAATCTCGTGACGGACCGCGGCGAGGGGCCGCCGCACGGAGATCTGGGAGTGAGTGGCGGATCGTTCGGGCAGGCCGAGGCGGAGGGAACGGTCGAAGGGAAGTCGACGAGTGGATGGGACTACTATCTCGGCGGCGGCTACGAGCGCGAGGATGGTTGGCGCGCCGGCACATCGGGACGGAACTTCAACGGGTTTCTGAATGTCGGTCACTTCGGCGCCGATCGTGGACTCGGCGTGCAGGCCGCCGCCGCGAAATCGACGGTGCGGAGTGCGGGCTCCCTGCCCGAGAGTCTGTACGGCGATCCGCAGATCAACTTCACGCCGGGCGACGTGGATGCGCTGAACAGCGAGCAGCTGAATCTCACGGGCTATGTACCGGTGGGCGGCGGGCGCGGCACCCTCACGGTCTTCGGAAAGCGCTACGATGCGAATCGGTTCAACGTGAACCAGGCGCCCGATCCGAACGTCACCGCGCTCACGCGAACGTACACGGTGGGTGGCACTGCGGATTGGCGCCGGCGTCTCGACATCCAGAACAATTCGCTTTCGCTTCGCTTCGGGATCGATGGCTCGGCCAACTGGGTGCACGAGCAGATCATCAATACTGCGAGCGACGTGCTGAGCGATGTGGCCGGAAACGCTGCACCCGCCGAGGGTGGCGATGCGCCACAGCTCGGTCTCACGACGGACGTGAAGAGTCCGAGCTGGGATCTCGCAGGCTACGGCATAGCGGATTACAGCATGAAGCGGCTGACGTTGTCCGCGGGCGCGCGCTACGACTACATACGCGTGCCGTTCCAGAACCAGCTCGAGAGCTCCGACAACACGACGAACAGTTTCCACCATTTCAGCCCGCGCGGCGGCGTCAGCGTCGACCTCGGCAGCGGGAAGTCGCTCTACGGTTCGGTGGGCGGAAGCTTCCGGGCTCCCGCCATCGTGGAGCTCGCGTGCGCCGATCCAACCGCGTCGTGCCCGCTGCCGTTCGCGCTGGGTGATGATCCGCCATTGAATCCGGTGCGGGCGACGACGTACGAGGTGGGAGGCAAGCTGCTGCACGGCAACGTGCTGTTCGACGGATCGCTGTTCCGCACCGACGTGCGGGACGAGATCTTCTTCATCGAGTCACCCGGCTCGCTCGTATCGGGATACTTCACGAATCTCGATCGAACGCGCCGCGAAGGCGTGGAGCTTTCGGTCACGAGCTCGGTGTTCGGTGATCGCATGACGTGGTACGTGAACTACGCGTACACGCGCGCGACTTTTCAGAGCAACGCGCAGATCTTCAGCACGCGCTCGAGCCCGGAGTTCGAGGGGAGTCCGCTCTTCGGACCGAACAGCGTCACGCCCGGCGACCGCATGCCGCTCGTGCCGTCCAATCAGGTGAAGGGCGGACTGTCGGCACGGCTGTCGCGCGGCTTTCGCGCGGGTCTCGATGCGCGCTGGATCGGGTCGCAGTACCTGCGCGGCGACGAAGGGAACGAGGAACGACAGCTCGATCCGTACTTCGTGCTGGGCGCGCGCGCCGGCTACACGTACAAGGCCTGGGATTTCTCGGCAGTAGTGACGAACGTGCTGAACAATCACGATCCGGTATTCGGAACGTTCAACAGCAATGCGCAGACGGGTGAGCTCGAGCGCTTCCTCACGCCGCTCAACGCGCGCACGTTCAGCTTCATCCTGCGGCGATCGTTCGGCAACCGTGGTGCGGACGACGACGACTAGGCGCTGACGAAGATCTGCTAGTCGGCGTACTCGAGAGCGCCCTTCGAGTCGCGCAGCATCACGGACGATGTTGCTTCGGCGAGCGGGATCTGCAGCGAGGAGCCGGATTCGAGATCGAAGGCGATCGCTTCGGTGGACTGGCGCACCGCGAGCACTTTGCCGAGTGGCGCGGGTGGCGCGTTCTTCGGAGGTGGTGCGGGTGTGTGGATGCGCATCACCGAGCCATCGTCGAAATGCAGCAACGCGGTTGCGCCATCCCAGCCGATCTGTGCGATCGAACGACCCTTGATGACGGGCGTGAGCTTCTGATTCCGGTGCATGCGTGCGGCCGTCATGGAACGGGCGCTGGCGCTTGCGGCTGTGAGCGAGGCCGGCTGTGGCGACTGGTGCGGGCTCGCGTATGCGTCGTGACCGTTGGCGGCGGGTTCGGATTCACGTACATACGATAGCCCATCACCCAGTTCTGCGCGATGATCCGCTGCGCTTTGGCGAGATCGAGCGTGCCATCGCACACGCGGCGATGCAGCTCGTTCTCGAGGGCGTCCTTCACGTGTGCATTCCATGGAGACGTGCGGAACGATTCCGGCCAGAGATTCCGTATCGAATTCGATCCGCCCAGCTCGAGACTGATGAGGTGATCGACCTCGTACTCACCGGGCTTGTGCGTGCGGATGCCGTAGCTCGCGTAGACCTGCCGCTTCACGGCGATGGGAACGTTGCGCACCTTCTTCGAATAGCCGGGAACGCAGATGTCCGCCGCCGTGACTTCGAGCGTGTCTCCGGGAGTCTTTGCCGGATCGGGAACGAAGGGAAACCGCAGCGCGCTGTCGCTCGGCACCACGTCCTGCGCGGTGTCCGCTACCGCCGAGCTCGCAGCTTGCGATTGCGCCTGCTGAACGGAGACGGAACGATCGCAGGCGAGGAACGCGAGCAGGGCACCGGCGATGCCAAGCCCTGCGGTGGCGCGGCGCGCAGCTGTGGAGCGAAAGCGACCCTCGGTCATACAGGAAAATCTATGTGTGTGCTGCGATCCCATCAGGGTCGTCTCGACCGGTGAATGTGATGCTGCCGTTCGCTTCGATCACTCGATTGACTAGACCGGCTCATGGCACCAGAATGTTGGCAAGCAGTCCGCTCATCCCGGGCGGGCGCATTCACTCGAGCATCCACTCTCATGCAGCGTGCCAAACTCCTGCTCTCGGCTGGTTGCCTTCTCGCAGCAGCGGCGCCGCCCCTCTTCGCTCAGGGCTTCGATGGTGTGATTCAGTTCGTCTCGTACGAGAATCATCCCGAGCATCCCGACACTATGACGCAGATGACGAAGGGCGACAAGGTTCGCATCGAAGGGATGGGGCGCGGCGGCTCCATGATCATGAACGGCACGAGCCGAATCATCGTCATCCCGGAGCAGAAGCAGTACATGGAGCTGCCGGCGGATTTCGGGGGACGGGCCGCTGCGACGGAAGCGGCGAAGCATCACGGAGTGGCGGTGAAGACGGGAAAGACGGAGACGGTCGCTGGCATTCCGTGCGAGGACTGGCACTACAAGGGCACGGACGACGATGGGAAAGCGCAGGAAGGAGATGTGTGCGTCGCGAAAGGGGCGGGGCTGATGCTCGGTCGTCTCACCGGGGTCGCAGCGCACATGTTCGAAGAGGGAGGACAGGCGTTCAATGATGCGCTGAAGAATGGCGGCGGCCTCATGAAGGCCACGAACAACGGCAAGGTGGCATTCGAAGCGGTGAAGGCGCAGGCGACATCGCTGCCCGACGCGATGTTCGCTCCGCCGGCGGACTACACCAAGATGGATGCGTCGATGATGGGGCGGCCGCCGCACAAGCCGTAGCAGCTCGCTAACCTCCCGCGCTCGTGTAGCGCTGGAGCGCGACGCGCCAGAGCAGTCGGCTCGCGCCAAGTGCGGCGATGCCGACTGCCAGCGCCCAGACCGCGAGCGCAGGGCGGAGACGACCGGTGAGCGCGGATGCGGGGATGGTCGTCGTCCACGCGATCGGGATGAGGTAGACGAACAGGAAGCGGAGTGCGCCGGGATACGCGCTCACCGGATAGCGCGCCGCCTCGAAGAGCGCGTCG